>Ga0316202_10000362_pt1 | contig 54859 bp, 42 predicted proteins | sample 3monrhotite_MG_FD_204934 | JGI IMG/M metagenome (GOLD analysis project Ga0316202, IMG submission 204934) | Microbial mat bacterial communities from mineral coupon in-situ incubated in ocean water Damariscotta River, Maine, United States -... | ecosystem: Environmental > Aquatic > Marine >...
TCAACCAACCGCCAAGGACGCCAAGTGTTCGCACCGCTTGGAAAGTGACCCACCCACCGTTTGGAAAGTGACCCACCCGAGTTCGTGTTGAGTTCTACTCGATTCAGACTTCGAGGCTCAAGGCCCCTTCGATGGTTCGGGTGCCCTGACTGGACGCCCGTTGCTTCCGCGTTTCTCTTCTGAGCCCCCTGCTCCTCGCCCTCGGTGTCGGTCACACCCTTGTGGCGGAGCCCAAATGGCCGACGCTGAGGGCGAGGGGCTGGGGGCGACCCCCCTTGCCCCGAGCCTGAGGCTGAGGGATCCGAGCCGTCAGCTCTTGCTTTGCCTCTTCCGCCTCGACCGATAGGACTTGCCCTTCGTCGTCAGGACGTGGGCCCTGCTCGCCAGTCGGTCTAGGAGCGCCGTGGTCAGCTTTTCGTCGCCCAGTACGTCGACCCACTCCTTGAAGGCCAAGTTCGTCGTGAGGATCGTCGAGCGCCGCTCATGGCGGTCAGCGAGCAGGTTGAAGAGCAGCTCTCCGCCCGCCCGGTCGAAGGGCACGAAGCCAAATTCGTCGAGGACTAGGAGCGGGATCCGTTGGAGCTTGGCTTGAAGCCTGCCCAGCTTGCGCTCGTCGCGGGCTTCGAGCAGGTCTCGCACCAGATCCGCCACGCGAGTGAAGTAGACCCGCTTGCGCCGCCGCGTCGCCTCCACCCCCAGCGCGATCGCGAGGTGCGTCTTCCCAGTCCCGATCGGGCCAGCCACGATCACGTCCTCCGCGTTGTCGACGAAGGCGCAGCTCGCCAGTTCCAGGATCTTGGGCCGCGAGACGCCCTGGAGCGAGTCCCACTGGATCTGGTCCAAGGTCTTGACGTCCGGGAAGCGCGCCTCGCGCAGTCGCCGCCCCGCCGAGGAATTTCGTCGTCCAGTGACCTCGGCCTCGAGGACCTGGACCAGGAAGTCCTCGTAGGCGACGGCCTCGTTGGTGGCCTCGCGCGCGACGCCTTGATACTCGCGGTAGAGAGTCGGCGTCTTGAGCTCCTTGCAGAGCTCCTTGATCAAAGCGTCTCGGGCAGCGGCGCTCACGACGACACCGCCAGGAGCTTGTCGTAGTCAGCCGCGCAGCTTGCCTCGACTTCGTAGGCCGCCAGCGAAGCTGGCACCTTGACCTTGTCGCGATCAGGCGGAGTCTGATTCCTTTCTGCCTCGACCCCGAGGAGGTGGACACGGTCAGTCTCAAGCGCGGCGACGAGGGCCTCTCGAATCGGATCCTCGCCGTGCTTTGTGATCGCGGAGAGGATCTTTGCCACCGTCCGCGCCGCGTTGAGGGCCCCGTGGCTCTCCGAGAGCAAGTCCCAGAGCTGCCCGTAGGGCGCGCCGAGCTCCTCGATAAGCTCAGGCGCGACCTGTCGCAAGGCCTGCGGCTTCTTCGCCAGGTCGGGCAGGAAGTCCTTGTAGCGGATCTCCGTGCCCTTCAAGGCGGCCCGCGGTCGCACGATCCTCTCCGAGCCGCAAACGATCTCGACCTCGTTGACGCCAACGTAGGCCATGACGTCGAGGCACTTCCAGTGCGAGGGGACCGAGTAGGTCCCCTTCTCCAGGCGCAGCATGCAGCGCCGGTTCACCTGAGCAGGCTCCCGCTTTCGCGGATCGAAGTCCGCAGCGGGGAGCGGGAGGCTCGCGACCCGATCCTCGGCCAAACGCGCGGCCTTGGGCTCTTGCTGGCGCTGGATAGCCTCGAGCAACCGCGCCGAGAGCTCCTCCAGCGACGCACCGTCGGGGATCGGGGTTAGGTGCTGGAGGCGAATCGTCTTCCCGCGACTTTCGACGCCGCCCTTGTCGTGCCCCTCGCCGGGCCGCGCGAAGCAGGCCTCGAACTGGAAGTGCCGCTGGAGCGCTTCGAAGCGCTTGCTCAGCTCGCGCTTGGGGAACTGGATCTTCTTGACGGCCGCCTTGAGGTTGTCGTAGACGATCCGCCGCGGCACGAATCCGAAGAACGCGAAGGCGCGGACGTGGCCGTCCAGGAAGGCGACCTGGTCTTGGCGGTCGTAGATACAGGCGAAGTCGCAGCCCGAGTGCATGAGGCGCATGACGAACTTCCAGGCCTTGCGCCGCACGCCTGCGACGTCCACGACGACCTCGAAGAAGTCGACCTGGGCTGCGTCGCCCGGGCGGTGAATCAGCGGCACGAAGGCTTCCAGTCGCTGTCGCTTTCGCTCTCTGACCACAGCGCGGATCGACGTCAGCCCGACCTCGAAGCCGCGCTTGCGGAGCTCCTTGTGGAGCAGCGTCCCCGTGATCCGCTGCTTCTCCGTCGTCCGGCGCTCCCACTCGGCGTAGATCTCGTCGATCACCGGCGCGATCCGATCTCGGACCGGGCGAGCTCGCGGGTCGGCTTCCCGGCGAACCGGCTCTGCCGGCCCCCGGGTGTATTTCCGCACGGTGTTTCGGCAGACGCCGAGCTCCCGCGCTGCCCTGCGGAGGCTCCAGCCCTCTCGCTGGACCTTCTGGCGTATATGGTCGATCTGACCCATCCCTAGCATTCCTATCCCCCCGGCGGCTGAACGTCTTGCAACGCCAATCGTCGGGGACTGGTGGTTAGGGGTGGGTCATTTCGTGCGCGCTGAGTGGGTCACTTTCCGCGCGACGCGTGCACCAAGGACGCCAAGTAGCTCCGCCTAGCGACTCGTCAGGCCGAGCGAGGTCGCATGGCTGAACACGCGACTCAATCCGGTGATCCAAGACGAAGTGAGCGCCCATCGCGAGTGCACGTCAAGAAGTCCCGCCCGGGCATGCACCCTTCTTCAGGCTCGCCCCCAGAAGCGACTCCCTCCCGCGAAGCACCCGCACTCCCCGCGCCGGAGCGATCTCAGCGCAACCTCGGCGTCCTTTGTGTCTCCGCGGTTCCCCCCGCCCAGCCAAGCAGATCCACCCCCCAGAGCGCCAACAACCCAACCCTATCGAGCCGGCGGAGCCGCCTCTCGCACCAGCGCTCCATGCTCACGGCTCGCGATGAGGATCGAGAAGCGCTCGACATGGTCGAGCTGGTCGGTGCTCAAGGTCGCGTGATCGAAGCGCCCGCGGAGGTCGGTGTAGCCGTCCTTGTAGAACTGAACCGCGCCGGACTTCTGTCGCGCGTAGACCTTGACGTAGACCGCGCCTAGAGCGCCGCCTTCGTGGTGCGAGACCTGGAGCTGACCGAAGCGCTCCATGACGCGGACCACGAGGCTGTGGGCGTAGACCGTCACGACCTCGCGCTGGCCGGCGGAGCGGGCCTCGATGACGACGTTTTGGCCTTCGAGCTCTTGGGGGAGACTGAGGACGCGGTCCTCGTCGGGTCCGAGGCCCAGCTCTTGGGTCAGGTGAGGCGCGGTGTAGGCGAAGCGCCCGGAGTCGGTCCAGCCGAAGGGCTGGAGCGAGAACAGGAGCTCGAGGTCCATTCGGTAGTAGCGGAGGACCATCGACTCGACCCGCTGAGCCTGGAGGCGGAGCTTGGAGCCCTCGACCTGGAGCGAGAAGCTCGGCTCCTGGCTCGCGAGCTCGGTCTGGCGCGCGGTCCGCTCGGGCCCTCCGGCCTCGGCGACGCGACCCGTGGTCAGCTCGTCGACCATGGCCAGGACGGAGCGGAAGCGGTCGCGCCAGCGGCGGACGGGGTGCTCCTGGTAGGGCTCGGCCAGGGCGCGGGCCTCGGCTGGGGCGCCGCGGGAGACCGCCAGGTAGGCGCCCAGGTAGTCGTGTTGGAGCTGGGAGCGGGTCGCGTCGCGAGGGACGCGGGCGAAGTGCTCGAGGGCCTCGCCGATCCGGTCTTGGACCAAGAGGTAGTAGACCAGGGCCAGGCGGTCGTCCGGTGTCAACGAAGGACGATACTTGGTCAGGTTCTGAAAGGCTGCCCACTGCTCGCGGAGGCCGTTGTTAAGGATCTCGCGGTCGCTGCCCAGCTGGTGGGCGCGGGCGTTGAGGAGGGGATCGTATTCCTTGTGGAAGTACCAGCCCCGCGAGAGGGGCTCTATGGAGACGATGGGCGAGTCTAGGAGCGGGCCGGCGGCCCGGAGGAAGCTCTCCTCGTGGAGGAGCAGCTCCCGCGCGCTGGGGTCGTGGTGGTGGTGGACTCCGTAGGCGTAGAGGTCGCGGTCGTAGACGTGGCGCGCTTGCAGGAGCTCGATCACGCGGAGGAAGGCGTCCTGCTCCGCCATTCGCCAGGCGATCCGAGACAGGTCGAGGCGCTCGAGGTTGGCGCGCTCGAGGTAGGCCATGACCTCGTCGAGGGTCCCGCGCTGGCTGACGTAGGACCAAGAGGTCGTGTCGACCTGGCTCAGCTTGGCCACGACGCTCAGGATCCGCGCCGGGGGACAGGCCACGACGGCCTCGCGGTAGGCGACTTGGACCGGGAGGTGCTCGAACTCGCCGGGCTCGGGGAAGTAGAAGGAATACTCGACCGACTCGGTCTCGAAGCCGCCCAGCTCAAGGGCTCGGCTCTCGGTCCGGCGGCAGCCCTCGACGGGGAGCGCGCCGCGGGGGATCTGAAGCAGGAGCTCCAGCTTGCGGTCACGGTCTCCGGGGTTGCTGACCACGACCTGGCAGGTGTAGACGACGCGGGCCAAGAGCTCGTCGCTGCGAGGCCTCGGGGTCTCGTCGTCGTGTTCTTCGTCGTCGTCGTCGTCGTCAGCGCGCACGATCCGTTGCCCGACCAGGACCTGGATCGAGTCCTCGTGGCGAGGGGCCGGGCGGAGCTCTTGGAGGTAGACGATCTGCGGGCTGGCGGGCACCAGGCGCATTCCGCCGGCCTCGAAGGTGACCTCGGGCGCGGGCGCGCTGAAGGGCAGCCCGAGGAAGGCCAAAGCTAGGGCCTGCTCGGTGAAGCTGGAGTTGGCCGTGGCCAGGTGCTGGCTCAGGAAGGGCTGGTCCCCGCTGTGGTTGGCGAGGTCGACCCAGAAAGGTCCCGGGGGGACGAGCTCGGGCCGGAGGTGGTCGGGCCGGATCTTGTAGTAGTCGTTCTCGGCCAGCTCTTGGGTCTTGTCAGCCCCACGGAAGAGCTGAGGCGTGTCCTGGCGCAAGGCGGCGTCACCCGCGACGTCGCCCCACTCGTCGTCGAGGCCGAGGCTGCGCTCCATCTCGGGAGCGGCTTCGCACTCCTCCATGGCCATGTCGTCCTCGTCGAAGGCCAGCGCGGACTTCTCCTTGGCCATCTTCTTCTTGGCCGAGGGCTTGGACGCGCTCCGGCGACGAGCTCCCGACTTGGCCTCGCGGACGCGGTCGCGCTTAGCCTCGCTGCGGGCCTCCTCGATCCCGAGGTCGTCCTCGCCGTGATCCTGGCTCTGGATCGCGGCGTCGAAGAGGCGCGCCCGCGCCCCGTGGTCGAGGCGATCCTCGTCTACGAGCTCGGCCAGGTGTCGAGCAATGGCGGCGCGCCGCTCGGGCAAGCGGCGGCCGAGCAAGACGCGCTCGGCCGCATTGAGGCGCCCATAGGCCCAGGGCTTGCAGAACTCGCTCAGGTCCTCGTTGAGGAGCCAGCGGTCCACGAAGGTCCGCACCCGCTTGTGCTGGAGGTAGGGCGCGACGACGCGGTCGAAGAAGGGCCGGTCCTTGAAGTAGAGGAAGAGGTGCAGCTCGTGGCAGGCGTGCTCGGAGTAGAGCCGCTCTTGCTCGTCGGCCGAGAGGGTCGGCCAGCGGGTCAGGAACCCGAAGCTCGTGAGGGCTGTGCTCGGGTTGAGGGTGGACGAGAGGCGATAGACGGCGTCCAGGCTGTCGTAGCGAGCGAGCTTGGCCGTCGTCAGGTCTGCCACCGCCAGCTCTTGGCCCTCCTGGAGGGTCTGGACGAGGCGCTGCTCAGCGAAGGAGCCTTCGGGCTCGAGGCCTAGCCAGAGGCGACGGTCCTTGGGCTCGAGCTCTGAGCGTCCCAAAGCGACGCGGTCCTCGACAGCCAGCTGAGCGTCGCACACTAGGACGCGGACAGAGCGCGCCGGGCCGAGGTCCGCGCTCGGGATCGTGAGCCGGCCCTCAGCGTCGGGGCGCAGGTTGAGGAGCTGAACGCTCGTCTCGGGGAGGAAATCCCAGGTCGGGAAGGCGCCGCGCTCGCCGCCTCCGCCGCCGCGGCCGCGACCCGGGCCCATGCGCGGCGGGGCTGGAGGGGCCATGGCGGACATCACCGCGCCGAGGGCGCTGGAGTTGAACCCCGCGCCGTCCCGCGCGTCGCGGACTTGGGTCGTGGTCGTGCGCAGGGACCAGGGGTTGAGGATCAGGGCCGGGCGCTCGAGGAGGTTTCCGGGGATCGCTTCTGCGGCCTGGCGGTCCAAGACGTAGCGGACCTCCTCACCGAGGACGCGGCCGGACTCGTAGGCCGAGGGCCGAGTCCGGAAGCGGCTGGTGCTCGGGGCTCGGAGGGTGTCGTGACCGAGCTCGACGAGGGCGTCGTGCTCGGGCACGAAGCGGGTCCCGAGCACGTGGACTCGAGTCCGCTCGCTGAAGTTGCGGATCGAGACCTGGAGTCCGGCTGCGTCCTGGGTGACCACGACCCCGGGCGGCTTGCGGAACCTGAGCTCTGCCGCCTCAGCCGCCGAGACGGAGAAGCGGTCCAGACGGTGTCCGGCGGCGACGAATATTTGGTGGTAGCGGGCGCTGCCTTTGAAGTAGAGCCGGTACCAGCCGGGCTTCAGCCCCTCGACGCGCAGGAGTCCCTCGCTGGCGCTGAGGGCGTCGAAGCGATCCAGGGTGCGCTCCTCGCCGGGGCGACCGCCCTCGGCGCGGAAGCGGAACAGGGCGAACTCCCGCCGCGTGACCGCGCGCTGACCTGGCCAGGGGAGCTCGAGGGCCTCGCCTGCGAGGGCGTTGAGGTGCGTCGGCAGGGGCTGGGCCCGGGGGCCGGAGAGCTCCCAGCGGGCGGTCGGCGCTCCCTGGAGGTCGGCCTCCACCCAGCGGATCTCCTCGAGGAGGCCGAGGGTGATCGTGCCCTGGGCGTTGGCCTGAAGCGTCTTGTGGCTGGGGCTCGAGAGCCCTTGGTGTTGGGCCCGGAGCTGGATCACGACGTGAGGGCAGAGCTCGCCGTTCTTGCCCCGGACCTCGATCCGGTAGCCCTCAGCGGACTGCTCGAGGTAGAGCGAGCGGATCGAGTCGCTCTGGTCGATGGCGTTTATCGGATAGGAGCGCGCCGAGCTCAGCTCGAGCGGGCTCTGGTGCTTGCGCTCGAGCTTGGCGCTCAGCCGGAGCGAGACCGCCGCGCAGTCCTCGGGCACACGGAAGGCGTGGGTCGCCTCGGCAGACTCGCTGAGGGCGAGGGCGGACTCGCTGGCGGAGACGATCCCCCGGAGGTCCGTGGTCGAGGTCTCGAGCTTGACCTCGCTCAAGAGCTCCAGGCTGGCGGGGGCCCCGTGGGTCGTCAGGAGGGCTCGGATCAGGACCGTGGCCTGATTGCCGGCCACGAGCTGCTCGCGGTCCAGGTGGAGCTGAGCGCTGAGCTCGAAGGCCTCCCCGAGGTGGGTGAAGCTCTGGATCGAGACCAGCTTCTCGGAGCGGAGGATCGCGTTCCGAGGCCCCGGACTCGTCGAGAAGGGGATCAGGATCCGACCGCCCTCGTCTCCGCGGTAGACCCGCTCGCCCAGGTGGAGGCTGGCGCTCGGGACCGAGCGCCCGAGCTCGTCCACGACCCAGAGGGCTTGCCCGGCCGCGCTGGGGCGGCTGATCAGGCGCAGCTCGCCCTTGCGGATCAGGGCCCGGCTGTTGACGCCGGCGCCTATGAAGTCGACGACGTAGAGGCCCGGCCCCGCCAGCTGGGGGAGCTCGAAGCGACGGCGCACGCGGCGGATCGCGGGCTCGTCGTAGCTGAAGCGGAGCTCGTGCTGGGGTACGAGGCCGTCGAGGTCGATCCCGAGGCCGGGCTCTGAGCCCGAGCTGTGGAACACGTTCTCGACCTCGAGCCGGAAGACCTTGATGGTCAGCTCGTCAACGCGCTTGGCGTCGAGTTCGAGGGCCACGGCGTCCTCGCGGCCGAAGCGGGTCACGTTCTCGGGGCGGAGGCGGAGCTCGATGCGCTCGCGGAGGCGGGCCAGCTCGCTCGAGTCGTCGAGGAGGGCGGCCCAGCGGTCCGGGTCTGGCGCCCCCGCCAGGAGCTTAGCTGTCGCGAGCCGACGCTTGAGGTAGCGAGCGTCGACGTATTGCTGGAGCGTGAGGACCTCGGGGTCCTCGGGCCCAGTCACGCCTGCCAGGAGCTCTTCTAGGAGCTCCTTGATCAGGTCTTGGTCGTCGCGGACGGGCTCGAGGCCGGTCCCGTGGTGGTTGCCGAAGTGAATCGCGCGCCGCGAGACGTCGTGATCGGAGAGCCACTTGCTGCTGACGTAGCCCGCGTGGCGGGGGATCGAGAGGTATTCCCGCAGCTGGGCGAGGTCGACCCCGCCCAGGCGGAGGCGGTGGTGGAGGACCTCCAGGCGCAGGGCCAGGAAGCCGTCGCCGAGGCGCTTGACGAAGGTCAGGAGGCGCTCGAGGTAGGGCGCGCGCAGGGTTGGATCGTCGAGGTCCGCGTCGGGCCGGAGTCGGCGCAGGATCGCGTCCACGAAGCTCGAGTCTTGGAGGAGGGCCGGACGCAGCTCGGCCAAGCGCTCGAGCTGGGCCAGGGTCAGGAGGGCGTGGACGGGGAGGCTCCCGAAGCCGCCGCTCCGCTCGTGCTCGAGGTCGCGCACGATCCAGGCCGCGATCTGCTCGTGATCGGCGTGGGGCAGGGTTCGGAGGAGGCTCCGGAGCCGATCCCCCGAGAGGATCGAGTCGGGCCCCTCGCCTGCGGCCGCCTCGCGAGCCGCGCGGTCGCGGCCGAGAGGGCTCAGGTCGTCTAGGTCCCCGCGGGACACAATGTAGCTCGTGAGCTTCTTCCAGCTCAGCTCGTCGGGTCCGAGGGCGTTCGGGTAGCGATCGGCCTCGTCTTCGACCTCACGCTCGTGGTCGAAGCGGAGGCCGAGCTCGCGCCGGACGTAGCTCTGGCTGCGGGTGAAGTCGTCGCTCCAGCGCAGGAGCGACTGGCGGCGGAAAAGCTCGCTGTAGCCCTGGCCCGGGTTCTCCCACTCCTTAAAGACCTTCTCGACCTTGTCCAGCTCGCCCTTGAGCTGGTGGTTGAGGGCCCGGTAGTAGAAGCGCTCGTTGCTCCCCGGCGCGAGGTCCTCAATGAACTTGGCCCGGTCGTCGCTCAACCCGAAGTCGTCCATGCCGCCTCCTCTGCCCACAGGCAGGCGGCGACGCTAACAACTGGGAGTGCGGCTTGGGGGGAGGCGAGTCCCAATGGATCGGGATCGCGGGGGTAGGGGCGCGCTTGGGGCACGGCCAGAGCCAACCCAGAACCCCTCGGGAACCCAGAACCCCTCGGGAACCCAGAACCGCTCGGGAACCCAGAGCCGCTCGGGAACCCAGAACCGCTCGGGAACCCAGAGCCGCTCGGCATGCATCTCCTTGAAGTCATTGTGTTTGTCCTCGCACGGCCTACTTGTCGGACACGGAGGCTAACATAAAGCGAACACGGGAGGCGCTCATGTTGACTGAGAGCGAGATAACCTGGGACGCGCTGGAAGCGCTGATCGCCGACGACGAGCGAGGGGTCGTCGCTTCGCAAGAGGCGTGCGACGCGCTGGGGGAGGAGATCGTCCGCTGTGAGGTTCTCCAAGGCGGTGGGCTCTATCGGCAACTCCTCTGCCTACGGCTCTTCGAACGCGGCAACGGCTGGGAGGGTTGGAGAACCCTGGAGTCGTGGATGGGGGTCAAGCTCGGGTTGCCCTACAAAACCGCAAACGAGCGACTGCGCGTCGCGCGGAGCCTGGCCCAACTCCCTCGAATCGATGAGGCCTTCCGCGAAGGTCGGCTGAGCTACACCAAGGTCCGAGCGCTCCACGACGTCGCGACTCCTGAGAACGAAGAGACCCTGTTGGAGCAGGCTCGCTGGGCCAGCGGAGAGCAACTTCGCCGTCTCCTGGCGCCCTTGCGAGGAGCAAAGAAGCGGAGCGAGAGCAGCCAGGCTGCTCGAGAAGAGGAGCGCAGGATCAGTTTCCTTGAACACCCGACCGAGGACTTAGTCGAGGTTCGCGTGACGCTGCTCCCTGAGGAGGCTGCGGTGTTTCGTAAGGCGCTCGAGGTCGCAATGGAACTCCAGTTCAAGAAGCCCTTGAGTTCTGCCGCGGCAGATTCTGAGGCGGGTGTCGGCACAGATTCTGCCGCGTCAGAATCGGAGGCTGGTTCCGGCGAGGCTGGTTCCGGCGAGGCGGGTTCCGGCGAGGCGGGTTCCGGCGAGGCGGGTTCCGGGACGGATTCTGCCGCGGCAGACATGCCAGGACAACGCTTTAGGCTCGTCGACGCCCTGGTCTTCGTGGCAGAGAGCTTCCTGGCGCGGCCGCCTCGAGCTGGCGTCCCGGCAGGACGGCGCGAGCTGCTGATTCACACCTATCCCGACCCCGACAGCTCCGACTCCGACATCGGCTCAGATCTGGGCAGTGGGCTCCTCGAGACGGGCGATTCGCTGAGCGCCGAGACGGTTCAACGACTGGCGTGCGACGGGGCGACGGTCGTGGTGAAGCGAGGGGCGGACGGAGAGGTCCTCGACGTGGGGCGTCGGACTCGCCGAGTCAATCGCGCTCTGGGGCGCGCCTTGGAGGTTCGCGACCCTTGCTGCCGCTTCCCCGGCTGCGCGCGGAGAGCCATGCTCGACGCCCACCACGTGCGTGCCTGGTCTGAGGGTGGCAAGACCAACCTCAGGAATCTGGTTCGTCTCTGCCGGACGCACCACCGATACGTGCACGAGGGAGGCTGGGCCGTCCAGCGCACCTCCGAGGGAGAGATCGAGTTCGTTGATCCCAGGGGAAGGCGAGTCGAGGTCGGGCGGCTCCCCGAACTCTCGGCCCGAGAGGCGCACGGGGCCCTCTCGGAAGAGTCGAAGGCTCGTCGTCTGCAGGTCGAGTCGGATCAGCTCACCGCCTTGGGAGGAGGCGCGCCGATTGACTACGCCTACGCGACCTCGGTCCTCGCCGACTGCTGCGGGTTTGAGCTGGATCGAGGTGGGAGGGCCGGATAGGGGGAGCGCTCATTGCCTCTTAGCGCGCGGCCCCACTCCTACTCCGTGTCTAATCCGTCGAGTTCTTCGTCCAGCCAGTCGACGAACGAGGGCCATGTGAGGGGACTGTCGAGGTTCTCCTCAGCCGACTCGTCATGCACCCAGAGGACCACGGGGAACTCGCCGTCAGGCCGAGCGCTGCTGGTGTCGAAGCAGGCTTGATCTCCAGGGCCAGTGGTTCGAAACGTGTAGTAGTGGGCGGGGAGTGGGTTCGCTCCCAACTCGTGATCGTGTTCCAACTCGTTGGCCCGGACGAAGTCGAGCTTCCTCTCGTCGCGATTCGCGAGAAGGGGATGCACATCCCAAAAGGGTGGCCGCTTTCCTCCGGACTCGCGAAGGAATCTCACGAAGCTGGGAGGGAGCTTGAGGCCCAGCTCACGCTCAGTGCGCTCGACGGCGATCTCAGAGGGCCCGGAGACCGACTTGCCGACCGTGGCGAGGCTCTTGTAGCGCGCCATGATTGCGTCAAAGTCCACGGTGGACATTCTTCTGGCTCCGTGAAGAACACACAGACGTCGCCACAAGGGCAGAGGCTGGGCACAAGCAATCTCTGCTCAGGAGAGGCAGCGTTTAGCGCCGACCGCGACCGCCGCCGCCGCCCTTGCGACCGCCGCCGCGACCGCCAGGTCCGCCGCGGCCGCCGGGGCCGCCCTTGCGGGCGGTGCTCTTGGCGAGGATCGAGCGGAGGGCTGGGCTGAGGCTCTTGGCGAAGGGGTGCTCGCCTGCCGGGCGACCGCGGTTCTCGCGCTCGGCCGTGCGGGCCTTCTCCTCGTCGTTGGCCTTCACGCGGTAACCCTCAATGGGGTAGTCCTCGACCATCTTGTTGATCTTCTTCTCGATCTCGCTGAGGAAGTTGCCGTCGTTCTTGGTCAAGAAGGTGATCGCGCGTCCGGTGCGGCCCATGCGAGCGGTCCGGCCGACGCGGTGGACGTAGTCCTCCGCCTGCTGGGGGACGTCGAAGTTGATGACGTGGGTCACGCCGTTGATATCCAGTCCACGAGCCGCGACGTCAGTCGCGATCATGAGTTGGAGGTTGCCCTCGCGGAACTTCTCCAGGACGCGCTCGCGCTGCTTCTGCTTGAGGTCACTGTGGATCTCGCCCGCGTCGTAGCCCTGCTTGCGCAAGCGCTCGGCGACGCGATCCGCGCCGCGCTTGGTGCGCGTGAACACGATCCCCTTCTCGGGCTTCTCGATGCCCATCAGGTGCTCGAGGAGGCCCATCTTCCGCTGGGGATCCACCGAGACGTAGAACTGCTCGATGGTGTCGACGGTCGCCTCTTCCTCGTTGCCCTGGTTGGTGTAGATCAACTCGGGGTTGTTCGTGACCTCCTTGGAGAGCTGGAGGATCTCGTCGGGCATCGTGGCCGAGAGGAGGAGGGTCTGGCGCTCCTCGGGCAGTCGGCTCGAGACCCAGTAGATGTCGTCGCGGAAGCCGAGGTCGAACATGCGATCGGCCTCGTCGAGGATGAACGAGGTCACCGAGTCGAGGCGGAGCGTCCCGCGACGAATGTGGTCCATCACGCGGCCCGGGGTCCCGATGACGATGTCGGCGCCAGCCCGCAGGGCGCGGAGCTGAGGCTCCATGGGCGCGCCGCCGTAGACCGCCAAGCAGCGGAGGTCGGTGTAGGCGCCGAGCTGAAGGAGCTGGCGATAGATCTGGAGCGCCAGCTCGCGCGTCGGGCTCAAGATCACCGAGATCGGGAGCCGACCAGCGCCGTCCTTGGCCGGGCGGTCGTGGTACTTGTCGATCACAGGCATCGCGAAGGCGCCGGTCTTGCCGGTGCCGGTCCGGGCCTGGCCGACCACGTCGCGTCCTTCGAGGACGAAGGGGATCACACGCTCCTGGATCGGGCTCGGAGCCTCCCACTCCATGTCGGTGATCGCCTGCAAGAGGGGAGCGCAGAGACCGAGCTCGCGGAACTCGCCGCCGATCTTGCCGTCGTCGACGACGGTCTTGTTCTTGGCGGCGGCCAGGCGGGCTGACTCCTTGGCCGCGCGCGAGACCTTGCCGTCCTGGCGACGGGAGCGGCGAGAGCTCTTGCGCTCGCGGCCCTCGTCCTCGTCGTCGCGATCGCGTCCACCGCGGCCTCGTCCGCGTCCACGAGCGGGGCGCTCTTCGGAGTCGTCGTCGCGATCCCGGCCGCCGCGGCCTCGACCGCGACCGCGTCCACGAGCGGGGCGCTCTTCGGAGTCGTCGTCGTCGCGATCACGTCCGCCGCGGCCTCGACCGCGTCCACGAGCGGGGCGCTCTTCGGAGTCGTCGTCGCGATCCCGGCCGCCGCGGCCTCGACCGCGTCCACGAGCGGGGCGCTCTTCGGAGTCGTCGTCGTCGCGATCCCGGCCGCCGCGTCCTCGACCGCGTCCACGAGCAGGGCGCTCCTCTGAGTCGTCGCGGTCGTCCTTGTCCCGACCCCGGCCTCGTCCGCGTCCTCGACCTCGCCCGCGAGCGGGGCGCTCCTCGGACTCGTCGTCGCGGTCGTCGTCGCGGTCACGGCTCGCCGGCTTCTTCTTGCTGGCTGCCTTCTTGCCGCCGCGGGTGCGCTTGGGCTCGTCGGATTCGGACTCGTAAACCTTGGAGAAATCAATGGCCAAGGGGTGCTCCTGTCGATGTGTAGGCCGCGCTGGGTCTCGTCGCGCAGCTAGGTGGCCCCAGCATTCGAGGGGCGCCGTTCAAGGGGGCGGAGGGCACTTTGGGAGGTGTCCGCCGACTCGCCCCATGGTGGGGCGGGGTTTAGGGCTGGGATTGTAGCCCAGAGCCAGGCAGGGGCCACCGCCGGAGCAGGCCTACCCAACACTCCTTGACAGGCCCCGTATTAGTCTCCACGGGGAGCTCTGTCTCCCGCGGAGGTCTTATGCGTCTAATCGTGCTCCTGAGCCTGTTCCTGGTCTCTTTCAGTCTGCCTGCGATGGCCCAAGACAAGAAAGATGGCGCCAAAAGGGAGGATGAGACGCCTCGGCGCCGCGGCGGCGGTCGCGGAATGGGCGATCCCAAGCAGATGGTTGAGTTCCTGGACAAGGAGCTCGACCTCGACGAGAGCCAGAAGGTCAAGATCGAGAAGATCTTTGGCGAGGTCATGGCGGACACCATGGCCAAGGCCGGCGAATACTTCGGCAGCGGCGACCCCAAGGCCCGCGAGAAGGCCCGCAAGCTCTTCGAGGACGTCCGAATCACCATCAGCAAGCGGATCAACGAGGTCCTGACGCCCTCGCAGCGCAAGCAGTTCGCCGTGCTGGTCGAGCAGTTCGACCGCCGGGCGAATCGGTTCGAGCAGGGGCGAATCGTCGAGGACGACGTGACTCAGCTCCTCAACCCCAAGCCCAGCAGCAAGCGGATCCTCCTGGCCAAGGCCGAGAGCCTCTTGATCCTGCCACCCGAAGAGACGGCCGCGATCCTGCCCTTCGTGGAGAAGGTCGTCGACCGCAAGCTCGGCCTCTACGAGGGCCGCCGGGTCCGGCGCAAGGACCTCCTGAACGCGACCCGCGCCAAGGCCACCCCCCAGGAGATCCAGGATCGCCTCCTCGAGATCCGCACCGCCGAGCGCTTCCAGCGCCTCGAACTCCTCGCAGCTCAGGCCGAGCTCAAGGAACTCCTGACCCTCGAGCAGGAAGTCCGCTTCGTGGCGGCTGGGATCATCGAGTAGCCCGCTGAGCGAAGCTGCCCCCCTCTTAGCGGACGCACCCCCAGCGGACCCGGCTCCAGCGACGCCCCGCCAGGGACGCGGTGGGATCCTCTTGGTCCTGATTGGAGTGGTCCTGCTCGCGGGGGCAGTCGGCGGCTTGAGCCTTACGCGAACGAGCGACTCGGTGGCCGACCAGGGCCCTCAGGTCCCGGCGCCCTTCGTGGCCTACGTGTGGTCTGGCCAGGCGAGGGGCGAGTTCGACGCCTCCTGGCAGGGCGGAACCGCAGCTCCAGTCCTCCAGACTCGCCAGCTGCGCGAGCCGACCTTGATCGAGGGGCGCCCACACCTCCACATCTCCTGGCTCCTGCCAGGTCCCCGGAAGGTCGTCTCCCAAGAGGCCTGGTTCCGACCCAGCGAAGACGGCACGGCCTGGCTCTGCGCCCGCCGTCGGGTCGGCGGCGACAAGCTAGACCTCGTCCCCCCGATGCCGATCCTCAAGACCCCCCTCGAGGCCGGCGCGACTTGGACCTGGGAAGGGCGAATCGGCGAGGAGGAGGGCAAGGCCAGCTTCGAGATCCTGCGAGCCGACGAGGAGGCCCTCGTCGTCCGCCAAATCACGACCCACGCGGGCGCCGAGAGCACTCAGACCCGGACCTACGAGCCGGGCCCCGGTTTGGTCCGCGAGGAGGGCTTCTTCCCCTACGAGCCCATAGGAGACTCGGTCGTCGTCACGCGACGTAGGTCGGGGAGCACGGGCCCCAAGAGCGACTAGCCCGGATCGTGCACCAGCCTCCTTCGTCGGCTGGGCCAGGCTACGGGCGAGGTGTCTCTGAGGGGCAGAGGGACGCAAGGTGTCCTTCGCCTCGAAAACTACAGGGTGTTTTTCGAGGCGCGTCGCCGGGCGAGGGACACCGGCGCCCTCTGCCCCTTGATAGCCCGGACTTCTCCTTCGACTCGTGGCGGACTCGTCCGAGCGGTGATAGATCCGGGCTAGGCCCCTGAGGGCGCCCTCCGTGACCTCTCGTTGAACTCTGTGACTCTGCGCTGAGCCAAGCGAGGCGAGCGCCGTCCAGCGAGGGCCGCGCTACAAGATCGAGCTAAAGGCCGTCCCACGTCGCTTGAGGACTTCTTCCCCAGCCAGGACGCCCTGGTAGAAGGCCTCCTCGAAGACCGAGATCCCCGAGAGGTCCGAGTGGGCCTGAATCAGGGCGCCGGTCCCTTCGCGGGCCTTCTGGCGCTGGCCCCAGATGAAGCCTGGCGTGGGCCGAGCCATGGCGTGCCCCCAGCGCCAGGAGTCTACGGAGACGATCTCGCCGCTCAGGGCGGGGTGGACCTCGAGGAGCTCCTTGGTGACCAGCTCGACGATGGCCGCGTGGTCCATGGCGTAGAGGCGGGCTCGCTCAGCGCGGTCGTCGGCGCCCGTGAAGGGGAGATACCAGGTCACGACCAGGGGGTGCCCTGGGACCCGCTCGCGGTTGGCCACGACGTAGCCCAAGGAGGGCTTGCCGTAGAACACGTTGTCCCAGGCCAGGGGCGCGCCGAAGCCGCCAGGGACCGAGCGCAGGACGACGTTGGCGATCAACCAAGGGGCGTAGCTGAAGCCCGGCGTCGGAGCCCGCCCGAGGAGTCGGTCGAGGACGAAGTTGGGGCCGGCCCAGACTAGCTCTTGAGCCCGGTAGCGGACGCTCCGGCGCTGACCTCCCTCGACGTGGAGGACCCAGGCTTCGCTCGGGGCGCCGGGCTCTTGCCCAGGGAGGATTCGATAGGCGAAGGAGTTGGGCGTGAGCTGCGTCGGCCCGTGGAGGTCCTGGAGGAGCTGGACGAGGCGGGCGTTGCCCTCGGGCCAGGCCAGGGTTTCGTCGCGGGTCTGTGGGCCGCGATTGCGCGAGCAGAAGTAGTGGAGGCCGGCCCAGGCGCTCGTGGTGTCTAGGGAGCAGCCGTAGTCGTCGCGGCAGGCGTATTCGATGTACCAGAGCAGACCGGGCGAGGTCAGGAAGCGCTGGGTCAGCCAGGTCCGAAAGGTGATGGCGTCGAGGGCCAGGAGCTCAGGGTCCTGGGAGCTAGCGTCAATCGGGATCGCGAAGGCGGGCTTGCCTTGGGCGTCCTTCCAGAGGCTCAAGCGGTCGACCTCGGCCCCGAAGGCCTTGTACTGCCGAAGGTCCTCGGGTGAGCCCGAGCGCGGGGGCGGGAAGAGCCCGTCGGCCCAGAGGCCGGACTCCCAGAGCCGCTCCATGGGGGCCAGGCAGAGGGCGCGCGTGTCCCAGTCGATGCGCCCCTTGGAGTCGCGGCCCGTGATCAGGCCAGCCTCCTCGAGGAAGGTCTCGAGGGCGGGGTGATCGACGGTGGGAGCGCGGAGGTAGTGGGCGCCCCAGGGGTGTGGGCTGACGCCCTCCACCTGCCCGCTGCGTGAGTTGCCGCCAGGAGCGGCCGCGGCCTCGAGGATCGGCGCCGCGACCCCTTCCCGGCGCAGGCGCCAGGCTGCGCTGAGGCCAGCGACGCCTCCGCCGAGGATCAGGACCTCCGCCTCTTGGGTCTCGCTCGGTGGCTCTTGGGAGAGAGCCCGATCACGCAGGAGGTGTCCGAGGGTCGGGTCCTGACCGCGGAGGGTTCCTGTGATGGAGGCCTGGGGGATCTTGGGCTGGGGCGTCTTGGTCGGGCAGCCAGTGGCCCAGGCCGCAGCACCCGCGGCGGCAAGCTTGAGGAGCTGGCGACGATCGAGGCCGGGCTCGGGCAGGCTCAACGACCCTTGTCGAAGCGCGCCAGGAGCCCTTCGGTCCGGATCACAGCCACGGCGGTCCGGAGCTCGCTGACCTCCTTGACGATGCCGACGTCCTTGACCAGCCAGCGGGTCAGGGTGCCCTTGTCCTCTTCGCCTTCGTAGGAGGACTGGACGACGATGGCCTCGAAGGTCCCGGCGCCGGTCTCGACCTTCTCGGTCTTGAGGACCTTGAAGGTCTGCTTGCCTGGGTCCTCGCCGTTCTTACCCTCCCAGTTCCACTCCTGGCCCACCTGGGGGGCGACGGGGAGGACGGGCTGGGCCGGCGTGAAGTCCCACTGGCGAATGTTCTCGGCCTGGTGGTGGATCCGGCGCAAGCAGCGGAGGTAGCCCTCCTCGACGCGGAAGTAGGAGCGCTGGGAGAGGGTCCCGTCGACCTTCCACTCCAGGAGCGAGACCAGCTTGCCGGCCAGCTTTTGGTGTTGGGCCGCGAACACGTCGAGGCGGTGCTCGGCGCGCTTGGTCGGCGCTTGGGCGCCCGACTCCCCGAGGGTCTCGACGGACCAGGTCATGCGATAGGTCCAGCGGCGACCCGGCGCGAGGGGGAAGTAGGGGACGCCTTGGAGGGCCTGGTCGTTGGAGACCGGGCTCGGCGCGGGCGACGCTGCGGGGGTGCTCGCAGGAGTCGGCGCCGGCGGCGCCGGGGTCGCCGGGGGCGTGGGGGTCGGATCCTGGGCCACGGCCACGAAGGCCAGGGCCAGGCTTCCAGTCAGGGCGGCGATCAGAGCGGCGGCGGGGGAGCGCATTGGTTAGCTCTCGTAGTGCTTGAGGTGAGCCTCGGTCTCGAGGGCCACGGTTCCCTCTTCGTCCTTGAGCTGCATGAACTCCTTGACCATCCCGATTCCGGGGGCCAGCCAGATCGTGCGCTCTTGGTGACGACGAACCGTGCCCTTCTTGAAGGTGAACACGGCTTTGTCTTGAAGCACGATGCAGTGGAGGTTTCCGTAGTTGCGAATTCGGAGGATCTCGCGGCCCTTGAGGGTCACGGTGCCCTTGCCGCGGCCGTCAGCGCTCTCCCAGCTCCAGCTGATGGGGTCCTTGTCCTTTTTGTCCAGCTGGGACATGCCCTTCTCGCTCAGGAGGACGCGACCCTTGAAGTTCGCGGTCGACTTGCCCTCCATTCGGCGAGGGTTGAGGAGCTGACCCTTGTCGACCCGATAGAACTCGGTCGTGAACAGGCGATCGACGGAGCGGGCTTCGGTGATGAAGCACTCCCCGATCCCCTCGACCTCCTCCTTGCGCACGACCTTGGTCGTGTATTCGATCCGCTGAGTGTTCTTCCCGGCGGTGACGCGCATCGTGTAGATCCAGCGACGGCCGACCTTGAGCGGGAAGTGATCCTTGAGGAGCTGAGCCTTTTTGTCTTGGGCTTGGGCGGGGGCGCCGGGCAGCACGAAGCCCACGCAAGCAGCGAGCAAGAGCAGTGCTGCTAGGAATCGGGTCTTCATGGGGTCCTCCTCGTCGGGTTAGGGCGCCCCCGGCAGGGCGCTCTCTCCGACGCACGAGGCCGGGATTCTATCGATTTTTCCTGAGATCACCGGTGCCAGCGGCTCGAGCCCTTAGTCGCCCCAGGCGTCGTCGACCGAAGCGCCGAAGTCAGACTCCATATCCCAGGCGCTGTGGTCGAGGGAGCTCGACTCCAGGTCTTCCTCTCCAGCGTCAGGCTGAGGACCTCCAAAGCCGAAGTTCATAGAGCCCAGGTCGAGCTCGAAGGTCGACTCCTCGAGGTTGGCCAGGGCGCTCGTAGCGCCAGCGTCAAAGCGGCGGGTGTCGAAGCGATCCGCGCCCGTGTAGATCGTCTCGGTGTAGCGACGCATCCAGCCCGTCTTGGCCGGGGGGACTTCGCCCCGCCCATAGGCCGCCTTGATCCGCTGGTCGACCTCAGCCAGGCACTCAATGGGAGCGGCGCTGCCGAGGCGGCGGAACTCCGAGACCAAGGCCGCGATCTCGTCGAGGGCCAGCTGCTGCTCGTCGAGGTCGAGGTCGATCTGGGCTGCAATGACGTCAAGCTCGGGGAGGGTCTCGTCGGCGAGCATCGAGAGCTCGAGGTCGAAGCGGTTTCGGAACCGGGCCGCGAGGCGGCTCGGGAGGTAGACGAGCTGGCTCAGGGAGTCGTGGACCTCGTCCAGCTCACGGAGGCAGGTCTGGACCTGATCGAGCTTGGTGGCGTCGGTCAGGCGACCCGCCTTGACGCGAAGCCGCGCCGCGAGATAGCTCAGGAGCCGCCAAATCCGCAGCTCGACTTGCTGAAAGGCTGGCGTGGCCGCGGCAGGGCCGAACTTCTCAAAGCCCCGAGCCAGCTCACGGAAGTTGCGTTCGCGGAAGTCCTCGTCGGACTCGGTTTGCTTAAGGAGAGACTTGAGGAGTCCTACGTATGAGGCGCGATTGCTCTTGGGACCTTTTCCGACGAGGACGAACTTGAAGGGAAAGGGGCCGTCCAGGGCGGGGCAGTAGGCGATGGCGGCGGGGTCCATGCTCGAACCAAGGCCTACGGCGTGGGTGATTGCGAGGATGTGCTCGCCGTGGGTCGCGAAGTGGCTCAGGTCCTCGAGGCGAAACTTGTAGTCGGTCTCGAGGAGCTCCGAGAGGACGTGAACGCTCGAGGCTCGCCGACCCTCGAAGTAGAACTCGTGGGCCGCGAGCTTCTCGACGAAGCGATAGCTGACGAGGCGCGGGAGGATGCGCCGCAGGATCGACTTGGTCGAGGGGCGGCTGATCCCGTCGCTCTCGAGGCGCTCAAAGCGAGCGAGGGCGCCCGCGAGGCCTTCCTGGCGGTCGAACTCGTGGAGGAGGAGGGGCAGGGCCGAGGCCAGCGGCTCGCCGAGGGCTGGCTCTTGCCCGGGCGCGCGAAACACGATGGTGCAGGGGCCCTCGGCGCCGCGATCGGCGTCTGGGCTGTAGCCCCAGCGTTCGTTGTCGGGGGCGAGGGGGAGTGGCGAGATCTCACTCATAGCGCACGATTGTGTACTTCTCTGGGGGGGTCTGCGACCCCCCCAGACCCCCTATCTTGGCTGCGGAAATTCACTTCCGCTCGTGTGCGCGCGGGTCGTCGCGCCGAGTGGGGGGCTCGATCTCGTGGACGGTGGAGGACCTGGCTCGCTCGACCGCTTCGCTCGCTCGCCTCGCTTGGCGCAGACCTGACTTGGGTCTGTGCTCGTGGCCGATCCAATCGTCTGAGTCTGCGTCAAGGGACCCTCGGCTCGCGCGGGTAAGCTTGACGGTCATGAGTTGGCTTCCCTTCGTCCTGATCTTCCTCGCCTTCCCTGTTACGCCTCTGGTCGTGAATCGGCTACGGCATACGCCGGAGAACACGGAGCCGGGTGTGGGGACGCAGCACATTGCGACGGCCGGGACGGTGATTCAGCTCGTGTTGCTGGTGCTCGGGTTCGGGCTCCTGGTTCCGCGCTGGCTCTAGCGGACGCTCGCTATGATCTGCGCATGAAGCCTCGCGTCCTGGTGGCTGCCTTCGACCTCGCCAGCGCGCGCCTCGCGCTCGGCACGGCTCGAGGCCTGTCGCGGGTGGAGGTGATCCCGGTGGTTCCGGCCGCGGTCGCAGAGGAGCTCGGGAGCGAGGGGCTCCGCTTGGCCGCGCCCGAGGGGCTCTTTCCGGCGCTGGGCGAGGCGCGCGAGGTCGGCGTTCCCCTGGTCTTGCGGGCCGAAGCCGTCGGCGTCGCCAGCGAGAAGATCCTGGCCGAGCGCCACGCCGACGCGCTCCTGCGCTTGGAGCCTGCGCCGGGGGCGCCGCTGGTCCGGCTGCGCGCGGGGGCTCGGGTCCTCTATGGACAAAAGCTCAAGCCCTCGGAGGCGGTTCGGGGAGTCGGGGTCGTGGAGGCGCTGCTCGGGCGGCCGCCGACGGTGATCATGCTGGGGACAGGGCACGGGCCGAGCTTGCGAGCGCTCAACAGCTACGCCGTCGAGGCTCCGGGCTCGTATCGAGAAGCGGCCCGGCGGCGCCCGGATCTCTGGATCAGCTCGGAGTCCTCAGAGACCGACCTCGTGCTCGGGCTCTTGGGAGCAGGGCCCGAGACGGCCCTAGACCTCGAAGCGCTCCGGGCCTGGCCGCTGCCCGAGGGTGAGCCACGCGCCAGCGACCTCGAGCACGCCCTGGACCTCCTCCGAACCCTCGCGATGGCGAAGGGGGACCTGGCCGTGACCCGCGACCGCAAGGCTCCAACCGTGAGCGTCTTGGCCCGCGCCGCGCGTCCGGCGCGCAACCGCTGTCCCTACTGCCACAAGAACCTCAGCGAATACCCGGACTGGCGAAGCGGTCGGCCCGGACCGCCGATTCGCTGCGACTCGTGCGGGACCGGTCACCACCGCGACTGCCTCAGCGAGCATGGCCAGTGCACGGTCTTGGGCTGCACGAGCTCGGACTTCACTCGCCTCGGAGCCTTGGTCGGGGTGGACCCCCTCGGCCAAGAGGACTCCCGGGACTGGCCCTTTCAGTCCTTGCCTGGAGACACCGGGAGCGGGCCCGCCTGGCTTCGAGTCGAGGCCCCCCTCGAGGACCGCGAAGCCCCGCAGGGGCCGGGCTTGAAGGTCTACCTCCTCTCGACCCAGGTCACTCGGGGGGAGCTCATCGAGGGCGACTTCGTGTTCTCGAACCCCCGCGCGCAGCGGCTCCGAGGCGCGACCCTGGAGATCCAAGCCTCCCTCGCGACCCGTCGCACCGGCGACCGGGCCACGCCCTGGAAGTCCCAAGGGATCGTGGCCCGTCGAGCCTGCTACCTGGGCGAGCCTCCGAGCGGGGCCTTCGGCCGCCTCGGCTCGAGCGTCGTGAACCTCCTCGGCGGCTCGTCGGGGATCGAAGTCCCCGCCGGACGCCGCCGCTACCCCTTCTCGTTCACGCTCCCCGCTGACCACCCCCGGACCCTCGACAGCCGCCAGGGCGAGTCCGAGGAGCGGGTCCGGACGCGCTTGATCGCTGTCATGGGCTCGCACCGAGTCGAGGTCGAACTCGAGGTTCGTTAGGCGAGACACCCGCTAGCGAGGCGTGTCGAAGAGCAGGGAGGAGGGCTTGGGTGGGTGACGATCGGCTGAGAGCTCTAGAGCGAATCTGGCGAGAGACCGGAGATCTCGTGGCCGAGGAGGCCTGGCTGCGCGAGCGCGCTCGGGCAGGGGACCCCTTCGCTTTTGGTCGTCACGTGACGCAGATACCGGCCGTCCGCGCCGAGCTCGAGGCAGCTGAGCGCGCCAGCGCTCACGATCGGCCCCTCGTGATCGTTGGGGCTAGAGGCTCAGGTCGCACGACCCTGGCGCGTGCCATCCACGGGGCGAGCGCGCGCGCGTCGGGACCCTTTCGCTCCTGCCTGGAGCGCGGCGAGTCGCGCCTGGAGGCAGAGCTCTTCGGCTACGCAATGTCAGGCCATCCCATGCCTGAGGAGGTCGCCGGCGCGACCGAGCTCGCGCACGGCGGGACCTTGGTGATCTCCCCCGACGAAGCGCTCTCTGCAGGGGTCCAAGCCAAGCTGAGGCGCTGTCTCAACGAAGGAGACTCGCGACGCGTGGGAGCTTCGGAGACTCGCTCAGTCGACCTCCGCTTCGTGTTCGAGGTCCTAGAGGTCGAGCATCTCGGCGAGGTCTGGCAAAGCCTGGAGCCTGCAGGAGCCGTGGTCTTGGACTGGCCTAGCCTGGCAGAGCGCGGCGGGGATATCTATCTCGTCCTCGGAGGACTGGACACCGAGGGCCTGAACTTGGGAGGGGGACTTTTCGAGCTCCTCGAGGCTCATGACTGGCCAGGCGGCCTCAGGGAGCTCGATCTCTTAGTTGAGCAGGCGAGGGACCACGAGAGGTTCGGCCTGACTCTGGAAGGCCTCGACCCGAGTGCTTTCGAGACCCAGGCTCTGGAGCTCTTCCTCAGGTCCGCCCACTGAGAACCAACGAAGACGCCCCCCGAGCGAGCTCGAGGGGCGTCGGGTGGTGTCGCCGAGGACTACTGCTTGGCGAAGTACTCTTGGCTGCCGACCGGGTCGGGCTTCATGGTGTCGGCGCCGGGGGTCCAGTTGGCGGGGCAGACGTCGCCGTGCTCCTCGTGGTACTGGAAGGCGGTGATCAGGCGAAGCGCCTCCTCAACGTTCCGGCCGACGGGGAGGTCGTTGACCGTGGCTTGACGGACGACGCCCTTGGGGTCGATGAGGAACATGCCACGGAGGGCCACGCCGCCACCGAGGAGGACGTCGTAGCTGCGGGCGATGTCCTTGTTGAGGTCAGAGATGAGGGGGAAGTTGATTCCGCCCAGGCCGCCCTTGTTGCGGGGGGTGTTGACCCAAGCCAGGTGGGTGAACTGGCTGTCGACGGACACGCCGGCGATCTTGGCGCCGAGGGCCTCGAACTTCGACGCGGCCTCGCTGAAGGCGATGATCTCGGTCGGGCACACGAAGGTGAAGTCGAGGGGATAGAAGAAGAGGCAGAGCCACTTTCCTTCGTGAATTTGGTCCCAGCTGAGGCTGACGATCTCGTTGCCGACGACGGCTTGAGCGCTGAACTGCGGGGCGGGAGAGGTGACGAGTGGCATGGGTGCTCCTTTGGAGGCCGCCTGGCCTCGGGTTGGGCGCATTATTCCGATGACTCCGGGCCGCGCAAGCAAGCGCGCGGCGGAAGAACTCCGGCCCTCCCCTGCGCCTGCCAGAGAGGGCTCGAGGGGATAGACTCGGAGCCCTGCTTTCGAGCCAAAGGGCTCCCTGTGAATGCGAGGGGTGGGTGGCGACTCCCTACGACCATGCCTTTGTGAGCGTGTGGCTCCGAGACGGCGGCGCAGACCGACCGACGGCCCAGCGCTGCCTGGACCTCGTCGACGAGCAGGCCAAGGCCGGCCACCCCGTGACCATTGTCCAAGCCGCGATGCACCTCGGCCTCCTCCAAGAGGACCGCGCGCGCGAGTTCGACGCCACGGTTCGTCGCGAGCTCCAAGCCCGAGGCGGTCGCCCCGGCGGTCCTTCCCCGCGTCCTGGCGGCGGTCCTCCCCCGCGTCCTGGCGGCGGTCCTCCCCCGCGTCCCGGCGGTCCTCCGCGTCCCGGCGGTCCTCGTCCAGGCGGCGGTCCGCCTTCGCGTCCCCCGCGTCCGGGCGGCGGTCCTCCGCCCCGTCCGGGCGGCGGTCCTCCCCCGCGTCCGGGCGGCGGTCCTCCTCCGCGTCCGGGCGGCGGTCCTCCTCCGCGTCCGGGCGGCGGTCCTCCTCCGCGTCCGGGCGGCGGTCCTCCTCCGCGCGCCGGTGGGCCTGGCGCTCCGCCTCGTCCTGGCGCCCCACCTCGTCCGGGCGGACCCCCGCCGCGGCCTGCGGGCGCTCCGCCGCGGCCTGGTGGCCCGCCTCGTCCGAGCGGCTCAGTCCCTCGTCCGGGCGCTCCGCCTCCGAGCGGCTCAGTGCCGCGTCCTGCGGGGACACCTCCAGCCGGAGCAGCTCCCGGGCAGCCAGCGCCTCCCGCTGGCGACTCCTACTTTGACCTGGCCACCAACGGTAAGGGGCTCGGCGATTTCGAGCTCGGCGGGCAGCTCGGCGCGGGCGCCGTCGGCGCGAGCTTCCGCGGTCGGCGCAAGGCCGATGGTTCGCCCGTCGTGATCAAGGTGCTCAACAAGCGCTTCCAGGACTATCCGGCCTTGCTCGAGCAGGTCGACCAAGACCTTCGACCCTGGAGCTTCGAGCACGCACGTCTCGGTCGCCTGATCACGCGCGGCCAGTCCAACGGCCGCGAGGTCGCGGTCTTCAGCTTTGGCCAGGGCACCCCGCTCAGCGCCCAGCTGGGCGAGAAGCCCCTCGAGCCGGGCCAGGCCCTCAAGGCGATCTTCGAGGTCGCCCAGGGGTTGGCGGCGGTTCACAGCCGCGGCTTGGCCCACGGTGACATTCGCGCGGCCAAGGTCCTCTGGGACGGCGAGCACGCGACCCTCCTCGACGGCGGCTTGGGTCGGGCTTCGGCCCTCGTGAGCGGCTTCGGCCAGTTCGGCCTGACCTTCGGGCACCCGGGCTACTTGGCTCCGGAGGCGCTCCAAGAGCACCTCCTCAAGCCGACCCCCACGACCGACGTCTACGCCCTCGGGATCTTGGGCTACGAAATGCTCTGCGGGAAGCTCCCCTTCGTGCTCAAGAGCGAGGTCGTCGACGTCCTCCGCCAGCACTTCGAGTCACCGCTTCCGCCCCCGCCCGAGGGGGTCAGCTTCAGTCCTGGGATCGCCGGCTTGCTCCTGCGAATGACCGCGAAGGAGACCGAGCGCCGCTTGCCCAACGGGGCCGCGGTGGTGGAGTGCATTCGCCTCCTCCTGGCAGGCAAGCCCCTCCCGCCTATGCCTGCGCTGGCTCAGAGCGACGACGGCGCCCCAGTCGTAGAGGTCGAGGAGTTCTCCCTCGACTCCGGGGACGTCTCGGCAGACGCCTGGGGTCGCCAGCAGTCGGCGGCGCTCGCCAACCGCCGCGGCGGCTTCGACGCCGGCAAGCTCAAGCAGGTCGGACCGGACCTCTCCGCCAAGGGCGGAGACGAGGACGACGGTGGCGGCCTCCTGGCTGCGATCGCGGCCGCGGCCAGCGACACCGAGAAGTCGAAGGAGGGCAAGAAGAAGGCCCGCAAGGGCGGGAAGTCCCGTCGCGTCGAGGGCGTCACGGGCCCCTCGACCATCGGGATGGAGGAGGCCGTTGGGCAGGGGTCGCGCCGGCAGTTCGTCGGGAGCGCCATCGGAATCGGCGTCACGGTGCTCCTCCTCGGAGGCGGGTTCCTGTTTCGCTTGGCGAAGCCCAAGCCCAAGCCGACGCCGATCGTGTGGCGGACGCCCGAGGCCATCGACTACACCAAGGTCCACGAGGAGCGCGCCGCCGAGGCGCGGAAGGTGGCCAAGGCCAAGAGCGCCGTCGAGGCCTTCGCCCAAGAGTCGCTCTCGATGGCCAAGAGCGGCAAGTATCGCGAGGCTCTGGCGCTGGGGGAGAAGCTCTCTTCCCGGGCCAGGGCCAACTTCACTCAGGAGATCACCGCGGCCTCGACCGCGGTTCGTGCCCTCGAGGCCGAGCGCTTCGGGAGGGAGCGCGGCATAGTCTTGGCCATGGCCCGCGAAGGTCGGCACAAGCGGGCACGCTCCAAGGCTCAGTCGATGAAGGCGTGGGCGCTCGATCCAGACTCGGTCTCGGCGCTGGAGAAGGACGTTCGCGCGATCCGCAAGGCCGACGAAGCCAAGATCGCCAACCTCAAGCTGCCGAAGTCCCTCGAGGACCTAGGTGGGATCGAGGGGCGGCTGCGTGAGCGCTTCAAGGCCGAGGTTACGCTCTTCCCTGGCGGCGGCTTGATCATGTCTTACGGGGACGGATCGGCCCTGGCTGGGGACCTGCTCAAGGCGACCAAGGCCAAGCGCACTGAGATCGCGCCGGGCTCCGAGGGGGCCAGCCTCTCCGCGGAGCGGAGGCCGTTGCTGGCGATCCTGCCGGCGCCCTTCCAGGAGGTCGTCGACCTAACCCTGGAGCTGAAGTTCCAAGGCGTGCCGAGCCTGGACAACCGGTTCGCGATCTTGCTCGGGGCGCGCGCGCCGACGCGCAAGGCGAGAGAGTTCACGGGGACCGGACTCCTGTGGGGCCTGGCTCCGGTGATGCTGCGAGAGGACGGCTACCTCGTCGACCAGCTGCCAATGGACCTGCCCGTGATCGACGAGAGCAAGATGCGGATCGAGCTCCGAGTCTCTGGCTCCTCGGAGCGACGCCAGATCTCCGCGCGTGTCCTGGTCGGACGGCGCAAGCCGATCGCGTCCGGCGCGGCCAAGATCAGCCGGAAGGCGCTCCTGGGCGGGATCGGGTTCTATGTGGAAGGCGGCGCGGTCGAGGTGACTTCTCTTCGGATTCGTGGCCTGATCGACCCCAAAGCCATCGAGTAGAGCGTGCTGCGACTCGCCGTGTTGAGCACCCCAAGGTGGGTGGCGCAGAGCAGGGTCATGGGACCCTGCGGAGCCTGCGCGTGAGCGAGGAGCGACACCCAAACAACCTCGTGGCCATGCTCTTGGCGCTGGTCCCGGGTCTGAGTCAGGTCTACCTCGAGCACGTCCTCCTGGGGGCGATCTTCTTCAGCGCTTTCCTGACGGCGCTCAACTGCCTGTTCCTGGCGAGCAACCTCCAGTCGGCCACGAACACTCAGCTCTTGGGCCAGATCTCGCTCCTCTCGCTGATCGTGATCTGGATCGGGAGCGCTTGGCACGCCTACGCCTTGAGCTATGGGACCGACCGCTCGGGCTTGGCTCGTGACCGCGGTCAGCTCCTGCGAATGGCGCTCCTGGATTACCTGAAGAACGACCTCCAAGCCGCCGCGGTCAAGCTGGAGCGGGCGATCGAACTCGACGTGGACTGGCAGGACCCGGATCCGCTCTTCCACCTCGGGGTCGTGCTCCTGCGCCTCGCGGAGGAGCGGGCCCTGGATAACGACGCTGAGGGCTCACGTGTCGCGCGACGACGTAGTCAGTGGGCGTTTCGGACCTGCCTCGGACGGGATCGCTTCGGCAAGTGGCGACGAGAGATTCGTCGCGAGACGAAGCGAATGCGGACCCTCCTTCAGAGCAGCGGGCGCGGGACCAGCGAGCGCCTAGACGCCGCGGACACGACCATAGCCTCCTTCCCTGAGCTGGGAGAGAGCACGGCCCTGCCTCGCCCTCCCCTGGGTCCTGACTCGTCTCGTTACCCTCGGATCACTCCTCGCCCCTTCAGTCGGCGGCTGCTCAAGGAGCGCCTGGAGGCGAGCGGGCTGGAGGCCGACACGGTCGCGGCCATGCCGCCTGAGGACTTGAACGAGACCGACGCGGAGCGCCTCGCTCGCGAGACGGAGGAGACGCGGCTCTTGCCGCCCCGTCAGGACTCGGGGAGCGCTTGGGAGTCCTCGAATGACTCAGGCCCGGGTGGCCCAGGTGGTGAGGTGGAGCCGAGCGAAGCGCCAGCGGAGCTTGGCGAACCAGCGGAGCTTGGCGAACCAGCCGAGCTCGAGAAGCCGGGGGAGCTCGAGGAACGAGGAGAGCTAGCCGAGCTCGAGAAGCCGGGGGAGCTCGAGGAGCCAGGCGAGGCTGAGCCAAGGGAGCAGGTTCGGGCGAGCGAACCGAAGACGAAGACCCGCACGAAGACCAAGACCAAGACCAAGGTTCAGGAGGCTGAGCCTGAGCCAGCGCCTGCTGAGGAGGCAGCGCCAGCAGTCGAGGGGTCCTCGGAGAAGGGCGACTTGGCTGCGACTCAGCCAGCTCAGCGCTTGCTGCCCGGCGAGGAAGGGTCCTTCGCCGAGGCCCCGAGTTCCAAGCAGGAGGAGGAGGGACTCTTCACCGAGGACGGGATCCCCGCGACGCGGATGGACGTGCGCCCCCGGGACCTGATCCCGGACTTGCTGCCAGCCACTCGTCAGCACTCGCGCGAGGAGGAGGGCGAGAACTCAAAGGGATTGACGCCATACCCAGCGACCCGATCGGCGAGCCGACTGCGGCTGCCGGGAGAGAGAGAGAGCGGAGAAGAGCTTCGCTCCGAGGTCCAGATGCCGCCGACTCGGCATGTCTCTCGCTCGGCGATCAGTGCCCTGCGGAGCGAGAAGCGATCCAAAGGGGGCGTGGGCGCGGGCGAGTTCACCGAGGGCGAAGGTGCTGGCCTGGGATACGACCTGTGGGTGGCCCTCGAGGAGGCGAGGTGTCGGCCTGGCCCTGGGCTCAACGAGCGAATGAGCACGCCTGTCTGGGAGTCTGCTGACCCTCAGGTCGCGGGCGCTTGGGCAGCGATCACCGTGCCTAGGAACCTCATCATGTTGGAGGAGCGGCTAGGACCTCACCTCAACGAGGCGGCCCGGAAGGCAACCGAAAGAGCTCTGGAGGAGTGCCGAGGGAGGCTGGCTGCGAGCGGTGACCCCGCGCCAGGCCCCGCAGCGAGGGACGAGGAGCCTCTCGAGGCGGAGAAGGGCGAGGCCGCCGAGGCGCGGGAAGACGAAGCGTCGCAAGACGATGCTCCCGAGGCGGGCGAGGCCTCTCTCGAGGTGGGGCTGGGTGACGCCGAAGCTGAGGAGGAGGCTCCCGAGGCGCGGGGTAGCGAGGCTTCTCTCGACCCGGGCGATGCGGCCCTAGGCGACGTGGACTCGAGCGACGTGGACTCGAGCGAGCCCGGCGAGGCTCCTGGAACAGGTGACCCGGAAGCGGAAGCGAGCGAGGGCGGCGGAGAGGCTGGCGAGGGCGGCGAGGTCACTTCGGAGGGCGACTCCTTTTCCGGGGCAGGGTCGTTCTCGCGCCCCGCTCCTGGGCTTGCGCCGAACGAGGACCACAAGGAGGAGCCGGAGAAAGAGCCGGTGGAGGAGGACTCCCCGAGCTCCGCTGAAGAACCTGAATCTGAAGACGGGGCAGCTCAGGCGCTCACAGAGACAGGGGTCGAAGAGGGCATGCCTCCGACCCGCTCCTTCTCGCTTGGCGCCTTCGCGGCTCCAGAGGGCTTCGCTGAGGTCTCCGTTGAGCAGCTGCGGGCTGAGGGCGCAGAGGCGGGTGACCTCGAGGATCAAGATCCTTCGGATCCGAGTCCAGAGGGACCTGAGGACGAAGACCTCAAATCGCCGAGCGTGGGCGGTGGCGCGCAGCCGCCCGATGCCGGAGGCTCTCAGCGGGACGCAGCTGATGCAGATCCCCCTTCCCCAGACGGAGCTTGAGGATCACATGGGAACAGCGCGTGAAGCGTGCGGGTTGTTTGGGCTCTGGAATGATCCGGAGGCTGCCGCCAAGACCTACTACGGCCTCTTCGCGCTCCAGCACCGGGGCCAGGAGAGCGCCGGGATCACGAGTTCCAACGGCGAGCGCCTGATCCGTCACCGGGGAATGGGCACGCTGCCCAACGCCTTCTCCGAGCCCGGCTCTTTGGAGCGGCTGCGAAACCCGAACGCGATAGGCCACGTCCGTTACTCGACGACCGGCTCGAGCCTGATTCAGAACGCTCAGCCGCTGACGGCCAACACCCAGTGGGGCCCCCTGGCTGCGGCCCACAACGGAAACCTCGTCAACGCGGCGGAGTTGAGGGAGCGCTTCGAGAAGAGCGGATCGATCTTTCAGACGACTTCGGACAGTGAGGTGATCCTGCACCTCATGGCTAGCGCGCCGGAGGAGGCGGCCATCGATCGTCTCGTGTCGACCTGTCGTCAGCTCGAGGGCGCGTTCTCGCTCCTGATCCTGACGCGGGACGCGATCTATGCGATTCGAGATCCGCAGGGCCTGCGTCCGCTCTGGATCGGGCAGACGGCCGAGGGGTCCTATGCCTTCGCAAGCGAGACTCCGGCCTTCGACTTGACCCACGTCACAGCGCTTCGAGAGGTCGAGCCCGGCACCATCGCCATCGCCGACGCCTCGGGCCTCCGCGAGGTGCGCTTCGCTGAGGCTGAGGAGAAGCACTGCGTGTTCGAGCACGTCTACTTCTCACGTCCCGACGGGACACTCTTCGGAGACCACGTTCAGCTGATGCGTCGGGCCTTCGGCCGCGCCCTGGCCCGGGAGCACCCCGTCGAGGCCGACTGCGTGATCGCGATCCCCGACTCCGGCAACGCGGCGGCCTTGGGTTACGCCCTCGAGAGCGGGATCCCCTTCGAGCACGGCTTCATTCGCAACCACTACGTAGGTCGGACCTTCATTCAGCCCAACCAGGCGGATCGAACCCTCCACGCCGACCTCAAGTTGAACGTGGTCCGCTGGGCCGTGGCCGGCAAGCGGGTCGTGGTCGTCGACGACTCGGTCGTGCGCGGGACGACCGCCAAGAGCCGCTGCGACTACCTTCGTCAGGCGGGCGCCAAGGAGGTCCACCTCCGGATCTCCTGCCCGCCGATCCGCCACCCCTGCTTCTACGGCGTCGACTTCCAGTCCAAGGGCGAGCTGATCGCGAGCAACGCCGACAACGCCGAGATCACCAAGCGCCTCGGCGTCGACACCCTAGGCTACCTCTCGGTCGAGGGGATGCTGAACGAGCTCAGCAAGCCCAAGGACTCCTACTGCACGGCTTGCTGGACGGGCGACTATCCCGTCGCGATCCCTGAGGGGACTGGCAAGAAGAGCTGCGGCGAGACCCTGCTTCCCCTTGTCGAGGGCTAGTCGGAGCGGCCTCGCGGCGCCTGCGCCGAGGGGTTGCGCGAGGGACTGGAACCGCAGAGACACAGAGGACGCGGAGGGGCGTCGCAGAGAGCGTCTCGCGGAGTGCGTGGCGTCCTTCTCGGTAGGCTCGGCTGTTCAGGTTGCTGCGGCGGAGCTTGGGATCGGAGGGGGGCAGAGGCGTGATCGCGCCGCTGCTTGGTGAGGCGACTTCGCCCGTGGCTCGAGGCCAAGGCCCATTCGAAGAGGCGTCCGTCGGCGTGGCGATTCGCTCCCCTCCTGCTCGGTGAGACTTCCGCCGCGGCAGAATCGCGGCATCGAGTTCGCTCTGGCAGACCGGGTCTCCGAAGCCGAGAAGACAGGGTCCAGACTAGACGTTCTCAGCGACGCCCTCTGTGTCCTCTGCGTCTCCGCGCTCAGCATCTTCTCAACCCGCCCTCGCAGTCGCGAGAGCAGGGTCAATCAGCTGAGCGCCTCGGGAACGCCTAGGCGTCGGAGTCGGCGGACTCTTCGGGGGTCGCCGCGGCAGCAGCTTCGGGCTCGCTGGTCGTGGCCTTGGCCTCGGGGGCCTTCGTGACCTCCGGCTCCGCCGGCGCCGGGATCAGCTTGGCGGCGAGGACAGCCGCGGCTTGAACCTTGGCGGCCTCGGCTTCGGCGTCCTCGGCGGCGATCTCAGCAGCCTCAATGGCAGCTTCGTCGTCGGGTTGACCGTGAGCCTCGAGGAGCTGGATCGCTTGGTGACGCGTCCGGCGGTTGCGCTTCTTGCGCTGGAGGGGGGTCGCCTGCTTCCAAGCTTCCTCGGAGGCTTGGAGCTTGCTGCGGAGGTCGTCGACGAGACCGCCGAGGCCGCTGCGAGCTTCTACGACGCGCTCTTCGAGCCCCGGGAGGGCCTCCTTGGTCTTGGCGAGGCCAGCCTCTGCCTTTTCGAGGGCGATCTGCGCCGCCTCGAGGGCCTCGCGGGCCTCGGTCGCGCGCCGCTCGGATTGCCGCAGGCGGCGCCGCTTGTCGCGGAGTCGCTGCTTGGCGCTCCGCAGGACAGCGTTGCGCTCTTGGGCCACGCCGAGGGTCTCGGCCAGGGCCTCGTCGGCTCCGGCGATGCCCTGCTTGGCGGCCTTCTTGGCGGCCTTCTTGGCCTCCTTGGACTCAGCCTCAGCCTCGCGCTTGGAGTCGCGCTCCGCTGCCGGGGTCTTGCCCTCGGCCGCTTCGCGGGCCTCGCTCTCTTGAAGCTGTTGGTATGCCTTTTCGCTCAGCCAAAGCCGCATCGCTCACCTCATTTCCCTGGGAAGCCATGAGTCACGGCTCCGCAGAAGGAGCACTTTTACCCGCTCAGAGGTGCCACGGCTAGAAAGAAGCTGCGGCCTTCCTTGCCCAAATTCCATCCAGCAGGGGCCCATCTTCCACGCCAACGGAGGGGCGCGCGAGGCGAAGCCCAGCGTCGACGGGCAGGCGAGGCGTGATAGCTTCGCGCTCATGCCGCACCACCTAACGCTGGCCCAGGCAGCCTCCCTCCTCTCGTGCTCAGAGGTTCGGGTTCTCGAGCTCGTCGATCAGGGCTATCTCTCGATGATTTCAGCGGGGATTCCCTTGGCCCAAGTGGCTGAACTCCTGGCGTCGGGGATACCAGAATCGGGACTCCAGGCTCCCAGCCCCAAGGCCTGAGCTCGGAATGGACCGGACCTCCGCCGAGCTGCCGCGCGACCGCGACCGGGGCGCGCCCTTCGCAGGGGTCGTCCTTGCCGGCGGCGCAAGCCGCCGCATGGGAAGGGATAAAGCGCTCCTCGTCGGGCCCGAGGGGACCTGGGGACCTGAGGGGACCTGGCTCGAGCGGAGCGTCGCTCGCCTCGCCAGGGCGGGGGCGAGTCCGATCTGGGTCGCTGGGGGTGATCCGAGCTGGGTCCCGGAGGGAGCCCGACACGTTCCTGACGGGCGCCCAGGTCAGGGTCCCTTGGCGGGGATCGAGTCCGCGATGCAGCGGAGCCGCCTCGAGGGGCGAGCGCGAGGGGGAGAGAAGGTCGGCTCGACCTGGTGCTTGGTCGTCGCTTGCGATCTGCCGAGCCTCGAGGGTGAGAGCCTGTCCCGTCTCCTCGAGGCGCGGACCCCCGAGGTCTCCGCAGTCGCGGCTCGCGGGCCTGGCGGGCTGGAGCCCCTGGTTGCGCTCTACCAAGACGCCCTCCTCGAAGAGCTGAGGGCCTTCCTCGACAGCGGACAGCGCTCCGCGCGGAGGTTCCTCGAGGGCCTCGGCTCTGCTCTGACCCAGGTCGAGCTCCCCGCAGCGGTTCTGCTGAACGCGAACACGCCCCAAGACCTCGAGGATCTCTGAACCGGGGCCGGGGTTCGTCGGGGCTTGCTCACGCGGCCTCGAAGAGCCCAAGCTGGACGCCTGAAGGCTTGGCGGTCTCTGCGGCCTGTCGGGTCCCTGGGCGCTCGACGGGGGGCAGGCTCGGGCCGGCTGCCATTCCGTAGGTTCGGCGCAGCGCGCTCGCCGTGGTCTGGACTCGCTCAGCGAAGCCTGGCGACCAAGGGCGGTAGCCGAAGCAGCGCCAGATTCGCGTGGCGACCTCCGGGTCGACCTCCTCGACGCGCTCCAAGAGTCGATTCCGGAAGCGCTTGGTCAGGCGGAGAGGCTTGACCCGAACGTAGTCAGCGCCGACCTCGTCCGCCGCGCAGATCAGGTGGCCGAGGCTGCGTCGATCGTCTCCCGCGCCAGGGAGCAGGGGCGACGCCTCGACGCCCGCAGGGAGTCCTCGACGGACGAGCTCTCGGACGAGCTCGAAGCGCTCGGGGGCGGTGGGAGCGTTCGGCTCGAGGGCCAAGGTCAGGGCTCGGGGCGAGGGCGGAATCTTGACCGTGATCCTGAGGGCACCGCGGCGCTCCAGGACACGCAGGAGGTCGAGGTCGGCCAGCAGCCGTGCACTACGAACGAAGAGCTCGACTCCGAGACCCAGGCGAGCGGCCACCTCGAGGATCTGCCGGGTCGCGCCGCAGGAGGGTTCCGCCAAGGGGTAGGCCTCGCAGGCTTCCCCGACCTTGACCCAGCCGCCCTCCAGCCGCTGGCGGTGTCGGGTCACGAAGCGAGCGAAGGTCGTGGCGGGCTGTTGCATGGCCTGGAGCTCGGCGGTGCAGAGGGCGCAGTCCAGATCGCAGCCGGTGTAGGGATCGACAGAGAGCACGTAGGGCGCCCGGCGACGCCGCCAATGGTCCAGCTCCCCTCGCGGGCTCGGCGCTGACGCCGCCAGGCGAATTCCGTCTGGGCTCTCGTGGGTGCGTGGCTCCGACCCCTGAGAAGGAATGGCCTGAGAAGGAATGGCCTGAGAAGGAATGGCCTGAGAAGGAATGGCCTGAGAAGGAATGGCCTGAGGGGGCTGGCTAGGGTTAGAGGGTGAAGTAGGCATGGGGACCTCCGTGACGAACAGCACCCTAACAAGACCCTCCGACAACCCGAACATGTGTTCGCGTGTCGGTCCTGGAACGTGAGATAGGGCCATGGGTCCGATCGCCCTCCTGACCGACTTCGGCCACCAAGACGCCTACGTAGGCGTCTTGCACGGCGTGATTGCGTCCATAGCGCCCGAGGTTCGGGTCGTAGACCTCTGCCACGAGGTTCGGCCCCAGGCCGTGGCGGAGGCCGGGTTCTTGCTCGCGACCTCGGCGCCCTACTTCCCCAGCTCAACGGTCTTCGTGGCCGTCGTCGATCCAGGCGTCGGGAGCGAGCGCCAGATCCTCTGTGCGCGCACCCAGCGAGGCGTATTCCTAGCGCCTGACAACGGGCTCCTGAGCGAGGTCCTGGCTCAAGAAGACCTCCTCGAGCTCGTGGCGGTGACCCAGCGCGAGCTCTTCTTGCCCAAGGTCTCTCAGACCTTTCATGGACGCGACGTGTTCGCGCCGGTCGCGGCGCACCTCGCCCTTGGTCAGTCGCTCTCCGGCTTGGGGCCTTCCCTCACGGCCTACGAGCGCCTCCCCCTCGAGGCACCAGAGATCGGAGTCGAGGAGGCCAGGGGCACGATTCGCTACGTCGATCGCTTCGGCAACCTCGTCAGCTCGATTAGGGCTCGGGGCTTGCCGAAGGTCGCCGAGGCCCTCCTCGGCGAGGCGCGCGTTCAGGGCCCGCTACGGACGAGCTACGTCGCGGTCGAGGCGGGCCAAGCCCTCTTGATCGAGGGCTCCAGCGGCTTCGTGGAGGTCTCGATCAACGGAGGGGACGCCGCTCGCATGCTGAATTCGCAAGTTGGCGCTACTCTGAGACTGACCTTCGAGGCAGGGGGACAATCGTGAAGATGCGTCGACTGAAGAGCCACCCGGACTTCAAGCTCGAGGGCCGCAGCCGCCACTTCCAGTCATTCTGGGAGCTGGAGCTGACTCCCGGTGAAGAGACCAACGTCCACCAGCACTACGAGAGCGAAGAGCTGATCTGTGTCGTCAGTGGACACGGAACGATCGCTGTCGACAAGCTGGAGCGGGTCCTGACGCCAGGCGAGGTGGCCCTGATTCCACCTCGGACCGATCACGTGATCAAGAACCTCAGCGACGACTTGGTCCGAGCCGTGACGGTCGAGAGTCGCTTCGATCTCGGGGTGGGCGAGGTGATCGGGACCCCGAGCGTCGAGGTGACCCCTGAGCTGATCGCCGCCTCTGAGGCGAGAGCGCACGCCTCGGCCAAGACCATCGAGGAGCTGATGAAGCAGCTCCCGGGCAGCCTCGACGAGGCCCACGCGATCCAGACGATCCTGAGCCTCTTCGATATCGGCGGGAACCTCTCGGAGGAGATCGAGGAGGCCATAGGTCTCGACAACGCCCAAGGCCTCGAGGCCCTGACGGCGGTCGAACTTCGGATCATGGAGGCGGTGGTCGAGATCAGCGGGCGCTATCGCCGCCGGAGCGGACGCTTCTTCCTCGACGGCTGAGCAGGATCTCCCTGAAACTCAGAGTGGACGGGGACGGGAATCCAGAGAACATGCGGCCCGCACGGCATGGAACTCGATTTCGACCCCACCGCCTTCTCAGGCCACGTCCCCCTCTTCCCGCTCCCCGGCTCAGTGATTCTGCCGGCGGGTCTCCTCCCCCTTCATGTGTTCGAGGAGCGCTACCGGGAGATGCTCAAGGACGCCCTCGCGGGCGAGCGCTTGGTGGCTTTAGCCCACCTCCTGCCGGGCTATGAGGAGCAATACGAGGGCTCTCCCGAGATCGACCCTTATGTCTGCGTGGGACGAATCGTGATGGACCAGGAGCTGCCGGATGGGCGCTTCAACATGGTCTTGGCCGGGGTTCGGCGAGCCAAGGTCCTCGAGGAGGACCGAAGCAGGCCCTATCGGGTCGGCCGGGTCCAGATCCTGGAGGACCGTTGCCCGGAGGCCTTCGACAAGGCGGAGACAGCGCGACAGCTCCACCACTTCGTGGATCAGCTCCCGGCGGACTTCGTGCGGCACGCCGATCGAATGGGGAGGGCGCTCTTGCTCCTCGACCAAGTCCCCACGGCCCCCCTTGGCCTCGTGGTGGACCTCTTGGCCGACACCCTCGACCTCTCCCTCGCCACTCGCCTGCGCCTCCTGCGAGACGAGCGGGTTCCGAGCCGGGTCGCGATCCTGACGGATCGCCTCCGCGAGCGCGCGCGGACCAGCGGGCGGGTCCCGCGGCCGATTTGGCCGCCCCCCTTCTCGGCGAACTAGCCGCCCCCTTCTCCGCGAGCTCGCAGCCCCGCGCAGCGGGCGCTATCGCCTCGTTCGCTGTCGGGCATGGACGTTTTCCCTTCGCCTCAACCGAGCCGGGAGCTCGCGGACTGGCGACTTCGGACGTGAATCGGCCTCACCGAGGCACTTAGTGACCGCTCGACCGATATCGGTTGCGTGTCCTGAAGCCGCTCGAGGCTCAGGGCTTAGGAGGATGCGCGCAGCAGGATCCTCCTAAGTCCTTTCGCGTTGGTAGGGCTCAGGGAGGCCCTCGCGCCGAGAAACGGGTGCCTTAAGTGCTTTTGAAGTAGCTGCTTAAGCGCCGAGTGCACGGCGTGCACATGCGCTTTGCGCACACTGTGCCCGCCTGAAGCCCGAATCGACCGCAGGGCAGGGCTTAGCTCAGGCCAACGAGTTGCACACGCCAACTACGGAAGAGTAGGAAGGAACCCGAGAGTGCACACCTATCGCGTCGCGTTCATGAGCGCGACCATCGTTTCCCTGGCGGGCCTAGTGACCGGCTGTGGAGGGCACGCCCCTTCACGGACCAGCGCCAGCACCGCGGCTGCTGCCACCAGCGCCGCGGGGCCGACCCTCCCGACCCCCCAGCCCTTGGAGGTGACTCACGTCACCCAAAGCGGGGAGTTGGTCTGGATTCACTTCAGCGCCGAGCTCGAGCCCCAGACCGCAGCTCGAGGGCTCCGAGTCCATGAGGACGCGGACCTTGATCCAGGCGGCGACTTTCGTGGGGGGAGCGTCACGCCTTGGCTCGATCCGAGCGGCCGGGTCCTCTTGGTCCGGGCCAGCTCTCGCTTCCCGAACGAGGTGCGCCTTCAGCTCACCGACGAGGTCCGCGCCAAGGACGGTCGCGCTCTGAGCGGCGGACAATTCTCTGACGCGATCTCGTTTTCAGACTCGAAGGCCGAGGTGGTGTTCGAGCACCGCTTCCGCCCCGCCCCTGAGAGCGCCCCGGTCGGATCCGGCTCGCTGGCGGCGAACACCGGCGACGACCACGGAGACGACCAGGCTGGCGCGAGCCCCCTCCTCCAGGCAGCGGACGGGGCGATCGAGGTCGAGGCCGACCGAGACTGGTTCGTCCTCGACCTGATCGGAGGCCACCCCGTCACGGTTCGGACCGAGACCAGCGGCGACACGATCCTGACCCTCTATGACGGCAACAACAGTCCGCTCGCGACGAACGACGACGATCCCGACGGAGGCCGGCACTCGGTCGTCCGCTACGACGTGCCGACGAGCGGTCGCTACTACGCGGAGGTCCGCGGCTACTCGACCTCGACTCCGACCTACCGGGTCTTGGTCGACGGCCCGGGAGCCCGTCGGGAGGCGGGCGACGAGCCGAGCTCGGCCCTGGAGGTTCAGCTCGGCGAGAGCGTCCAAGAGGCCCTCGGGCGCGGCGACCGAGATCACTTCGCGATCCTCCTCAGCGCAGGGACCCCGCTCCGAGTCGCGGCGGATCACGCTGACGTGAACCTGATCGCCCTCGACGCCAACGGGCAGGCCTTCGCTGAGCCCACCCACACCGTGGCTCCTGGCGAGACCTTGGGTCGGATCGCGAGCCAATACGGGATCGACTACACCGAGCTGGCGCGGCTGAACGGGATCAGCGATCCGAACCGGATCGCCGTCGGGCAACAGATCCACGTCCCGAGCCGCGATCCTTTGGCCCTCGACGCGCCGGGCGGCCAGTTCTACGTGCTGGCCTTTGGCTTCGAGGCCGCCACCCCGAATTACACCATCGGCTTCCGCGGCGCGGCTACGGTTCCGGCCCCTCCGACCCCCCGGAGCGACGACCACGGGGACGGCTCGGCCAGCGCGTCTGCGCTGACCCTCGGCGTGGACGCCAGCGGGATCCTGGAGGAGCGCGGCGACGTGGACTGGTTCGGCGTCGACCTGCGCGAAGGCAAGACCTACACCTTGGGCACGGTCACCTCAGGCGACTCGATCCTGCGCGTCCTGGACGGGAGCGGCGCGGAGCTGGCCAAGAACGACGACGACCCAGCCGGCGGCCGCCACTCGGCGCTGACCTTCCGCGCGGCGACGAGCGGGCGCTACTACCTGGAGGTCTCAGGCTATGGCCAGGCGACCTTCGGCTACACCCTCCAGGCGGCCCTCCGGGCCCCGAGCGCGCTCCCGAACCCGGCGCGCTTTCGCCCCCGGGCCGGGACCGACGTGTGGCACATCGACTTCCGCCTCCGGGCGGACCTCTGGGCCCAGGACTTGGCCAGCCATGGCTTGTCGTCGGGGGACGGAGTAACGGATCGCCTGATGCGCGAGCGCGTCGAGGACGAGCTCCTCTCCTTCCTGAGTCAGAAATACAAGCTGAGCGGCGACGGAGCCCCGATCCGCGGTCGGAGCTGGAAGATCAGCTTCACCTCGACCAAGCCCAGCGGAACGCCCGGGCGGAGCTATTCGCGCGAGGTCGTGGGCGGGAGCCACGAGGACGGGAGCCGAACCCTCGGCGTCAGCTACCTCGACCCCGGGAACCGGCGACGCGAGGACAACGACGACCTCGGGAGGCTGGGGATCTTCTCAGCCTCGATCGACGGCCGGAACTCGACCTTGCGGCCGGCCCTGCGGGCCTCGGACCGGCGCTACCTGGACGGGAGCTACCTCCTGGGCGACGGAAGCAGCTCGGACGACAGCCGCTTTCGGCGGATCCGCCAGGTCGCCAGCGACTGGGCTCACGCTCTCTCGGTGGTGACCGCCCACGAGGCCGGCCACTCGGTCGGTCTCGAGCACGACGAGAGCAACCCGCGGGGGATCATGAAGGCTGCGCTCAGCCGGACGCTCCTCTCGGATCACGCCACGCGCTTCGCGGACCCCAGCGCCCTGACCCTCGACGCCAACCTGGACCAGGACTAAGCCATGAAGACCTCCTTCGCAGGCGCCGCCCTGGCGCTCTCCTTCGTGGTCGTGGCTCCGGCCGCGGCCAGCGTCGTGGCTCGCGAGCGCGTGACCCTCGGACAACTCAGCGACAACAGCGACCTGATCGTGGTCGCCGAGGTCAGCGCGATCTCGCCCCGTTGGGCGCTCCAGGTCAGCGCGACCCTCAAGGGGAACCTGAGCGGTCAGCTCGAGCTCGACCCCAGCCGCTACGTGCGAATGCGCGTCGGCCAGCGCGCGCTCTTCTTCCTCCGCGGGCGGGCCGGAACGTTCCGTCCGCTCGTGACGGAATACCAGCGCGTCCTCCTCAACGATCCGGCGCGCGAGGCTGAGCTCCTGGCTGTAGTCCGGGGGCGGATCCCGACGCTCCACGGCAGCGCCGGCGCTCTGGCAGACGGGCTCTTCACGCAGCTCGGCTCGGGGCAGGGACGGATCCGAGAGGACGCGGCCTGGGACCTGCTGCGCCTAAAGCGTCACCAGCCGACGACCTCTCAGCGAGCGCTCCTGGTGGCCGCGCTCCAGCGAGCGCCGAGCGTGCCCCTCCTCCGCCTCTGCGAGCGCTATCCCGAGCCCGCCATGCTCCAGCCGACCCTGGCCGTGGCGCGCCAGAACCCAGGCGAGCTTCGCGAGGAGGCCGGGCACGCGCTCCAGGCTATAGACCCCGGGGCGGCCCTCAACGCCCTCGAGCAGGATCTCCGGCTCGGGACGCGCGTCTCGGGGCTTCAGGCCACGGGCGTGGCGCGGGCCCTGACCGATCGCGGCGCAGGTCAGCTCCTGGCCCAGGCGCTCGGGCACCAGGTGGAGGAGGTCCGCTACGAGGCGGTCCGAGGCCTGGCCGGGCGTGACCTGGACTCGGTTCAGCTCGCGAGCCTCGAGCTGGCGGTCTGGACGCCCAACAGTCGGCGCGTCTCGAGCGCGGCCTGCGCGGCGCTGGCCCTGACGGGGCCGGGGCGCGTCTTGAAGCGGATCGCCGATCACCACCCGGACCCCGAGATCAAGCGTCTGGCTCAGGCCCTCCGGCGGGACCCGGTCCGGGTCGGGCGCCCCTTCCTGCGCTAGCTCGAAAGTCCGCGTCGGACGTCTTTGCTAGAATCCCACCCAAAAAGCAATAGGGGGGCTGGGGGGCGCTTGGTGCAAGGCGCAGGCCTGCTCCGAATCCCATGGGCACCAGCGGCTTAGCCAGGCAGTTCTGGCTCTGGAGTTCGAGAGCCTTGGGGCGCGCCGAGGAAGAGGCTGGTGCGGGCTAGCGCTTGTCCACCTGGGTTGCCTCGACGCTCGCCAGGATTCCCCGGGTGTTGACGACTTGGAGCTGGAGCGTCGTGGTGATCGTCCTCCCCTCGGCCCTTCTGACCTCTTCGCTGCCGATGGTGCTCGTCACCAGCCAGGGGGCGTCGTCTCGCTCGACGATCACGAGGCCCTCGACCTCGAGGAGCTGAGCCGTCAGCTCGTGCTCGAGCTGACGGGTGTCCAGCAGTTCGCGGGTCCGATTGGAGGGCTTTCCGATCCGGAGCTCCTTGAGCGGCTTCGGGAGGGCTTTGACAGCGGCCACGAGCTTCCCGGCACCCCTCTCGAAGAGCGATTGGTATGAGGGCGAGACGTCCCGCTCAGCAGCGTTCGACTCCTGCGACGCCTTCGGCTCGGATTGACAACCGAGGCTCAAGGCGCACGCCAGGGTCAGGGCAAGGACTCGCTTCATGGGGCCTCCGGGGACCTCAAGATACCTGCGGGAGAAGCCCCCGGAGAGGCCGCAGCCCCTCGGCCAGCGAAGTCACTCGCCCTAGGGGAGCGAGGCTCGATCCGCGGAGGGAGAGCCAGAAACAGGGCCCTCAGAAAATGCCTTGACGGTGAACGGTCGTTCGTTCATATTGCGCCCTTGATCTGGAGGAAGCCCGATGCACGCAGGCGCACCCTTGGCTTGGACACTCTTCGCTCTCTACCTCGCTGGCACCTTCTGGCTGGCTTGGCTGGGGCACAAGAAGACGAAGAACTTCAGCGACTTCGCCGTCGGCGGCCGCAGCATGGGGCCGATCATGGCGGGCCTGACCCTCGGGGCCTGCCTCGCGAGCACGATGACCTTCGTGCTCAACCCTGGTTTCGTCTACGCCTACGGGCTGCCTGCGCTCTTCACCCTCACGATCCCGCTCTTCTTGGGCGTGTTCGCGGGCTTGGCCGTCCTGGGACCTGGCTTTCGCAAGCACGGCGCGACGGCCACGACCCTCCCGCTCTGGCTCGGCGAGCGTTACGGGAGCGAGGGCCTGCGGGCCTGGTTCGCGGCCCTGACCCTGTTCCACGTGTTCTACGTGGTCGCCATCGTGGTCGGCGCCGCGGTGGTCATGGAGGCCACGATGGGCGTCAGCTATCCCGTCGCGGTCGGGATCGTGGTCGCGGTGGTGTTCTCCTACACCTTCCTCGGCGGAACCTACGCCCACGCCTACACCAACACCGCCCAGGGGATCGTGATGCTCTTCACGGCGGTCGTGATCTTCGCCTTCGCCGCGCGCTCGATCGGCAACCCCCTCGACGCCTTGGCCACGCTCAAGCTCGAAGACGCCAACATGGTCGGGCTGCTCCACCCCGAGAGCCCCTTCTACCGCCACTGGTTCGAGGTCCTGGTCTGCCCCTTCGTGATCGGGTTCGCCCTCGTCGCTCAGCCCCACCTCTTGGTCAAGACCCTCTACCTCAAGCGGGCTCGTGACATGGCGACCTTCGGAGCCACGGGCCTAGCCTGCTTCATCGTGTTCTCCCTGGTCCTCTTCGCAGGCCTCGCGGCGCGGATGGACCTGGGCCCGGGCCTGGCGCAGAACGCGGCCAGCTCGATCTGGATCGCCAAGACCCTCCCCCCGGCCCTGGGAGCCGTCGTGAGCGTCGCGATCCTGGCTGCCGCCATGAGCACCCTCGACGGGCTCCTGGTCGCGGTCTCGGCCATCGTCGGCTCAGACCTCGCGGCGCACCCCGACCTCCTCCAGAAGCTCGGCAAGGACGGGAGCCCCGAGGCCCGGGGCAAGATCGCGCTCCAAGGCGGACGGGCGGCGGTCGTGGGGATCGGCCTGGTGGCCTTCGTGGTCGCCCTCGGCCGCCCGGCTGTGGTCGCGATCTTCGGCTCCGTCGGCGCCTACGCCCTCCTCTGCGCGAGCCTGCCCGCCGTCCTCTACGGCGTCCTCGCCAAGCGTCCCCCCAGCGCCGCGAGCGTGTTCGTGGCCAGCCTGATCGGGATGGGCGTCCACCTCGCGCTCTACCTCGGCGTGACCGTCAACACCGGACTTACCGCCACGGTCGGACTCCTGGTCGCGCTCCCGATCCCGGCGATCTTCAACGCCTTCCGCGCGCCGGCGCCCGAGGCCGACCTGGCCGCCATTGCCGGGATCGATCAGGAGCTCGTCGACGCCAGCGCCCTCGAGCCGGCCATGCCGCTGGTGAGCGCCTCGGGGCGCTTGCTCCCCGTCGAGTAGGCAGCCCCGAAGGGCGCGGCCGTGTCAGCGCTCTGTCACTCTAGGAATCGCGGGAACCATCCCTCGCGCTCTGGGGTGGAGAAGGTGTTCGGCCGCAGAGCAACACGCGAAGGGCCGCGCCGGAGGGCCCGTGTCGACCGCGCTTCAGCTCCAGCCTCGTTCAGCCTCCGCGCGCTGCGTGCTCTGCCACGACGACCTCGAGCAGGTCGCGGTGACCTGTCCCGACTGCGGGACCCTCGTCCACGAAGAGTGCCAGCTGGATCGCTGCCCGACCTTGGGCTGCGCGTCCGAGAACCCTTGGGAGTGGGTCCACCTGCCCGCAGAGCCTTGGGCCGCGCGCAGCCCCTGGCGCCAGCCCTTGATCCTCCTGAACGTGATCCTCTTGGGCCTGATCGTGTTCGGCGTCACGGCGGAGTGGGCCTTGGAAGCCTGTGCGCTCGAGTCCGGTCGGCCCTGGGTTCAGACCTTCTCGAGGCCGGACATGCATCCTTCGCTCCTCGATTCGCGACCGCCTTGCGAGTTCGGAGAGGAGTGGGAGCCAGTCGAGGGACACAGAGCGTGCGGCTGCAGTCACTGGGCCCCGCCAGAGCGGCGGTTGCGCTATCGGATCGAGGCCCACGAGCTGCGTAGGGGCAGCCCTGGGTGCGGTTGTCAGGACGAGCACTGGGCACTTCGCCAGGGGATCGCGAACGAGGTCTTCGGCGCGGCGGACGAGGGCAGCGAGACCTATCTCCTGACGAGGTCCGGTCACGCCTGGGTTCGCGAGGTCGTGAGAATTCCAGGCTGCGGGATTCGCTTCCAGGGCCCAGAGGCGATCGAGGAGGTCCACACGCCAGCCGGTTCCTTCGAGTGCACCTATGAGCACACGTCAACGGGAGAGGGCGACTCCCGCGTCGACCTCGAGACCTGGACGGCGCCGGGGGTCCCTCTCCCCGTCGTGACTCAGGTCACTTGGCGCACCCCGGGGGCACCGGGCGGGTTCCCGAACGTCCGTCGGAGCGTCCTGCAGCGGATCGACCCTCCCCCCAACGGGAAGTAGCTCGCAGGCGGTCTCGCGGACACGCGTCGGAAGGAGACACTTCGCTCTCGCCCTCGACCCAGGCGTCCATGCTCCGCCAGGCCTCCCACAAGAAGGCCTGCACGCCTTCGGGCGAGCGAGGGACCTGCTCGGCGGGGACGCGCTCGATTCGGACTCGGAGCTCGCGACCGATGAGGTGCCCGCGCCAGAAGCTGGCCAGGGTCTGGGTCCCCTCGAGCCCGGTGTGGCCAATCAGGACGACGTCGGCAGCCGGGCAGGCCGCCAGTAGCGCTTGGGCTCCGGCCCAGCGCGGAGGAAGGAGGTGGCGCAGCACCGAAGCTCGCGAGTGGAGCTCGGTCTCTCCCTTGCGCTCCAGGCCAGCCAAGACCTGGCTTCGCTTTTCGGGGGTGAAGCGCGTCCCCTCGGGGAAGATCACGACGCCCTCGGCGGGAGCGAGTCCACTCGCAAGGGCCCCGAGCTTGGCGAGCTGGGCCTGGGTGTCGCCTCCGCGCTGAACGAACGCGTTAGGAAGTCGTTGGCCGACGACGTCAAGGCAGGGATCCCAGAGCAGCTCGCGCTTGAGGACGTAGCGGAGCGCGCTGCCCTCGAGCAGGAGGAGCGGGAGCAGAGTGTCGACGAGGCTCGTGTGGCGCGAGAGGACGATCACCGGTCGTTCGCTGACGCCCGCCTCTCCCTCCAGCACGAGGGGAGTTCGGTAGATGAGCCGGAGAGACCCGAAGAGGGCCCTGACCCAACGGCCTTGGAGGGCGCGATTCCAACGCGTCCAGGTCGCTTGACTCGTCAGCGGTCGGGTGAGCCAGATCAACCCGGCCGCGCCGAGGCCGAGGCCTTCGCAGGTCAGGACGACGTAGACCACGAGGAGGGCCCGCGTCCGAGCCCAGGCGGCGCCCGTCAGGGCGTCGGTTAGGAGGAACAGAGGCCCCAGGATCGCGAGCGCCAGGGTGGCGAGGACCCAGGCCAGCGCCAGGACGGTGAAGGAGAGCGAGCGCCGGGTCCACCGCGTGAGGCGCGACTCGGGGGGTCCCGGTGCTGGAGGAGGCGGGTTCACGAGGCGGCTCCGTGCAGGGAGGTGGCCTGGCTGCAGAGCTCCCAGAGGGCGGCCCGATCCTCTGAGCTGGAGCCGGTGCCTGGCAGGAGGGTCGTCGAGCGCACCTGGCGGTCGAACCAGAACTCGCCCGTGCTCTCAGCCGGCCTGGCCGCAGCGGCGAGCCAGACCACGGTGTCCGCTCCCTCCTTGGGCGTCCGGAGGCGATCTTTGGTGAACTCCCAGAAGCGCGGGAGGGAGGTCTGGACGCCGGGGGTCTCGACCCAGCCGGGGTGCATGGCGTGGAAGCGGACGGGCTCGCTCCAGCGCTCGGCGAAGAGCTCGCTGAGCACGACCTGCATCCGCTTGGTTTGGGCGTAGGCGGCCACGCCGTCGTAGTCTCGCTGGCTCCAGTTCAGGTCTTCGAGGGACAAGGCCTTGGAGTACATTCCGCCGGAGCTGACCCAGACCACGCGCGGGTCGGAGGAAGCCTCCAGCCGCTCGCGGAGGAGCTGCGTCATGAGGAAGGGGCCGAGGACGTGGGTCGCGAAGGTGATCTCGTGGCCGGCAGAGGTCAGGGCGCGCTCACGGGGCAAGAGGCCCGCGTTGTGGACGAGGACGTCGATCCGCTCAGGCTCGAGGGCGGCGACCCAGGTCCGGATCGCGTCCAGGTCCGAGAGGTCGAGGAGCGAGAGGTGAAGGGCTTCGCTGCCCGTTTCGGCCTGGAGAGAGGCGAGGGCCGCGGCCCCGCGCTCCGCGTTCCGGCACACCAGCCAGACCTCGGCGCCGCGAGCGGCCAAGCCTGCCGCCGTGGCGTAGCCGATCCCCGAGTTGGCGCCGGTCACGAAGCAACGGCGCCCTGAGAGATCGCGCTCGAGGTCCTGTGCCTGAAACGATCTGGCGTGGCGACGATAGCCAGACTGATCGAAGGAGAAGTAGATGCTCGAGTCGAGGAGCAGGTTCCATGGACCGCGCATAGCAGCCTCCAGTGTCCAGAATGGTAAGGACAATCGGCGGTCGTGTCTAGTTATTGTTCTGAAAAGGTGACCTAGACCTTGCGCCCTCTTGAGTCTTCGGGGATCCTTGTTCGCTGGTGAGATTGGGGCCAGCCTTGGCAGGCCTCCTTGAAACGGCACAAAATCTAATCAAACGGACGTAGCATGAACTCCGCCCCCCTCGACCTCCTCTGTCAAGACCCCGACGAGGCTCGCCGCCTCATCGAGGGGGCCGTCCTGCAGCAGGATCCGCTGCGTCTCTTGGACCGAGTTGTCGCACAAGGACCGAACTGGATAGAGACCGAGTGGCGCGTCCCCGAAGACGGATCACTCTGCCGCGGTGACGATCGCGCCCGGATCCTCCCTGGCACGATCTGCACCGAGCACGTGGTCCAAGGCGGAGAGCTCTTGATCTATGCGCTGCGTGGGGAGACGACTCCGGAAGAGGGCGTGCCCGTGCTGACGCGGATCCGTCGCGCCAAATTCCGCGGAATGGTGCAGCCCGGCGATCTGCTCCAGACTCGAGTCGAGTTGACCGAGTCCCTCGGACCTGTGTATCGAGTTCAGGCGAGCGTGCGAGTCCGCGAGGCGCGTGTCTTGGACGTCAGCCTCGACTTCGCCGCGACGACGGCTCTCTCCAAGAGCACGGCCTAGCGAGCCTCATGGGGATCGCCAGGGAGGCCAAGGACACAAGATTCAGGACAAGGCAGGGCGGCCGCTGCCCCTGACCGCGCGAGCATTGAATGAGGCCGCGAGTTGGCAGCGGGAACAAGGCTCCACAACGCCTCTCGTCAGGTTCCATGAGGTCTAGATAGGACATTAAGGGGCTCAGGCCTGTCTCAGTCGTCGCCCCAAAAGCAGCTGGGGCCGCACAGCGGGAGGCAAGGCCAGTTGGGTCTCGAGGGTGAGAGCTCAGGCGGAGCTCAGACTGTGGTCGGAGTCACGCTGCACACCTCGTCTTGGCAGCGTCCGGTGAGTCGGAGCCGGTTCTTGGCGAAGTAGCGGTAGCCGAGGTCTGCCGCATGAGAGATCCCGGGGATCCGACTCAGGGCGACCAGAGGTCCCATGCCGACAGCTGCGTAGAGCTGGCGGAAGACTTCGACTCCTTCGATCCAAGCGCCGTCGGGGAGTCGGCCATGCATCTTCGCCATGAACTCGTCGTGGGTCTTGCCGTAGTTGCTGGCGTCGAAACCAGCCTCAGCAATGTCGGTCCAGCGAATCCGCTGCTTGCGGTCGAGCTTGCGGAGCAGCTGGACCTCCTTGAGGCAGAGCGGGCAGTCACCGTCAAAGAACGCTTCCACAGTCCAGTTCATATCGTTTCCTCCAGGCCTCTTGTCCAGGTATCTAGTTCATGTTCAGGTTACATGCGAACACTACCTGGACAAGTCAGAGGGAGCGTCTACTCTGTGCACGTGAAACAATCGGGCCGCGGCCTCTACAAGATGAACACTGTGTCCGAGCGCACGGGCTTCTCCCCTGCTCTGCTCAGGGCTTGGGAGCGCCGTCACGGTCTCCTGGTCCCGGAGCGGACGGTCGGAGGGCACAGGCTCTACACGGATGACGACCTCCGAGTTCTGGCTCGCGTCAAGGACCTCCTTAGCGCGGGTCGGGCCATCGGTGAGATCGCCAGCATGGGTCGAGACTCGCTCCTGCGGGAGACCGTCGATCGAACTCACCCAGACCCCTCAGAGCTGACAAGCGAACTCGAGGGCTGGAGCCAAGCGCTCGTTCAGTCCGCCGTCCGCGTTGATCAGCGAGGCGCGAGCGAGGCCTTGGATCGCGCGTTCGGGGTCCTGAGCCCAGAGGCGGCCCTGGAGAGCGTGGTGTTCCCGGCCCTGGTCACGATCGGGGAGCTCTGGGCTGAGGGTCGCTGTACGATCTCCGGTGAGCACCTCCTCTCTTCGATGATCGTTGGGCGGCTGCTGCGCCTCCTCGAGGTCGCCAATCCGAGCGCTGCGAGCGGGGCCAAGCCAGCGATCTGCGCTTGCCTGCCTGAGGAGCGCCACGAGATCGGGGCCCTCGTGACAGCCTTCAACTTGGCCAAGCATCACTATCGGATCGTGTATCTCGGTCCAGCGCTGCCCTTTGAAGATCTCGAGCGAACCTGTCACATCTTGGCGCCGGAAGTGATCTGCCTCTCAGTGTCTCGACCCTCGCTGCTGGCTACCCATACCCCTCGCTTGAACGAGCTCGTCCGGCGACTGCCGCCTGCGACTCGGGTTCTCCTGGGCGGTCGTGGGGTCAAGGACTGCGATCGGAGCCTGGCCGCGTCTGGGGTCATGATCCTTGACCAGGATGCCCCAATGGCCGAGAGCCTTGGGAGTGCCCTGGTGCGCAAGCGCAAGAAGGGCAAGAAGTAGCCCCTCGAAGCTGCTGAACGCGCAGCCAGCCGTCGCGCCGCCCTCTTCGGAACGAGGGAGCGACTTTGGCTTCTGCGCAGGCCCTGCGCGTGTCGGCAGGGCGCCCTCCCAGGCGTCTGTTTCTGTCCAGCTTGGGCCACAGGCAGCGCGACCTAGAAAGAATCGATACAAAAGCTAAACAAGAAACTGGACAACGGGGGCTGGGAGACCTATTGTTCGCGCAGCACTGCAACGGACCCAGGAGATTTCCCATGCGACCTGCTTCAACTCACCTCTCGCTCACGACCGCCTTCCTCGTGGGTTCACTCTGCTGCGGCGTCGCCGCTGCCGACGACAAGACCTTGATGGACTTCGAGCAAGTCCAGGGGCCAGCCTGGCAGACCGTCAACGACGGCGTCATGGGAGGACTCTCGCGAGGTAGCTTCGAGCTCACCGATCGTGGAACTCTGGTCTTTAGCGGCGAGATCTCCCTCGACAACAACGGCGGCTTCTCCAGCATTCGCACACGACGGAGCGCCCTCGCCGTTGAGGGCAGTGACGGCCTCGAGTTCCGAGTCAAGGGCGACGGACGGGGCTACAAGGTCTCGCTCCGAACCGCAGGCGTCCCGGGGATGATCGCCTATTGGGCTGAGCTGAAGACGACGCCTGGAGTTTGGACGCGGGTTCGGATCCCCTTCTCGGAGTGGGTCCCGACCTCATTCGGCCGCAAGCTCCCTGGGCCGGCCCTGCGAGTGAGCAAGATCAACTCTGTGGGGTTCATGCTCTACGACAAGAAGGCGGGCCCCTTCTCGCTCGAGGTCGACCGGATCTCGGCCTATCGGGGTCAGGCGACTGCCCCGGCGAGCGACGCTCCAGCGACCATCGCAGCGACCGCAGCGCGCGCCGGGACCTTCAAGACCCTCCTGGCAGCTGCCAAGGCCGCGGGTCTCGTCGGCGCCCTGAGCGGTGACGCTCCCCTGACCGTCTTCGCTCCAAGCGACGCGGCCTTCGCGGCGCTTCCCGAAGGGACCGTCGCCGATCTCCTCAAGCCCGAGAACAAGGAGCGCCTCCGCGCGCTCCTTAGCTATCACGTCGTCTCAGGACGCGTCGCCCTAGCGGACCTCGTCGCAGAGGGGCGCGCCACGACCCTCAACGGTCAGCGAATTCAGGTCGGGATCGAGGGTGGAGCCCTGCGAGTCTCGGGTGCAACCATTCAGAGCGCAGACCTCGCCTGCAGCAACGGGTTGATTCACGTCGTAGACGCGGTCTTGCTCCCTGAGCTGGAGACCGTCGTCGGAGTCGCCGCACGCGCCAAGACCTTCAACACGCTCCTGGCTGCAGCCAAGGCCGCCGGTCTGGCCCCGGCGCTGGCTGGCAAGGGACCCTGGACAGTGTTCGCTCCCAGCGACGAGGCCTTCGCGGCCCTCCCCGAGGGCACGGTGGAGCACCTCCTCCAGCCTGCCCAGCGAGAGACCTTGGTCACCCTCCTCAAGCACCACGTGGTGTCGGGGCGCGTGTTCGCAGCGCAGGCTCTCTCGGCCGGGAAGGCCAAGACCCTGGCAGGGACGACGCTCTCTTTTGGCTACGAGAAGGGCGCGCTGCGTGTCTCTGGGACCAAGCTCAGCGCGCTAGACCTGTCTGCCTCCAATGGCGTGATCCACGTCGTCGACAGCGTCCTCTTGCCGCCGCAGATCGCCGCCAAGCCCAGCTTGACCCCGGCCTCGGCGCGGCGAGTGATCGAGGAGGCCGTGCGCCGCGGCGTCCCGCTCTACAACGGTGGGGACGAAGCCGGTTGCCGTGACGTCTACGAGGGAGCGGTCAAGCGGCTCTTGAGCAACGAGAGCCTGTTCTCGGCGCGGGTCGTGCGCTCGCTCCGACAGTCCTTGAGTCGGTCTGGCTCGGACGCAGCTCGTCAGGCCTGGACACTCCGCTACGCACTAGACGCAGCCTACGAGGCCCTCGCCAACCAAGCCGCTCACTCCTCCCGCTGATCTCGCAGGAAAACGACTCATGACTCGCAGCCTCTGTCTGACTCTTGTCCTCCTCGCTTGCTCGGCGAGCGCGAGGGCTCAAGAATCTCCGGCAGGGGCTGCCGGCACGTCAGTGAAGGACGAGGGGTCGACCCTCGAAGCGGAGCCCTCCGGCGACGAGTCAGAGGGCGCGGCCTCCCTGCCCGAGGGGGAGCCCAAGAAGAAGAAGAAGGGCCCACCTTGGGCGGGACCTCAGGAGATCGAGTTCAGCGTCGAGACGCGCCTGACCTGGATCGCGGCGACGGATCTCCGAGAGGGGCGGTCACGTCTGGGCGTGGGCCGGGCCGGGGTCAAGGTCGGGGCGAGCCGCTTCCTGGGGCCCGTCAAGCTCAGCCTGAGCGGCGGTTTCGAGCGCTCGCGCTACGACTTCCGCGAGCCGGACGATCTCCCCGGCGACTTCTCGCCCGGGAGGGGTGAGCCCTTCGACGACCTCTCGATCCTGCGGCTTCAGCTAGGAGCCCTGTCCTTCCTCAGCCGATCCTGGTCGGCCTCGCTCTTCGTGAGCGCGCGGGCTGGCTTCGAGACCGGGGCTGACATTGATCGCTCGATCTCCTTGGCCATGTTTCTCAGCGCCGGCTACTCCTTCAGCCGGGAGTTCACCCTGACTTTCGGCGTCGGGGTCCTAACGCGGATCGAGGACGACGCGCTCGTGATCCCAGCGATCGGCTTTCGCTGGACTCCTACGAAGTGGCTCAGGGTTGAAGCCCGCGGGCCCCAGCTCATCGTGAGCGCGGATTTCGAGGAGTGGTCGGCGACCTTCCTCGTCGGGTTCGACAACCGCCAGTTTCGCTTGGACGATCGCCGCAGCGCCCTCGCGAAGCACGTCGTCGAAGACCAGAGGGTCTCGGCAAGCCTGGAGTTGGCTTGGCGCCCAAGCGAGTGGCTAGTCCTCGGCGTGACCGGCGGCGTGGCCCTCTACCAAGAGCTCAGGATTCGCGACTCGCGAGGTCGCTCTGTCGAGACCCTCCGAGCCGACCCGGCGCCCTTCGCAGGACTGCGGGTCGAGCTCGTGTTCTGAGGCGACTAAGTCACTGCTAAGAAAGCCCTTGTGGCTTTATCGCCCTGGCTCGGTAACGAAGCCCTGGGCTCCCCCCAAGAGGTATCTGAAAGCGGATCGCGGATTCGCTCTTCAAACTCAATCGAAGCGTCAAGTGAGGAGCGTCCTTCGCCACGGTGGTGAAGCGACGCTCTTTGCTTTGGTTTTGGAGAGGTTTGGAGAGGGGCAGAGCGCCGAAGAGCGCGGAGACGCGGACCGGCCTCCGCGTCCCTGCGATCAACTCTTCCTGGGCTCGAGGCTGCCGCCGCCAGTTCTAGGTGGCAAGGCCCGCCAAGGGGCCGAAGCCCAAGCTCGGGTGAGCCAGGACCTCCGAAGGTCTTGCGCAGCAAGGGCCGCCGCCTCTCAAGAGAGCGCGCGGACAGCTCTGAGGACTTCCTCCAAGGGCGGATGATCTCCGGCGAACTTGCTGACATGTCGGTAGTGAACGACACCCGCGCGATCGGTCAGGAGCGTCCCTCCGAGTTGCCAAGGGTCGCCAGCCAAGGAGCCCTGCCTGTGTCCGCTCTTCATGGCCCTGAGTCCGCTCTTGACCGTGCGGAAGGTCGCCGTGAGCGAGACACCGCGTGGGAGCCCCAAGGCTGCATAGGCCCGGCGGCCGGGATCAGTCAGAAGAGGGCTCACGATCTGGAACTCCTCGCGGAATGAATCCGCCATGGCAGGCGTTCCATTTCCAATGAGGATCAGTTGAACGCCAGCGCTCGACAACTCGGCTTGGTGGGCGCAGACCTGCGCCGCTTGCTCACGGCAGAACATTCAGCCGAAGTGCCGCAGGAAGACCCAGAGCGTTGGGCTCGCAGCGCAGAGCTCGCCGAGGGCGACTTCGCCTCCTCGCGTGTCCAGGAGGGTGAGGGAATCGAATGGGGGCTTGGTGTTCACCCACCTAGGGTAACTCCTCCAGGCAGCCATCGCGGAAACTGTACAGGTTCTTGTTCAGGTGGGGCTGGCGCCCGAACGTGGACACGCAAGGCATTAGGGCAGCTCCTGTTATGCGTTGCGAGCATTTCTGCCTACCGAAGCTTGACAGCCGTATAGGATTTGTTCACAATAAGCCCATGATCAACATGCCCCGCGTAATTGAGATTCCCGATCTGGCCCCAGAGCAGCGCATTCCTCGCCCGCGTTGCACCATCGCTGACTGCGACCAGCCAACCCACGAGAAGAAGCCCTACTGCACGGACCACGTCGAGCTGCACCCCTATGCGCTCAAGGTCCTGGCCGAGATCGAGGCCCGCAGCCTCGAACAACAGCAGGTGAAGGCCCGAGGTTGGCGCGCCGTGGACCTGACCAGCAGCACCTCGCGGGACCTGCTCCTCGAGCTGCGCCTGCGGGGCAAGCGGACCACACCCCGACTCTCGCGAGACCTGGTGCTCCCCGAGAGCGTGGTCAGCGCATACATGACGGCCTTCGCCCGCAAGGGTTGGGTCGTGGTCGGCGAGACGGCCCGGGGGATCACCTTGGTCTGCCCCGAGGCCATTCCCTCCGACGCGGACCTGGCCGAGGCAGCCGCCGCGCCTAGCGTTGGCAAGAATCGCCGGCGCCGAGTCGCGAGGACTGGGAAGACTGCCGCGTCTCGGAGCGCTTCAGACAGCGCAGCCTAGACCGGACGCAACACCTCTCTGGGCCTAAGCAACGAGGTAGGCCCAGAGGGTCTGGGTTCTCGTCTGTCACGAATCGCCTGCAGGTGAGCAGGCTAGACTCGCCGAATGAGAGTCCTCTACGTCGAGAACCACGTGGTGTTCGCAGAGCAGGTTCGCAAGACCTTCCTCGCAGGCTGCGAGGTGGTGATCGTCCCCAGCCTAGCCTCGGCCAGAGCGTCCTTGGTGGACGGTCCATTTGACCTCGTGTTGGTGGACTACGACCTCGACGACGGCAAGGGCTCGACCTTCGTGCGCGAGCTGAAGGCGGTCGACTACGACGGCTGGGTGGTTGGCGCCTCCGCGCGGCCCACGGGCAATGAAGAGCTCGAGGCTGCCGGGGCCGACGCGATCTGCTCGAAGGGCCAGCTGGCCTCCTTGGGAGAGGTCCTAGCCGAGCTGGGCCTTCAGCTCCCAGGGAGCTAGCCACTACCTGATCGAGGGCGCCCTCTCTTCTCGAGAGCCGGAGCGAGGGGGTCGCCTGGGTCACGCTGCCACTCGATCTCCACTTGGCCCGGAGATAACCGAGACTCGTTCCATGGGTCCATTGGGGAGTCTCTTGAGCGAACGGACGCTGGGTCCAGGGGTTCAGCGAACCTTGCTGGGCCTGCGCCCCTTTCTGGAGCGCTTCGCGCAGCGCTCCTACTTCGGGATCCACGGCCCCTTTCCCGCGCGGAGTCCCAAACGGATCTTGCTCCTGGCGGGTCATTGGGTAGGCGACACGTTCTGGGCCGCCCAGACCCTAGGCCCCCTCCAAGCGCGATTCCCAGAGAGCGAGGTCTGGGTCGCGACCCGGTCCCGAGCGGCGCTGCTCTGGCGAGGTCAGGTCCCGGCTGAGCGAATCCTCGACTGCCCCGACCTCGTGAGCGACCGCAGGCGCGAGCCCTTCAGCTGGTCTGGATTCCGAACGCTGGTCGGTGAGCTGCGCGAGGGCCAGCCGGACCTCGTGCTGGACTTGATGGGCAACGCCTACAGCGCGCTGGCGTCCTTCCTGATTCGTCCTCAGAGGGCCTACGGGTGCGCTCCGAACGCCCTCGCGGCCCTCTACTCGCGTCCGCCGCGAGCACAAGCTCCAGGAGCTCACCTCGCGGAGCGCCCCTTCGTGGCGCTCGACAGGCTCGGGATTGCTGTCCCGCAGCGACCTCACCCTCTCCCCCTCGCGCTGCCCCCGCCCGAAGCGGTTCGGCGGCGCTACGAGCTCCCGGCGCGGAAGCCGATCGTCGTCCTAGCCCCTGGGGCGGGCTGGGC
>Ga0316202_10000364_pt1 | contig 54387 bp, 71 predicted proteins | sample 3monrhotite_MG_FD_204934 | JGI IMG/M metagenome (GOLD analysis project Ga0316202, IMG submission 204934) | Microbial mat bacterial communities from mineral coupon in-situ incubated in ocean water Damariscotta River, Maine, United States -... | ecosystem: Environmental > Aquatic > Marine >...
GGGTGGGCGCTATCCGATACACTGATGAGTTTTTCAACACAGCGTTCTGCAACTTCTTCTGGAGTAAATCCACGACCCTCAGTTGTTTGTACATTAACAACGGGGGTTTCTGGCACATTGAGGTCCAGCTTAAACATTATTGTTTATCCCTAATAACTTGACCAACCCGATAGTTTTGAGTGGTTTCCTTTGCTTCACCAAGCATTTTTAGGCCGATCATTGCCTCTTGAAACCGCTTATCATAAAGACCCATCAAATCGGCATCACCCTTCATAAAAATGTATGCCTCAGACAAAGCGCCATACAATAAACAAAGTTCAGCGTTCTCACTCAACCATGTTTTATCGTTTGCAGGATTGCTTACCGCAGTGAGACTAGAGGGACGATACATGTAGTGTAATTCCACGGCATAATTAGAATTTGGTGTGGGGGCAAGAATAAAGTTATCTACGTCAAATTGTGCGTAGTACTTTGGCTCACCTGTTACAGTTTGATCTGGATTATACGTTTGTACAAAGCTTACATCTTTAAACTCAACAAAGTTTTTATCGCCATTTGAGTCCGTATAACTTAATGAAAACGGAGCGAGAAAGTCACTAGGACATTGCAAAAAGCGGTTGCTTGAAGAAAGGTTCGCACTTTGGTTTTTAATGAAAAGACTCAATTGCACGTTTTTTAAGATGCGCTCTTCTGCGGACTTAATAAATATAGGAAGATTTGAAACAAAAGTCGTTTCGCTGTTTTCCGTATAATCCTGTATTGCCTGTTTTAGCTGATCGTATGTAAAACTCATGTTATAAGCACCGTTACTTGTCCAACACCGCCGGATAGTGCTGAAGTAGTTTCTAACTCAGAAGGCATTTGAGCCACAGCAGAAGTGGACCAGTTTCCACCCCCTAAATAAACGATCCCATTTGTGGTAATTACCATAAACGGCGTTTCGGGGTTTTCTGGTTGAGGTCTTGCGTCTTTTAAGGCTTGAGCATCCGACACCTTTCTAAAAGGACCTAGCTGCGGCTGTTTAGCCTCAAACTCATCTCTACCAACAAGCAAGCCGTTCCACTCTTTTCGCATATCTTTATATCGATACCGAAAACCGGACCGATCAGATATTGCGTAAGAGTTTTTACCTGTGGCAAACTTCGACATTGTTAAACCCTAAAGTATTCGTACCGAGGTACGACGTTAAACGAGGCCCTATCACGGTCTTCTGTCATAGCACGCTCAAACTCTTCTTCATAAGCGGCTTTTAAGATTTGAATCCGTTGCGGAGCGCGTTTAATAGCAATGTAATAAGCTAAACCCGCCGCTAAACAGGGGTAGAACCTAAAAGGCATGTCCGAACTGTTAATAAACGTGTCGGCATCTTGCATTCGAGTCAAAGCATCATAAAAAACAATGTCCGTGCTGTTCTCAGGAACGGGCCAAAGTTGTAGGTTGGGCGTTATCTGACGATCTAAAAAGAACTGAGAAGGCCGACCTTGAGTAGTCTTGTTTGGAATGGTCAAGAACTCTTCCCGGCTGTACCTGTCTAGAGCATAGTCCGTGTTATCACGGCGAACAACTACGGAAAGAACGTCAATAACATCCGCTTCAATCAGATAATTGCCCGTTCCTTGCGTAACTGCTTGACTACGCTGTTTTATTGTCCATTGATTTAGACCGCGGTTTGCCCATTCCGCAAGCATGAGATTTAAAGACCGTTTTGCAGTCTTTAAATCATAGCCTGTTCGGACCTCTAAACCACACCGTTCAAAAGCCTCTTCAATGTACTCTGCAACGTCTAGTTCAAAGTCCGCTGTTCCAGATAACGCCATTTTAACCTACTTTTTAGATTTACGAACGGCTCCACCGCTACGAAGTTTCTTAACCATACCGCCGCCGCGCATTTTCTTAACCATGCCACCGCCACGCATCTTTTTAGCCATTCCGCCGCCACGCATCTTTTTAGGTTTCATCGCCATTTTTCAGTCTCCTGTACAGTTTTTCACGGTTAAAGTATATTTCTGTAGAGTTGTATTCACCGTCATAGCTATCATAGTATCCCTTTTTGTCCAACCTGTTTGCGGCTTCCTGTAACTTAGAAAGTCTTTGAACAAAAATCATGCTATATTCTTCGTCAACGTCATAATTAAAAGTAACGTCTTCTACAAAATCGCTCGGCTCATCTTCCGGGTTAAAACCCATTAACCAAATGTCCTTGTCTATAAACATACCTTCAGAAACTCTAAGATTTAAAGCGTCCAAATATTCATGGAAATCTTCGGGGTTCTTTGTGTTTTTTAAGTCAACAATAATTACCAGATCAAACGCGTCATCAAACATAGAAATGCAGGAATACAGGGTCTGATAAGAGTCTTCTTTTTTAAAAAGAATCGAAACCTTGTCTTCTAACCACGCGTTTTTTGCAAAGGGGCATGGGGGCAGGCCGTTGAAAAACACACTGGGTTTTTCTAACGCGGCTTTAGACCAGCCCATAATCTCCTTGACCAAAGCTTTTTCTGTGGGATCACTGTAAAAGTCTAAATTCATCCCTGAGTCACCGATCCTTTTGTACGCTTGCGACGGTCAGCCATAATCATGCCGCAACCCCTCGCCACAGCCGTGCCGGGCTTGGACTTACCGTTAAAAGGACGCTTTGCCTTAGTTGTAGACACCTCTCCACCATAGGCCAAACGGGTTACTTTGGCGGCTTTTGTGTTCGAAACAACTTGCTTTCCTTTAGCGCCTTCACGCTTTTTCTTACGAGCCGTAGAAGCTCGTTCAGACTTGCTGAGACTCTCTGCCTTAGATCGTGGAAGGCATCGGTCAGGGTTCTTTTTATTTTTAGAAGTCCCGCACTTGCCTGCGATATTACCTTGGCTGTCAATTCTGACCCAATCTTCATCAACCCAATCCTTTAATTTTCCCATTACGAGCCCTTCCGTTTTCCGCCTTTAGATTTTTTGGCGTAGTTAGGGTCTTTGCAATACTTAGAAGCCGCCATATTGGCATAAGCAGAAGGGTAAGTATCAAAAGTTCGTTGTGCCCAAGCTTTACCTTCCGGGCAAATCTTACTGCCCTTGCTTTTGGAGGAAGCTTTTTTAGATTTTCTAGAATACGCCATGTTACCAAGCCTTACAGGACCAATAGCGGGCCGTGAACTTGTCTTTTGCAGTGTCACACGAGTGCCGAGCCCTAAAGTTCTTGCGACGACCGGGCTGATCTTTTTTAATGGACATGTTTTGGTCACCAAACCGAACAAGCTTTATTTCGCTGCCCTTTTTTGCCAAAACGGCACTCTTTTTAGACGCGTTGGGGGTCCTTTTAGGCTTGTTAAAACCTGAAAAGGACTCCCCGCGGTATTTTATTCGTCCCGAAGGTGTTCTAGTTACGTCTTTTGTCGTAGCCATAGTCCCTCACATTAATTATAAAAAACCGTTATGTTAGTCATGTTAGTCAACACGGCATAACAGCCGTCGCTAAACAACATTCCCTCGTCCGGTATATAAACATTGTCATCCGTATTGGTGTGAAACGCTAACGTTAGTTGCGTTGTTCCACCCGTACTTCCGTTTTTTAAAACCAGAGAAGGACCTGACCCGGCGTGAGTGTGGTAATGTATCGCTTTAACGCGAGCCCGTCCGGCGAAGACCGTACCAGTAGCAGTTAAGTAGGTGGCCTTTACATCGGACGCCATAGTAATCCTCCTAGCTGTAAAACACCGTTACCGACGTACACCCGGTAAAGGTGGCTACATAGATATCTGCAACGCGAATACCCTCATCCGGAATGTTTACGGAATGAGTGTCCGAAGCGTCTAAGTCCATGTCTAAAACAGTAGAACCCCCGTTCCCGTCTGAGATAGTCAGACGGGGTGACCCGGTGGTTGTTTTAACTTGAACCTGACGTATGCGCGCAGGACCGACACCAGCAGAACCAGTGGCCGTCAAACGTTTAGCTCTTACATCAGAACCTGCCATTGAAGTCTCCTATTAGCTGAGTGCAGCGCCAACAGCAGTAACCCAAGCCGCGCCCGTGTTAATAACGATACAATACTCGTTATTTCCAGCGCCATTGTCGCTGACAATGTAAGCCGTTCCAACCGCAACGGAACCAAAAGCAGGGAGGTTAGCAGTCGTAACTACGGGGATTTGGAAACCGTTGTTGGAACGAACGGGTCCGGAAAAAGTCGATAGAGCCATGAATATCTCCTGTCGTGGCTAGTGTCAGCCGCACCATGCGACTGTCAGGAATAAAACCAGTATACAGACTATTTAAACAAAAGAAAGGGGCCACCGAAGTAGCCCCAATCAAACCTAACAAGGTTAAGTTATTAAGCTGCGCCCGGAGTGCCGAACACTGAACGCCAATCGGATACACCAAAGGAGTAACGCTCACGAGCTTTAAACCGCATGTTACCTGTATCAAAATCGCCTTCCATGGCAGTTTTGATTGGGGAACGGTTGAAGTACTTAAAGCCGTTTGGCGCGTCAGTCTTGATGAAGTATGCGTCGCTGTCGTTCAGGAAGTGGTTAACCACTGCACCTTCAGGCAACATACCCATGGACTTCATAGCGTTGTTGTCGTTATCAGCTGTCCCGCTACGCAGGTTGGAGTTGATAACACGCTCTGCAATAAACTGAAGTTCTTTTGGAATGATAAGTTTCATACCACGAACCGCAATTTTAAGACCACGCTCATCGGTCATACCCGCAATGTCGATCAGCATTTGCTCAAGAGAAGTCTCGTTGAGGTCAGCTGCAACAGCCAGAAGGTTGGTCTGGTTGCCGGACAAAGATGGGTGAGCCGCCGAACATAACGCCGCGCCGTCGCCAAGAGCGTTGCCGCCAGTAGCCAAGAACGCGTTGTTGAGGATAGAAGCCGCTTTGATCTGCTTTGTTTGCGCCATAGAGCGAGCCAAAGCTTTGGTGTAACGAGACGCCAAACGATCATAAAGGTTATCCTCAATGGCTTCCTCAGTGATAGAGAACGCCAAAGCGATAGTTTCGTGAGTGTACCGCGCTGTGTAGGTCTCTTGAGCGTCGTCAAAGCTGATGGCAGTGCCTTCACCTTTAACGGGTGCTGTCGAAAAGCCCCCGAGCATAACTTCCTCTTCGAATGCTCGGTCAGAGCTTTCCTCTTCGAAGATTTCGCCATGTTCGTTTTCATAACGGTCATATTCCAAGCCAAACAATGCGTTAAGGCCGGGTTCTAGTTCTTTCGCTAGTTGTGCGCGAGAAATAGCCATTTGTTAAATCCCTTCCTTAAACGCCAGTTGAGGTCGCAGTAGTCTGCGAGTCAAAACGGCTTGTGTTTGCGTTGTAGTGAGCGTTGATTCGAACAACCATAGGAATACCAGCAGCGGCGAAATCGTCGTTACCAGCTTCATCCATAATGCCTACAATGCGAAGCGGTAGCGTCGCGGTTACAGCAATTGTTGAAACACCCAAAGCGGAATCGGAGCTACCTGTGTTGGTAGAACCAGTGCGCGCAGACGTACCCAATGATGCGTTAGCAAAGACAGCTGCTTGCGCAGTAGCCCGGTCAGTCAAAGAAGCGTCGGAAGCTACTTTAAACAACTGATTAGGGTTGTCTGCAACAAAAGCTTTTACTGGGTAGTTGGTGTCTACGTTTACTGAACCAGAACCGGGCCAGTAGTTAAGAAACACAGGTTTCTTTTGCGTAGCATCTTGGTATTCTACACCCATCAGAACACCCAAAGCAGGAGTAGTACCACCATTAGTGGCACCCGCTTGGTCAATAACACCCGCTGCCGTAGGAACGACAAGACCGTATTGATAAAGTGCGTTAGTGTTGTTAGAGGCAATTTCATACTGGGTTACGCCAGTAGAGTTTGCCCCGGAGCCAACAAGACCGATAGGACGAAGACCATAGGCAGTGTTTTGATTTGCCATTTGATTTTTCTCCTAAAAGGGAGGCCCTTATTTTCGAGGACCGCCAAAGGTTACACGAGATTGACGATCCGGTTTGGAAATCGTCATGGTTGAATGTGCGTTTTCTCGCAGCATATCAGAATCAACCGCTTCTAACTGGTCATTGTTGCGTTGAGCAAAATAAGCAGTTCTTTCGGCAATTGTTTCCTCTGGGATGCGAGCAAGCATCAAGCCACCCACTCCAAACACACCTGCATATTTACCTGAATCAATTACCGGGGACTCAAAATCAGGATATTCGTCCTCACGGACAAGTTCCCAACCTTCGCGCATCTTTGCGCTGATGTTTTTCCGATCATCAAAACCGCGCGTCTCGGCGCGAATCCAACGATGTTTAAAACCATCCGGTGCAGGCGGTGCATCTAACATGGACGGTGGAGCCCACGGCTTACGCGTTGCCGTCTTCTCTCTAGTCTGGTTTGCGCGAGAAGTGCGGTCGATACCTTTTTCATTCGAATTCGTCATCTGCCTTACTCCTTAACGTATTTCGCGTATTCTTCTAGCGGCACACCCAATTTCTTCGCTATTGCGACTTGGCTCGGGGTGAGTCGAACCTTTTTCCCACTACTGCGTCCAGCGTTTGATCTTGAAACCCCAGCAACCGTCTGAACGGGCCGTTTGCTAGAATTGTTTGAAGGCATATTGAACTTGCGAGCAATACGACTGTCAAGCTCACTATAGTAGTCATCGGACTGCGGGTCAAACCCTTCGTCTTCAACTAAGGTTTTATGGATGCCAAATGCAGCGTAAGTCATTGCATCATCAGACCCAAACCAAGAATTTTTCTCGGCCCACTCTTCTGCTTTTCGATCCGGGCGACGCAGCTGCTGGGTTTGAGGCTGCGCCTGTTGCGGTTGAACCGCCTGTTGTTGAGTGCGTTGTTCCTGAGCGCGTTCTTGTTGAATTCGTGCTTGAGCGGCGCGATCATTTTCAATAGATAAAGCCGTCAACTTACGATTAGCTTCAACAGCCGCCTGCGTATCACCCATCTCCATAGCGCGGGCATACTCAGCCTCTGCTTGAGTCATCTGAGTGGTTACACGAGTGGTGTACTCATTCACATAACTAGAGTCCAAGCTGTCCATGCGAGCCTTGAGTGTGTCGGCTTCAGACTGCTTCTGCTTGGCGTAATTGATAGCCTCTTGCTCACGGCGCTCGGCTTCACGCATCTTTTTAGTAAGGCGATCAATACGCTTCTGAGTGGCGTTTTCAGCCCGGTCAAAAGAATCTTCCTTGCCGCCGTCTTCCTCAGACCCTGTGTCGGGAAGCTCTATGTCCGTCGCTTCTTCCGAAGTTAGGTCAAGTTCAATTTGATTTTCGGTAGACATTATTTCCTCCTAGAAATGCAAAACATCTTCAGGGCTCTGGATTTTAGCCAAAACCTCATCGTCGTTTAAAATTCGAACCTCCCCGCCATCAATGCGGAAGCGAGAACCCGCGTATCGGGCAAACATTACCCAATCGCCCTTCTCGCACCACGGACCGTGGGGAAACTTGCCCTCGTCCGCGTAGGCCAATTCTCCAACCTTGAGGACGTACCCCACCTGAGTTGAAACTGAATTTTCCTCAACAATTTTATCTGGAAGATAAATGCCGCCTTCCGTCTTACCCTTACCGCGATACGGAAGAATCAAAAGACGCCAGCCCGTAGGCGAAGGCATTCTATCTAAAAGGTTTTCCCCAATTTTGCTGGGGTCTAGCACTTGTTCTGCCCGGTCTACATAGGCTTTCCCGAGACCCGCAACGGCCTCCTGTGCTGCTTTCAAGTCTATTCCTTGCGCTTTAGTCAATGCTACGCTCCTGTTTATCTAGCAGGCCCTTGAGTTCCTGTTCCACGAAATTTAGGGCATCTAAGTTGCCCATGAGCTCTCGATATTGCTCTATAGACTTAACATTGCCGTACTGCATAGTATCAACAATGCTTTGTCGCCTATCCCTTATCATGCGGAAAACAGCTTCCGCAATAAATATCTCATCCATTCCCACAAAATCCCACTTTATCTGATACCGACACTACCGAGATTTAAGGGAAAGGCAAGAGAGATTTAATTTTCCATGAGTTCAAAGTGCGGCCCGTCGATAAACGGACGTTTTCCTTGGCTACGACGCAAGTCAACATAGGCGTTCATAGCCTCTTCCATTGTGCCATCCCACTCTCGGATGTCATTGATATGCCAAGCTGCACCCCACCGCACGGCCACGCCCACGTCAATAGCTCCTTGCTTCACAGCGTCTGCAAGATTGTCGTATAGATTCAACTCCCACGATCCACGCGAGCCAACATAGGCTAAAAGGTCAAGAGCGCGGCCCTCAATGTGTTTGGACTTCATCGTTTTAGATGCGCCTTTGGCTACGAGTTCACGCTGTTCTTCAATGGTTCTAAGCCCACAGATCACACCAAAGTCGGTTTTCGTATGCCCAATGGCCGCTTTTGCAACGGCAACTAAACGCTCGTCTACGCCTTCCATACGGTCAAGGCTGCGTTGTGATAGTTTGTATGTCATTTCATTTCCTCTTAAACAAAGCCTGCGCACCCCGAACGCCAAAGCTGGCGCTGATTGCGATACCTAAGCTGTAAAAATACCAGTCCGGCGCTTTGGAAAGTTGCTCAAAGCCACGATCTACCCATCCTTCTGCGCCGGGGATGAAAGCTAAAATCAACGGGATTGACAGCACAATTACGAACCACTCGTCTTTCCAGCTTGACTTTGCCCCCTCTGCCATAATGCGTTCCCAATCGGCAACGCTAGTCTTCTCAGAAAGAAGTATCTGTGCCTTAGCCTTAGCCTCGGTCAACTTTAACTCTGCATCGGCAGCGTTTTTGTCAGCTTTACCTTGCAGCCACGATCCTGCGAGATTGGCTATTGGCCCTATAAGTGCCTGTATCATTTCTCCACCTCATACTCTACCTTCGACGATGAAGCCGTGTTTGTAACTGTAGTCTTAGACTCTTTACCCATCCAGATGCCGAAGCACCCCGTAAGAGCGCCCATACATACGCTCACGAGCCCAGACTGGGCAACGCTGGGAGAATCTAAGCTCATAAACCAATGCACCGCCTGATACGTCAGCACAGTGACCGCCAGCATCATCAAGCGTGGCAGGATCTTCCAATCATCAAGTACTGTGTGTGCCATTACCATTTCCCCTGTTGTTTACCTAAGAAATACAAAACTACTGCAAGCCCAGCGACCCCAGCCAGCACTATAATACCGCCGACGGTCCACATTATAAGTGCTTCTTTGATTTCAGCCTTGCGATACGCAGTCTTCTTTCGCTGCTCTCTGATTTTACGGAGCGTGTTTTTATATTCTTCCAAACCTTTTGGACCATGCTGAAACATTATGATTGTTTCAATCTCTTTCTTCATGGCTTGAAGGCGCTTTTGTGCAGAGAAAGCATCTATCGCAGCCTGCTCGGCAGAGCCAGTCAATGATGCAAAGATGCTGGGATTCTTGGCCTTCTCAGCGGCGTAATTCACGTCCGACACCGCACCAGCAAACTTGCTCAATGCGCCTGACGCATCCCGGCCAGCAGCCAGCAGGGTCTTGGCGCTCGATACAGCAGAGGCTGCAATTGAAAGGGCTGAGATAGGATCAATCATGTTTCCATGTACCTCGCGGGGCAGTAAGCGTCTGGATGGACAACGTGCCGTTTATCGTACCATTGACCGTTCTTTCCGCCCGGTGCACCACAGTCGTAGTAGCAGGCTTTATAGAACAACGTGCCGTAGTTGTTTGCGAAAGTGTGTCCGTACCCGACAAATACAAGAACACACCACATCTCACCGCTCCATCAATCGGTCTATTTTTTCCTCTATTCGATCAAATTTTGCTACAATTTGGCCCATAACCGCCGAACTATCTATTTTTGTTACATATTCCTTGGCCATCTCCTCACGGGTCCGGTTCAAAAGAATTTGTACACGCTTAACCTCGTCATGTTGAGTCTTAGCCCACCAACCAACAAAGCCTATGGCGGCAGTTAAGCCGACGTTCCAAAGAGCCGCAATCTCCATCGCCTAACACTCGATGTAGCCGCCGCCCCGTTTTGCCGCTCCCATACCACGAGCAACACCACGACGAGCTTTCATCTCACCAGAAGTAACCTTAACATCCGCAGTCTTGCCATAAGGAATACGCCCTTGGCCCTTAATATCCGCGTAAGGAACCGCTTTTGGAGCGGGACCCGGCGCTGAACCGTTTACCTTTATTTTAGCCATTATTCTGTCCTCTCTGTTTCAACAACTCACGCTGCATAGCACTCTCAATCCGTTTGTCCGTCTGAGCCTCTTGGCTCGCCAGACGCTGCTGGAACTGCTCGGCCCGCATCTGCTGATTCTGAGCGTCAAGCTGCAATTTCGCCTGATCGATCTGCGCATCCGATTGCTCCGCTTGAGACTTGATCTCCAGCTCCTTCTCCTTGAGTTGTATCAAAGGATCAGGACCCTGACCAGTTAATTGTCCAGACATCTCTTTGACCTGTTGCATACCCTGCGCTACCAACTGAGCAACCATAGCCTGATACTGCATCTCCATCTGACCCTCGTCGCCACCCGGAACTTGCTGCATTTGAGCCATAGCCTGTTCTTCAGCCTGAACCTTAACGTGCTCCATAATGTGCTTCTGCAACGAAATCGCTACAGGAGCCATCTGCGCAACCATCGGACTCGCGCCAAAAACCAAGTGAGCCATAATGTGAGACTGATGATCCTGACCCGTAAACGCATTTAACTGGATCGCCTCTAACGCGTTGATGTTCTCCTGAGCAGGGTCCGTGGGCCGCGGCTCGCTGTCCGGTAAAGACTGCATAATCCGCTCAACATCCGTAACACCCAAAGCCTCATACATGTCACGGTAAATCTCGTGCATGTTATGCAACTCAGGAGCCGCACCAGCTAACTGCAACTTAGTCTGAGCCAAAGCAATCCGCTGCGCCTGACTAAATACGTTCGGATTAGAAACAGGTACAATGTCTACACGGTCATCAAAATCCTTCGCCATAACCGACGAATCGTCGCCAGCAACAGAATAAGGATACTCCTGCGGTAAACTCTCCGACATCACACGAGCCAAAATCTTGAACTCTAAACGCATCGCATAATGCAAACGCTTGTGAACCGCGCTCATCACACGAGAACCCTGTTCCAACATCGCTATCGTAGTGCCGACAGCCGCGTCCTGATTGCCGTCGCCAACCTTCATGTCTGTAATCGTCGCAAACCGCTGACCAGCCTGTACAACAAACCCCAACAAATTAAACAACGTCTGGTCAGGACCCTTGAAAGGCAAAGGCATCAAACTGTCACGAATCGCGCCGCCCGGAGCGTCAACATCCCTAAATTCACCCGGCTGTAAAGGATCGTCGTCATCCCTGATCCGCAGGCCGCGGGCCTTGAAACCCGCAGGTAAGTTCGACAACGTACCCGCATCAATCAATTGACGCAAAGAACTCGTCGCGGACCGCGCTAATCCACCAATAGTATGGATTAAACCCAAGCCGTAGAAACCAAACCCCGGCAAAAACTTGTAATGCACAAAGTAACTGATCTTACGCTTACGCTCGTCATCCTCCGCATAATTACGACGAATAGACAGAATTTGCCCGTTATCTTGCGAAATAGTGACAATATAAGGAACCTTAATCCCCGTAGTCTCACCATCGTCGTCAAGCTCCTCGTACCCAGACAAGTCCAAATCAACGTGGCACTCAAGCAAAGTGCAGTCGTAATCAATCTGATTAGGCTCAAAACCATCAATCCGGTCAATCTCGTCACGAACACCCGTAACCTCACCCTGAGATGGAATAACATCAATGTCTAAGTAAATACCCGCAATCTGCTTCTTGCGCAAATCGTTCAAATCCATACGAACAACCTGCGTTATATTAGGACAACTGTCCAAATCCGCAGTGTCATAAGGAACAACCAAGTTCTCCGCAGGCACAAATTTACTAACCGCACGGCCTAAACCCTCGTCATAGTAAACTTTCTTAAACGTACTCCCAGCAAGCGGTAAATAAAACAACATCTGGTCCATGTCAGGAGTGTAATCCTCCATGACATTCGTGATGTAATAGTTCATAAACTGCTTGACACGCTTCGCTTGGTCCTGCTTCTCACGAGTGTCCTTGCCCAAAACAACCGTCCGAACAGGCCCGCTGGAAGGCAATAACTCATTAAACGCTTGAGCCTGAAACTGCGTAGCAGCCTCCGCTAACAAAGGATGCGTAACACCACTCGCACCGCGGAACGGCATCGTCCGCTCCTCGTAATTAAAGCCAAGAAGCTCTAAACCATTCTTGTAAGTGTCTTCCCACTCCTGACGACTCGCCCGGTTGGAATCATACGCACCCAATAAATCAGACGCGATAGCACTCAACTCACGATCCGGTATCTCTTCAGCCAAATTAGCGTAGAAATCGTCAGAGTCCCCGCGCATGTCAGACGGATCAAAGTCTACCGTAACACCGCCGTCACCCTCCGCGACAATCTCAATCTCAGGGGCCCCCTCGCCTAAATCAGCCGAAACCAAAAACGGGTCAGCCCCAGAATCCGGTATCTCAAGCTCAATCTCAGCCCGTAAATCATCTTCATCCAACTGACTTGGGACGTTGGTGTCCATCAATCCGCCAATAGCCATAAGGCCCTCCGTCAATAATATACACGCACCTTAGCAGAAACTTCTTCGTCTTGCCAATCATCTGTTGGCAACTGAACAAAATTACCCTGACGATAACGCATTAAAGCCTGTGTCATACTATCAACCAAGTCATCATGCTCGCCATTAGGAAACGCCGCAACCTCCTCAATTAACTCGTCTGCCCACACCTTGTCAGGGACCCAAACCATCCCAGCCTCAAACATAGGACTGACCGAATGAAGACGAGTAACCTTGTCATTACCACGACTAGGCGTGAAATTTACAACAGGAATACCAGAATTCCTAAGCTCCTGAGTCAAAGGTAAACCACTCGCCTTCGCCTCAATAATAACCGTGTCTGGGTCCCAAAATTGAAACTCCTCAAAAGCAATCTGCTTCAGTTCAGGAAAATCCCAACGACCCTTCTTACTATCCAACAATATTAAATTTGGACCACTCCCACCCTCGTTCGGATAAAATACACCCCAAGTCGTAATAGCACTAAAGTCACTCGTCTCGCGCTTGCTAAAAGCAGTGTCATAACTCTGAATCACATACTCTAACTGAGGAACCGTCTTAGACTCCCAACGACGCCACCACTCACGAGGAACAATGGCATTCTCCTCACCAGTAGGATTCTGCTGGTACTGAGCATTCCACTTGCTCGGAGGGATAGACGCGCGGACCGCGGTCAAATCCTCTAAACTCCAAAACTCAGGCCAACAAGGAGTCTCGTCATCAAAAATAGCAGGTAATTCAACAACCTCCCACTGATCCGCTAAAGGGTCCTTAGCCATCGCCCGCAATAACTGACCAGTCATGTCCTTCTCAGACCACCGAGTCTGAACCAAAACAATAGAACCACCCGGCTGTAAACGCTGCCGGGGACCCCCAGTATACCAATCCCAAGCATCGTCAAAACCATGAGCACTCATCGCAGTCTGCTCCGAATGAGGGTCGTCAATGATAATTAAATCACCACCACGACCCGCCAAATTCGAACCAACACCAACAGCATAATACATCCCGCCAGCACTCGTGTCCCAACGACCACTCGCCTTACTGTCCGCAGCTAACTTAACGTCAGGAAAAACCTCGCGGTAACCATCCTGATCCAAAAGATTCTTCGTCTTCCGACCAAAGTTAACCGCCAACTCAGTCGTGTGCGTAGCCTGTATGATCTTCATTCGCGGATCACGGCCCATCATCCAAGCAGGAAACAAAAACGACGCAAACTCACTCTTCGTGTGCCGCGGTGCCATGTTGATAATCAGACGCTTTAGTTCGCCGCGCGCGACCCGCTCAAGCTTGTCCGCAATTATTTTATGATGCCTTCCAGCGATAAACTCGGGCCACATCGCACGAACAAAGTCCAAAAAATTTTCCTGACAACCCTCGTTCTTGGCTATCTGAGCGAGCCTCAATTCAAGCTTCAAAGCTTTCTCTTGCTGTGCCGGATTTAGATTAACATTCATCGGGGGACCCTAGCTATTTTATGGGATTATATGCCCTTTTATAGGATAGTTATAGGCCAAACGAAATTTTATGTAAATATTTGAGAGAAACATGGCCCTAGCCCCCGCTCCGGTGCGCGGGGGGCCGCGTCGCGCGGATCGCGTTTTTTCGTTTAAAATCATGGTTTTCTGACCCGATATTCGGGGGACCCGGGCCGTTTTCCCCGGCCGATTGATCGCGGACCGCGGACCGACAGCGGGCAAGAATTGCGGCCAGCTGGGAGAAAATTGCGGGCGAAATTGATCCGCTGCTGGCAAATTTTCTGCGCGCCGGGGGCCAGCTGGCCGATGAAATCGAACATCGATGTCAGCCCGCGGATCTCGGGCCCGGTAGGTTTGGCCAGAGGTCGCGGGCCTTGGCCCGGCTTGTTTAACTATTTTCGACAATCCCCGGCTCTGTGGTTTAGCTGGTGCAATTGGATTGGGTAAACGGGCGATAAGATCGGCCAGAGGGCACGAAAAAGCCCGCGCTATGGCGGGCCAGATCGTCAATTGATGGGGCTGGGGTTTAATCGACGCCAATATCCCCGGCGATATGATGGCGCAATATCGTGCGCGGGGCCAAGCTTTTTGCAAACCGGGTGACCTTGTCCGCGTCGCTTTCATCTTGCGATTGATCGGCCGTCGCTTCCCAATGCAAAAGAACATTGCCGCCGCTGGCATAGCATCCGCCGGGGTCGTCGGGGTTTGCGGCTTTCTTTTTGTGAACCCCGTGCGCTGTAAATCCGATTACATAATCACGCTCCAGACGGGCGCAAAGTGGATCACCATTGCCACACTGGGCGCAACCAAATTTGGGCAGATATTCGGCAGGGCATCGGACAAACCGCGCGTTTTTGGTTTCAACGGTTTTTCTGTCCGCCCAAAATTCCGGGGGAACTGTGACAACAGTGGGGACGGCGTTCCACACATAAGTAGCACTACGCGGGGATTTGGCCGAGTAATTAATGACGGTTTTTCCCGGGCCGTTTTTGTGCATCCAATACTTGGGCGCAAAGTGAGAATAGGTAAACGCGATACCCTTAGTTGGGACGGCATTGGATAGCGCGTCCAGATATTCCAAATCAACGTCGGTCGCGCCGCAGCCGCTGGGGTTCAATTCACAGCTGGCCGGGCAAGTGCCGAATTTCTCTTGCGACCCGGCGCGATAAGTTACGGCCAGTCCCTTTGTCTTTTGGGCGCGGCTTGTTTCTACAGTTTTTAACATTTGCACAATCTCCAATATATGCGGTTTATCCCATACTATAGAACGGAAAAGGCCCGCCAATCAATAGGGCGGGCCAGTTTTAATTTTTAGAAGTTTTCAGCTGTGGGGGTAACCGTCCGCCTCGATGCCAATGTACATGCCGCACCATTTGACCATCACGCTGTCATCATATGTCGGCTCAACTGTCCGACGAAAAGCCAGAAAAGAAACGTCGCGAGTGCTGCCGTGCTCATGCTGGCCATCGATCCACTTGCGGTAAAGGGTTTGCGCTTGGGGTTTAGTAAGCCGCATTTTTAAACCTCCAACTTAATAGTTGCGTCGCGCAAAATATCGCGGACAATATCGGCCACGTCTGATTTGTGGTCATACATATCAAAGCCAACAGCGTCCGCTATATCTTCGCTGTGTTCGCTGGCATCAAAGCCATCGCGGGCGATTTCTTGAATTTCGCTCTCATATGCGCTTATGTCAAAATCGCTTTCATATTCGACCATCGCGGACTTTACAGCTGCATCAATTTGATCGGCAAACAAATCGGCAAAGCCCGCTTTAAAGCGATTGGCATCGGCCAGCTGATCTTGAGCAGCGGCCAAGTCAGCTTTCAATTTGTCGCGTTCAACCACCAAAGCATCAACAAAGTTCCCGCGTGTGATCGGCATATTTTCAATAGGGTGTGTCATGTGTACATTCTCCAAAATGTAAAGTTGCCGGACGGAAGCCGCCCGGTATAAGATTTCTCGCATATAAATTTCTAAAGATCAAACAAAAAAAGGCCCGCGCTATGGCGGGCCAGTTGGGCGGTATATATTGCCGGGATTAGGCGGCGACGCGCTGCCAATCGCGGGCGGACATATTGAGCAGCTGGCCACCGCGTTGCTGCCATGTGTCAACGTCATCGATGTCCGCTCTATGTGAAACTGCGGTTACCGCGTTAACAAGTGTTGCACGGGATAAGGGGCGGCTGTTTTCATATCCAGACTGGCCGATTGTGGCCATCAGGCCATTTAAAACGTCGCTGTTTTCTTTTTTAGTCAGCTGCATGACGCGGCCAAGATTGTTGACAACATCGGTCACGTCGGTGGCCTCGCCTTCAATCACATCCGCAGCGGCGGCGCGCATTTGCTGGCAAATATCGTCGAAAGTTTCGCGGCTTGAATAGTGGCCAACCAAATCACGCAACTTTAATTCCAAAGCCCGGTTATCCGCGTTTTTTGCGTCATCGGACAAAAGGCCCCAATCGTCGCCATCGCGGGCGGATGTGATGTGGCTTGAACGGGTTTTGTTTTGGGTTTGCATCCCGTTAAGGCAAGCCAGCGTCCAAGCGATTTGATAAACTGTAACCGATCCCGCGCCGACTTCTGAATTGCCAAAGCCGATCCCGTTTGCCATGTGATCGCCAACATTGGCACCAGTGCCCAATTGCTCCAGAGACTTTAAACGCAGATACATCCGTTTTTCCGAAACATCGGCGGACACAACCTGAAACTGCGCCGGGTTATCCATCAGCTGGGGCAGGCAAGCCTCGAGCAAATTGACGTTATCGAACGTCTTAAACTTATCAGAAACAAAAGCCCGCGCCGTGCCATCAGTATCCAACCGATCATCGGCATGGGTGCGGATCATGCGGCGGGTGGGTTCCTTTTGCCAGATAGCATTGGTCAGGTTGTCGAATTCACGGGGGTAATTAGCCTGTAATCTGCGAGCGGTGCGAGTATCGATACCGGCATGGGTGGCGATCTGACCAAAGGCTGTATCGTTTATGTCAAACCGTTTTGTCGGCACCCCCCGGTTAGCTTCAATAACAATCTGCGGCTTGCCATCCAAAGTGGTGGTTTTCAGCAAATCATTTGTTGGGGCCAGATAATCCGCGGATCTTGCGGCTTGGTCCTGCACTTTCATCATAAGTGCAGTAAGGGTGTTTTTGCTGTTTTCGATATTATGTGTCATGGTTTACATTCTCCAAAAAGTAAAAGGGCAGGATAGCCCCGCCCTCTTTCTCGCATATTGTCGCATATACTGCAAGCAAAAACTTTAGAAAGTTTATCGCCGCCTTTTGCGCCGGGGTTTGCTGGCCCTTCGACTTAGCTGTTCATAATCCTTGCCGTAAAGCAGACGCCCCAGAAAACTAAACAGAAACATTTTTGCGGCCCCCTTTTTGATTAACGTACAATTTATCCTGATCTATAAAATGAAAATTACCGCCAGTGGTTTTGTACAGCATACCATCGCCCGTCCAATCTTTTATCAGGTTTTGCCGATCCATTAATTTTGCAATGCCCGCCAGTTCTTCTCTTTCATCCAAGCTTAACTCTCTACTGCAAGTTATGTTCATCACGCGGCCTCCAAATCATCGGCTATCTGATAGAGGTTTTGCAAACACTTTATCGCGGCCTCATCACGGCCAGCCAACATCATCATTTGAAACACGCTCAACTGGTGGCGGATTTTTTGGGCGGGGGTTTGTTCTTTCTTATCGGTCATAACATTCTCCAATTGGTTTACGTCATATAAGCATATGGGATTATATAGGAGAGATCAACTGAAAAACGGCGTTCCAATCAAAAGGGTGTTCGAACGTACCAGCTGCGGGCGTCTTTAGCCCGTCTTCTGCAAGGGATATGGCCTGAGACGCTCTGTAAAGGTGCAGGGTGGCCTTAACGTCCGCTCGGGGCTGCTGCTTAACCAAAACCCAACTGCTGCTCTTTTGATGCCTTGTGAGCCACGCAACTTGATGCGGGCTTAAATTTACCGCGTTGGCCTTACAAAACTTTAGCTCTACAAAATGTAAGTTGCCTTTTTCATCACAAGCCAAAAGATCAGGGATGCCTTGGCCGACCCAGTTTTCTATCCGGGTCAGTATCCAATTGCGACGCGATTTATTGGCGGTCTTAAACTGCCTATACAGGCCCGCTTCGTTGGTCATCTTCTGTTGGGGTAATATCGATAACGTCTTCGTCATATCCGCCCTTCAATTCTTTTAGAGCTTTCAAAACTTCCTCTTTGCTCATGCTGTCGATACTGCCGTGGCGAATCTCTGACTTGCTCACATAAATATCGCCTTGGGCTTGGCCCCTTCGATACTCGGCTTGAACAGCGGCAGAGTAAGCGCCGTTTTCCAAAGCCAGATCGCGAATTTTCTGTAGGTCTCGAATATGGCGACCATAGTTTATGTCAAACTTAGCATCTAACTCGGCCCGGTAAGCTTTGATAGCTGCGACCACATGGGGGCATTTATGTGGGTTGGTTAATTCATAGGCCCGAGTATGCGCAGACGTTTCGGGGTAGCCAGCCCGGATTGCCGCCTCTTTAAAAGTTATCAGACCATCATTGCTTACAAGCTCTTTTACAAAAAGCTCTTGTTTACGAGTAAGGCGTTTATCGACCGACATTCTCTTCTGACCACGGGGGTCACTGCGGGGGCTATCCGGATCGACCAGCTTGTTATGTTTGGGCACGGCTCGCTCTTTTATCAAAAGGGGGGAAGGAATACTTCCATATTTTGTTTTCTTAACAGGGCGACCTCGTTTCGCTTTGGTCATGCTATCCTCATTAATTAACTATCAGATAAATCCCTTATATAACCGCTACAGTTATATAGGCCAGAAAAAACTTTTTATGAAAAATTTCCCCCGCCCCCCTTAACGCAATATTGATCTTTCTGGTTACATATTTGTACTTTCTCTGTGTAACCACTTATGTAACCAAATTTATTCTTTATATATATACTGTTAAATGCCAAGTTACATAAGTTACGGTGGTTACGGCTTGAAAACAGTTTTTTTTTTTTTTTTTTTTTCTGGCCTATATACTATAACCGCGTAATTTAAGTTCCGCGGCCCGCGCCCCCCGCTCTTCGATCCTCGCTCCATACCCCACAAACCAAAGGCCCCACGCATTTAGCGCAGGGCCTTATTATTAGAACGGCGGTTCTTGATCTTTATGCTTTGGCATCCAGACGATATCGAACTGGTGCATAGCCATAACGTATTCTCTCAGTGTTTGGCCGTACATTATATCAACGGGACTGTTTCGATGTATTTATCATCGTTGTGGCTTTTGGTTCCTGCATCCTCGTATATATCGCATGTTGCTTCTCCTGATTTAAGCCATCCTTTGATATCGAACAGGTGCGACCAGCTTCTTTTGAGTTCATCTTTCAGCATTCTCATGGCTTCGCCTTTGGTTTTAGCGGTTGCCCAGCAAGTGCCCCCCATTGGGTTTACCATAGCTTTATACTTCATCGTACATTCTCCTAATTGTCAAACAGCGTTTGAGAGTTGTCCTAACCCTCAAAACCATCTTACCACACATATGGGAGAAAGTCAACCGTAGCTAATCTAGCTAATTTCTTCCACCCACTTTGAAACTTTTTCCCAGTGCTTTGGCTTGTTTAAGTTCCAGCCTTCTGCGTTTATTTTTTTGAAGGCTTCGGTTAGGGTGTCGTTTGGGTTTACCAATGCTTGAATATCTTTTTTTGCGGTTGGGTTTTTTCTAAGGTCCGGTTCTAATTTAAATAGCATTTTACTTTCCTAATCTTTTGCTTGAGCGTTGAGCGAGGTATTGGAACAGGCCTTTTCCCTTCCGTTTTTGCACCAGCGACACGAGGTTGTTTCTTTGAGCTTCGAGGGCCGCGAATTTATGTTTACCGCCCGCGTATGCTCCGACATGGTATATTATTGTGTCTCCCTGTCGCGTTGTTTTCAGTGCTTCATCGAAGGTCATTTTAGCGAGGGCGTGTAGTGATATATCGAGTATCATATTTGTTTTCCGGCTTTTCGTAGATTTTTAACGAAGTTGCTTAGTTCTTCTTTTGCGGACCAGAGCTCGCGTTCGATATTTAGTCGTCGGTTATATTGCTCGCTATCTGTTTTATATTTTTCGTCTTGCAGTCTATCGACTTGGCGTCGGAGCCATTTCAGTTCGTTTTCTTGAAACGGGTTTAGTTGTTTGTCATCCATGTTGCTCTTCCTTCAGTGCATTTTTTGTTTGTCGATTTCCTCATATAAAAATGCCCCTGCCATTTCTGACACGAGGGGCCATATTCTTTCTGAGTTATATGCGGCAACGATGTTTGCTATGATGACGGCGATATCGGGTCCGGTCAGGTCCGGCGGGCAGACTTCTAAAATGTCTTCCACCGTCTTTTCTAAGTCTAGCATCGTTGCGCACCTTTTGTTTTTGATTTAAGTTATTTTAGAGGCCAGCTGTACTTTTAACCACTGTTGTTTGTTGGTTGAGCACTACCAGAAAGCGCCACTTTCCGATCATGGCTGGCCTCACGATTATTTCCATCAAATATTAATTTCATATCTTGGAAGGATACTTCTTTCCCGGCCAGAATTTGTTCTTCTATTTTTTGGCGGCGCAGTTCTGTTCCGTTTGGCGGCAATTTGCCGAACACCGCTTTAAACGCCTGATCTAAAGCATAATCCATTTCTTCTCTACTCATAGTAGTACTCCTATAATTATTCCTGAGAGTACGGCTCCCACCGTTAGTCCTGCAACAAAGCCTATTAACCCGGCTAGTTCGATCTTATCCATTTACTCGTCCTCAAAAATAGAATTACCCAGATCAATAGGCAATTCGATTGTTGTTATTCTGAAAGAACATTTCCTACACGCACGGCGGCGGCGCACGGTTTGAAAGCCGTAGGCCGTGTGCTCTCGACTGTCTATCGCTTGCATTTTTACTTTGCATTTTGGGCAGTGTGTTACGACTAGGGTCATTAGCTGCTTCCCTCATAATAAACGCTTCGCCAGAAATTATCGTTTCGATCTAGCCAATCCGCTGCTTTTGTAAATGTCTCAACGGTGCGTTTTACTTGTTCTGGTTCCCGGTGAAATTCGTACACCGATTTATAATGAGGCACGACATCCAAATCGTCTGGATCTACCAGCTTCCCGCATTTAACGTAGTCCGCAATTTCTCGGAGTTTATCGCTATCCAATTCGACTTTGTATTCCCCTGCCGGGAATTGGTTGACGATGTACTCGTGCAGAGCCCAGTGCTTGCGCCAGTAGCCCAAGTCTAAGATTTTACTTTGCACCGGATAACCGTCTACGTTTTCGCGTAATGTTCCGGTGCGATCTGGATGAAATTTCTCACCCGTTAAATACATATCAAGTCCCATAACCATTCTCCTGTTAAGTTTTTACAGCTTATAAATGGTATGGGATAAAGTCAAGTAAATTTATTTAAGACAAGAAAAAACCCCCCAGACAGGACATGAACTGGGGGGTTTTAACAATCAAACTAACATTGGAGAATGTTGTGATTACTGTACGCGACTATATGGGACAGGTCAACTCTTTTTTGGGCTGTGCTTCAAATAAATGTCGAACATGACCCTGAGTTGCCCGCTAATAGTACGACCGTTCATACTCGCGTGTTCTTTAATTTCCTTGTACACTTCAATAGGCACAAGAACGCTTTTCCATTTTGAAGTATCCATTTGGGTCACCCTTGATTGATCTATTTGGGACTATATAGGACTATATGGGAACCTGCAAGAAAAAACCCTTTTGCCAGCGACGGCAAAAGGGCAGTTGGAAGTGGTAGGCGCTAGTCGAGCAGGTACGCCAAGCCTCTAAACGGCTTCTCCCCAGTTCGGACCCACTTCAACATCACATTTGCTAGGGATTTCTAATGGTACTGCATTTATCATTATTTTTGCAATACCCTCGGCCTCTTCTTTTGTTTTGACAGACATACAAAGCTCGTCGTGCACTTGCAGCATTGGCAAATATCCCTCTTTATATAGGTCAACCATTGCTTTTTTGGTCATGTCCGCTGCCGACGCTTGGATTAGTCTGTTTAGAGCCTTGTAAGTGAACGCCCGTTTTAGCCGACAGGTGTCTCCATACTCCAAAACAGCCTCCTGATACGGCAGCGCCTTAGTCATTTCGAACGAATCGGGCTCCCAGAGGTTAAACCGACACTTCCGGCCAAGGATAGAGCTTATCGCGCCGCCACTGGCTTTGCTGTTTAGGCGTTCTGTAACCCCGTTCATCAACGCTTTTACGAAAGGCACACGGTCATGGTACTGTTTCACCAAAACTTTGGCCTCGCTGGCCTCAATATCCAGCTGATCGGCTAATTTAGCGACCCCCATGCCATACATCATGCCCAGATTGATGGTTTTCGCTTGTTTACGAGGGATGTCGGCCATTTCAGCCACCATCGTGTGAAAATCCATGTTTGGATCGTTTTTGTAGCTCTCAACAAATTCTTCGACCCCGCGGAGCGCGATCCCCCGGCTTTTGCCGTAGACATGGGCGTAATGAACCAAGATGCGCGGTTCTTGTTGCGAGTAATCGATTGACGCCCACTGTTCGCCCTCTTCTGGCAGGAACAATGACCGGATAAGGGGCCCGATCTCAGGATCGCGGGCCGGGATTTGTTGTAAGTTGGGGTTATTCATTGAAAAGCGGCCCGAGACAGTGCCGCCATCGTCTCCTCTAATCTGATTGATGTGCGAATGCACTCGACCATCGCTGTGGCAGAATTTTAAGATGTTATTTATAAAAGTTCCGCTGGTTTTGTTAAGATTTCGGGCTTGAACGATTAATTGAGGTAATTTTTCCGGATGTTCGGCCAAAAACTGCTTTTTAAACGATGGAGCGCCTTTTTCTGTCTTTGGATATGGTATTGATAACTTATCAAAGGCTTTCGCCACAGAGTTTGCCGCCCATATTTCCACATCATTACCAACAAGGCTCCTTATTTCCTTTAAAACGGTCTTTTCGCGCTTGAGGATCGCGTCGCGTGTTCTTTCGGTCTTGTCCATGTCAACACGAACACCTCTCCATGTCATATTGACCAAGCAGGGTAGCAAATCCAACTCTAGATTGACAATATTCCAAAGATTTTGCTTTCCGACCTCAACTCTTAGATAATCCCATAGCTGTAGGGTCACTTCGGCGTCCGTTTGGGCATATGGTCCGACGTACATGGCGGGCATTTTCCACATATCGGCCTTTGGATCGAACCCAAACTCTTTTGCGGCCTCTCTGAGCAGGCTTTCGTTCTTTGCGAGGCCCAGATATTCGAAAGCTAGTGAGTTTAGTGCATAAGAAAACTTATTTTCGTCCAAAAGTGACGCGACAACCATCGTATCGATGATCCGACCGTTAATTTCAAAGCCCATGCGCTTAATCCAGCCCACATCATACTGGGCGTTGTGCATAACTTTGTCTGCGGGGCACTCAAAAACCTTTTTCAGCCACTTGTTGACGATTTTCTCGTCCAAATTGCCGCCGCCGCGGTGTCTTGTAGGGATATATCCCGCCCAGTCGGCTGTTGCGACGGCATATCCGACTACTTCACCGTCGCCCACAGCCCAACCGGGACCGTTTTTCTTGATATTTGGGTCTCGGGTCTCAACATCGATAGCAATTGTCTTTGCCTCGGTAAGATCGGGCAGTTCTGCGGGTGGAACCCACTCTGAATTCAGGGACGGCGTAGCCATTTTAAGCTTCATCTTCTATTCTCTTTATGATTTTTTCTACGGGCATTGCGTCTCGTTCGACAAATTCCGCTCCCAGACCTGTATATCCGGCTTTATCCACCCAAGAATCCTCGTGATCTATCGTTTCTATCAGGCGGCTTGTTTTAACCCAGTCCATCATCAACGCAACGTGGGCCGGGGTCAGATAACCGTGGCTTTTTAAGGCCCCGCTCATTATAATATTCCACCCATCTGCAATTCGAGCATGATTGTTGTAAGCATCCCCGTAATCTTTGGCTCGTTGGCCGTTGATAAGTTCTTTTGCTTTGTCTAAGACTTCATCACGTTTCATCTAATCCTCCAACAAATCTTGACCAAGAGGTTTAAGAGATAATTTAAGCCGCCAGCGGCGCGCGTCGTCCCACTTAGGGTTCTTAACATCCATATACCCCAAATCAGACGCAACCTTGCGCATCTTCCGAAAAGCCCTAGCCTCTATCTGACGAACCCGCTCCCGGGAAACTCTCAAAGATGCAGCGCACTCATGCAAACTCTGGTCATGCGCAAACCGCCGAGCTAAAACATCCCGCTCCCGAGGAGTCAGTTCCTGAGAAAACTGACTTATTGCACTCAACTGTGATATAGTCTTTTCCGACGAACCCTCCTGAACTAACTTCTTTACGTCGTCCAAATCAAGATTAACCTCAGATGTAGATTTATTTAAACGAAGCTCACGCATGTGATTCGGCCACAAATCCTCCGGATCACGGCCAACCATCCCCGCAACATCCAAAGCTAAATCCGTCCAACCCTTTGAATTATATGGAACCAACTTCATCGTTATTAACTTATTTACCGTTTGCTGCGAACGACTCATCTTTCGGCACATGTCCGCAACAGAAGAATACCGCTCGCGTATCGCACGAAGTAACCTTCCATTGCGAACAGTTACCTTTAAATTAAAATCCTCATCACTTTTCAAGACTTCTCTCCTTGAAACAGTTTGCTTTCCCACTGGCATACTTCGTTAATATGAGAGTGCTTTGTAGTTGGGCGAACCATCCCTATCTTCTCAACCCACCCGAGTTTTTTTAAAGATGCCATCATCGCGCCCCAAACGTTGTGGTGGTGCGGATCGGCCATTCCTTGTGACCTACAAAACGCACAAATCTTGCCACCTTCGACAATCTTGTGTTCAGCCAGATATTTTGCGGCGTTCTGATAATACTCTTGTTTCCATTCGTCATCAGCGTGAACAAAGGCTCGGTCAATCTCGGCCTCTATAAATTCAAAACGTTCCTGTTGGTTCATAGGTTATAGCTCCTTGTGAAGTCCTGTGGTTCGACGATGAATAAATTCTCTTTGGTTCTAGTTACACCGACGTAGAATACGCGGTGCATGTCATCAGAGTTAACATTCATCTGTTGTTCGGCTGCGGGTGATAAATCGGTAAACAATACGACGTTGTCCGCTTCCCCACCTTTTGCCCCGTGGATGGTAGAGACCGTTATTCTGGGCTCACCATTAAACTTTTCGCCCCGACGCAGAAGCGCGGTTACATATGCCCTGTCCCCGTCGGGTATTTTGTTCATTGCCTCTGACCAGATCATACTCTCGTCGGCTAAAAGCCCGTGGTGCGCGGTCAGCGATTGCATGTTTACGATGTCTTGGTCTTCTAGCCCGGGCAGTTTTTTAAACCCTCGAGTGATACGATCCCCGACTGACATGTAGGCATAGATTTTTCTAGCGGTTGCGCCGGGTATATCTCTACCTTTGCGCAGTTGCTCCCAGCCGTTTACGGCGTCACTTAGTTTTTCTGATATGGACCGATGGCCGCGGTATTCGTACAGGTATCCGCTGGACTTTAGCTCGGTAGCTACAGGCTGTAGTTGGTATCCGGCTTGAGCAAGCACGAGCCATGATCCTTCAGACATGTCCATCTCTTCGATACTAAAGATGCGTCTCACTGATCCGAGGCTGTCTACTCTGGGTTCATAGTCTTTTAGGAACCTTTTATCTATGCGTCCCACGACCCGTTCTGCGAGGCGGTGTACTTCTAGTGGTATGCGGTAGGACTGAGACAGGGTCTCTGACCCACCGTCGAGGTTAATGAAGTGATCTACGTCTGCCCCAGCCCACCTATAGATAGCTTGGTCATCGTCCCCAGCGCAATACATACGGTCCGACTTTTCATCTAAAATATGAGCAATGTCCCACTGAATAGGTGAGAGGTCTTGCGCCTCATCTACAAAGCAGAGTTTAAACGCGGGGCACGAGCGGAAACCCTCTTCTGGAAAGCTTTCGAGCATGTCTGTGAAGTCGTACATCTCTAGGTTTTCTTTGTAGCTGCGCAGGCATTCGTTCACATACTTGATGATGTTCCATTCGATTGGACTATCCATAGAGTTGTACTGGTCACGCAGGGACACTTTACGCATTCTGGCAAGGTTTATCATGCCTAAGATGGGGTCTGTGGCTTTTGTTATATCGGGAAGATCGTCGTCAAAGTTGTTTGAACGGGTTATCTGAAGCTCCACGCCCATCTTTTCAGAAAGTTCTCTGTAGTTTTCGTCCTGCATAACTTGCTCTGTCCGGATGTCGGAACAGGTCAGCGCCAGACTGTGCAGGGTTCTGAAGTAGAATAGGTCTTTCTTTGGGTCTAAGTTAAAGCGTTTGGCCGCGCGCTCTTTGGCTTCATTAGCCGCTTTGCGTGTAAAGGCTAGGAAAGCAATGCTGCGAGGTTCGACACCCTTCTGGAGAGCGTCATCGACCATATTAAGAAGTCGAGTTGTCTTCCCCGTCCCCGGTGGGCCGAATATCCTGAACATTCTCTTTCTCCCTTTGGTAAATCTGCCAGACGCGCTGCTTGCTAATGTTGAACCACTTAGCCACCGCTGTTTTTGTCATGTGCCTTTGATCGATCATGTGAACGATTTCGGCGTTACGCATTTCTTTAAAGACGTTCTTACTCAAAACGGGCTCCCATGTTTTGGCGCAAAGTCCGGTGTGGATATGTCCATGTCTCCTACATTGTAGGCAGGTATTTGCCAGACGCGGACGGCTCGACCTTTGATCTTGAGTACAGTGCTGTCGCCGTTGATGTCTCGCAAGCGTTGAGCAATGCGGTGCGACTTATACTCAAAGAATTTGTTCTTCTTTAGAAAGTTCTCAAAGTCCTTGAGGCGGAAGTAAGTAACCATCGCGTCCTCGTCGGTCCAAGGGCGGCGAAGCAAGATTTCTTCTTTGTCCTGCGCTTGCTGTAGAAAACGACAAAACTCTTCTAGGTAATCGTAGAACTGCCCGCTGATACTTGCATCCACGGCGACTTCCATGATGGCGCTTTCGTTTTCGCGCATTTCTGTAAGCAGGGCGCTGATCCGACCTTCCCACTGTTGCTTTGCCACTGAGCGCGGCATGAAGTTCAATTGCTCCATGCAAGCTTTCTGAAACATGGGCTGGCTCATCAGGGCGTCCGTGTCTAGCTCCAGAGGCTCCCCGTTAACGTCCATAAACCAAACCGGGGGTGTTGAGTTATACTTACGCAGATTGGCTACTGTAGCGTTCTGTATGGCGCTCCCAATGCCAAACTTACGGGTTTGGCAGAGCTCCTTGTTACAGTGCGCGTTGATCGGCGCATCGTTGCACCTGTAGGCGTAATCTTTGCGTTCAAGCTGCTTTGCCACCACCGTCACTTCTGACAGGGGCAGAGGCGGCTCTAAGTACTGCATGTTGTACGTTAGGATTTCTGTTTCCCAGCTGTCTGGGTAGGCCTTGCGTAAGTATACGCCGATATTAAACAGACCGTTATTGCGCCCACCTTCGGAAATCTTTTCTTTGACCAGATGCTGCAAGCACGGCGGTCCGTCCCGAACAGGCGTACCCTCGGCGCTTTCGGTAATCTGTAACTTTTGTATCTGTTCCGGGGTTTGAGCATATTTCTCGTAAAGCTCAAAGAACTCTTCAAGCGAAGCAGATGTGCCGTCGTCCAAGATGCCGTAGCGTAAACCTTCTTCCGCATTGTAATATGGTAGGTTCAAGAAGTTACCTACATCTCCGCGGTCCAAGTGCAGCTTTATCTGCTTTGGAAATATCTCGCTCTCACCATAGCCCAGCGCAGCGGCCACGCTCTTCAATGATTTCTGCATGTCCTTTGCTTCAACCCAATCTGTAGAGAAGAGGAAGCAATGAGCCCCACCGGACTTAGAACGGCAGACAACCAGTGGTATCTTTAATTTTCTAATCTTTTCTAGCAAAAGCTTATGGTCTAGCGGATACTGATCGATATCAACGCAGCCCCATTTGCACATGTTGTCAGCATTAATTGGTATGATGCCGATAGAGTTGCCCTTGCCGGACAAGTGGCCTTCCCATAGACCCGCGTTCCGCGGTTCACGAACGATGCCCGCTTTACCTGTATTTTTGCCGTTGGACTGCGTTTTGTCTATGCGGTATGTGCCGTAAGCTTCTTTTAGTCCATCAAAGATAGACGAGAACTTTTTAACTGTCATGGTTATGTCCTTGCGGTGGGGACTGCCGTAGCAGCCCCCTAGTAAAACTTAAAACGGGATGTCGTCTGAGTTTGCGTTCTCAGCTTTTTCGTTTTCGTGTTTTACAACAACATCGCCGCTCAAGACGCTTTCAGAGAAAGCTTTGGCCTGTGCGTAGATGTTGGCATCTTGGATTGGTTCTTCACGCGACATTTCCCAGCCGTGCCAAGAACCCTTGGAGTTTTCTTCTGCTACCGATTTAAGGCGGTAGATGTGCGAGAAGCGGGGTGGGTTAAACGGCCCGTTCTTCCCCTGCATGGTAACAGATTGGATCATGCTGTTCCATTTGCGGGACTTCTTCAACTGTGTTGACTTCATCGCAATCAGAGCGGTCTCGGTTGATCCATCTTCTTTGACTACCAGTACATAGTGTTGGTGTGTCTCTTCGATGTAGTCACCATCGCCGCCAACAACATAGTCTTTGTTGTCTTCTTTGCTACGCTCGGTCTTTGGGCGAGAGGAATCGCTTGGCTGATAGATAGCCACGGGTGCGCCCGTTCCTAAGCCCCGTGGGAGCCACTGAATGAATACACGCTGATAGGCGCATGGAATGACCAACATGCCGTCCTTGCCGCTTATAGCCTCTCCTGAGACGGTGTTATAGATGTCACCCCTTCGAGCAGTTTCATGGGTGTTTAAAACGTCGTCATTCCCACTTAAAAGCTTGAGAAACGGCAGAGCCAGATCATCACTGCTAATGTTTTGATTACCCTGACCAGCGTCCTGTTCAAACATAGCCCCGTCAAACTGTACTACGTCAGACTTTTTTGTTTTTGCAACTGCGTTCGCCATTATTTTGCTCCTTTGATTATAGCGCGTTGGCCTACATAGGCCCCAAACAATTCCATAGGGAAATCATCCCCGGCTTCGACACGTTCCCGCACAAAAGCCTTGAGTGTACCAGAATGAATACTTTCGCTCTGATCGGCAGGAAAGCCTTCTTTTGAAGCAAACGCTTTAAAGGCGCTTGCCTGTTCGTCTTCGCCACGACCAAACTCACAAGACACAACGTTCTTGATAATATCGTCGTAACCGTTTTCACGCAGCCACTCATAAGCAAGCGGGCGGTTAGCCACTAATATGCTGGCTCCGTAAGTAGGCTTAACGTCTACAGTGGAGCCATCATCTAATGAAAACGAAGACATGCCCAATTCCTGCATTGCAGACGGCAGTTCTTCATCAGTAAGCTTCAACAAATCTTTCTTCCGAGCCTTGAGGTCTTTCTCAATCTCTTCGACTTCTTGTTGCGCCTGTCGGATTTTTCGGGCTAGGGTAGAAATCTCACCAAGGTTGCCCTTCTCTACGGAATTAGCGACTGTGTTTTCAAAGTCGGATTCCATCATCGATAGTATGTCGTTCATGTTTTCTCTCTTTCGTTGTTAAAGACCCTTTTACGGCCTTGACAAAGACGCTTATATTCTTATAGATTCCTATAGTCAAGCATGAAAAGGAGAAAACTTTGTATCAGTTCAAAACGGAGCCGTTCGACCACCAACGGAAAGCCCTTGAAGGCTCGTGGTCCGCGAAGTTTCATGCGTACTTTATGGAGATGGGAACTGGTAAAAGTAAGGTTGCCATTGATAACATGGGCATTCTTTACGACAAGGGTGAAATCACCGCGGCGTTAATTGTTGCGCCCAAGGGTGTTTACGACAACTGGGCGCTTGGCGAGATACCGTTACATTTATCTGAGTCGGTTAACCGTAAAGTTTTAAGCTGGAAGCCTACTCTGAGTAAAAGGTATGCCGCAGAGCTTGAAGAAATGATTATGGAAGACTTCGACGGGCTCAAGATATTTGTCATCAACGTTGAAGCTTTCTCCTCGCCACGCGGTGCGCGGATGGCGGGACGCTTTCTGGTACAGAACCCCGACAACATGGTGATTGTGGACGAAAGCACGACTATCAAGAATCGCAAAGCCCAGCGCACAAAGAATCTCATGGTGCTCACTAAATATAGTAAGTACCGCCGCATACTTACGGGGTCTCCGGTCACAAAAAGCCCTATGGATTTGTTTAGTCAGTGTAATTTCTTGGATGAACGCGCGCTCGGTTACAACAGTTTCTTTGCCTTTCAAAACCGCTATGCTATAGTGCAGAAGCGTATGATGGGAGCGCGCAGTTTTCAGGAGATAACGGGGTACAGACGCTTAGATGAGCTAAACGAACGCTTGTTTAATTTCTCCACCCGCATCTTGAAAGAAGAGTGCTTAGACCTCCCTGAAAAAATATACACGCGCCGGAATGTAGAACTAACGGACGAACAGGCCAAGGTTTACATGCAGATGAAGAAGCTGGCTTTGGCCCAGCTTGATGGGGAGCTTGCAACTACAGAGAGTGTGCTGACGCAGATCATGCGTCTACAACAGATTTGCTGCGGTTTCTTTCAACCCGACGTTGGAAAGATACAACCGCTAAAGAACAACCGTCTGAGTGAACTCACCAGCATTACAGACGAGCTATCAGGGAAGGCAATCATTTGGGCGTCGTATACCCACGACATTCAACAGATTTGTCAGACCCTGCGCGACCGTTTCGGGCCCGATTCGGTCGCACTTTATTACGGGGAAACCCCTCAAGATGAACGGCAGGAGATTGTTAACCGTTTTCAAGACGTTAACGACCCCCTGCGTTTCTTTGTAGGTCAACCCAAAACAGGTGGGTATGGAATTACCCTGACAGCCGCCAACACCGTTATATATTACAGCAACTCTTATGACCTTGAGATACGTCTACAGTCCGAGGACCGCGCTCACCGGATCGGTCAAAAGAACGCCGTTACATATATCGACTTGGTTTCACCCAATACCATAGACGAAAAAGTCTTGAACGCGCTGCGCAGCAAGATTGATCTCGCTGGGCAGGTTCTTAAAGAGGATGTTAGCGGGTGGCTGACATAATTCCAACGGGTTCTTGTTGAGTCAACGCTTCGGCCATGCTTGCCAAAGAGTATTTTTCCCTTAACTCTTGGCGACGCGGCTGCATAGAAGCGTCTATTTCTTCCAACTCGGGTTCCATCATCTCTTCTGGTCTAGCTATAGGACGCAGGCTAGTTGCCGGAGCCGAGAACTCTATTTCAGGAGGTCTTGCTCGCGGACGGTAAAACGCTAACGAGCCTTCTTGTTCAACGGGCATAGACATCAAAGCATCTTCAGGAGTGACGCGGTTAAAGTTTTCTCCGCCACTTTCTCCATAGATTGCCATGTTTGCAAACTTGCGGCCATAATCACTTAAACTTGTTTTTCCATCATTAGGATCGTATCGACCGCCCGTCTCTAAAAACTGCTGCATTCCAAAATCGCCGCCAATATGCGCCATGCCGAGCAAAGAACTCATTGTAATCGGAACACCTTTGATTACTTTTCCGATGTAAGCATCCAGACCTTTGTCCATTACATAGTTTATGGTCTTCTGTTCGTACCACCTTTGAAACTGCATCTGAAGCTCTGGGCTGTTCAGATACTGTTCATCCGAAAAGTTTAAACCTTCTTGGTCTTTAAAATCAGCGAGGGCAGCATCTCCAGCCTGAGTTAAACCTCTGTATCCACGGTCGTTTACAACGTTAGACCGACCGCTAGATTCAGAAGCTATTAAAGCCCTTTGATATTCAGACAGTGGTTCTTCAACCTCCCCGCCTTCGGCCAAGCCCACGGGTAGATACACTGGATCAGGGACAACAATGCTACCGCCCGTTTGAGGAGTGCCAAGTGCGTCATCTTCGGATGTGGCCGTAGTTCCTATCATCGGAACACACGCTCCTGCGCTATAATCATAAACATATCCCGGTCCGCAGCTTCCCGGTCCATTGTCATTGTCCGACTTGTTCATGTCCGTCATCATAGCGTCCATGCGTTCTCTAGCATCGCTACTTAAAGACAAGTCCTCCGGGCTTTCCACCATCATAGGAAGCCCTGTAACGCTGTTTATAATGTAAAAACCTCCGGCACCGGATTGATAAACGTTTTTGTCGTCGGTAACTTTAACAATAGGATCTGTTTTTCTTAAACCGCCAAGATATGCCAAGCCTTTTAAACCCATGCTTATGGGGCCGGGAAACATTGTTAGGCCCTGATTTCTTGGATCATCCGGATTACCTTTAATTCCAGAGCCGCGCATTGCTGCAATAGCTTGAGAATTCGGATTAAAGAAATCTTTAACTTTATCATACAGACCCATAATACCTTGAGGCTCCGGTTCTGGTTTAGGCGTCACTACTGGTTCTGCGCCCCCGCCGTTGTTTCCATTATCAGAAGGATTATATATGCTAATCGGACGCGCCTGAGGTCTAAGGCTTGTTTCAGGAGCCGAACTGGAGCTAGATGTAAAACCTTCAAAGCCTGCACCGGGGGTGTAATTTGACCCCCCCTGCCAAGTGCTTGGTTCAAACAATGTCCAATAAGCTGGAACACCGCCCGGACCCGGAAGACCCGCACCACCGTTTTCCAAAAGCATTTGCTCTTCTTCTGGATTGATATACGCCAGCATGTGCGGCTGATTGTTAATCATCGTCTGCCTTGGAACAACGCCGCCGTCCGCGAACTGTTGATAAGCGCCAATGCCCCGCGGTCCGCGAGTCATGTTCCGGGCTGTTTCGTTCAGTGTTCCAATGCCGCGCATAACTGCACCTCCGTCTGCCATCCCGATGTTTTTCAAATTAGTAAGTCTTGGGTCAAATATGGCTGTAGGAGCCCGTAGGTTTCCACCTTCAAAAGAAGTTATCTCGCCGTAATGCTTTGAATCAACCCCTGCAAACCCTTGATCCATCAGGCGTTGGTTTGCCAGCCTGTCTAATTCCACGGTATCAAGGTCCGGGTTTTGTTTTATGAGTTCTCTACGAGCGGCAGTGTAATCGGTTGATTTAGCAAGTGGACCGCGTTGAACTAAGGGATACATCTGCGACCCTTCTGGAATTCTACCTGCCGCGCCTTTTCCGCGGTCTATAGACCGCGGGTCTGGGTTGTATCCCGCAAATCGGTTGGCTGTTGGGTACGGGATGCCTGACGGATTCACAATCTCACCGTCTCCAAAATTCATCCCTGTAGGCTCAACATCAAGATAAACTCCACGACCCGATTTTCCGTAACTTGAGGGCCGAATTACGCGAAGGTCATCTACCGAAACACCCTCTTGCGTAGGCATTGTCCCGTGAACGCCAACCCGTTCATAACCTTGAGCCAGCATCCTTGCTTCTCGTTCGGCATTTTCTAGAGTTATAGGAACTCCGTCTGCATCAACACCCACATTTCCTTCAATGTAATGCTGCCTTAAACGAATTTCCCCCAAGAAATCCAGTTCGTCTAAACGGTCGTCCGTCACGAGGTCTGTGTTTCCAGCGCGAAGATCGGCGGCTATTTCATCCGCAAGTTTTTCTGTATCCGTCAGTTCCCTAACCGCGCCTGATACAGCACCTTCTTGGTTGGCCGCGTAGTTTTCTACCCGGACATCGATTTCATCCGGGGACAGATCGGTGTTTCTTTCTAGGTTCAGGCGATAGTTGTTAATCTCTGTGTCAACGGATCGACGGTTTAAACCCGCAATCTCATCGGCTAAATCGGCGGGAACCCTTCGAACCATTGTTTTTACAGCAGGGCCCGCAAAAGGAATCAAGCCCGCAGCTTCTCCCGCAGCCATAATCCCCATTTTTAAAAGGCTCGGGTCTTCGGACTGACTTTCGTCGTAAATTTCTTGACCTGTTTTAACGGCTGCAACAGGGGTGAAGTCTATCGCCGTTTCTGCGGCGCGAACACTCAAAGGTTTCTTTTTGCGGTAAGAACCCGTCAAAGGATTGAACCGACTGAAAAAAGACTCGGCCTTGCCGCCTTCTTGAAACGAAGCAATGCCTTGTGGCACAGGCCCGCTAACAGGAGGAGGGCCGTATGCTTCGCCGCCACTGGCAAAAGAACCGAGGCCCGCGGTCTGCGAGTACCCGTCCGGGTTAAACATCTGTTTTCTGTAAGCCGACTTCATCGCGTCGATTGCCGCGGCTGATTTCCCGTCTCGTAACATCTGGCGTTCAGCGTCTTGAATTATTCTGAAATCCATAAGTTACTCCAATAAGCTTGCAATACCACCACGGCGCATTTGTCTTGGTTGCATCATACTAACTATCGGATCATTTGGGAATAGGGCAGCGTACCTAGTCCTGTCTACCGGGCCAGAATTAACTGGTGCCGGGGCTGGACTAGGTACGGCCGACGCCCGGGTGGTGGGAGGTGCCACAGGCGAAGGTCTCTGGACCGGGGGCCGCGGAGCGGGAGCCACCGCGCCTTGCTGGTCGTTGGAGGGTAGTACATTTTGAATAAAGAAAGGGGAGGACTGAGGCGGTGTTTGACCTTCAGTATCTTCAAAGACACCTTCTCGCGTAACTGATGGAATAGCTCGACGACCAATGTTTGCCGCTGCTTGACCTGCGGGAATAAGGCCCTTCTCTAAGAGAAGGGCGGTCAGTCTGCCCCCGATGGCACTTTTCTCTCTTTCTGTGCGACCCTTTTTAAGCATCACAGCCAACAATTCCGGGTCTCTCATCATCTGAGTCATAACATCCATTTTCATAGACTCTGGGATGTTTGCGAAGACTTTTGAGTAGGCTGTCCGAAACGCTTTTGAACCTGCGCTTGCGGCAACAAGAGAGCCACCCGCGCTATCGCCGGGAATAAGGCTTTGCGCTCTAGTACCAATCGATGAACCGACAATGCGCAAATAAAAGTCCATCATAGGACCTACGGTTTCGGCTAAATCTCCAAGATCGACACCATCTTTCATGGTGAACGACTCCATTTTAACCATCTCACTCGTAATTCTTTTGAGTCGATCAACCTCTACTTTTGGCATGACTTCTTTTTCAACAAGCCATTCTGCCAAAGTTATCTTACCCGGAGAGTTGGGGTGCGGAAGAAAGATAGCCTCATACAACCCCTTGGGGCTAAACGAGTTACTGGTCTGACCGTTTCTTGTGTACAGGGATTCAATCAAAGAACTTCTAAAGCCCTCTAAAGCCTCTTCTTTTGTGCGAGTCACGCCTGTGGCGTCCGTCCAAGATTCCGGAGCTTTTTGAACAACCTCCCAAAGCTTGTTTAAGCTTTTAATTGGGCTTTTGTTATTTTTGTTAAACGCCCGAGCAAATGCGGTGGCAGGGTTTTCTGTCGTATTTGGAAGTAAATCCATAAACGAAATCTGACCATTAAGCTCTTTTTGAGCTTCTTTGTTTGCCGCGGTTCCCTCTTTTAAAAGAAGGTTGGCCTTAATACTGTCCTCTAAATCAGCTTTAAGTGCAGGCATAGCGTTTAAAACATCTACGTTTTCGGGCTTTGCCATCCACTTGTTCAAAGCATCGACGTTAACTACGCCTGTTTCAGGATTGTACGCTGCCGCTCTAATGTTCCGGAGAATTGCTTCGGTAGTCCCGCGGACCGTGGTCGTCGTATTAGCAGCCTGTAGAACGTTATCTCTAGCTTGCGGAAACTGAGCCAGCGCGTCGGAGTTTTCTGAAATCCAATCGGTTAGTTTCTTGGTGTCGATCATGTCATTATCTTTGTTAATGATCGTAGACATCATATCATCAAGAAGTGGCTTTAACTCGCCTCGGGCGTCTCCGGCGAGGTTTGTTAAGCTCTGTGTGAGTTCAAATTTTCCAAGACCGTCTAGCTGCAAAGACCGCAAGTATCCTGCGTCGGCATTAAATATGTCGTTTGCAATTTGTTCGGGGGCAACTTTCGGCGCTCCCGTTTTGCTCACTCCAAGAACATCCCCTGCAAAAGTTCGGGTATACGCATCGTTAAACGCGCGAGAGTAGGCTCGGGCCGTATCATAGGCGGGATCAACACCCTGTGGGAAGCTTTCTAAATCGCGCATCAAAGCTTCAGCAAAGCCGTAAGCAATCCGCGCACCCGAACTATCTCCCGCTGCGGCAAGCATACGAGCTTTGCTCAACGCAGTAGTTCGCATCTCGGTAAGCTCTCGAATAGAAACCGCGCCGTCAGTAGCCTCGTCAGTAGCTGCCAACACGCCCTCTCTGGCCGCGTCTCTGGCTGTCAAACGCTCAACATCCGCAAGCTCATCAATTGCTTTAGCCGTGCGTCTTTCTATAAGCTTATCTTCTGCGTCAGCCGCTTCTCTGCGAACTATACTAGCCCTTTGACGTAGAAAGGTAACGCGCTCGTCTATGTCTGCGATCTGACTAGCTTGGTCTCTTATTGAATTAAAACGGTCAACGTTGTACGTTACTCCACTTATGGCATCTAAAGAATCCTCAAGCCGTTCCCGGGCTTGCGTTAATCTTGGACTAGCCACAACCTCCGCAGCTACGCCTTCTTCTGGGAACAACTCGTTTCTTTTTCGAGTAACAAACGCATTTATTGCACTAAGAGGCTTTTTGACCTCGTCCGCTGCTTCAACCGTTTCGGGTAAGGTTTCTTCCCAATAAGACATAAAGTTAGGTACATCAGAGGCATTACCATCCGCATCAACAAACTCTGTAAGACTAAGGTTTTGACCCGTGTTTCTCCAGAGCGTTCTTTCTTGAGCGCGACCTGCCTTAAAACGTGCATCAATAACTTCGTATAACTTTCGGCCAAGCGTAGCCTGTCTTTCTGCCGCCCAATCAGGGCCTCGCTTCCCCGCAACCTTATCAAAGGCGGTTAAGACCTCGTTCATAGCGCCGAGAAGATTATTTTCTAAGTCCGCATCAAAAACCGCTTGAGCCAAAAGTGCGCCTTCTTGGATCGCGGCCTTGTCTCCTGTTCCGTACAGAGCAACAATCGTGTTCCGCAGTGCGCGGTCCGCCTGCACATTGGCAGAGTTACGCTCTTTGGAAAGCCCTACGGCCATCTGTTCCAAGGACTTTTCTAAAGCGGCAAGTGTAGGTGAGCCTGATTTAAGAGCGGCGGTAAGAGCAATGGGCTTGCCGGAATCGTCCATCAACAAGGACTCAAACTCTTTGGAACTCAGGGCTGCAATCACGGCTTCCGTATCTTCGCCGCTTTCTTCCAGAAGGTCTAATATGTAATTTGTAACTTGTGTTTCTCGTTTGCCTTTAAACGCGGTCGCAAGATTAACCGCACCCTCCTGAACCCGCCCTTCTTTAACGGCCCCGTATCCAACTTTCAAAGCTCCTATCGTCGTTGGAAGTCTTTTAGTAATGAGGTTTCCAAGAAGTAAGGCACTTACACCACCCGCTATTTCTCCAGTTATGCGAGCGGGGGTGCTTCCCTCTAAGTCGGAACTCTCTACAGCATAAGCGCCACCTGTTGCTCCGGCTCCGGCTAAGGTCTCCCCTGCGGCAAACTTTAGTTTGTTAGCTTGAGCTTGAGCGCCCATAGTGCCTACGGTGCTTTCTAGCCCCCTAGCTACTTTGAGGCTTAAAGGTATTTTTTGTCCTTCTTTCACAAGGTTTTCTGCTAACTCGACCCCAAAATTAATCTGTTTCGGGACCATATATGGCATCGGAAGCCATGCAAAAGCACCCGCCGCGGTCTTTCCAGCTTCATAAGCCGCCGCCGTTCCCGGCAAGATCGGAGACTCTTCGCCTTGGATTGCATCGTTTACTTTCTCTCCAACAAAGTAACCCAGCCCTGCGCCGATAGTTCCTGTTACAAAAGGAAGGCCGAATCTCAGGGCCGCGGCGGGTCCAACAGGTGGAACACCCGCAACCGCAGTTTGTCCCAAAGAAAATCCGCCCATGAAAGTTGGAACCGATGCTACCGCAGGAATGATCTCACGTTTCGCTCCACCAAGAAACGTTCCGGCTTGAATAGGCTCACCTTCTAAGTCTCTTGCAAAGAACTCAATAATGTCATTGTCCGACAGCCGGCGTTCAGCCGGAGATAAACCCGCTAGCTCTGGAATCGTGTCTAAGATCGGTGCAGTCCCGTCTCTAAGACCACTGTAAGTCATGTAGTCGGGCTGCTCTGGAAAGTCCTCGGCTAAAACCTCGACCATGCTAGAAGTAAACGCAGAGGTGTCTCCACCAAAGAGACCGACATCCGTTTCAAACTCCTCTTTGTCATATGTCAAAAAGGGAAGCGACGGAGCAACAGGTTCAACGGCTGGCTCAACAACGGGAACAGGAAAGGTGTCTGCCATGTTAATCTACCTTTTTTTATTACGCATCGAAGCTTTTGCCGCGTCAATCGCTTCTTGGTTTATACTAGCCTCACCAAGCAGTGTAATTGGACCTAGAATACTCTCAAGACGATCAATTTCAAACAACTTCTGATTAAGAGTGGATTTCATCGTGTTGTCCATGGGCGTTCCGCCTGCAAACATTTCTAGAATCCGAGTCTTTTCTTCTGCAAGATAGCCCACAATATCGTTGAGCTTTCTAGCTTCTGTTTTAGGACTCGCCAACAAAGCCTGTTCATTTGGAAACAACTGCTCGGTTGTTTGTAAGTCCGCAACCGCAAATCTCGGCGAAGAAGCCAAAGCAGAACGACCCATAACGCGAATCATTTTGACGAACTGACGAGCGTCAGTAGTGTCCTTAAACAAATCGCCAAAGGCTCCCGGAGCCAAGCCGCCAGCAACAGCATCAATTCCGGCATATACTTTTGACCAGAAACCTGTGCCTTTGCGAGCCGCAGCAAATGCGTCTTTAACTTCGGCCATGTCCGCTCTGGAAAGAGGCGAACCATCCATTTTGGTCATACCTTTAAGAAGCTCGGCGTCCAAAGCGTCAAGTTGAGCTTGTGCGCCAGCCGCCATTTTCTCGTTCTTAGCCACTTCGTAAGCAATCGTACTGGACACTTCGAATGCACCACCCGGAAGCGGTTTAGCGTTACCATCTTCATCAACGTATGTTTTACCGTCGTAAGAAGTAAATACACCCTCACCCGGAACAAGAAATCCGCGGACCGTGGTGCTCGCTGTTGGAACCTTCTGATAAGAAGCAGAGCCGGGGGCCGCGGTATTTGCAGCGTTAACTTGTTCTATCAAAGCCTTACCCTGCGGGCTTGTAATGTCGATCACGGTCGTTACAGGGACGCCATCGGCGTTTGGAAGAGTAACCTGCGCCATAGAAGGGTCTGGAACAGTCGGATCGCCGAAGATAACCTCAGTCTCTCCGGTAAGCGTGTCAACTCGAACAAGCTCACCATTAATTTCACGCAATTCAATGGTGTCCCGGTTAGCAACCGCCCTATTTTCTTTGGCAATTTGTGCGGCTTGATCTTGGACAAACTCGTTTTGAGCCACAATTGCTGCGCGGTCCTCGGCGTTGATCTGACTCTGGTCGCTAAGACCTTGAGCAAACACTAACCTATCAAGATCGTTTTGAGTGGTTATGGTGTTCCTAGTTTCCCAAGTAATCTGGTCGCGCTCTTCTTTAGTCAAATCACGCGCTAACTGGCGTTGTTCCGCCTCGATTGCCCGCTCGGTTGCAGCGGCTATGTCGTCCAATTCGTCAGCGCGATCTCGACCATAAACAGAGGCCTCTCGTTCGACGGCGCGTTGTTCTGCGGCTTTAGTAACCTCGACCTCAAGCGCAGATTGAGCCGCCGGATCAACGATAAGAGCTTGAGCTTCCGGTGGAAGCGCATCATAAATGTCCCGTGGAACGCCTTTAACCCCTTGAGGATCGCCCAAAATAAAGCGGTTTTGATCTGTTTTACTTAATGTGTCAAAAACGGCTCTTGGAAGACCTTTAATAGGATCGTCACCAGTTCCCAAGACTTTGTTCTTTGCAAGTTGAGAAAGGTCGTTAAAGATATCTCTTGGAACGCCATTAACACCTTGAGGGTCTCCAAGAAGAAGCCGATCTTTTTGGTCTTTGGTCAAAGTTTCGTAAACAGACATTGGAACGCCTTTTACGGATTCGGCAGCACCAAGAATGGCTTGTTGGGCCGTTTCTCCAAGCTGGTCATAGATGTCCCTTGGAACGCCGTTAACGCCCTGTGGGTCTCCCAATATAAGCCTTGATTGGTCTGCTTCCGACATTTTGTTAAAGAATTCAAAAGGCACACCCTTAATGGTTGCGGGCGCTTTATCTTCAACCCCTAATATGATGCGTTTTTCATTAGTAGGAAGCACGTTGTAAATTGAAAGTGGAACACCATTAACGGTAGCTTCCTTTGTATCGGCCTTCTTAGCTCCAGCTAACAAAAGAGCCTGCCGGGAAGCTTCATCAGTCTGAGCCTGACCCAAGCTGGCCTGTCTTGCCGCCATACGCAGCTGGCGTTCTTCAGCCTGTTGCGCCTGCTTAGAAGCTAACATGCCCGCGGACCGCTGTCCGATCTTATCGGTCAGTTGCGTTTGCGTCGCGGCATTAGCCAAGCGTTCCGCAATAGAGTCACCCTGAGTTTGACCAGCAAAATTCAAAGCGGTGCCCGCAATGTCAAACAACATCTGGGCCTTCGCCATCTTGTTCTGTTCTTCAAGAGCCGCGGCCCGCGCTTGTTGGTCCAAGCCCCCTGCAAAATACTTCTCGTAATTTGCAACGTCTCGCTCGGCCTGCGTTAAAATGCGGCTTTCGCCGCCGTTGTCAAACCTACGGACCTCTACAGGTCCGCCATTCCTAAAATTTACGGGTGGTGTGTTTCCCGCCCCCGCCATCATAAGTGAACCTACGCCCTCTTCCATCGGGCCAGCCATGTCAACGGAACCAGAGATGCCTTGCATCAGTTCTCCGATGCCGCTGTCCATAGCGCCTTGTTCTGTCATCATAATAGTCGGCTGGGTCAAAGCTAGAACCGACTCGGGGGTTGCCATGGCGTCTTGCTCACCGACAAGACCTGCAAGCTCTTCGTACCGCGCTTCCAGAGGCAGGTTATTGCCCCGAATGCCGTCAATCAAAGTCTGATAATCTTCTGCGCCGTCCAGCTTCATCATCATGTCGTCGGCCATTTGCGTACCCGCGGCCTGACCCATCATCTCCGCTTCCGCAACCTGTTGCTCCGCGCCTGCCGGAGGCATCGCAGGGGCAGGGGGCGGGGGCGGTGGCATCATATCTTGGGGCATCGGTTGAGCGGGCCCACCCATTTGCCGAAACAAAGGACGCTGCATTACGCTGCCGCCCATTTGATACTTATTTGGAACGTTCATCTAGAATAACCCCGCTTGTTTTGCGCCCGATGCTGCGCTTAATCCACCTATACCCAAACCAAGCGCCGTTTGGAACGGGGAAACTTGTGGGGCAGACGCCGCAGTGAGCGTAGATGACCCCGAAGGTGTACCAGAATATATGTCTGAAAGAAAACCGTACTGTTGATACGGTTGGGTATAACGCTGCAAGTTAGACAACCGAGTGGCATCAAGACCCGCTTGATCGACCCCGCGCTGCAAAGCACCCGTAGTCATAAGCGTGTTCAAGTCCTGAGTACTCAAACCAGAGGTAAGTTCCCCAAGGCCCGCCTGCTGAACACCAAGTTGACCGAGATCAGTCCCTAGTTGACCGATACCTTGCCCAAGCTGACCGTATTCCGTCGCCATGCTCTGTTGACGACCCATAGCAGAGTCAAACGCGCTCATGCCCAGTTGTTGAGCCTGACCGTAACCCGCTGCCCGCATCTGGGCCGCGGTCCGCGCTTGTTGATCCAAGGCATTTCGGTTTTGCTCCGCTTGAACAATTGCATCCCGCGAACCGCCAAATGCGCCAGCACCTACGGCCCGCGCACTGTTGCCCAATTGAGCAATGTCGTTGGCCCTTTGAATGTCGCTCAAAGCGGTCTGTACCGCGGCGTCTTCATATGGATTCATGTAGGCTTGATAAGAAGTGGGATCGTATTGGGCACCCGTTCCCGCCAAGCTTTGAATACCCTGACCGAAAGTGGGCAGGGCAGCGCCGGACACCATGCCTGCGCCTGTACCAAGAGTTTGAGTGGCGGTTTCAAGGAACGGCTCATAAGCCCCAACACCCTGACTAGCACCACTAATTGCCGCTAATTCGTTTTCAGAAAGGTCTGCAATACTGTAATCAGGTGGAACAACACCCTTTTCAATTTGGTTTTTTATGTAACCTTGAACATCAGCCAACAGACCAAGACGGTATGCTTCAATTGCCGGGTCTTGGCGGTTGGTTACAATGGATTCTTGTACAGCCATTATGCTACTGCGCCCCCTTCAAAAGCTCTCATCATATCGTACATCTTTCGTACACCTTCTTTACGGCTACCGTTACCCAGACCGCGCACGGCTTGAGCGGTCATTACAAATTCTCCGTCGGACAACATTGCGGGGATATCGTCGGAAGTCTCTGTTCCGGGGCCGGAAATGTATCCGTTGCGACGAGGGAAGTTCATCTCACCACCCGTGGCAGCTGCTACAGGCTGTAGATATTTCTCGTAGTCAAAGTCAAATACTGGAATCTGCGGGGAGGGCCGTGTTGGAATCATTGTATCGGCTACCGTTAGATAAGTAGGCTGCGGTGCAACGCCTGTACGGTATTTATCCGGGTTTTCTGCCAAACGATCTTCGGATGCTGACGGGCCGTCATAAGGATCGGTCACTTCTGCGGGTTCAATAGGATCAAAGCCCCCGGCTAACGCGGCAACACCAAGACCTGCGGCGGCTGTTGGCAACAGTTTGATGCCGCCAGACGTTCCAGCCATTTGCTTGCTTATGAAATCAGCGTAACCCGGTGTATCGTTTGTTATTTTTGCTTCAGCGGCGAGTTTTGCAGCCTCCGTTGGGGTCAAACCCTCGGTGGGCTGAGTGTAAAAAGCATCTTGAGCTTTTTGAAGGACTTTACCCATCGTGGTCTGCGGACCTTGGACAGCCTCGTTTGCCGCTTCAACCTTAAACTCACGGCCCAGAAACCCGCCTTGGTTAGTGGGACTTCTTAGTATGTTGCCGGGAGTTGGCATCGCACCTTGCTTAAAGCCCTGACCAAACTTTTGTGCAAAACTACCTTTAGCGTCTGAGAAAGCGCCCTGAAAACCAGATGTAATCCCACCAATTGCACCGCCAACAAGGCCTGCTTTCAAGGAGTCTTTAAAGCTTGCACCCTGCGCCAAAGCCGTAATGCCGCCTCCGATAAAGCCCGAGGCCATGGTTCCTAAACCCGGAGCAAAGAAGTTAAGCGCCATAGGTACAACAATTGGAGCCACTGCTTTTAGGATGTTCTTGACGCCTTTAATAAGCTTTTTAAAGAAAAACTCTCTCTGTCCAGTGTACGGGTTAATTGAATTTGACTCGCTGCCAACAATGTAAGCACTCGGGTCAGCCCCCTCCGCAGAAATTGCAATTTCAATCTCTTGAGCTAACTGGGGGTTGTTTTCTAAAACCTCACGAGGAACAACGCCCTCACCTTCCTGCAAGTGCGCGATATGAATGTCGCCGTTACGGCCCATGCGAGCCATACGCTCTGCGGTGTCGCGCATTGAATTGATGCCGTTCTGCTGACCAAACAACAGGCGACTGTCGTCAAATTCATCCATATTAGATGTAATAAACGAGGCTAAACCGCCTTCTGGAAGTACCATTTGTTGATTCATCAGGCTTCTCCCTGTATCGCCTCTGGGGCAGTTACTATAATACTTGTACTGCGCTTTTCAGAGCCTGTCCAAGGTTGCGAACACTGGGGACAATTACCGTCAGGATAACTTGCGATCTCTGCTGGCGTGTCAACTGCGTTGTCGCAGATTACACAATGCACTGTATCAGAACTCGTCGAAGGTTTCCACTTCGAACCGTTAGGCATTGTTAAAATATTATCAGTCATGATGTTGTCACCGTTACTATACCTAAACCTGACGTTGCGCTTGAACCGCGAACATTAGGGACATTCGTTTGTGTTACCTTAACAAAACCGTTCTGTTGAAACAATGCTCCTGTTTCTAATCCAACATCGTCTGTTTGCAAGTCGGTCAAAGTCAAGTCTGTCGCGCGTAATGGACCGGGGTTTTGTACCTGTTCCAGAAATATAGAAAAGGCTCGTACTACTTCTGCAAAGTACTCTCGACGATACTCTGCTGGTGGCAGTGGAAAAAACGGTCTGTTAAGAGGTGAAGCCATTAACGCCGTCCATCTGTTCTAATATCCAACCGAGGCTGACCAAGACGCCAAGTCGTCCCTGTTTGGTTGGACTCTACCTTGAGCGCAACAGATCGACCCCGCAAGCGCAAATCAGCTTTTGTTGTATACTGCTGTATAGGCGTAAGAGAGCTACTGACTACTGATGCCGTATCCGTCATGAGCGTATTGCCGCCGTTGTAGTTGTACGCATTAAAGGTGTACGTCGTCTCAGGGTTTGCCGCAGTGCTGTTTCTAAAAGACATGTCAGGTATAACTTTGCTGACATACATAAAGCTTTCACCATCGCCTATATCAACAGGGGCAGACTCAATAAATGCGTTAATGGCACTTGGTGGGTTTGCACTACCGTCGTCAAGCCCAAACTCTTGAAAGTAAATGTTTCCAGAGGAATCTGCAGCTATGGGATAATCCTCAATCCCTCGGTCAATCCAAGCTGTACGCGTTAAGGTGCCATAGTACCAAATGTTTTGCTCATAGTTATAGACCACATAGCTATCTACGTTTTCGCTATCTTTTGAAGGGTAAAACCACCATATTTCTGAATACGCCGCATTATTAGCAGAAAATACTTTTTCCGCCTGATCATCATTTAAGTTGTCAAAAACATACTCTTTTACGTCACAAACAAGAGGCTGTACCGTACCACGGTAAATGTAAAACTCATTCATACCCATCCACAAAACCGTGTCTTCAACTGCTGCAACAGCATTTGGACTTCGTATTGTGATGTTTTCTGAGATCATGTTGATGCCGAAAGTAAACGGCGGTCCAATAAACTGCATGGAGTGCAGAGACTCGTCCGTAAACACAAGGATTTGCTGACGCGTTTCAACAGCCGCAATAATTTCAGACCCAGACCCAATTTTTAAATCACCCGCTGTATTTGTGGCAGTAGGGGTCCAAACCGCCGGGTTCTCTTGATCCGAAAATCTAATCAATAAAGGGTCTTGCGTTGACGTTCCTATTGTATTTGCACCAAAAGCAATGACGTGTCGATCTACGTCAGATACAATAACTTTGTTAGCAACGATTGGCGCGTCGCTTGCGCCGGACAAAGAGGATAGCTCCACCGCACGAGTTGCGGTGCCGTTCGTAGCGTCCCAATAGTATATACCACCGTTTCGTGTGTTCATAATAAGGTCTTCGCCAAAGGTGTCATGTGTCCAAAGGCGAAGCGTTTCTGTTAGTACTGTCAAGGACGCGGCAGAGTTCCAAGTGCCGCGTGACCATGTACCAGCCCCCCAGCCTGTACCAAGGACGGTTGTGTCCACACCTGTGTTGATCTGATACGCTCCGACTGTAGAACTTCCACCATTACCAGAATCGGAAGAGTTTGCACTTACGGCAGCCCCGCTTGTATCTACTACGCCGTTTGAGTAATACTCTGATATGTCTGTTGAAGCTGTACGAGCTTGAAACGTGTATGTACTAGCGTTTGTAACAGATGCGATTGTATACTCTTGGTTAAGCACATTTGCTGTAATAAGCCCACCAAGAGAGACCGCGCCGCTAAATGTAACGAAATCACCCTCTTTTGCGCCATGATTAGTGTCTGTGACTGTAATTGTTGAACTGCCGTCGGTAGCAGAAAAAGTAACGCCACCTGCTGGAGTGGTGCGGCGTATTGGGGTAATGTCATAAAATACGCCACCCTCTTCCAAGAAGTACTTTAAATTTGTACCTATGCCTAGATACCGATCTAGGCTAAGAGTCACCCAAGATTTTAAGGCACGACAAGACCCGACAAACTGAGCGGATGTTTTCTTTGACCAGCCCCCAATCTTTTCAGGATACCCTTGACGAAACCTTATTTTGTTCCCATCAATCCAGCCGCCTTCGTTCGCATAAGACGTTGTTTCTTTATTGATACCGGGCTTAAACTGTAGTTTCTGAAGGGGCATTATGACGTACCTATCTCATAAGCTACTGCATTAAGCATTCTTGAACCAGATGCAGTATTAGTTTGTGATATGGTTATGTCTCCAACATTTGTTCCGTTAGGAAAAACATGCATTGAAATATAACGAAGGCCCGAAACCTTAAAACCAGACCCCGAATAGCCTGTAGTAGCTTGAAACACCCGGAAACCGTCTATGTTTTTACTAAAAACAATTCCGTTGGTATTGCTACTATTGTGGTTCATAAATACCGTAACCAAAAGAGTACACCGCGTTGACGGAACAATGCCTAAAGATATGGCACTTGACGTAATGGTACCAGTGCCCGTATTGCCAATAAAATTTGTATTGTCTTTGAAAATTCTAACGCCGATATCGAAATCGGGCCGGAGCCTTATCAAGCTTCCATCTGATCGCTCGTAACCGTCTTGGCCTGTAGGTAAGAAACCGCTTATTGTTGTACCCGGCTCACTTCCAATGGCCAAATATTGGCAACTGCCACATGATGCACATACTTGTGGACTGTCCCCTGATGAGCCATAATTTGAAAACGTGGAAGACATCCTGAGGAAACCCGTTCCGGGGGGCGAATAATAACCATCTGACACAGGATTAGGAAAAGTAGTTACATCACTGTCCCCAGAACCTTGCCCAACAATTAACATGTCGCCGGACACAATATCTGCATCGGATGCCACTGAAAACGAGCCGAAACTCATGTCAAGATCAATCGTGGAAGCCGTCATTGTCAGGTCCGGCCCACCACGACCCTTAAAACTTTGAGAAGATGCTGCGCCAAGTGTGCTTAGTAAAGGCATCGCTTAATCCTATGTACCGTAGAAGGTTCTATCTGCAAAAACTGTCCACCCAGTAGAATGTCTCCTAAAGAAGGTGAACGTATAGACATCCATACCACTTGCATTTCCAGAAGAGGGTTGCGTTCCACCTTGCCAAAAGAATTCTTGACTACTTAATTGCGACGTGCCGTCTATCCTAACATCTGAAACATAATAAGGTGTACTACCATTATTAACGGCATATACCGCTGTCAGCGATTTACCTACAGGAACAATATCAGCAAAAGTAGTAGAGCCGTCACCCCTGAAATTTAATTGTACATTTCCCGAGGCGTTGGCAGAGTTTAAGTATACCGCTTGTGTTTTACAATCAAAGTTAACGACACCTGTTGCGGCGCTTGTGTCGTTTGTAAACTTTTCAATAGTGGCACCTGCCAACTCACTGTCGGTAATCGTTATACCTGAAGGGTCAATGTTGGAATTAAAGTATGTGGTAAAGTCAGTCATCGCGACTTGAACCATTGTGCCATCGTCATTGACAACTGCACGATCTGCGTCTTCAAGTGTTGTAGCGGTGGCTGCGGTGTCACCGTCCAAGACGTTTAACTCTGCCGTGGTTGCCGTTACGCCGTCCAAGATGTTCAACTCTTCCGTGGTCGCTGTAACGCCATCCAAGATGTTCAACTCTTCCGTGGTCGCTGTAACGCCATCCAAGATGTTCAATTCTGCCGCTGTCGTCGTTACATCTGTACCATCAATCTTGAAAGTAGTTGCATCGACTGTAAGGCTGCTAGAACTAATTAAGCTCCGGCACTCGTCGCTGCCGTCTGCGTACACTATATCAAAGTTGCCATTGGCAACAGCTACGGTGGTTGAACCGGACCCTTGCGTAAACGTGACTGTCTGACCAGAATCGTTTTTTACAAAGTAAATCTTCTGAGCATCGGACGGTGAAACAGTAATCGTGTGCCCTGCCGACAGAGACCCGCCAAGAACAAGCAGCTTGTTCTGACCATTTGACAGCGTACCATCCGTCGTCGTCAACGTAGATGTGGTTCCCGATAATGTAAGACTTAGAACACCGTTTATCGAGCGGTCAAGGATGTCCATGTTGGTATTAACTGTATTGCCCCATGTGCCAGATTGACTGCCTGCAACGGGTTTTTCTATCCCAGAATTTGAGGTGTATGTACTCATTTATCGGTCCTATGCAGCTTCGTCTGTCCAAGGCGTCGATTCATTATTTTCGATTTCTACCCAAGAAGCAGAGTGTGACGGGTTAACAGGAGTGTAGCCTGCATTTTGGTTCGGCACAACAGGGAACCATTCAGTAAGTCGCCCTACTTCACCTGTTGCCGAAATGCCAACAAGATTAACAACCGCGTCAAAAGATACAGATACATTGCCAACCGCCGACGTGGCCGATACACCCGCTACCTCTACAGTTGCGCCGAGTAGTACAGAAACTGTACCAACCGATCCAGTTGCCGCGGAACCTGCAACTGCTACAGCCGACGATCCGGGTACATCTACGCTGCCTACACCAGACGTAGCTTCTTCACCAGTCACTGGGACATTAGCGTTTGCCGCAGGTGTTACATCCCCAACTGTACCTGTACCCGCACTCCCTAAGACGGAAACAATTATACGAACCCCTGCTTGAACTGTGCCAACTTGCCCTGTACCTTCAGAACCCGTTGCGTCAACATCGGCACTGGCTGCGACAGTTACGCTACCAATCGAACCTGTGGCTGAAATGCCTGTTTCTGGAATATTCGCGTCTGCTGTTGTTGTAACGCTACCTACACCGCCTGCGGCGGCTTCTCCTGTAACAGCAACAACACTTGGCGAAGATATCTCTACGCTACCCGCCGCGCCAGTCGCTTCTTCCCCAGTAATTAATATGTTTTTGTCGACGGATACTGCTACAGAGCCAGTCTGTCCGGTGCCTTCCACCCCAGAAAGTGCCTCGACTGCTTCCGCTACAATAGATACTGAGCCAGAAGCCCCTGTAACGGCCTCCCCTGTAACAGCAACATCCGCGCTGCCCTGTGCAACTACCGTTCCTACAAACCCTGTAGCGGCGTCCCCTGTAACGGGGACATTACTAGGCTGCTGAACCTGAACATCACCAACCTCGCCAGTACCTTCAGACCCCGTTGGTAAAGTAAGAGCCTCTGCAACTACAATAGTCGTGCCAACAGACCCCGTAGCAGACAAGCCTGTTTCTGGCACATTGGCCTCGGCGTCTACTACGACGGAACCTTCGGCCCCCGTAGCCTGAACGCCAGTAGCAATAACAAGTATGCCACCTGCCACGGAGACAGTTCCAATCGCACCAGAAGCGACTGATCCCGCGACGTTCACAATAGCCGTTGAAACGGTAGTTACTGTGCCTTCGGAGCCAGTTGCTTCTTCGCCCGTGACGGGGACATCTTGTGGGGCGTTTACTTCAACCGTACCAACCCCGGATGTCGCAGACAGCCCTGTAACGCTTACATCAGACGCAGCGGACACGGTCTCATTGCCGACCGCACTGATGCCTTCTTCACCCGTTACGAACACAATTGTAACACTGCCGACGGCGACACTGCCTACTGCCCCTGTAGCCTCTTCGCCTACGGCATCAATAGTAGCGCCTGCGAGTACTGTCTCGTCACCTAAAGCAGATGTTGCAGATAGCCCTGTTAGAGAAGTGATAGAATCCGCGACAACGATCTCGTTGCCAACAGAGCCTGTAGCGGAATTTCCAGATACGGGAATAGTTGTACCGCTTACCGCACTTACATCACCAACAGCCCCTGTAGCCTCTTCGCCTACGGCATCAATAGTAGCGCCTGCAAGTACTGTCTCGTCACCTAAAGCAGATGTTGCAGATAGCCCTGTTAGAGAAGTGATAGAGTCCGCGAGAACGATCTCGTTGCCAACAGCGCCTGTCGCGGAATTTCCAGATACGGGAATAGTTGTATCGCTTACCGCACTTACATCACCGACAGCCCCTGTCGCGGACAATCCGTTAGGTGCAAATAGACTGTCTCCTGTGACAGATACGCTTCCGACAGAGCCTGTAGCACTCAAACCAGTTTGAGGTATGTTTGCTTCGGCATCTACTACAACTGAACCGTCAGAACCCGTTGCGCCCAAACCACTCGCGGAAACATTAGAATCCGCGAGAACGATCTCGTCGCCAACAGCGCCTGTCGCTTCTTCGCCTGTAACGGATAGATTCGCGACACCAGAAATAGTTGGACTGCCTACCCCTCCTGTCGCAGCGTTACCCGTGACGGGAAGAAGAAGCCCTGTTCTGACAGCGACGCTTCCGACGGAACCTGTCGCAGAAGACCCCGTAACCGAAACGGATACGGATTCAACTACCTCACCACTATCCGCTAGGGCTGCAGAGGCTAATGGTAAAAACCCTAGCATAAACTACTCCTACGGTTTAGTGGGCCAAGTTACACTGTGTGGAAAGCCCGATTGCTGTGGTACATCTAGTAACGCTTGACGGTATACAGACCATGCAGCCTGTGTATCAGCATCAAGGTCAGCCCAGCGCAGTGCATTGCCAGCGATAGCATCTACTTCTGTAAGACGACCGTCCCGATCTGCACGAACCTCTGCGGCAAGCTCATCTGGAGTGGGGGCAAGGTGTTGAGCAAGCTCTTCCTCAGTTATTGGAGTTTTGTCCCCTATTAAGAAATCTTGACTACCATCAAGCTCATAGGCGTACACTGATCCAGAAGCATCTATGTAATACTTCATCGTTTACCTCAATTCTTGTGTTGTAATGGAAGAAGCACTACCGCCGGAGGGGAACCAATAGTAGGTTGACCCAGTGGGGATTATCATAATTCCTCCACCATAAGTTGAAAATGAACCGTTGCCATTCGTAGGGTAAATAGTAACACCGCCAACTACAAACCCACACCGTTGTCCTTGGTTCTGTGAAGTATAGCTAACAACTAAGGCAATAGGATTACCCGTTGTGTTGGTATAAGTAACATTAGCAGACCTACTTACGGATTGCCACGTTTGTCCTGAGCCAAGTCCTACCTCACCACTATCAAAGTTGTCATCACCTCGTATTACACTAGCCATATCATTCCACCGTTACGTTAGGGATGGGTTGGATTGCTTTGAGTTGAGCAGGAGTAGTAGCTGCGTCAATGCTTGCCAGTGAAGGTGCATCACGCAAGTCTTGCTTGTCAGAGATGATCTGTGTCGTGTCAGCACCTGTCTCAAGTGCCTTCATGTAGGCTGTGTCTAGTGCAGCCAATGGCTCAATACGAGCCTGACGTAGCTTGTCACGCCAGATGTCCTTGGCTGCTGCCATGTCTACAGAGATTACCCCTGCGTCAGAATTAGCTTCCCAAGCACCACGGAATGTGCGCTCTGCTGGTACTTCATAGTCTGCGGCGTCATAAGATGTTGCGCCTATCTTGATAAAAGTTTGTGTCATTTTGTTACTCCGTGACTAATACTTATAGCGTTACCGTTGTCATAACCCTTGGGGAGTCTTGCGCGCTTTGTATGTTTCTGATGGCACAAGTCCATATCCGTACCTGTGAAGTGCTGTATGATTCCGGCTCGTGACGACCTCGACCATCATACCCATCATTAGTTTGAGCATCGCCTGTGGCGCAGTAGTTAGAGCTGCCGAAAGCTGAAGAAAAGTTTATGCCATAATTCCCACCACCGTAGTCTGTTATGCTTGACACATTTCCACTGACTGTTATGGACACCGTTCCGGTGCCTACAAAGGTGGACCAAGCCCGTGCAGGATAAAGATCGGTCAGGGTTGTGGCCCCTCCTGTTGCGCTTTGCACAACGTTTGCTTTTAACGTACTCATGCTGCTAACCTCCACGCATTACGGAACTGTCTGTCAGACGGTACATCTGCTGTCTTAACAATCTTAAACATTGGTCTGTTGTACTCCACCGACCAGATGTGACGAGGGATGTCTTTCATTATGAGATATTCAATGGCTTCCTCTTCTGTGAGGGGGCCAATGCGGGGTGCAGTCCACTGTGCTGCATGTTTCTCTGGGTCATGCTTAAAGGTGTCGTGGCGACCCTCATCAATGGCCTGCTGCTCATCGTCTTGCAAAGCCCAGTAAACTGATATGGGTGGCAGTAGCCCAGCCTTAGCTTCTTCAAGCCAGTTGTCACTAGGGACAAGCACACAGGCGGGTTGCTCTGGTTGCTCTGGGTCTTCGTATATTACTCTGTAGTTGCTCATTATACTGTAGTCGCTGTTATCATTATAACTCGGTTGTCATGTGTTTGACTGTTAAACCAAGAGCAATGGTATCGGCATGAAGAAGTAGTAGGTACATAGGTATCTCTAGGCTGTGCAACACCAGATTCGTTGTTCCAAGCAGCACCAGCCATACCTGTAGAGGTGTAGTTAATGTTACTAAAGTTATTCTGCCAGTTTAAGGTGTACTGTCCCGTACCATGATCTGTCATACTTGAGACATTTGCACTCGCCTGTATCGTGTTTGCCTTCCCGTCAAATGTTGCGACAGCCTTAGCCGTGTAAAACGTAGCACCACCAGCGGTAGCTTCTTCCAGTGTGTTTACCTTTAGTGTACTCATGTTAAACCACCGTCCATGTTTCGCCAGCACCGACTGTTACAGTCACACCACTATCAACCGTAATAGGGCCAGCCGACATTGCGTTCTTGCCGTTTGTGATTGTGTAGTTCGTGGTCACGTTCTGCCCATTCTCAAAGAATACCTCATCTGAGCCACCCCCTGTTGCTCCGCCGCCGGGAGCAGCGCCATCAATCGTGACGGAACCACTGGTAGCACTGATGTCATTCGTCTGATGATTGATGGTTAATGCCATAATTTATACCGCCGTGCTTCCCGCCATGTCATCTTGAGCCATTACCCAAGCATAGCACTTGTCCAAGAATGTGTCGCCCGATGCAGCCTGAACGTCATCTAAGTTTGCGTTGTAACGCTTGAAGTCCACCTCACGAGTGTCGTCACCGGGAGTTGCTGTAGTATATGCTGACAGGTCAATCATCACGCTGAACTTTGGATCAGTTCCACGTTGACGGCTGATTGCCGCTGTGACAATGCGATAGTATGCGTTGTTGAAAGCGATGCCGTATTGGGAGGCACCTTCTGCGATGTTGTTTTGAATAGCCATTGAGTTTCTCCTTTAGGCGTAAGTTACTTCAGATGTATGGATCGTAGCGACCCACCTGATGTTAGTTGATGCTGCACCTGTGGCCTCTACTTTAAGACCACCGTTTGTTGTGTCAGCGGATAGTGCCATGCCCCAGCCGGGGGTATTATCAAGAACAGTTGTTGCGCTGTTGACTAGCACTGTCGTACCAGCAGAACCTTCCCTGCGGATCAAGCCCTCGACCTTCCATGCTGCACTTGCTGTGCCTGCCGAGGCTTGCTGACGTGCTACGATTGTGCCTGAGAAGCTGTAGGCAGAGTTGTTGGGTAGGACGACTTGGTTGGTTGTGCCAGCCGTGCTGTTATTTGTTGTCATAGCTTCCGCAGTTGCATTTGTAGTGTCGGAGCGCAAAACATATGTACCTTGCTGCGCATCGCCAGTAGCACCAGAACCAAATGCACCAGCCGATGAATAGGCAAACTTACCAATAATGTTTGATAAAGCACCCCCGCCCATCGAAACAGACCAATCAGCCGTAGCATATGAGCCTGTATTCCCACCATTAATTGCCGTTGATGCAAATGCCGTAGACCTAGCATTACTGCCAAGACCAAGAGAATGATATGTGCCTGTTGCTTGCGTCTGGTATCCACCAAGGGCTGAATTATACTGACCTGTCGATTGAGTTTCATAGCCAATACCAACGGCACCAGTTGAAGTCGCTTTAGCCAATTTGCCAATAGCCACAGAGTTAGACCCAGTGGCACCGTAGCTAGAGGTATTGTTGGCTATAGCTGCTGCAAAGCTGTAAGAACCCGAAGCACGACTATTTGTTAAAGCTGTAGCACCATCTCCTGACGCAGCCTGAGCCTTATAACCTAACGCAGTCCCATAAAAGTTTATAGCGTCAGTGGAAACGCCAAGAGCAACTGCGTAGATACCAGAAGATACGGCATCTTGACCAACTGCAATAGAACGATTTGCCGAAGCTACTGCACCGTCTTGCAAGGCTAATGCATTCGTTCCAGTGGCACTTGGTAATGTGGACGTACCATCGTAGTTTTCAGCAAACAGATCAGGTGAACCACCACCGCCAGCATCTGCAAAAGTAACAGCGCCTGAGCCATCTGTGGTTAGTACCTGACCCGTTGTTCCGTCTGTAGTGGGCAGGGTGTAGGTATCACTAATCTTAACTGCATAACCTGACGCACCTAAAGCAACCTGATTTGTTGCACTTGTTGCTGCGTTGTAGCCAACGGCGGTTGCATTTGCATGAGTTGCTTGAGCGTTTTTACCCAA
>Ga0316202_10000365_pt1 | contig 54339 bp, 58 predicted proteins | sample 3monrhotite_MG_FD_204934 | JGI IMG/M metagenome (GOLD analysis project Ga0316202, IMG submission 204934) | Microbial mat bacterial communities from mineral coupon in-situ incubated in ocean water Damariscotta River, Maine, United States -... | ecosystem: Environmental > Aquatic > Marine >...
CCCTGAGCTTGGTGAATTCGGATATGCGATTGCCGATGGTCTGCTGCTTGGTTTGCTGGTTGTACCGTTCTTTTATTGGTTCTTTATCCTTCCGGTCAAAAGGGCGGTGGTTGTTGAGCAGGAAAATCGCCATGTGTTACATGATCAACTTACGGGCCTTCCTCAATCCACGTTGTTTGAAGAGGTCGTTGAGCATGAGATACATGAGGCTGCCCGTGAGATGGATCATGTCAGTCTGATTCTGATAGATCCTGGGGGCATGAGCGATATCAATCAGGAGATGGGCTTTCAGGTTGGTGACAAGGTGCTGGCTCTTGTTGCAAAGGCAATACAGGAAGCATGCCGGGAATCGGATATTGTTGCCAGGATGAAAGGGGACCTTTTTGCTGTACTTGCCCCTCATGCAGACACGGCATGTGGCAGTATGATAGAAGCGAAGATTCGGCATGCGGTGGATCAATCTATTGATATTGATGGGGTTAACATCAATATTGTCGCTACCACAGGGGTGTCTGTTTGCCCTGATCATGCAGACAGTGCAGAGGATCTGATCAGGTGTGCGAACGCAGCCCTTGGAAATGCCAAGCACGAAAAAGTTTCATCCTGTATGTATCAGAAAGCAAAAAATACCGCAGCTTCGCGGCGTATCGAGACCTTTTCACGTCTGCATCAGGCAATCTCAGGCAATCAGTTCGAACTCTTTTTTCAGCCAAAGGTTGACTTGAAAACGAACAGGGTAAGCGGAGCCGAGGCTCTTATTCGCTGGACTGGCGAATATGGTTGCCCTCCCGATGAGTTTATTCCGATTGCCGAGCAGACGGGGCTGATCTCTGAAATTACGGTGTGGGTGGCCAAAGAGGCCGTGCATCAGTGTAAGGTATGGGACAGTGCTGGAATCAGGGTCAATATCGCAATTAATGTATCAACCAGAAACCTTTATGATACCAACTTTGTCGAAATGTTTGAGACGGTCTGCAGTCAGAATCAGTTGGATCCATCAAGAATTACCGTGGAGGTGACGGAGAGTGCGGTTATGTCACAGCCGGAGTTGGCGATTGAGCGTTTAACAGAGTTACGGAATATAGGGTTTAGAATCTCTCTTGATGATTTTGGTACGGGTTACTCATCACTTTCATACCTTAAACATATTCCAGCCCATGAACTGAAGCTGGACCGGAGCTTTGTTGTGAATGTCTGTCATGACAGTAGCGATGAACGACTGGTGCGTGCCGTGATAGATCTGGCGCGGGATATGGGTATTTCCACCGTTGCTGAAGGGGTGGAGACTGAAGATGTGGCCCTCAGACTCAGCGAGCTGGGGTGTGATAAGGTGCAGGGATACTTTTATAGCCGCCCACTTGATTCGCTAGCCTTTGAACAGTGGTACAGGGAGAGACAGGGCGATTAGGGCTCTCTGCTACTGCTCAAGATACATCGGTTTTCCATCGGCCAGAGCCAGCCAGCCTTTGGCTATGCGGTAAATAATCCAGACAGCAACACCAAGCAGGATGAAATAACCGATACCCATGACCAGCGTAATGATGCCGAAGAAGAACCAGAGCATTCCGAACCAGAAGGTTCTGATCTGCCAGCGAAAATGTGATGCTATCCATGAACCTGCCACATCATCTTTTTTAACATAGTTAATGATCACTGCGGCAACAAAGGTGATAGCCAGAAGGAAAGAGGCTGCCTGTAGCGTATAAACCAGTGTGGCTGCTCTTTTGCCTGCTTCGTTTTGCTGCTCATGAAAATTACCGGTGGTGTCACTCACTGTTGTTATCCTGCGCTACTTCCAGAACCAGCTTGCCGCTCATGGAGCCTGATTCAATCAGCCTATGAGCCGCTACGGCATGTTCCAGTGGCAGGGAATCAGAAACGAATATGGAGAGCTGCTGCTGGTCAAAGAATTGGCCGCACTGCTCAAGAATATCTCCATGGTGTTCTGCACCCTCTTGAATGCCTGTAAGCATGGGGGTAAGCATAAGCTCCTGTGAAATGCGAATATTACGCAGGCGCAGGGTTTTCCAGTCTGCATTATCAGGCACCTGTAGTATGGTGACGATATCGCCGTAGATGCGTGTGGCAGGTACAAGCTGGTTGAAAGCCTCTTCTCCCACTGTATCAAAAGCCACATCCACACCTATGTCATCAGTCCACTTCAGCAGGGCTTCAGTGACATTCTGTTCCCTGTAGTTGATGACAAGATCTGCCCCCAGAGTTTTTACCAGTTCGCCCTTTTCTGCTGAGCTGACTGATGTGGCGACTTCGCAACCGGCCAGCTTGGCCAGTTGAATCGCGACATGGCCAACACCACCTGCACCGGCATGGATGAACACCTTCTGTCCGGATGATATGCGGGCACGATCAAAGAGTGCCTCCCATGCTGTGATCAGCACAAGAGGAGCGGCAGCAGCATCAATAAAGTCTATGCAGTCGGGTTTCATCGCCACATAGCTTTCGGGAGCGGTGATATATTCGGCGTAGTTGCCGGACTTTTGCCCCAGACCACCATAACAATAATAAACGGGATCACCGGGTTGGAAGCCGGTGACATCAGCGCCGATCTGTTCAACTATGCCTGCACCATCACAGCCGAGTATGGCTGGAAGGCTGTCAGGGAAAAAGAGGCCGTTCTTTCGCAGTTTTGTGTCTATGGGATTGATGCCAGCAGCCATCACTTGAATCAACAGCTCTCCATCACCGCATACGGGCCTGTCTACCTCTGCCATTTGTAATACTTCAGCTTCTCCGGTCTCTTGCATCAGGACTGCACGCATCTTTTTCTCCTTGTTTTTGAAGAGCAGACCTGCCTATTAAGGGTCTGAATAACTGGCTAATTTCAGCACAGTTTCAGGATGAATGAAACCGGTATCATTTTTGTCCCCCTGTGAGTAAAATACCATTCCAGAATGGCTCATATATTTAAATACGATTCAGATGCACTGATGCGATTGCCCGGGAGGGTAGAGTTTTTTGATACCACGTTGCGCGATGGTGCCCAGACTGCTGGCATCAGCTTTTCCGTTGAAGATAAGCTGCGTATCGCCAATCGGCTGGCTGAGTTTGGCATAGACTGGATTGAAGGCGGCTGGCCTGGGGCGAGTCCCAAAGATGACCGCTTTTTCGAAGAGATGCGTACACGCAGCTGGAGCCGCAGTAAGCTGGTGGCATTCGGCTCGACTGCAAGGCCGGGCCATGCGGTTGAGAAGGATCGCGGTCTGAATAACCTGATTGCCAGCGGGGCAGATGCGGCCTGTATTTTTGGTAAAAGCTGGGATATCCATGTCACCAAAGCACTGAGTATTACACTCGAAGAGAACCTGACTCTGGTTCGTGAGTCTGTAGCATATTTGAAACACCATTTTTCCAACGTATTCTTTGATGCCGAACATTTTTTCGATGGCTTTGCTGCCAACGAGGCCTATGCACTGCAGGTGCTGGAGGCAGCCGCTGAAGGCGGTGCGGATGCGTTGGTGTTGTGTGACACCAATGGTGGTGCGATACCGTTCCCTGTTTTTGATGTGGTAGCACGTGTGAAAAAACACCTGCCCGGTCAAAAGCTGGGCATTCATGCCCATAATGATTCTGAAATGAGTGTGGCTAATTCGGTGGCGGCTGTGCGTGCCGGTGCTGAACATGTGCAGGGCACGATTAACGGCGTGGGTGAGCGCTGCGGTAATGCGAATCTGGTTTCCATTATTCCTATCCTGCAATTGAAGGTGAAAGTGGATTGTGGCGTGACCGATGAACATCTGGCGCAACTGACATCATTGTCACAATTTGTTAATGAGATGGCCAATCGCCTGCCCTGGTTACATCAGCCCTTTGTCGGCCAGAATGCTTTTGCCCATAAGGGTGGCATCCATGTTTCTGCGATCCGCAAGCAGAGCAACCTTTATGAACATATTGATCCGGAGCAGGTGGGCAACGAACAGCGCATCCTGGTTTCCGATCAGGCCGGGCGCAGCAATATACTCAGTAAATTACAAAAGCTGGATCCGGAGGCTGGCCTTGCAGATGATGATCCGGTCGTGTTGGAGGCGGTACGTCGAATCAAGGAGCTGGAAGCCACCGGCTATGCTTTTGAAGGTGCTGATGCATCCTTCAGGTTACTGCTCAAACGTGCGATGGGGCGCTTTCAGCGTCATTTTGAGTTGGTACGATTCCGTGTTTATGATGAAAAGCGTGGTCATCTTGAAACCCCTGAGTCGGAAGCAACAGTGCAGGTGCGCGTGGGTGGCGTGCTGAAACATGCTGCAGCGCTCGGTAACGGTCCTGTAAATGCAATGGATAAAGCGCTCAGAGCGGCATTGGTAGACGCATACCCAGGTCTGGAGTCGATGTTTCTGACCGACTTCAAGGTGCGTGTACTCACGACCCGCGAAGCAACCGAGGCGGCAGTGCGAGTATTGATAGAGTCATCAGACGGTAAAAGTAAATGGAGTACCGTCGGTGTTTCTACCGATGTGCTGGAAGCCGCTTACCGGGCACTCAATGATGCTGTTGAATACAAACTGGTCATGGACGGGGTTGCAGCACCATCGGGTGATGATGACTGAACTGACCGAAAAAACATGTGTGCCCTGTCAGGGCGGCATCACCCCGATGGGGGCAGGGCAGGCTGGCGATATGATGGAGCAGATTCCAGGCTGGAGTCTGAGTGATGATGCCAGGTTGATTCGACGCTCTTTTGTCTTCAGAAACTTTATGGCTGCTCAGGATTTTGCCGCCAGGGTGGGTAAGCTATCCGAAGCTGAAGGCCACCATCCGGATATATCCTACGGATGGGGTTACTGCACTGTGAATTTCTTTACGCACAAGATTAGCGGTCTGCATGAGAATGATTTTATCATGGCTGCCAAGGTGAATCGCCTTTAGAGCTATCGCGCAGCGGGAGTACCGCTGCTTGCAAGTCCTGCTGTCCCGCCCCTTGGGTGGGGTTGATGTGGATCCTATCGCGCAGCGGGAGTACCGCTGCTTGCTACATGCCCAGGCCAAAGAACCCTGAATCTGATGGTGGACTTGTTTCATCGCTCCCATGATCATTCGCTCCGTTCAGGGACGGTGTTTCTTCAACAGGAGCTGTACCCGACCGGAATGCTTCGAGTATAACATCCTCGGAATCGTCTCCCGGCAACAGCCCGCTTTTCGGGTCGATAGCAACCCATTCAATACCTTCAGGCGGGATGAAGTCGGTTTTCTTCCTCTCTTTGTGGAAGGCTTGCATGGCTTCCAGCCAGGTCGGCAGTGCAGCGCGTGAGCCGGTTTCCTGCCGTCCCATAGGGGTCGGGGTGTCACGGCCTGCCCATACGCCGGTAAGCAGCTGTGGTGTGTAGCCCATGAACCATGCATCCACCTGTTTATTGGTGGTTCCTGTTTTGCCTGCCGCAGGGCGTCCCAGTGCCCTGGCGCGTTGACCGGTACCTCGCTCAATGACGCCTTTCATCATATTGGTAATAAGAAAGGCATTAACCGGATCGAGTACCTGTTCGGCAGGACGCATGGATTCGTTGATGCTCATGACGGGTGAGACATGGCAGACCTGACAGCGATTTCCGGATACCGAACGGTGCAGGGTTTTGCCGTTTCGATCCTGTACCTGTTGAACCGCAACCGGCTTCCACTTCTGTCCACCGCTGGCCAGTATAATATACGATTCGGTTAATGCCTCAGGGGTCACTTCCGTAGCGCCAAGGGCCAGGGCCAGTTGGGCAGGGAACTTGCGTCCCAGCGGGTAGTTTTCCAATGTGTTGAGGAAGCGCTTGATGCCGATATTTTGTAATACCTTGATAGATGCCAGGTTGCGAGAGTGCTCCAGAGCATCACGTAGCGGCACCGGGCCAGCAAACTGGTTTTTGTAGTTTTCCGGGCGCCAGAAATCATCACTTTGTGCACTCTCAAAGACCACCGGTGTATCCATGACTATGGTAGCAGGCGTTGAACCGTTCTCAAGTGCGGTGGCATACAGTAGAGGTTTGAAAGCGGAACCAGGTTGGCGCATCGCTTTCTGAACGCGGTCATAGCCGCCAAACTGGTGGTTATAACCACCAACGCGTGCAAGGACGGTGCCGCGTTCAAGGTCAATAGCATAGAGGGCAGACTCTGTGGAAGGCTCCTGAGAGAGGCGTACACCTGTTTTTCCTGTGCCCTGCAGGCGCACTTCATCACCTTTCATCCAGGTGGCTCGCCTCTGTTTCAGCATCATGAGCGTTGCTTTGTCAGTACCTTCTTTTTTATATATTTTAAGTGGCTTCCAGGCCCATTTCGGTTTTTTCAGACGCCATTGTTTGCTGCCATCATTCACCAGAAGGTCGCCATTGCGATAAACCTTTTCTACCAGTGCAGGGGTTAGTGAATCGCTGCTAACAGTGATATTGCCATCAGCTGCTTTGCGCCACGCATCATACAGCGCCTGCCAGTCTGAATTCGGGTGGTTGTTCGGATAGCGGTAGTACTGGCGCTGCTCAACTTCCAGTACGCCGTGGCGCACAGAGCGGACAGCAGCAGCTTCTGCTTCCGGACTGTATGGTACAGTGATCGTTAGCCCTTGCCTGCGCAGGGTTTTCAGGCCAAAGCGATCGACCAGCTGACGGTGTACGAGATCAGCATAGGCATCGGTGAGTTTACCTTTTTCAAGCTCGGCGACGATGAGAGGTTCTTGCAAGGCGATCTCAACAGCAGATGCTTTGGCGAAACCACTGGATTTCATCAATTTCAGGATAAGATTGCGCCGCTGCAATGCTTTGCTGTGGTTGATGTGAGGTGCATATTTTCCAGGTGCTTTGGGGAGGCCTGCAAGCGTGGCACATTCGCCAAGGGTTAATTCATTCAGGTTTTTATGAAAGTAGCGCCAGGCTGCCGAGGCCACGCCATAAGAGCCGCGGCCAAGATAGATCTGATTCAGGTAAAGGTAGAGGATTTCATCCTTGCTGAACGATTTTTCGATACGGTAGGCGAGCATCGCTTCGCGAATTTTCCGGGTATATGAACGTTCTGAGGTCAGTAGAAAATTTTTGGCCACCTGCTGGGTGATGGTTGAACCGCCCTGCACCGTGTGACCTGCACGCAGGTTGGCCAGAGCTGCAGAGAGTATGCGTGCAGGGTTAATGCCCGGATGCTCATAAAACTGCTGGTCTTCTGCTGCCAGAAAGGCTTTTTTTAACTGTTCGGGAATCTTGTCATAGGGGGCGAGAATGCGGTGTTCATCAGCATATTCGGCTATGAGTTCGCCTTCGGTATTGTAAACTCTGCTCACTAATGGGGGTTGGTACTCGGAGAGAGCAGTTAAGGTTGGCAGCTTGCTGGAGAATACAAGATACCCTATCGTAATGCCCATTGCTGCCAGAAGACTTAAGGAGACGATGATTTTAGCGATAAGAGAAAGGATGCGCATTGATCCCAATTCAAGCGGAAGCAACGTAGACAGGCAAGTCGGAGTTTATCCGGCTGGCAATCTATATGGCAAAGAGCGCGGTTTTACACTGATCGAAGTGATGATCGTGATTGTCATTATCGGGATAATGACAGGTATTGCCGTACCTGCATTTGCTGACTGGCGAGAGCGCCAGTCGGTACGAAGTGCAACACAATCGTTGATGGCTCATATGAAGCAGGCGCGGGTGCTGGCGATTGCCGAGAATCGGACTGTGAGTATCACTTTTACTTCAACATCATATACCTATGATGCAGGTAGTTGTGGGCAATGTAGTGCCCAAGTGATTTCGCTTGCACAGTTTGCAAATTCGCTGACCGTATCGCCCACGACAACACGTACATTCTCAAGTCGGGGGACTGTAAATTCAGGTACTGTCACATTGACGGCCGGGAGTACCAGCCGGTCGGTTGTGCTCAATGTCATTGGCCGGGCGTATCTATAATGAACAGATCTGATACACATTCACTTGCAGGTTTTACCCTGATAGAGATTCTGGTGGCTCTGGTTATCGTGTCGGTAGGTGTGCTGGCACTTGGTAGCTTCGGTATCTCCAGCCTGAATCAAGGGCAGGTTTCCCGTGAGCGGCTTACAGCGGTGCATTTAGCAGAGCAGGTGCTGGAATTCTGGCAGAATGATGCCAATGACCAGCCTCCGAATATCGCTTCCGGGACATGTTTGCTTAGTAAAAAGACAACGCTGCTATCTGTTCCCTATACGGTTACGGTGGCATGTACGCCGGATGCGGGCATAGGCATCTCCTACAGCATTACATTGAAATCTGTTGCGGCCACTGCACCGTTGCCAACGAACCCGGTGAATAGCTTTAGCACCAATAACGATGGTGCTGCCGCTATCAGGGCCATGGTTGGAACCATTCCACCGATCAACAAGGTTGTGACAGTCTCATGGACGAATAAAGGTACATCACGATCAATCTATCTGACGCATATATCGCAGGTGCAATAATGAGAAGAGATATCTCCAGCTGTCATATGCCAGTAAACAATCAGCGGGCCGAAGGAGGTTTCACGCTGATTGAAATGCTGGTAGGTATGACGATGGGGCTGCTGATTCTTGCAGGCTTGACCGCCATGTTTGTGTCCATGAACGATACATCTCGCTCTGTTGCTTCCCGGTCTGAACGCATGGGAGACCTGTATCTGGCATCTCATGTTATGCAGGCGGAGTTAAGGGGAGGTCAGGATATTTGTTGGGATGCTGCCAATAGTCGTATTATCTATCAGCCACTGGATAGCACTGTTGCGTTGACGGGGTGTAATGCGGTGGATGCTGCGAATGGCTCTTTTGATCTCAGGCCTGTAAATTTGGCTGATAACAAACCAACCCCCTATATCTGCTGGGATCGCCCGAGTTTGGGCGGAGGGTGTCAGGAGTTGATTCGTAACCTTGATGCGGCTGGTCTTGTAATGCCGCCGGCTGTAGATGGTGTCAGCACCGTGACGTTGGTCGCCAGCTATCTTAATGAAAATAAGCAAAGCAGAACGCTGAGCTTAAGGTTTAATACATGGCCAAGGAATTAGTAGTTGTGAATAAGATGACAAGCATAGCAGGGAAGGAGCGAGGCTTTGTGCTGGTGACCTCGCTGATCATGTTGAGTCTTTTGACCCTGATGTCGCTAGGGATGTTTTTTACCAGCCGGACAGCCACCCAAACAAGTGGCTCTGCCCAGTCCACCACGGAAGCATATTATTATGCTGAAACGGCCATCAATTATATCAGCTGGGCGCTGTATAATGATGCTGAGTTTGATAACTTTGCATATGTTTCCGGTAGCTACAGGCATCCGGCTTTTGGTGATCCTACGCCGCCGGCAAACAATGCATCGGTGGGGGATTTTACAGAGTTTAAGAGCTACCTGTCGGACCCCGGTCCAACCATAGTCTCGGATGCCGGAGAAGGCCTTGCCGGACAAATTATGTATTTTGATAATTCGCCTATTAACAACGGGGTTCAGCAGAGGGCGATTTGCTTTAACTCCGAGCCTGATCCGGGGGTTGGTGTCGCGTTGACCTACCCGAATTGCATGAATGTGCAGTTGGCTCCCAACGATAGCCGTCGAATCGCTGCGGAACCTGTCATGTTTAATATCAGCGCCAGCCTGCCGCGTTATATCAAACTTGAAATCGCAGAAGATGGAACGATTACACCGAGCATTCCGAAGCTTCCTCACAGAGGACCAACATCTGTACCGGTTGCAGGGCCTGTGGTGGGGGAGGATATCCCTGATAACGGGGCGGTGGTCTGGATTACAGCAGCCAGCACAACCAGTATTGATTCTGATATCGAAATTTATCCACTTGCTGAGCCTGTTGGAGCCTCCTGTTTGGCGGATGGTGGCTGTCCCTGTGATGGTAGTGTCATAGTAGGTACTGAAAAAGCGTGTGATGCCAACACAGGTAACTGGTTGCATGGGCAGGTGGTGGGAGGTGTCTGGGAGCCGCCTTACAGGCTGGCAGCTTATGCTCTCGGCTACGTGAATGGCCAGCCGACACATTTGATTCGCGCGATCATTTATTAGATGGTGTCGTATTTTATTCCTTGTTGAGTCAATCTGACTCACTTTGCTGTTTTACAGGGCTTGATGTTTGACCATGCGCTGAATATTCCCATAATCCGTCAGATTCGAGGTATGTATAATGAAAAAGGTTTTTGTATTAAGTCTCTTTTCTGCTCTGTTTATGGTGGCTGCATTCGGTATTCAGGATGGAGCGGTGGGGCTGGGTGTGCCTGCAGCATTTGCTGACGATAATAATTACGACGATCATGATGGCCATGACAGCAATGAGAGTAGTAATGAAAGCTCTGATGATGAACACGGCGATCATGAAAGCGGTGATGAGAGTGCATCCGGTGGAGACGTTAGTGACATTGCTGATGATTCGTATGCATGTGAATGCCCTCCAGGTATTTCGGCTTGTACCTGTGCTGATGGTTCGGCAGGTGATCCCTCAGATGATGCCCCTACGGCAGCAGGGCCGATCAGGTTGCGTTCTTTTTAAGTTTGTTATAGCTGGTAGTTCATGGCGTCCCATTCGGGGCGCCATTTTTTTATAAATTTCTAAAGTTGACCTGATGGCTGCCGATATGTATCTTGTGTAGCAGTGAAGTTGCACCCGTGCGGTTGAGGCTTATAGGTCGTCAACTGTTGTTCATGGTGTCAATGGAACGATTTCCAAGGTAAAAAAAATTTACACATGCGGCCAGCGTGCCATATGTGAGGAGACAAGTATGAAAAGTAGTATATTGGTAATATTTTTTGCAGCGTTGCTGACGTTTGCATTCGGTGCAGGGACAGGGGCCCTGTCCCTGGATGTGCCAACGGCAATAGCCAAGTCCGATGAGAAGGATAAATCCGACTCCAAGAGCAAGTCCAGCTCTAAATCCAGTGAAGATGACAAGTCCAAGGGCAGTGGCGGTTCATCAAAAGTGACGATTTGCCATGTTACGTCCAAGTCAGACAGTTTATCCAAGTCCGACAGCAAGTCCAAGTCCGACAGCAAGTCCAAGTCCGACAGCAAGTCCAAGTCTGACAGCAAGTCCAAGTCTGACAGCAAGTCCAAGTCCGACAGCAAGTCCAAGTCCGACAGCAAGTCCAAGTCTGACAGCAAGTCCAAGTCTGACAGCAAGTCTTCATCTGTATGCGCATCAGGAGTGAAAACAGTGACTATCACTGTGGATGCATCTGCCTGGCCTGCACATGAAGCCCATGGCGACACAATGGGTGCTTGCGTTGCCCCTACTTGTACCTGCCCTCCGGGCGTGTGCTCTTGCACCTGTGCTGATGGTAATCCGGGAGCACCAACGCCATCGGGAACCCTATCATCACCATCATCATCATCTCATCGTGAGATTATGGGTCAGTAACAGGCATTGACGTAGCATGAAATGGCGTCCCTCCAGGAATGGATGGGGCGCCATTTTCATTTCAGGGTAGCTGAATGGAAAGTCGGGCTATCGCTGTTGATGGCATGATATCTGGTGTTTGACCGACATATGCCGCTATTTTTTGTGATGTAGTATTTTTTTACTGGCTGATTCCGGCTGGAAGGAAGGGTTTATGGATGGAGATTCAAATCGTTTAGACGTTGATACGGTTCGTTTGAGTGGTTCACTGTTGATACTTCTGTTTTCATTCGAGTTATTTTTTGTACTGCTCGATATAGTCGTGAACTACTTTGAAGTCATTGAATACAATTCGATTCAACGCTTATGTAATATCGCCCGTGAGGATGGTCTGGCTGCATGGTTTATGACCTCTCAAACCATGGTTGCGGCTCTGGTTCTATGGTTTCTCTGGTGGTTGAGCCGAAAACAGGAGGGTATTAGCAGCTTTTATCGTAGGGGGTGGTTGGTTCTGGCGCTGTTTTTCACCTATCTGTCAGCTGATGATGGAGCACTGATTCACGAACGCCTGGGTACCATGTTTGAGGATATGATTGATAAATCCGGGACGGCTGCAGGTCCAGGGGGTCTGGCATCCTGGCTGGATATGTTTCCCAGTTATGAGTGGCAGCTGCTGCTGCCCTTTTTTATTGGCATGGGATTGTTCGTGCTTTATTTTCTTTGGAAGGTGCTGGGGCCTGGTCGGCCATTGTTTATGGTTCTGGCAGCATTCACTTGTCTGGCCATGGCAGTAGTGCTTGATTTTATTGAAGGTATGGACGCAGATCACTCATTAAATATATACAGTTGGCTTAAACAGGCATATCTGCTTGAAGATTACACTGTTGACCATTTTGCCAAATCATTGGAAGAGTTTCTTGAAATGTTTGGTATTAGTCTCTTTCTTAGTGTGTTTGTTGCTCAGATTCATGCTCTCCTGCCTGAGTCGTTTGCGATCTGTTTTCACGATTCGAGGAAAACAGGCGGGTGATATGAGTGCTTTTTCGCGATCATAATTCGGCGATGTTGTGGCTTGATCCTTGCTAGAGGAGAACAAATGCTTTGTGGCGGAGTAAGCCAAGCCTTGTCTTGACATTATTTCTTATAATAAGGTAACTTGCACGAGTATGTGGTGGTAAAGCTTAAGCTGTGGAGGGTAAGTGTCCTTTTTCTCAAATAAGTCGGAAGGTTTGATGGGCATTGATATCAGTTCAACCGGCATCAAGTTGATTGAGCTTTCGGGTAACCGTTCCGGTTATGAATTGAGTGCGATGGCCACAGTTCCGCTGCCGCGTGATGCTATCGTGGAAAATACCATTATTGATTCCACGGCCGTTACCCAGGCACTCATTGAAGCGGTGAAAATCGCCAAGCCTTCTACCCGCAATGTGGCTTTGTCTGTGTCTGGTAATGCGGTTATTATCAAAACTATCACCGTAGCATCCACGAGTGAGTTTGACCTTGAAGCCCAGATTGAGTTTGAGGCCGATCAGCACGTGCCTTATGATATTGATGATGTTTTTCTCGATTTTCAGATACAGGGGTTATCTGTCGAAGATCCCGAAGAGATGGATGTGGTGCTTGTGGCTTGCAAGCGGGAAGTCGTTGAAGACTATCAAATGGTGTTAAGTGAAGCCGGTTTGAATGCCCGTTGTGTGGACTGCGCCGTTTTTGCTCTGGAAAATGCTGCTGAAATTACTGATGAGCATAGTGTGGCAGAGGAGAGCGAGTATCTCTTGCCTGATGAGGATGCGGATGTGCATGCGCTGATAAATATCGGTGCGAATATGATGAATATCAATGTTCTGATTAATGGCAAGATGTCTTTCGTACGCGACCAATTTTATGGTGGTCAGAATCTGACGGAAGAGATTCAGAAGGAACATGGTCTTAGTTACCAGGCAGCTGAGCAGTTTAAGATCGAGAATTTTTCAGAGGTCCATCCGGATGCTCTGGAGCGATTCTATGTGGGGCTGACATCAGAACTGGTGCGCTCTCTGGATTTTTATTCAGCAAGCAAGGCTGAATTCCCGGTAAGAAAGCTTATGCTTAGTGGCGGGTGTGCATTGATTCCGAATATTGCGACTGAGCTTGAGCAGCGGCTCGGTATAGATACCATCATACTGAACCCATTCAAAGATATGAAGATTTCAGCGAAGAAATTTGATGTGGATCATCTCATGCGCATAGGGCCGATGCTGATGGTGCCTACAGGCCTGGCCTTGAGGGCTTTTGACACATGATTCGCATTAACCTGATTCCATATCGTGTTGCCAGACGGCAACAGCAGATTACCCATCATGTATCTGTATTTTTCGGTGCAGTAGTGGTTGCAGTTGTACTTGCACTTGCAGCTCACACTATCTCCTCTTTGCAGCTATCAGAGTTGAAAGAGGAGACCTTGAGCCTGCAAAAGCAGAATGCAGAGCTTAAACATAAAATTGGTAAACTTCATAATCTTGATTCCCTGCGTGCGGATGTGGAAGATAAATTGAAGATTGTTGACCGCCTGCAGGAAGGGCGTTTCCACTCATTAAAAACCCTGCATGAAATTGCGCGTGTGATACCTGAAAATGTCTGGATTAACAGTGTGAAAAATAGTGGCGCTGATATTACGCTCGCGGGTTTAGCCGAGAGCAATAAAGCGGTTGCATCGTTTATGCGCAAGCTTGATCGCTCCGCCCTGTTTAGCAATGTACAGTTAATGGTCATTAGCCGCACTGTGGTTGAGGGACTACCTGTACGCAGCTTTACGTTGAAACTGAAACGGCTGGATGAGTCAAAAAACATTAAAGCGGCCGTTGTGAGCAGCAAGAGTGGGAACTCCTGATGTTTGATTCGGTGAAGAGCTCTTTATTCGAATCCCTGCGTCCGATGTTGCCTTTGCCGTTGTGGCAGAAGCTGTTGGCACTGCTGACCGTCTGTACTGTGGTTGCGGCTCTATACGCTTACCTGATCTGGTTGCCTCTGCAGGGGGAGATCAGCAGGCAGGAGTCTCAGGTTAATCTGCAGAAGATACTCTTGATGAAGAATCAGAAGCTTGCGCACGATCTGCCACATAAACAGAAAGAGTATGCCCGGCTTGAGAAGCAGTTGAAGGTTGCGTTGAATATGCTGCCCAAAAAATCCCAGATTCCAGATCTGCTTGAGAGCGTATCGTGGGCGGGTAAGGATTCAGGTCTTGAATTTAAAGACTTCAAGCCGGGAGCCGAGCTTACGAAGCAGATTTATGCCGAAGTTCCGGTTGCTTTGAACATTTCCGGCAGTTTCCGGCAGCTGCTGACTTTTTTGAAACGTGTGGGTGAGATGCCGCGTATTGTTGATGTGAAAAATCTGACGTTGGTACGTGATAAAAACGGCGATACGCTATCGGTTCGTGGCCAGGCGGTAACCTACAGATTTGTCGAAGCACAGCCCGCAACGAAGAAGCGTAAAGGGCGGAGGAAATGATGCTATCAGGATGCCAGTGCGATGGGGTACAGGATGCGTAATAATAAAGTGGGATTTAACACCGTGCTGAGCGGGGTTTCCGTATTGGCGGTCTTGGCGGTATCTCTGATTTCGTTTGCAGCTCAACTGGAAGCGGCCACAATCAAAAGTTTGCAGTTGCTGTCGGATGGAAAGGGACAAAACCTTAGCATAGTCATGGATGAGGCTGCCGAATATCAGGTGTTTAACCTGGAGAGCCCATCCAGGCTTGTGTTGAGCTTTCCAAATGCAACGATGGCCGAGGCTGTCGTTGAAGTGAAGGGTGATGGCGGTGTGGAGACGGTTTACCCGTTGCAGGATAGCAATGGTGTCCGTATTGAGATCGGTCTGGTTCAGGGAACAGCATACAATATAGCTGAAAAAGGCAATGATCTGCTGGTTTCATTCGCATCCAAAACAGAAGCTGCAGATGGCAATAAAGGTGCTGAAATTCAGGATATCACTGTCAGGGACAACTCTGGTGTCACTGAATTGGTGCTGCGTGGCCGGAATATGGATGCCAATCATAATGCATTAGTGACCAATGAAGGCAAAACCATGGTGCTCGACTTCTGGGGTGGACAATCAAAATTACCCAAGGAGTACTATACCTATACAGCTCAACGTTTAAATGATGTGACTGTGGGCGCAGCCGATGGCCGTTTGCGTCTGGTCCTGTCACTGCGTGCAGGTGCAGGTGCTAATCACCAGATTGATGCGAGCAGTAATCAGATGATCGTTCGTTTTGGCAAGGTGGAATCAACTGCGGGCGCAGGCGGTTTGATTGTTGAGGCTGTTGATTTCCAGCCGGATGACAGGATTGCACATCTGGTCATCCGTACCGATACGACCAATCCGATTATCAACCTGCAGGAAGATGACGGTAAGGTTATTCTGGATATCAAACAGGCGACCCTGGCTTCGGGTCAGGAACGATCTCAGGATGTAAGGGCATTTTCCGGTCCCGTGAGCCAGATTGACAGTTATGCGGTTAATAAAGATGTACGTATCGTGGCACGGATGCGAAGCAAGGCCATCATTTCATCCTACCAGTCTGGTAATGTACTGACGGTAACGCTTAAGCCTGAGGATATGGTTGCGGCTGCTCAGGCCGGTGAAGAGGCAATCAGGGATGAGAAGGTTTATTCGGGCCAGAGGGTTACCTTTACGTACAAGGATATTGATATTCGCAATGCCCTGAAATTGATCGCTGAAATGTCAGAGCTGAATATGATTATGACCGATGACGTTCAGGGCACACTGACGATGCGACTGGTTGATGTACCCTGGGATCAGGCTCTGGACCTTATTTTACAGGCACGCGGGCTGGGTAAGGAGCAATCAGGAAACGTGGTGAGGATTGCACCACTTGATGTGCTCAAGTCTGATGCAAACTCCAGAAAAGAGGCGCAACAGAGTGCAGAAGAGGTCGCACAGCTGGATACTGAATTTATCCAACTCGGTTATGCCTCGGTCAATGATGTGAGTTCTATTTTGAAAGGGGGCTCGCTTAAAACCCAGAGTACAGGAGCAGCTGCTGCAACAGTGGGTACGAATGGCAGTGTTGCGGCTGAGGGTGGCATGAAGCTGTTATCTGATCGGGGAAGTATCCTGCTTGATGAGCGTAGTAATACGATGATTATCACCGATACCCGCGAGCGGCTGAACAATATCAAACGATTGATAGCTGTGATTGACAAGCCGATGCAGCAAGTGCTGATTGAGGCGCGTATCGTTGAAGCAAGTGATACCTTCTCACGTGATCTCGGTGTGAAGTGGGGCGGAAGCTATAACGATGCCGGTGGAAAATTCACGAATACCGTCAATGGGGCATCCACGCTGCCACAAAATGTGGTTGATCTGGGAGCGGCTGTTGGTGCCGGTGCCGGAGGTGCGATCGGTTATTCCCTTGGCACACTCAGTAATGCATTGAACCTGAATCTTGAACTCTCTGCTGCAGAAGCCGCTGGTGATGTGAAGGTGGTATCCAGCCCACGCGTGTTTACCAGTAATTTACAGCCGGCATTGATCGAGCAGGATGAACAGATTCCTTTTGATCAGGTGACCACCACCGGTGGCGCAACTACGATTACACCGATTTTCAAGAGCGCGAAGTTGACTTTGAAGGTGACACCGCAGATTACCGCTGATCAGCGTATTATCATGGATCTTAAGGTGAACAAGGATACGCCGGTTACCAATGTGGCGGGTACTGCAACTGCGATCAATACGAAGACGGTGGAAACCAAGCTACTGGTGAAGAATGGTGAGACTGTTGTGCTCGGTGGAATCTATACACAGACAGAGTCGGAACAGATCGCCGGTGTACCGGGCCTGATGGATATCCCATTGATTGGTCATCTGTTCAAGCGTAAACAGAAGACGAAAAACCGCAGTGAGCTACTGATCTTTATTACGCCAACGGTGATTAATAACGATAAGCAGGCTTACAACTAAGGCTTTTGCTGTATCAGAGTACACTGGCAGCGATTTCATCGGCCAGTGGCAATCCTTTCCGGGTCAGCTGGATGGATGTTTCAGACTTGGAGATCATTTCCTGATCCAGCCATGGTGCCAGTTGATCAGAGAAGTGATTCCAGATGTCGAAACCAAAGCGTATGGCGTATAGCTGGCGGTCAATGCCGTTATGGCGGCGAAGCCCCAGCCAGGCAGCTTCTGCAGCAGCATGTTCTCTGTTAAGCGACTCTTGTGAGTTTACCGCTGTTCCCGTTTTCAGGATCGATTCAATATATCGTTCAGGTGTTCGAATATTGCTATAGCGGGTAATGCCGAGCATGTCCGTGTCATCCCATTTTCCGGAAGCGCCGGCACCAATGCCGATGTAGTCATGGTAGAGCCAGTAGCCATCATTATGCCGGCAATAGGAGTCCTGTTTGGCAAAGTTCGAAATTTCATAAGCATGGTATGTTGCCTGTTTCAACCGTTCTCTGGTGGTAAATAACATCTGCAGGGCTAATTCATCCTCTGGCAGGGCATACGGTTTTTGCTTGTGCTGTGCCGCAAGCCTTGTGTGCGGCTCAACGGTGAGTTGGTAGCAGGAGAGGTGTTCAGGGCCGAGCGCTATAGCCTGATTCAGAGAATCCAGCCAGGAGGCCATGGATTGTTCGGGTAGCCCATACATCAGGTCGAGATTGATATTATTGAAGCCGGCCTTTCTGGCTGCCTGGAAGGCGTTGAATACCTCATCGGAACCGTGGATGCGCTCCAGCCATCGAAGCTCGGTATTGTTCAGGCTTTGTACGCCCATGGATAATCGATTGACCCCGGCCTGGCGATATGCTGAAAAGTTGTTGGCATCAACAGTGCCGGGATTCGCTTCAAGCGAGATCTCTATCCCATCTGTGAAGCCGCACAGTGTATTGGCGCGTTCGATGAGCTGTGCAATCAGCTCCGGTGGAGCCAGAGACGGAGTGCCACCGCCAAAGAAGATACTACTGAGAGCTCTGTCCTTAAAAACAGCTGATCGGGCTCGTGTTTCCAGCTCGTGAATCAATGCCTGCTGATATGCTGGCCAGTCAGGCTGTAGACGTTCGTGGGAGTTGAAGTCGCAGTAATGACATTTATGCACACAGTAGGGGATATGCACATAGAGCATAAGTGGAGATGATGGCATGGGGTTTTCTGCTTACTGCAGTACGACTTCGTAATGATCCGCTGCAAAGTCCTCATCGCTCTTCAAGGTAATCTCCTTGCGGAGGAATTGCTCCAGCTGTTCTACGCCCTTGCTCTCCTCTCCGAGAAGCAGGTCAATAATGTCAGGGTGAGCAATGACCATCAGTTTTTCACAAGGGTATGCCCGGGCTTCCGCAACCACGACGCGGAACAGTTGATAGCAGATGGTGGTCGGGCTTCTGGTATTACCGACCCCATGACAATGGTCACATTCATTGAGCAGGATGCGGCCCAGTGATTCGCGTGTGCGTTTTCGTGTCATCTCTACCAGTCCGAGTTCAGAAAGCTGTACGATATGTGTTTTTGCCTTGTCGCGCTGAAGTGCCTCTTCCAGCACCTGCATCAGCCGCTGCTTGTTTTCATCTTCCTGCATATCAATGAAATCGACGACTATAATGCCGCCGAGATTTCTCAGGCGAAGCTGATGGACGATTTCATGTACGGCCTCAAGATTGGTTTTGAATCCGGTCTCTTCCATATTCCGTGAGCCGACAAAAGAGCCGGAGTTCACATCAATAGCAATCAACGCTTCCGTCTGGTCGATCACAATGTGACCACCGGATTTGAGTGGTACGCGCCGTTGCAGGGCGCGGTTGATGGCATCCTCAACGCCGTAGACATCGAAGATTGGCCGGTCACCAGGGTAGTAATAAAGTCTTTTGGCAACCTCGGGCATGAACCTGCGGGCAAACTTTTTCATGCTTTCATAAGCTTCACGTGAATCGATATGGATCTTCTCAACCTCTGCGTCGACATAGTCCCGCATGACGCGCAGATAAAGGTTCAGTTCTTTGTGAACCATGCTTCCAAGAGCAGCGTTTTTTGAGCGTTTTTCAATGTCGGCCCACAAACGTAAAAGGAAATCCAGATCCTGTTGCATATCTGATTCCTGCCGGCCTTCAGCGACGGTGCGGATAATAATGCCGCCCTGCTTGGGGGCGATGCTTTTACCGATCGCCAAAAGGCGCTCACGCTCCTGCTGATCTTCCAGTCTTCTGGCGATACCGATGTGATCCAGGTGTGGAAGGTAGACCAGATAGCGGCCGGCAAGTCCTATTTGAGTGGTCAGGCGTGGCCCTTTGGATGCGATAGGTTCTCGTGATACCTGCACCATCAGTTCCTGGCCGTCTTTAATCAGGTTGGCAATCGGTGGCGCGTTACGTCTACCTGGAGGAGACTCCTTTGTTTCATCGCCATTTTCATCGCCATTTTCAATGTCATCGGAAATATCATCATCGGACTCTTTGGCAGTGGCGATATCGCCGGCATACAGGAACCCAGCTTTTTCCATGCCTATATCTACAAAGGCGGCCTGTATGCCCGGCAGTACCCGCTGTACACGCCCTTTGTATATATTACCTTTGAGGCCGCGTTCACGTTCGCGTTCGATATAAATCTCTTCGGCCAGATTGTTTTCAATTCTGGCGATGCGTGTTTCAAATGGTGCAACATTAACCAGTAGTTCTATGCTCATCTCAGGGCCCTTTGTGTTCTGGAAAAGTTATTTCTGTAAGCATATTCATAGTCTGACGAACCGGCAAACCGATGACATTGTCCAGTTGCCCGTCAATCGATTCGATAAAGCTGGCGGCACCGCCCTGGATGGCATAGGAACCGGCTTTATCAAGAACTTCATTGTGTGCAAGGTAGATGTCAATTTCCTGGCCTGTGATGACCCTGAACCGAACCTCTGTTCGTACAAGATCGGTGAGGAATGTGTTGCCCAGACGCACACAGACACCGGTATATACGTGGTGGGTCTGTCCTGAGAGTTTCAATAACATCTTTTTTGCTTCGCCAAGATTGGCAGCTTGTCCTAATGGCTCGCCATTGATGGCAACCAGGGTATCGGCTGCAATAACAGGGGTCGTGCTTTCACATGCCAGAGCCTTTCCCTTGCATAAGCGCTGGACGATTTCAGCAACCGATTCTCCGGCTAACGGGGTTTCATCAATGTGGCTTGGACGGACTTCAACGGCAAGTCCGGCACTTTGCAGCAGCATGAGCCGCCGGGGTGATCGTGAGGCTAGTATAACTTCCATAAGCGGACACTACTGAATCAGCGAGGAATTACCCCTGCTTTTTACTATGTGACTTGACGGCAGCAATCGCGTGTTTACGATGCTCTGCGCTGTGAATGATTCGATGATTTCCCCACTGGAACGAGCTGTAGAACTGTGCAGATCCGATATGGAGCTGGTGGATATCTGTATCCATGATAATCTGCAATCGGATATCATGATGATTCCTGCCATTGGTCACTATATCGTGAACAGTGGCGGCAAACGTCTGCGTCCATTGCTTTGCCTGTTAACCGCACGCCTGTTTAATTATCAGGGTAAGCGTCACGTTCCGCTTTCGGTTGTCGTGGAATTTATTCATACCGCATCGTTGCTGCATGACGATGTCGTTGACTCTTCTGATCAGCGGCGTGGTGCGCCATCTGCGAATGGTGTCTGGGGTAATCAGGCCAGTGTGCTGGTTGGAGATTATCTGTTTTCCCGTTCATTCCAGATGATGGTTGCTGATGGTGACATGGCAATGCTCAAGCTGATGAGCGATGTGACCAATGCATTGGCAGAGGGTGAGGTGTTGCAGCTTTCACGCACCTTCCATCTTGAGATGACAGAGGCTGAATGTCTGGAAGTCATAGAAAGGAAAACAGCCGTACTGTTCAAGGCGGCTGCCGAAGTCGGGGCGCACGCAGCAGGACAGTCTGCAGATGTTGTTGCAGCTGTAGCTGAATATGGCATGTGCCTGGGTGTTGCATTCCAGCTGATGGATGATGCGCTGGATTATCTGGTGGAGGCCGAGCAGGCTGGAAAGCCGGTAGGTCATGATCTGGAAGAGGGCAAGATTACATTGCCTCTGATTCATGCCATGCAGAACGACCCTGAACTGTCTCAGCGGGTAGAAGAGATTGCCGAACGTGATGGTTACGAAGAGGGTGATCGTGACTGGGTGCGCCAGCGTGTGGCTGCACAGGATGGTGGTGGCTTTGCTATGGCAAGAGCCCGTGATTATGCCGAGCGTGCCAAGTCCTTATTGCCGGTTCATGCCGACCCTGAAATCAGGATGTTGCTGGCCAGTCTGGCCGACTTTTCTGCCCACCGCCCCTATTAGTTTACTACTAGGACTGGGGATGCGTTAAGATTTCCGGTCTCTGATTTAATCTCCCGCAGAGCTTCTTTTTTATAATGCGATCTGGATCACAGACTTCATATCATGATGCTCCAGCCTGTTCATATCGTGGCCACGAGCTGCCCGGAGGCTGAATATGGCGACACCCAGAAAGCAGGATGAGACCAATAGTGATATTCATGTGCTGAACATGCCGCACTCCTTATCTGGCTCCAAACCATCGGACAAGGATGCAGCTATGGACAGGCTGCTTGTAACCGATGATCTGGCTGTACTGCCGCAACTGGCCGCAGCCCGCCCTGCCAGCCGTGTGGATACCGAACCTTTGGACCTGGATGTGATTATCGAAGAGGTGGCGCGTGTGATTGCTACCACGCAGGATCACTACAAATGTATCATGTTTACCGACCTTGAGAGTTCGACAGAATATAAGCGCGCCATGGGGCACACCAAAGGTTATATGCGTAACCGTCTGTTTTGTGATATCTGTGAAAAGGCCGTTAATCGTTATAATGGCCATGTAGTGAAACGCCTGGGTGATGGTGTGATGGCTGTGTTTGAGCATGCGATAGATGCAGTGCTCGCATCCTTGCTGATTAAAAGAAGTATCGCTGATGAGCGCAAAAAACTGAAGAAGCTTGTAGGTGGTATGAATTATCGGATCGGCATTACTTGTGGTTATGTGAAAGAGATTCCGGGTGAAGTACAGGACTATATCGGTCATGCGATGGATAAGGGGGCTCGCATTCAGGCCAATGCGCTGCGCAATCAGATTCTTATTGATGAGATTGTCTTTGGCCTGATTCACACCAAGATTCGTGATTATTCAGGTGATATCCTTATCGGTTCCCCAAAAAATATGACACTCAAGGGTGTTGGCGTGAGTACCCTGTATGAGGTGTCACCCAAGCGTTTGGGGCTGGAATCGAGTCTTGTTACACGATTAAGGAATATGTTCCATTAAGTTTTCATGATGCATTTATGCGCTCTTGTGTCATCATTTGTAGCAGCAGGAATGGAGTCTGAATTGAGGAGCCTGATATGAAGCGGTTTGCTTTTGTCTTATCTATATTGATGTTGTCCGGGTGCGTAGCAACCCATCAGCAACGCAGTGCCACTCAGGGCGCTGTGGTTGGTGGTGCTGCCGGTGCCGTGATCGGCGCACAAAATGACCGGCTTGCTGAGGGTGCTGTAGTTGGTGCCATCGTGGGTGGGCTGGCCGGTGCCATACTTGCCGAGGACCGTAATAGCCGGATTCATGCTTCTGAAGCACGTTACCACAGGCGTGCATGCCGCAATGGCTCCCAGTATTTCAGCCGTGCGCACTCCGCCCGAAATCTGGATCGAAAGATCTCTCTGATGCGTGAGGGACTGCGTTACTGTCCGAATAACCCGGCAGCCCATAATGACCTTGGCGTTGCGTTGGTGCTCTGGGGTGATGATGCAGCGGCCCGTATTCACTTCAACCATGCTATCCGTATCGATTCCCAATACAGACCGGCGCACCGTAACCTGCTTCGCCTGCAGCAATATCATCCCCGGCGCGGTTATAAGAACGAACGACGCGAAAGGCAGGATGAGAGATATCAGCGTCGCGACAGCGGCAGTCATGATGACCGGGACAGGCGCCGCAGTCGGGATGACAGATCCGACGATTATTAAGGATTCAAGTCTAGCAAGAAAGCCTCTGACGCCACCCGGCCTCAGGGGCTTTTTTTTGATTTGGCACATCCGTGATGTCTCACCTTTCAGGTGTGATAAAGCACGTCTAATTCCTTTACCTTGAGGGATTATGATTCAGGCCATCTAGAGTTGTTCTGCTTTTTGTACTCCGGGCATCCCTCTCCTGCGCCCTGAATGGGTGGAACTCAGGGGGTGTGACATGAAATCAGCTGTCCTGCTGGTTCGTGATCATGATGACGGATATCACATCTTTATTTTTCAGCACTTGTTACATTCATAACACCTGATGAAACACAGGTTAAGCAAGGAGGCTGATATGAAGTATATGGTGATTTTGGCGTCATCTCTGTTGATCTATTCCGGTGTTGCGAACGCCCAATCGGATGGGAAACATGCCCGTGGGCAAGTTGATGCTGTCAAAAGTTCTATGTTCGGTGGCATGTTGGCCACCACGGCCGGTAGTAAGGAGCAGCCGTGTCAGTTGTCTGCATCCAGTCAATATGCACACAGGCATCTGTATGACGAAGATGCATACCTGCGCCGGATCTCTTACAAGAACTGATAAGCAGTACAGCTCTCTCAGCTTTGGGGGCTGATCAATTGCATCAAATCATCCGGTGACAGGGAGCTGTATGCACCGGCAGCAAGACCGGTTTCGACAAGAGAGAGTGCACCAATATGGGTACGGGTTAATACATTCACATGATTGCCCACTGCGGCAAACATACGGCGTACCTGATGGTAGCGCCCTTCATGCAGTACCAGTGAGACTTCTGTTTCACTGATCACGGTTAATTCAGCAGGCAGGCAGGGTTTATCATCGCCTTCCAGCATCAGTTTTCCATTGGCAAAGAGTTCCGTTTCTTCGCCGGAGAGAGGCTGATCCAGTTCCACGGCATAAGTTTTGGATATATGTTTTTTAGGGCTGGTAATAAGGTGATTGAGCTGTCCGTCATCGGTAATAATCAGCAGACCTGAGGTCTCTTTATCCAGGCGTCCGACACTCGAAAGTGCTGGTTTCCGATCGAGCCAGCGTTCGGGAAAGTCAGAGTAAATCAGACGACCATCTTCCTTGCGGGAACAGACTGAACCCAGCGGCTTGTAGTAGATGACGGTTAATCCGTGGGGATGATCAAGGTCTGCACCCTCAAGTTTTACCTGATCGGGAGAGACTTTCTGGGCGGGTGAGGTGGCAGGTTTACCATCCACTGTAATCCAGCCCTCCTTGATCCAGATACGCACGTCTTTGCGCACCCCGTATCCGAGATTAGATAACAGTTTGTCCAGTCGTTCTGTTTTTATCATTACCGTCTTCCTTGAATGACTTTAAAACCATTCGTTTCTATCACTGTTTGGCTGCGATGCAGTTCGGATTGAAGTATATGTTCATAGGGCAGTTTGCGATTGGCAACCAGAAAGAGGCTGCCGCCTTTTTTCAGCCTGTGGCAGGCGCGCCTTACTATTTGTTGCCCGAGATCCACATCTCTTGTTTGCCCTGTATGAAAGGGGGGGTTACAGACTATCCAGTCGAGATTGCCCGGTAGTGTATCCACTGTAGCATCGGCCCAGTGGGACTGGACACGTTCCTGCCATTTTTTTGTGTTTGTTTTGGCGCATTGCAGAGCCAGATAGTCGGCTTCAACCATATGGATGTTTTCTACATCGGGAGATGATTGCAGTATCTGTTTGCTCAGCAGCCCGTAACCACTGCACAGATCCATTCCGCTGCCTGAAAGTTCAGGCAGTTGTTCCAGTAGCAGGTTTGAACCGATATCCGCCCGATCCCAGCTGAACAGGCCGGGCTGGGAGACCAGACCGAGTGTTTCAATCTCTTTGGCTTTGCCAGCCTCAATCCATTCTTGTTGCAGCTCTCTGTTCAGCGCATCTGTTTTCTTCGCAGAAACAATACGGCATTTGGATTTGCTGGTTGAGTTGATTGTGCCCGCCAGATTTTTCAATGCTGACTCATAGCTTTTGGCCCCGTGACTGTTAGCGCAGGCACACATCAACATGCCGCCTTTGCAGAGTTTTTCCATGGCTTGTGCCATCCAGCCCAGTGTTTGCTGTTTGTTCTTGGCCGGCAGCAGCAGAATCAGCTCATATGGCTTGTCATTGGGCACGAACTCCGGTGAGAGCGAGAGCCCCATGCGATCAATTGCATCAAACTCCGGCTTGAAATGCTGCCAAAGCTCTAAGCTCTGTGCCTTTTTTTGCATCTCTGTCAGTAGCGGGTGGGCATGCGCATTCATGACCAGGGTTCGGGTTGCAGAAAGGGAGAGTGCAGTTTGATACAGAAGTTGAATCGCTGGCATGCTGGAGACTGTAGGAAGTGAATCGGAAGCTGTCCAATGGTTGAAAAAAACAGCTTCAATTTTATCGCTATTGTGTCGGGCGGCAGGTCTGAAAAAAAGAGCAAGCAGACGGTATCAATGGCGGGTAAAGATTGAAGGTTGTTAGAGTATTCAAAAAAACGCCCGAAAGGACGTTTTTTGGCTGTATAGTTTCTTGCCTGCTTAGAGGTAAGTGCTAGCCAGGCCCCATACACCGATAACTGCGATTATTATAACTATAGTGGCCAGATTGCTCGGCTCACTATGATGCTCTTCTTTCAACGGTTTTGATTCTTTGTTCATGCATGCCTCCTTGGCCATGGACTTGATATAGCCCCCGAATCCTATGATTCATTTTATTCTGATAATGTGCGCTGGGTTACAAAAAAGAGAATATAAGCAGCTGTATTAATGATCTGTGAAAAAATCATATCATATCCATGAATGTCAGATTACGCTGAACACTGAAGGCTAATTGTGACAGCGATATGACAGTTCAAAGCCACAGTGTGGTCTGGGTAGGCAGTTATACGCTCAGAGAGAGGGTGATAAGGCTGCTGGAGATGAACCGACCGGGAGAGGGTCGAGATGAAAAAGTAGAAATGAAAAAGGAGCTGCGATTGTTCGCAACTCCTTTTCATGTGGTGGGCGGAGAGGGAATCGAACCCCCGACACGAGGATTTTCAATCCTCTGCTCTACCGACTGAGCTATCCGCCCTCAGACGTCCCTTTCGGGAGGCCGGATTATGGGATAAAAGTTGTCAGATGCAAGCCTGAATTATTCTACTGATGTGAGAGGCTATGATGTGGCTTCGCCGCTGTACCATTTCCAGCATATAAAACCGAACCAACTCAGGGTCAGAATCCAGATTAGTATAATGATGGCAATCATTTGAGAGCGATAGGGTGTTCTTATATTCAGCTGTTCTGAAGCCTGTTGCTGGCAGCTCTGCCAGATATCTTTCGGAATCATCCGGATCACCAGAGCGATACCAAGAGGCAGGATGAGAAGATCATCGAGATAGCCAATCACCGGAATGAAATCCGGGATCAGATCTATCGGGCTGAGAATATAGGCAACAATAACTGCAATCAGAAACTTGGTGGCAGGGGAGACTCGAGGATCACGGGAGGCCAGATAAAGCGCACAGGTGTCCCGCTTCAATGTCTCAGCCCATGCTTTAAGAGACTTCATGCCGGTGTTGGTTAGAGTGAAAAGACACCCTCGAAGGTCTGTGTAACAGGACCTTCAAGTTTGATGTTTTTCGGGCAGCCTGAAACCGTAACCGTACCGCCCGGCATTTCAATAGTAAGCGGACGAACTTCACCCTCACTGGCCCATATCGCTGCAGCGGTAGCGCATGCGCCGGTTCCGCATGCCAGCGTGTGACCTGCACCGCGTTCGATGATATCGATGTAGACATGGTGAGCGATTTGGCCGGTTACAATCTCAACATTGCGGTCAGACGGAAAGGCTTCAGTAGCTTCAAAGAAAACGCGGTGCTCATTGCCGATATTGATATCGATATGACCTGACGTGGAATCGGTAACCGTAGCTGTACCCATATCAACGCAGATGCCGTTGATCGTAGCTTCGGCATTTACATTGCGATCAGCCAGGGCAATAGAGACACACGCTTTACCAAGCTGTTGGAGAAGCAGTTGACCCACACAGCGCAGGCCGTTACCGCAGTTGGCAGCTTCAGAGCCATCGCTGTTGAATATGCGCATGGCTGCATCTGCTTTGTCAGACTTTTCAAGTACGAGTAGCTGGTCGCAGCCGATGCCGTAGCGGCGCTCGGTAATGCGGCGTACAAAGGCTTCGCTTAGCAGGGGAAGATCCGATGTGAGGCCATTGAGAACGATGAAGTCATTGCCCTGTGCATGCATCTTGGTGAACGGAATGGTTCTCATTTGCTGTGTTCAACTTCAACCGTGGTATAGACACCACCGCGTACATTGAATACGGCAGTCACCTTGATCTGGCGTGGATCAAGCAGCTTGATCAGATCATTGGCGATCATGTTGGTAACCTGTTCATGGAAATGGCCTTCATCGCGAAAGCTCCAGTAATAGAGCTTCAGTGATTTCAGTTCTACGCAGAGTTCGTCCGGAATATAATCGAGTTTAATCTCGGCAAAATCCGGCTGGCCTGTTTTCGGGCAGAGGCAGGTAAACTCAGGCGAGTCGATGCGGATATGGTAATCACGTTCCGGATTCGGATTCTCGAATGTTTCCAGATAACGCGTTGGTTTGTTAATGACAGTACCCAGCTTTTCACTCATCGTTTAAACCTCAAAGTTCTCAATTATATCAATATAAATTTTTGTCAGTATGGCCAGCTCTCGTACAGCTACACATTCGCCCACCTGATGGATGGTACTGTTGGTGAGCCCCAGCTCGGCTACTGCTACACCGGCTGCTGCCAGGAAACGGCCATCGGATGTGCCGCCACCTGTATCACGCACGGTATCTATACCTGTGGTACTTTTGATGCTGGCGCAGACCTGATCCAGAAACGGACCATCAGGTGTAGAAAAAGCCGTGGCCGAATGATCGAACTCCAGTGTGGTGTCGCAATCGTTACATGCTTCTTCGATGGCCGCTTTGATCTGGTCAAAGTTGTTGCCCGGATTGTAACGTATATCAATCAGTGCAATACAGGTTCCGGGAATGACATTGGTCGCACCGGTGCCGCCGTTTACGTTCGTGATCTGGCATGATGTGGGCGGAAACCCTTCAGAGGGTGTGCCCCAGTCGATATCTGCAATACGGGTCAGTGCAGGTGTTGCCCGGTGGATTGCATTGTCGGCATCATGCGGATAGGCGGAATGTCCCTGTTTTCCATGGAATGTGGCTGTGATCTGTACCACACCGCGACGACCGCGACGGATGGTGTCGCCAACATGTTTCAGGCTGGATGGTTCTCCCACGATGGCCGCATCGGGAAGTGCACCGTTTGCTTGCATATGTTCGATAATACGGATGGTTCCATCAATCGAATCACCCTCCTCATCGGAGGTGATCAAAAGCTGTATGGTAGGTAGCGGGGTATATTCACCACAGAGATCTGCAACGGCTGCAATCCAGCAGGCGATGCTCGCTTTCATATCCTGAGCGCCACGGCCATGCAGGATGCCATCTTCGATCAGGCCTGCGAATGGCGGGTGTGGCCACTGATCAACGGGACCTGTTGGCACCACATCGGTATGGCCTGCATAGGCCAGTGTGCCTTTGAGTTCACCGGGACGGGTGTAGATGCTGTTGGTGATGCCATCGGTATCAACAGATGTGCGCACAAAACCTAATGGTGCGAGCAGGGATTCCATGTAATTCTGGCATCCGCCATCTTCAGGCGTGACAGATTCACGCTGGATTAGTTTAACGGCAATATTCGTGGCGATTTCAGACATGGCGGGAACCCTAATCAAAAGCAGGTTCCGGTGGTAGGTCTATATGTAATATATGGTGATACTGCTGTTTTGCTTTCTTTCAGGGAGTGGGTATCAATAGTTCTGTATGCCTGCTTTGGGTCGAAAATAGGCATGCCTATAGAAGTGATTTACCGTGTTCGCAGCCTCTGAATCATTGTTTAAACATGCAGTTAAATGGCGGCTCTAACTTTATTAGGTTTGGAACTAATCAGTTTTTCCTCTTTAAGGTGATGGACTAACTTTTGGGCCATGATTGCCATACGCTTTTCTCTAATTGCTGTGCCGCCAGATGCATCAATTCTAGCTCGCCAAATTCTTTTTTCTGTTGGTGCATCAAACACACTTACATCATAATATATTGATAATAAGCCGCCGCCACCACTACTTACACCACCATTTGCAAGTATTGTTAAAATCCCATCCGGCTTATAATTAGCGATTTCAGAGTCAAAGGATTGATTACTTAATGAAAGCGGGCGAATCACATTCAGGCTAACCTCAATCTTTTCTTTTTCAAATTCATCATGGAGAGCCTTGAGTAAATAAGGTGTGTAATTTGGGTCAACATTATCAACTTGGGTATGATTCAGTATAACGAATAGCTTATGAATGGATTTATCATATGAACTATCCTTAACAGATTTCACTGATACCGAAGCACAACCAGTAAGCAGAATAGCTAGAACAGTAACCAATGATATTTTAGATAATAATGTGTTCCGAATAAATTCCTTCATTTCCCCACCGCTATTTTTGATTTAATCAGATACTAAAATTAGTACGCAACTATAAAGAGTAATTTTAAGCCTGTATGTCCCCCATTTGGGGGACATACAGGCTTAAAAAAACCATGCATAATTCACCAGTTTTTTTTATGGTATATTGGAGCACTTGGGAAGGGCTATATGTGTAATCGGGTCATAATCGGGTCAGGCTTGACTTATGGGTATTTGAAAAGCGTATATGAATGACCGAAGTGGCCGAAAGGAGGCGTTCAGGATATATGCTCTGCAGGAGGTTCGCTCACTACATATAAAGTGGGCTAGCTGAAAATCCTCCTGATGCGAACCTAATGCTAATCGATTCTTATGAAGCTTTCACAGCGGCGCTCGATGGCTTCAAAAGTAGGGTGCGTTGCAGCCAGTTTCTCGATCCGCTTGATCGTGGAGCTGGTGACATCACTATAGCTTTCCATAAATGTGGTTTTATCCCCTTCTTTGCGCAGGTAGAGCTTGCCCTGCACATCAGCCTTCTCTTTCACCTCTGCAAGCCACTCGGTTAGTGCGGGCTCCAGTTTTTCATCTGCGTGATACCAGATAAATGCATCAGGCATGGCAGGCCTCCAGGATTTTTATGGTTGTGCCATTTTCCAGTGTCAGTGGCGAATCTGATTCTGCGACTTCAATGGGTAGTAAAGCAATACCAAGACAGTGTTTTTCATGGTTGATGGCGGCTGATTTCAGCTCACCGATCTTTGCAGTGGTTAGAATCGGGCAGGGGATGGTTTCAGGCCTTCCATCAATTGCGACGCGGTAGAGTTTCTTTTTGATGCCACCGCGCCAGTTCATGCGGGCGGTAACCTCCTGTCCGACATAACAGCCTTTATCAAAGGAAACGCCGTCAAATTCTATCAGGTTGGCATTCAGAGGATGCAGGCTCTCATCCCACTCCACGCCGAAATCGGGGAATCCGCGAATAATACGCATCGCCTCCATCTCATCTTCCATAACCTGTTCCTGCTTTTGGATGATGGTTTCAATATTGTCAGGGCTACTGATAATCCAGAAGCCGAGTGGTTTTTCTGGCATCACGATTGCGAATGTATCTTCACCGGCTTTACAACTGCTGGATAGCCAGCTTTCAGCGGGTTCATCGAGGCCGAAATCATTCAGCAGGTCATGGGCATGGGCTCCCTGTGCAGAGCAGATAGCCAGTGTTTTCACCACACCGATGCGCAGCTCATAGCCAAGTGCAAACTGGCGCAGGCGAGTCACCGTCGTCTCCGCATGAGAGGCAGGTGTTAGCAGGATCAGTTCGTCACCGTGTCCTTCAATAATATATAGTTCCGAGACCGCTTTGCCCTGAGGGCTTAACAGGCAGGCGTGGATGCCCTGTTTAGCAGTGAGTTTTGCCATATCCTGCGTGATCTGACCTTGCAGGTATTCACGAACGCTAGGCCCGGAAGCCTTCAGGACGGTCCAGCGGCTGCGGCTGGAAGTGGCAAGGCTGTTGAGCAGCAGTTCTGCAGTTTGTGGTGAGAGTAGGGGAAGGTTCAGGCTCATAGGGCCATTCTATCAATAATTTGGAAAAGTCCACCCACAGTCTTGTAATGGTTTTCAGGATAGTGGCTATGCCCTACGGTGTCACTTCGGTATAGTTGCGGCCCCGCAGGGTGGCCAGGCTACCTGACCGGATTCTGGAGGTATGATGACAACGCAGGCAAACAACACGGATATTGCAGAAAATAGCTATGATGCACAGCAACCATTCCCCAATTCCCGCAAGGTGTATATTGAGGGATCACGGTCTGATATCCAGGTGCCGATGCGTGAAATCAGCCAGTCTCCAACCCAGACCAGTGACGGTGTCGAAGAGAATGCTCCGATTCTTGTTTATGATACATCCGGACCTTATACCGACCCTGAGGTTGAAATTGATCTGGAAAAAGGTCTTGATTCTGTACGTAATGCATGGATTAGCGAGCGTAATGATACCGAAGAGTTATCAGGTTTGACCTCTGATTATGGTCGTGAGCGTCGTGACAATGAAGGACTCGATAGCCTGCGTTTTGCACATGTGCGTAAGCCGCGCTGTGCCAAAGAAGGCAAGAACGTGTCCCAGATGTTTTATGCGCGTCAGGGTATTATCACGCCAGAGATGGAATATGTGGCGATTCGTGAAAATCAGCGTCGTGAGCATCTACGTGAAATCACCAAGCAGCATCCGGGCCAGAGCTGGGGTGCTGCGATTCCTCAAGTGATTACCGCTGAATTCGTGCGTGACGAGATTGCCCGTGGCCGCGCCATTATCCCGGCTAATATCAATCACCCGGAACTCGAACCGATGATTATCGGGCGCAATTTCCTGGTGAAAATCAATGGTAATATCGGCAACTCTGCTGTTTCATCTTCTATTGAAGAAGAGGTGGAGAAGATGACCTGGGCGACCCGTTGGGGTTCGGATACCATTATGGATCTCTCCACCGGCAAGAATATTCATGAAACGCGCGAGTGGATTATCCGCAACTCCGCAGTTCCTATCGGTACGGTGCCGATCTATCAGGCGCTGGAGAAGGTGGATGGTGTTGCTGAAGATCTGACCTGGGAAATTTTCCGCGATACATTGATTGAGCAGGCCGAGCAGGGTGTGGATTACTTTACTATCCATTCCGGTGTGTTGCTGCGTTATGTGCCACTGACTGCAAAAAGGCTGGCCGGTATTGTTTCACGCGGCGGTTCGATCATGGCCAAGTGGTGCCTCTCTCATCACAAAGAGAATTTCCTCTACACCCATTTTGAAGATATCTGCGAAATCATGAAGAAGTACGATGTCTCCTTCTCTCTCGGTGACGGTCTGCGCCCGGGTTCAATTGCCGATGCCAATGATGAAGCACAGTTCGGTGAGCTGCGTACTCTGGGTGAGTTGACCAAAATCGCCTGGAAACATGATGTACAGGTGATGATCGAAGGGCCGGGTCATGTGCCGATGCATATGATCAAAGAGAATATGGAAGAGCAGCTCAAGCATTGTGATGAAGCACCGTTTTATACGCTTGGTCCTCTGACGACTGATATTGCACCGGGTTACGATCATATTACCTCAGGAATCGGTGCCGCCCAGATCGGTTGGTATGGTTGTGCGATGCTCTGTTATGTAACTCCGAAAGAGCATCTGGGACTGCCCAATCGCGATGATGTGAAAGCCGGTGTGATTACCTACAAGATTGCTGCTCATGCAGCGGATCTGGCCAAGGGACATCCGGGCGCACAGCAGCGTGATGATGCGCTTTCCAAGTCTCGTTTTGAATTCCGTTGGGATGATCAGTTCAATCTCTCACTCGATCCGGATACCGCACGTTCTTATCATGATGAAACCCTGCCCAAGGATAGCTCCAAGGTTGCGCACTTCTGTTCTATGTGTGGTCCGAAATTCTGTTCGATGAAAATCACTCAGGATGTACGTGACTATGCCAAAGAGCATGGTCTGGAAACGCGTGAAGCCATTGATGCGGGTATGAATGAGCAGTCTGAAGAGTTTATCCGGACCGGTTCAGAGATCTACCACAAAGCGTAACGGTCCACTCTCGAGCATCATACCAGCCTGAGCCATGGCTCAGGCTGGTATGCTTGAACGCTGAGCTCGTCTGAACTCTCTGTATCGGCTGTTTTACTTCAGCTTGGCTTGAAGCAGTAGCTGATACTTGATCTGTTTTGAGCTATCGCGCCATCCGAAGCAATACCTGTTGCTTCGGATGGCTTGCTCTTGCCAGATGCTGTTTGTGAATTATGATCACTACATGGGTGGGCGGCTGTATAATCCCGGCATGATCCAGTCTATAATCAGGCTATCAGGAGGCTGTTATGCCACATTCAAAAGTTCTGGCTCGGGATATCATGGATGAGCATCCGGCGTATTGTAAGCTGGATGCAAAGATCTCTGATATTGCCCAGCGTTTTGCCGAAGAAGATCTGACCGGTATGTTGGTGGTTGATGATGATAAACGCCTTCTGGGTGTGATCACGGAAAGTGATCTGATTGACCAGCAAAAAAACCTGCACTTGCCGACTGCAGTTGCCCTGTTCGATATGGTGATTCCGATGGGTGAGTCGCAATTCGAAGAAGAGCTGGCTCGCTTGCAGGCGATTACGGCTGAAGATCTGGCTCAGACCGAGGTCGTGACTATAGATGCGACTGCAGACTTGAGTGAGATTGCGACGATTATGGGTGATCAGCATGCTCATCATCTGCCCGTTCTTGATGACGGGTCTGTTGTAGGCATGATCAGGAAGCATGATGTGATCAAGGCTCTGGTAGGTGTCCGATAGGCATCTTGAAATTCAGCAGTCACAGTGAATCAGAAACGGTAACGATTGCCTGTACATTGGCCGAATCATTGAAGCCGGGTGATATTATTGCACTATCAGGCGAATTGGGGGCAGGGAAAAGCGTGTTTTGTCGTGCGCTCCTGCGTGCGCTTGGCGTGACGGATGAAGCCCTTCCCAGCCCGACCTTTGCCATCATTCAGGAATATCGAGGTCGGGATTGTCAGGTCGCACATATGGACTGGTACAGACTCGATGATGCCGATGAGATTGAAATGCTGGGCGTACGTGATTTCTTTCAGCCACCGTGGATCTCTCTGATTGAATGGCCGGAGCGCGCTGATCAGTTGCTTGAGGATCATGTGATCAGGGTGGATATTTTTCTTGATGCAAACGATCCCCAGCAAAGAGCTGTTGAAATCAGGCGACCTTAGCCTATGCCATGCCGCTCAAGTGTAGCGCCGGTTGGTTCATAATCCGGGGTGAGGAGATAGAATGTCTGAAGGCAGTTCAGAAGCTGATACACGGGTAAAGTATTCTTTAAAGATAAAGCTTCGTCATGTTATCCCTGTAGCAATTGCCACGCTCATATTGTTCATCACCTCGCTTCTCCCCCCGGTTATTGAACATGTCGCCGAGTCCTGGCTACAGGAGCACGGTGTCGAATCCGCCAGCATAGATAATGTCGACCTGAATCTGTTTACCGGTACCGTTGTCCTTGAGGGGTTGCAGGCAGGAGATGGCTTGAATATCACGCGTCTGGCGGTAAATGTCGATTGGCTGCCATTGTTCAGACGGATTGTTCATATTCGCTCATTTGAGTTGCAAACATCGAATATTGCATTGCATCAGAATGAGCAGGAACAGTGGCAGTTGGCCAGTATCAAGCTTGATCAGCTTGCCACAGAGCAAGATATTGAGAATGCAGAAGCCTTACAGAGTGAACCATGGATTGTTATCGTTGATGATCTGGGTATTGAAGAGCTGTTACTGAATGTGAATGGCAAGGCATTGAAGATGAGGGTGCCTGTAGATTCACTGCATCTGAATTTATCCGGCTTGCTTGAGAGTGAACAGAGCCTGGAGGCTGAGCTGAAGTTGGGTGAAACCGATTTCACAGGCTTTGGATATCAGGTATCAGGTAGTGCGCTACAACTGGCAGGAAAGTTACTGTTTTCGGTGAATGTTGAGGACGTTATTGGTTCACTGAAAGCCGAGGGCGCAGAGGTAGAGTTTGAAGGTCTCAAGCTTTACCGGAATAACGGTAAAAAACTGGCTGCGGTGGATACACTTGAACTGTCGGGTGTGAATATAGCCAGTGTCAGCAGGCACCGGGTTGCATCCATACGGGCCAGTGAGATCAAGTTGTCGCCTCTATTAACCGGTGCAGGAAGTTTGTCGTTGGCAACGGTAGATGTGGATCGGATTGATGTCGATACTCATGGTCAAACCAGTCTCGCATCGTTGCGTTTAACGAAGCTGAAGAGCAACGCAATGCTCAATGCTGATAGTGATATATCATTGCAGAGTTTGAATATTCAGAAGCTTAGTATGCAACAAAACAAGCAGATCAATCTGGCATCGCTGCAGTTGAAAAAGTTGCAGGCCAGAGCATTGAGTGATGTTGATGATGAGATATCATTACAAGGCCTTGAGCTTCAGGCTTTGAGTATAGAGCCTGAGAAAAGTATGGGGCTGGAGTCGCTTGCCATGCAGGGCTTCAGCTTTATGCAGCAGCAGGGTAAACAGAAGCTTGCTGTTATCGAAGAACTGAGCTTAAATAAATTTGCCATGCTTGGTGCTGATCAGGGCAGTTTCGAGCAGCTTGATCTTAATGGTATTGAACTGCCTGCTTCCGGCGGAAAATCGTTGGGTGCTATCGGCTCCATAGCTGCCAGTGGGGCAACTATGGGCAGCAGCGGTCGTTACCATTTGAAACAGCTGCAGTTCACGGATTTGAATGCCCGGCTGATTAAACAGAAGAGTGGAAGCTGGCGTGTGCTGGATGATCTGGAGCGTCATCAACAGAGCAGGTCAACAAAAGAACCGGTCACTGCTGGCGAGAAGAAATCTGCTGCCAAGGTGAAAAAGAGCACGGATCCAGTTGTGATTATCGATGAGCTGTTGATTGCTGATGGCAGCAAGGTTTTCTATCGCGATGAATCGGTTTCTCCACCGTTTGATGCCCGGATGACAGTGAAGCGTTTTCGCTTTGCGCCTTTGGATCTCTCGGGCAAACGTGATGGCAGGCTTGATATGCTCATGGCCGTTGGCAAGTACGGTTCGTTGAGTGCAAAAGGGAATATACGACCGGGCACAAAAAATTTAAGAACTGACCTTGCGGTTATATTGAAAAATATTGATATGCATGGGTTGAGTGGTTTTATCGAATCAGATTTCGGAAAGTCGATTCAGACTGGGCAGTTAAATCTGAATAGCGATATCAATATCAGTCACGACAAAATCATATCAAAGAACAGGCTGCTGATTCGCAAGCTGGAACTGGGTGATTCGAAGCAGACGGGCAAGGCTGAGCAACGTATTGGTATGCCCGTAAATATGGCACTGGATATGTTGCGGGGTGATCGCGGAGATATTGAGATGGAGGTTCCGATCTCGGGTGATCTCGATGACCCGAATATCAATATCAACGCCATCATCAACAAGGCGCTGATGTCCTCTTTGAGTACTGGAGCAATGACTTATGGCATGCTGGTCCTGCAGCCTTACGGTAGTATTGTATTTGCCGCAGATCTGGCCAGTGATCTGATTAAAGAGGCGGTTAAACCGAAATTAACCCCGATCGTGTTTGACGAACTTGAAACCGGGTTGAACCCTTCAATGACTGAATACGTTTCCAAAATCTCAGAGCTGTTGAAAAAAAGTGAACACCTTCGTTTGCAGGTTTGTGGTGTGGCAATGCGCTTTGAAGGGGAGCCAGTAGCCCGGCCAGCGGTTGCAGCATCTAATGAAGGGAAGCCTGCTGAGCAAGAAGATACGGGGATGGATGATGAGGCGCTCTTGCTGTTGGGGCAGGCGAGGGCTGATACGGTGATGCGTGCATTGCAGCAGCATGGTATCGACGCGGAACGTCTATTCTCCTGCCGTGCAAACATTGATGACACAGTATCCGGGGTCAAGCCAAGGGTTGAGTTGATACTTGACTGATTACGTCAGGTGAGGGGCAAGTACGAGCAGAAGGCGTAACGCTGATGATTGCCGAGCCGGTGAATGCAGGTAAGCCGACGTTGATTCAAAGTCACAGCGATCTGCCAGTGACAAAACGGGGTATTGCAGAATCCGTAAGCTTGCAGCATGAGGCGTCTACTCTGGCTGTTGGCGCAGAGCATGTGAAGCATGTCGATGTATGGGACAGGGAACGCGCGATGGAACTGTTGATATCCCGATTTGTTCGCTCCAGGGTTTACTACTCATTCTGATCGGGGTGCGTGGTCACCGTTTCTATCAATCATGCATAGGCAGACTCAATGCTGATTAATTGAACTTTGAGACACTGGCTTCGAATATCCGTCACCGTAAATCCAGGGTTGGTGTTGTCATGTGAGACATTGACCATTTCAAGCTGCCCAATGATGGTTTCAGGTCGAATCCGCACCCAGCTTGGAGGCGCATCCATTCAAGGTACCTCAGGGTTCAATCAGTAAAACGATGTCACTGGGTCTGTCCATGTTCCCGTCTGATAATGAAGATTTCTGGGAGTGTACAAAATATCCTGATGCCGCCCTGTATCAGTCTAAGAAGAGCGGTCGCAATCAGGTAATACGCCATGTCGAGGGGGTGAACTCTGACGAGTAAAGCTCCATATCAGGCAGGGTTTATTCAGGGTTTTCCTGAAGCTTCTATATCTTCAGTTCATAATCCCCATCTGCATCATCATCGCCCCGCATCTCTTTGCCTGCATCCAGTATACTCTCCGGCGTACCGTCAACCGAGGCCATTTTCATTTTCAGTCTCAGGTTATTGGCTGAATCAGCATTTCTGAGGGCTTCGATTTCGGATATCTGGCCACTTTCCCACATATTGAAGAGGGCCTGATCAAAGGTGCGCATACCATGTTGCGCACCGGATTCCATCGCCTCTTTGATACCGCTGACGTCACCTTTAAGGATCAGGTCGGAAACGCGTGGTGTATTGATCAGGATTTCAATGGCCGCAGCGCGTTTTCCGTCGACAGTTTTCACCAGTCGCTGGGATAGAATGGCACGCAGATTCATCGCCAGATTCATGTAGACCTGTTGATGACGTTCCTTGGGAAAGAAATTAAGAATGCGTTCCAGCGCTTGATTGGAGTTGTTGGCATGCAAAGTAGCCATAGCCAGATGGCCGGTTTCAGCAAAGGCAATGGCATGTTCCATGGTCTCCTGTTCGCGAATCTCTCCAAGCAGGATGACATCAGGTGCCTGTCTGAGTGTATTTTTCAGTGCGGCATGAAAGGATACAGTATCTGATCCGACTTCGCGCTGGGTCACGAAACACTTTTTGTGGGAGTGCATGAATTCAACCGGGTCTTCAATGGTAATAATATGGCCGGCCTGATTGGTGTTGCGCCAATCCACCATCGAAGCCAGGGAAGTGGATTTACCGGATCCTGTTGCACCGACCATGAGTACCAGTCCTCTCTTGCTCATGGATAGTTCTTTGAATGTTTCGGGCAGCCCCAGATCATCAATGCTGGGAATATCTGTGGTGATCTGACGGATGACCATGCCGACGGTACCACGCTGACGATAGATGTTGACGCGGAAACGACCGAGGCCGGGGTGTGCGGAGGAGAGGTTCATTTCCATGCAGGAGGAGAAGTCACTCTTCTGCTTTTCGCTCATCAACTCACTGGCTAAGCGTTCAACTGTGGCCGGATTCATCTCCTGTTTACCAAGGCGCTGGATTGTACCCTGGATGCGGTAACCCGGAGGTGCACCAGCCATCAGGTAGAGATCGGATGCATCCTGATCCACCATGACCTGCAATAGCTGCCGAATTGAAATCTCATCGCTCATGTTTGCGCTCCGGATAAACGAGTTGTTCGTTGCGAAAAATAAAGCAACTCGCGTACTATAACTGGTTGTCTGCAAGAATTACATGCAGCTACATGCTGATTATGTATGATTTCCGCATGTGGAGAATATTATGAGCCATACAAAGGCAAAGCTGTCAGGTGTGAGTCCGATTCTGGTAGGGCTGATGGGGTCAGGCAAGAGCAGCATAGGCAGACGTCTTTCCAAGCGATTGATGCTGCCATTGATAGATCTGGATGATTATATCATGGACAAGGCCGGCTGCTCTATCCCTCAGATTTTCGAGCAGGATGGTGAAGCGGTTTTTCGTCAGATGGAAACCGATGCGTTGCGTGAGGTGGTTGGCCGGCCGGCCGTTATTGCGACCGGAGGCGGTGCAGTGCTCTCTGAAACAAATCGCCGGATTTTGAAAGAGCATCCTCCGGTGATCTGGTTGAAAGCCAGTCCGGAATTTCTGGCTGATCGCATTGATGGGGATAGTAATCGTCCGCTGATCGCTGCCGGAGATACCCTGAATAGATTGCGTGAACTGGCTGAGATACGTTATCCGCTCTATGAGGAGTGTGCTGATTTTGTGTTGCCACGTGGTGACATGAAGAAGCCTGAAGCTTTGAGATCTATTATGGATTTTCTTACTGATTGGACAATTCGCTAGCCCGCTGCGCGATAGAGGTTTCTTTAGATTTAGACGAGCTTTAGCCGCCCATCGGGTGAGGCCCACGGATGTGCTTGAATCACAATCCGGCAGGACAGCCGGATTGGACGGCGATTAGCCGCCCATCGGGTGAGGCCCACGGATGTGCTTGAATCACAATCCGGCAGGACAGCCGGATTGGACGTGCAGAAGGCACGCCCGCAGGGTGAGGGCCACGATGGGCCGAATCACAGCATCATTTTTACATCGGGATGCATATTCAAATCACGATAAAGCTCATCGATCTGAGCTTTGCTGGTGGCGGTAAATGTGATGGTGACCGAGAGGTATTTACCGCTGCTGCTTGCTCTTGATTTGACTGAGCCCTCTCCGAGATCAGGTATATGACGCCGTGCTATCATCACCATTTCATTTTCAAAGCCGGTTGTATGGTTTCCCATAATTTTGACAGGGAATTGACAGGGGAATTCCAGTAATGTCTCTTCGCTCATGTAGTACTCCCGCAGCTTCTATTGCAGGCCGGACCCTAACCGGGCTTTGGCGATTGTGTAATGACGGGGTGCACCTTTTTTGACGCCGTCAAAAACTACGATCAGGTTATACTTCGTTGTCGTTTCTGAAATGACGCTTACCCCTTCTGCCTTGCCTCCCACCGGTGGTGTGATTTCAGTCAGAAGTTTGAGTTTCCCCGCATCCGAACGCTCTTTCCCGGGTATGCAGTCTTTGCCATTCCAGTGCAGCAGGCGATAAGAGAGCGCTTCATCTCCGACCGGGCCTGCCAGAACCAGGAACCCGTCTGAGACTGCTGTGATATCACGAATGCCGCGTCCTTCAAGCTTGAGATGAAGGCGTTGGTAGTTTTGTTCAGGCTTATCAAAGGGTAGTTGTAGCACCGGCACATAACCGCCTCGCAGCACAGGCCCACGAAACCCTATGTAGAGCTGTCTATCTTTTACTGCAATACCTTCAATGTCGATGCCGTTCTCTTTACCTGGAATTCCGGTGAAATGTGAAAGAACCGGGTCGTTGTTCAGTATAGATGAAAGCTGGATATGCTCGCGCCGGATGACTTGAAAAGAAGCATTCAGGCTCAGCCGATAGAGGCTGCTGCGGCTGGGTTCATGTTTGATTTGTCCCAGACGCGCAAGATTCTTTTCGTAGCTGAATTTCTTTTTGAGTCGTTTTCTGGCCAGGGAGTGGGAGCCTATGACATAAAGACTCTCCCCTTCAGTGGCAATGCCTTCGATATCCAATTCACGGCCCAGCGATTTGCTGCCCCGGTAGATGAGTATGTTGCTGAGCAGGCTATAGTCCTGTTTTCCTTCATGCTTCAGAAGCTGGATGTAATTCTCATTCGACTTTTTACCTGTTGCTTCATCGGAGCCGAGCAGAAGTAACCCTTTACTATAGGCAACAGCACTGATGTCATACTCTTCTATGATCTGGCCATGAAATGAGACTGTAGTCATGGTCTCTGCATGTGAGGTTACAACAGGAGAGAGTATAGCAACGAATGCTATGGATTTGATGGTTCTGAATAACGTTAAAATCAAAGTCTTCTCCTGAGAAGAACATTTGGGTAAAAAAAAGGCCGCCGATCCCATGGGGGTGGCGACCCGGGTGTGAGGGGTATTATTTTTTATCTGAAAAAGCGCAGCTTTTCTTTTTTTGCCAGCGGGCTCTCTTTGCAGCTGTAAATTCAGCTTTGCTTAGCGCACCATCGTTGTTGGTGTCTGCTGCAGCAAAATAATCATCGCTGCGTTTGCTTCTTCGGAGATCACGATCAGCATCGGTAATAAAGCCGTCAGCATTTGCATCAAGGTATTTGAATTTGCTCTGTATGCGTTCATTGTGTGCCTTGGTGAACTCTTTCAGGGACACTTTGCCATCTGTATTGCTGTCCATGTTAGCAATGCCACTTTTGTCGCAGCCCTGCTTGTCCGTAGGGCAATGGTTTTTATTTTTACACTCCTTAGCCCCCAGCGGGCAATCGGCATATTGGCCATGCCCGTGACAGGCGGCTATAGCGGTCGCTGGCAGGGATAGCAGCGCAATTGAAAATAGTGATAGTAAAATATGTTTCATCTGTTTCTCCAGGCTATTCATTCGGGGTGAACCCGGGATGCGATCATGAATGTTTGAGGGATGAGTCGTCAACCGTGCGCTTCCCATCAGCCATTTTAAACCAGCTTCATCACTGAAAAGTCGCAGTTCTTCTTTAGGCTACACGAAAAAGTAAGGGTTTTCTGCGGTGTACGCAGCTCCTGCATCGCCCTATACTCCCGCGTCATGACAGAAATTGCGCTTATTCTTCTCTCTGCCGTACTGGTGAATAACTTTGTATTGACAAAGTTTCTTGGTATCTGCCCGTTTCTTGGAACCTCTTCCAAGGTGGAGACGGCTGTGGGCATGTCATTTGCCGTGATGTTTGTGATGACGCTTGCTTCAACCGCTTCCTGGCTGGTACAGCAGTATATATTGATTCCATTGCAGCTTGAATATCTGCAGACGATTTTCTTTATTCTGATTATCGCATCACTCGTACAGTTTATCGAGATGATGATTCACAAAACCAGTCCGGTTTTGTATCAGGGCCTGGGTATATTTCTGCCGCTGATTACCACCAACTGTGCGGTTCTGGGTGTCGCAATCCTGAATGTGCAACAGGAACAGACCTTTCTGACCTCGGCACTGTACGGTTTTGGCGCTGCAGTGGGCTTTGCTCTGGTGTTGATTCTTTTTGCAGGTATTCGTGAACGCATCGAGGTTGCTCCGGTGCCGACTCTGTTCAAAGGTTCACCGTTAGCATTGATTACGGCCGGTATGATGAGTCTGGCATTCATGGGCTTTTCCGGCCTGGTTAAGATTTAACTCGCATGACAGGTCTGTTGTATGCATTAGCAAGCTTTGGCGTATTCGCACTTGTTGCAGGTGTTGTGCTGGCAATTGCCCAGAAGGTCTTTCATGTCGATGGCGATCCGATGGTCGAGAAGATCGATGCACTGCTTCCGCAAACCCAGTGCGGGCAGTGCGGTTATCCCGGTTGCAAGCCATATTCCGAGGCTGTTGCATCTTCTCAGGCTGAGGTGAATCACTGTGTACCCGGTGGTGAGCGCGTCATGCTGCAGATTGCAGATCTGATGGGTGTGGAGCCGAAGGAGCTGGAGGCAGAAGCTGCTGCTCCTATGCTGGCATTTGTGCGCGAGGATGAGTGCATAGGCTGTACACTTTGTATCAAGGCGTGTCCTGTTGATGCAATTATCGGGGCACCCAAACAGTATCATACGGTGATCGCTGATCATTGTACCGGCTGCACCCTTTGTGTGGAACCGTGCCCTGTGGATTGTATTGATATGCTGGTGAAACCGGAATTGATCGAGCACTGGTCGTGGCCGTTGCCGGATACCAAACGCGCCCAACAGGGCCATGAAAGGCGGGACCATCATGCCAGCCATGCTTAGAAAAATTGCTCAGCGTCTGGGTATGCTGCAGCACAGTTTTACCGGCGGTATCCACCCGGATATGCATAAGGTATCGGCTGATATGCCGATCGAAGATTGCGAGATCGCGACGTTACTTGTGCTGCCGATGAAACAGCATATCGGTGAAAACTGTATACCACTGGTTACTGTCGGTGATCGGGTACTGCGCGGACAGAAAATTGCCAGGTCTGAAGGTTATCTTTCTGTACCTGTACATGCACCGACGTCAGGTCATGTGGTGAAGATCGAAGAACATGCCATTGCGCACCCGTCAGGTATGGGCCTGCCGAGCATCTTTATCGAATCCGACGGTCTTGATGAATCCGATGATAGCCTTGACCCTATCTCTGATTGGCTGAACACCGAAGCAACTGTGTTGCGTGAACGTGCCCGCACATGTGGTCTGGCAGGGCTTGGTGGTGCGGTATTCCCTACCTTTGTCAAACTGGTTCAGGATAAGCGTTTCCCGGTTGAAACCGTGATCCTTAACGGTATCGAGTGTGAACCCTGGCTGACCAATGACCATCGTTTGATGGTTGAACATGCTGCAGAGATACTCGAAGGCATGGCTATCATCAAACATATGGTGGGGGCTGGATCCGGAATTGTTGCCATCGAAGACAATAAACCTGATGCAGTGGCTGCTATGCGGCAGGCATTAGCCTTGCGTGATGATATGGAAGGCGTCTCCGTACTTGCCCTTCCTACTCGTTACCCTCAGGGCAGTGAGAAGCAGTTGATTTACACATTGACTGGCCGTGAAGTGCCAGCTGGCAAGTTACCGATGCATATCGGTGTGCTCTGTCAGAATGTTGCGACTACAAAAGCCCTGTATGATGCCGTCGTGTTGGGGCGTCCTTTGACCGAGCGCATTGTAACCGTCAGTGGTGATGCTTTGGTAAAACCTGCAAACCTGCGTGTACGACTGGGAACCCCGATGCGCTCCCTGTTTGCCCGTCAGGGGCTGGAAGATCTCTCCGGTATCCAGATTGTACATGGCGGTCCGATGATGGGCGAGCGACTGAAGGGCCCGGATGTACCTGTGGTGAAGGCCTCAACGGGGCTGCTTGCGATGAGTGCAGAGGCTATGGGTGAAGCACACAGTGTTGAACAGCCATGTATACGTTGCGGCCATTGCAGTGAAGCATGTCCGATTTCGCTGGTGCCGAATCTGTTGGCTGATCAGTGCCGCAGTGATCAGTTCGAGAAGGCTGAGCAATACGACCTGTTCGACTGTATCGAATGTGGTGCCTGCTCCTATGTATGCCCCTCCAATATCCCTTTGGTACACTACTTCCGTTACGGCAAGGGTCAGGTTGCACTGCAACGCCGCGAACAGCTGTTTGCTGAAGCTTCGCGCAAACGTTCGGAAGCACATGAAAACCGGTTGCTACGTGAGAAAGAGGAGAAAGCAGCCCGCCGTTCCAGGGTACGCAAAACGCATGCACCGAAAACTGATGAGGCCAAGGCAGAGCTGGTAAAAGGTACAGCCAGTGAGCCAGCTGTAGAGGAAGATAAATAATGCCATTGATTATGCTTAGCAGCCCGCACGCACACGGTGGTGACTCTATACGTGTTATTATGCTGACTGTGATTCTGGCACTATTGCCGGCGGCAGGTGTCAGCGTATACCTGTTTGGCTGGATGGCGCTGCTTCTGATTCTTACATGCATGGTGACAGCGCTGCTGACTGAGGCTGCATGCCTGAAATGGATGGGCAGGCCTGTCTCTGCACTGCTGGATAATTCGGCGGCCCTGACAGGTCTGTTTCTTGCCCTGACCCTGCCTGCAGCCACCCCCTGGTGGATGGCTGTTCTGGGTAGCGTACTCGCTATTGTACTCGGTAAACAGGTGTATGGGGGCTTGGGTTATAATATTTTCAACCCTGCACTTTCGGCCCGTGTGATATTGCTGATCTCCTTCCCGTTGCACATGACTACCTCAATTATACCGATGAGCGCGCTGCAGCCGGCAATCGACCTGTATGACTTTTCTCTTTGTGCCACGCTGTTCTTTATGGGGCCTGAGGCACTGAGTCTCGGTTTTGATGCCATCTCCATGGCTTCACCTCTTGGACATATCAAAACAGAAGCGACATTGGGTGTGCCGGTGGCTGAGGCTCTTGCTGCATATCAGTACAGTTATCTTGATGCTTTTCTGGGCCTGGAGGCTGGAAGTATAGGTGAAACCAGTGCACTGGCCCTGTTGATCGGTGGTATTTTCCTGCTCGCACGCCATTCCATCACCTGGCACATTCCGTTTACCTATATCGTCACAGTACTGGTTCTGGCTGCGCTGTTTAACGGGATTAATCCGGATCAGTATGCATCACCGATGTTCCATCTGTTTGCCGGAGGTCTGATTCTGTGCGCCTTTTTTATGGCGACCGATCCGGTCAGCTCACCTGTGACGCCACTGGGGCAGATACTGTTCGGTATAGGTTGCGGTGTTCTGACCTGGGCAATACGAACCTGGGGCGGTTATCCGGAAGGGGCGATGTTTGCCGTGGTGTTGATGAATTGCGCCGTACCATTGATTGATCATTACTGCCGTCCTCGTGTTTACGGTCATGGGGGCAGGAGAGCGTGATGGATCGCGAGCAGATACGTATGGTGGTTGCCCTGTTCGTTGTTGCTATTGTGGCGGTAACACTATTGGCTTTGACTGATATTGTGACCCGCGAACCGATTGCTGAAGCCCAGAGACAGGCTTTGCATAAAGCCCTTTCCCAGGTACTGCCTGGGCATAGCAATGACCCCCAGCAGGATGTATTGAGCGTGGAAAAGGATGGTTCTGTCGTAAAGGTATATCCGGCCAAGGATAAGCTGGGTGAATTGACAGGTCTGGCATGGGAAGTGGTCGCACCTGACGGTTATGCCGGTTCCATCCGGATTTTGACAGGTTTCAGGCCTGATGGACGTATTCATGCTATCAGGGTGACGGATCATAAAGAAACACCGGGTTTGGGCGACTGGATCGTTAAGGACAGTGACTGGCTGGCTAATTTTACCGGACGCAATCTGGATGATACAGACTGGCGGGTGAAGAAAAATGGTGGTGATTTTGATCAGTTTACCGGAGCGACAATCACACCTCGTGCGGTAGTGAAAGCGGTGAAGAGATCCGTGGAGTTTTTCAACGACCAGCATCAGGTGATTCTTCAACGGTTGGCTGAGCAGAATGCTTTACCGGCGACCGGGACTGACAAGGTCAGTCATGGGGTGACAAAGTGACGAAATCAGAAATATTCTCGGATGGCTTCTGGCATAACAATGCCATCTTTGCACAACTACTGGGGATGTGCCCGCTGCTTGGCGTGACAACCTCGGCAGAAAACGGTTTCTGGATGGGAGCGGCAACCCTGCTTGTGTTGCTTGGCTCCAATCTGGTGGTATCACTGGTGCGAGGAGTGATACCCAAGAATGTACGCATACCTGCCTACATCACCATTATCGCGGCCTTTGTGACCGTAGTCGGTATGGCGATGAATGCCTGGATGCATGAGATGTACATGATCCTCGGTCTGTTTATTCCACTGATCGTGGTGAACTGTGCAATTCTCGGGCGGGCAGAGGCGTTTGCCAGCAAGAATTCGGTTGTGGATTCTGTGGTGGATGCGCTGGCTGTCAGTGCCGGTTTTACCTTTGCACTGGTACTGCTCGGTGGCGTACGTGAACTGTTCGGGCAGGGTGAGTTGTTCGGTTTCTCTGTATTTGGTGAAAATTATCCGGATATGCTGATGTTTATCCTGCCACCGGGTGCTTTTATTGCACTCGGGTTTATTCTGGCAGGTGTGAACCTGATTAATCGACAACTCAAGGCGCGTGCTGATCGCCGCAAGGCAGAGGCTGTGGTTGCAGAAGCTGTAGAGGTTACATCATGAGTATGAGTGAAGTGATTTTTGTCGTGGTACTGCTGGCCTTTGCAGCTCTTTTATGGTGGTTCGGCTTTATTGCCACCAAACGCATGCGTGTTGAAAAGAACAAAGCACGCGAAATTCAGGCGAAAAAGAACCTTGAAGAACTTGCCCGGCAGCAAGCCGAAGAGGCTGCCACAGAAGTAGAGGCAAACGGGCAGGAGAAAGCGTAATGCCATACCTGCATGTGCATACCAATGTGGTGGTTGAGTCGCAGAGCAGCTTTCTCGCCTGTTGTTCTTCCACGGTAGCTGCAGCGCTTGGTAAACCTGAATCCTACGTGATGGTGGAGCTCTCTGATCATAAGGCTATGCTATTTGCAGGATCAGATGCGCCATTGGCCTTTGTTGAACTCAAAAGTCTGGGGCTGACAACGGATCAAACTTCAGCTGTTTCGGCAATGATATCCAGCATGATCAGTGAACAGCTTGAGATTGAAAGGGATCGTATTTATATCGAATTTGAAGCGCCTGAGCGTGCTATGTTCGGTTGGAAAGGTGGGACGTTTTAATGGCAATTCGTGAAATTCTTATTCATCCAGATGATCATCTGCGCGAAGTAGCCAGAGATGTTGAGTTCCCACTCAATGATGAAATCAAGCAGCTGATCAAGGATCTGGCCGATACCATGTATGATGCACCGGGCGTTGGCCTTGCCTCCACCCAGGTCGGTGTGCCACTACGCGTGGCTGTTACCGATATACTGTGGCGCTCCGAAGAGGTACGTCATGATGAGAATGATGCAGGTGGACAGCGTGATCTGAAGGTGTGGATCAATCCTGAGTTTTTGTGGAAATCCGATGAGATGGCCACATGGGAAGAGGGTTGCCTCTCTGTGCCGGAATACTATGCGGATGTGTCACGCCCGGCGGCTGTTCGTCTGCGCTGGTTCGATGAAGAGGGAGCAAGGCACGAATCCGATTTTGAAGGTTTTCAGGCTGTTGCCCTGCAGCACGAGTTTGATCATCTTGATGGTAAGTTGTTCATTGATTATCTGTCGGTTCTCAAACGCAACATGATCACCAAAAAATTAAAGAAGCTGTTTAAGTCTTAATAATATCACCGCAGAGGAGACAGAGGACACAGAGGGAAAAACTGAAGTTATCAGCCTCCTGAACAGAGACTGTCTTGCTTCTCTTTACTCTGTCTCCTTTGCGTCCTCCGCGGTAAATAACTGGAGTTGAGATGCGCGTTGTTTTTGCCGGAACCCCCGGTTTCTCAGTACCCTGTCTGACTGCCCTGATCCAGGCTGATGGTGTCGATGTGGTTGGTGTAGTCTCACAGCCTGACCGTAAATCCGGTCGTGGTATGAAGCTGACGCCGTCGGCTGTGAAACAGGCAGCCCTTGATGCCGGTATTGATGTTATCACGCCTGAAAAGCTGCGTGGTGATGAAGAGGCGCTGGCCTGGTTAGAGGATAAACAGTGTGATGTGCTGGTTGTGGTGGCTTTCGGTATGATATTACCCAAATCATGGCTGGATGCTCCATCCATCGCACCGGTGAATGTGCATGCTTCTCTCTTGCCGCGCTGGCGTGGTGCAGCTCCCATTGAGCGTTCCCTGCTTGCAGGCGATGCCGAGACCGGAGTCTGCATCATGCAGATGGAGGAGGGGCTGGATACCGGTGGTATTTATGCCCGATCGATTTTGCCGATCAGTGATACAACGACCGGTTCAGAGCTGTGGTTCAAGCTTTCGCCAATGGGGGCTGAGTTGTTGATAGATACTCTGCCGAAGATTGAAGCTGGCCTTCAAGCAATTCCTCAGAGTGATGAGGGGATTACTTACGCAGAGAAGCTGAGCAATGACGAGCGTATCATCGACTGGTCAAAATCAGCGGCAGAGATTGATCGTCTGGTACGTTGTTTTTCACCGCGTCCAGGTATGCGCACACAGCTGAATGGAAAATGGCTGAAGCTGATTGCCGGTGAAGTGTTGGATATCACGCACAAGTGTGCGGAGGGCTCCGTAGTGGCAGCCGAACAGGGGCTGGATATCGCCTGCGCTGACGTTTCAGTCTATCGCATTACCGAATTGCAACCCGAAGGCAAAAAAGCGATGGCCAGTATCGATTTCCTGCGCGGGACTCAAATCCAGACCGGTGATTTCCTCGGCTAACTAACTTCGATCATTTTGCAGATCCGGCTCACCGCAGTGCTGCAGGATATGCCGACGTGCAGCGTCTTTCAGGGCAATAGCATCGGGCCATTCGCCGCCCTTGGGAAGAATCGGATCACCAATCACAATGCTGATATTGCCGCGACGGGGAAAGAGGGAGTTGCCTCGCAGAATCGAACGGCTGCCGCGGATGGCTACCGGTAAGACCGGTATATTGGCTTTGGCGGCAATGACGAAGGCACCCATGTGAAACGGACGCAGACCGGGTGCACGCCGGAAAGTGCCTTCGGGCATGATGGCCAGCGCCTGACCCTGCTCAATGGTTTTGAGCATCGTGGCCGTGTCTTCAATCCTTTTCTGTGCATCGAAGCGCTCGACATAGATCGCACCGATGCGGTCAAGAAACAGGCGCGGAATCAGCTGCGACTTCAGCTCCTGTTTGGCGACATAAGCCAGTGTCGGAGGCATGGCTGCTGCCAGTAAGATACCGTCCAGATAGCCGGCATGGTTGGTTACCAAGACACAGGGAGAGGTGGTTGGAAAATGTTCCTCACCATGCAAAATCAGCGGTGTACCTGAGAGGCGAAGGAACAGCCGGGCTGCCATGCGGATAAAAGACCTGCGTAAAGACAAACCCGGTAGCAGCAACGTGACCAGCCAGGTTGTGCTGGCCGAAATCAGAAAGAGCAGCCAGGCATAAGCGGCATACAGGCTGTGAGTTGCAACCCGTAACGCCCGACGGCACTGCGGAGCTATGCTTGCCATAGTCAGGTGTAGTAGTTGCATGCGTTCCGATGCTTTTCGACCATCGGCATCACCCTGCTCGAAATGTTCACGACAGGCGCTACGGCGAATTTTTCCGCTGGATGTTTTCAATACTGTATTGGGAGCAACCAGCACCACCTCGTCAGGTGGTACTCCCAGCAGATCTACGGTCAGTGCATTGATCTCGCTGCGCAGCTCTTCCAGTCTCTGTGGTTTTATTTCACGGCTCTCGGCCATGATGACCAGTCGTTCGGTAGCGTTCACAGGATCGGGGCTGGCAAATGCCGCCACACAGCCCTTGCGGATGCGCTCAATATTGCCAACGGCATCCTCCAACTCCTGCGGATAGATATTACGACCGCCGCGGATGATGATGTCCTTGGCGCGGCCGGTAATATAAACATCGCCTTCCGCTATGTAGGCGTAGTCGCCCGAATCCAGCCAGTCGCCATCGTAAAGCTTTTCGGTTGCCAGCTGGTTGCGGAAATAGCCGCTGGTGACCGAGGGTCCGGTAAATTGTAATTTTCCCTCTTCGCGTTCGCCGACTTCACCTCCTGTGGCATCGACAATGCGAATCTGGTGGCCGGGCAATGGTCGCCCACAAGCGACGAAGCGCAACGGGGTTTCCTCATCCGCTGCGGCTGGAATGGCCTGCCCCTGGCGGATGAATGAATCTCGCTGAATCGTGTCGATCAGCGGTCCGCGGCCGGGTGGTGGAAAGGCCAGCCCGACTGACGATTCCGCCAGGCCGTAAACCGGTGAAAAGGCCTGTCGCTTGAAGCCGTAATCACTATAACGGCCACAAAAGCGTTCGATGGTGTTGGGACTGACCGGTTCAGCACCGTTGAAAGCCATGCGCCAGCAGGAGAGGTCCAGCCCAGCCAGCTCGCGCTCATCATTGATACGCATGCACAATTCATAAGCGAAATTCGGTGCCGGAGAGAGAGTGCCGCGATGTTCATGAATCGCTTTGAGCCACCGCTGCGGTTTGGCGATAAAGGAGAGCGGTGACATCAGCACCAGCGGCAGTGCGAAATACATGCTGCCAAGACATGCACCAATCAGGCCCATATCGTGGTAGAGCGGCAGCCAGCTGACAAAAACATCGTCAGACCTGATATCGACGGCACGCCCCATGGCTCGAATGTTGGCCAGCAGATTGGCATGGCTTAAGACCACACCCTTGGGGTTTCCGGTGCTGCCGGAGGTGTATTGAAGCAGCGCGATATCGTTGCTGTGCAGGACAGGCTGTTCACTATTGCCTTGTAGTGCTGACAACTCATCTACGGTGACAACTGCGTCCAGGCTTTCCACCTGCGGCTTGATTATGCACGCCAGTGGCTTTATCTCGTCAAATGTAATCAGGATCTTTGCTCTGGCATTATTCAGAATACCACGCTGCCGCTGCATGTGATCTTCGATCTGCCTGAGTCGCATCGGTGGATAGATCGGTACCGGCGTGGCCCCGGCCATCAGAATGCCGTAAAAGCTGAAAAAGAAGTCAGAACCGGTAGGCAGCATAATGGCAACCTGTTCGCCCGGTTGCAGACCGTGGAAGCGCAGTCCGGCACAGACTGCGGCAGCACCCTGCCAGAGATGGGCATAGTCAATTTCCTCTTCCACCACACCCTTCTGGCCATAAAGCAGAAGATGGGTGCGTTCAGGATGAAGCTCGACATGCCAAGCCAGCGCTTCGATGAGTGTTGTAGCCTGCGTTGGCACTCCAGTTTCCGACGCCTCCGGAATCAAGGGAATATGACGGAGCTGTTCTTCCCCTTCTTCTGTCTCCAGTGCCAGGATTGCCCTGAGCAGGTCGCGCGGTGATTCCATCGTGGCAAATAGCTGTTCGGGCAGCGAAACGGAAAACTGCTTCTCGCACCGGAGCAGCAGTTCGATACGAGCCAGACTGTCCAGGCCGAGATCGCGTTCCAGCGAGCTGTCGATGGTGATATCAGCCTCTCTGTCCGGATGCAACTCAGCCAGCAGCTGCCGGATCAGCTCCAGCAGCTTTTCAGCCAAGCTGGTAGAATCCAGCCGGTTTCCGTCACCCACTGTCAGCTTTCCGTGCAATCAGTTCGTTCATCATTATGTTTATTATAAACGGTAACAGCCTCCTGTCATTCATCTGTGCTATGCTTGTTTTATGCGATTGATCTACAGGTTGCTGTTGATTGTTCTGCTAACTGTTGGCGGACTGTCGTTTTATATGATCATGCTTGAAGATCGGTTTATCTATTTTCCCGAGCTGCAGGTGCAGCAGACACCTGCGGCTGTGGGCCTTCTCTTTGAAGAGCATCGCTTCCAAACGTCTGATGGCATCATATTGCATGGCTGGTTTATGAAGCATCCTTCTGCACGCTTCACTGTGCTGCACTTCCACGGCAATGCAGGCAATATCAGTCATCGCCTTTCGCTTTATCGCCGCTGGCATCAACAGGGGCTTTCCGTGTTCGCATGTGATTATCGGGGTTACGGCAACAGTGATGGGAAGCCCGGAGAAGCAGGATTGTACGAAGACGGGCGGGCCGCATGGCAATTTTTGATTGATAAATCGGGAGTGGATCCGGCCAGTATCATTATCAGCGGCCGTAGTCTGGGCGCTGCCGTGGCGACAAAGCTGGCTACAGAGGTGCAACCGGCCGGAGTCGTTCTGGAAACACCATTCACCAATATTCCCGACATGGCAGCCTTCCATTACCCATGGTTGCCGCTTCGCTGGCTGGTGCGTAACCGCTTCGATACAGAGATCATGGTCAGTGGGGTTCATGCACCACTGCTGCTGATCAGTGCAAAAAATGATTCCATTGCACCGGAATTTATGGCTGAACGTATTATTGATACTGCCAGTAAACCCAAACGTCACGTCAGTCTCTCCGGTGGCCATAACAGTTTTGATGCAGTATCTGAGCAGCAATATATTGAAAGCTGGATAGACTGGGTTGATTCGTTGGACGGATCGACAGATTGATCCGGAATAATATGTTCCCCTCTCTTTATTTTCAGTAAAGCCTGAAGGTAAAAAATCCAGGCCTGCTTCTGAATAGCTACGCGGTGCACGATTGAAAGTCGGAGAGCTGTTAGGCCGGTAGCTTGGTCATATATAACAAGTTTCTCGTCAGAAGTAGGTTACATCGCTCACCAACGTAGAAAGAAGAGAGGCGGATCTGTGGGCGCAAGCGTTTGCCGGGTCGCATGAAAGGCTTTCAATTCAACACTCCGTAATCATTAACTATGCATGTATAGCGTGCATAGTGACCTGCACCCGAGGCTGTTTGAAATGAACCCTGAATTTTTGTGAGAAACTTATAAACACTAGCTAGCTTTAGATTACTCTCTTTTGGCATGTTTTATGCTTTGTTTTCAACGGATCTGTTGCCAACTGGTCAGTTTGTGATGCAACCGGTATGTTTTTTTATAGGTTGTATCCCTTTTATGCAGGCAATGGTAAGGGGTGTCTATGCAAGCTACGCATATTTGGCTTACTCTGGGAATTATCATGGCCTCAGTTTTTCCGGTATTTGGCCAGGCGACTGCCAGCCTTATGGAAATGAGTATCGAAGAGCTGATGCAAATAAAAATTGTTTCGGTGAGTAAGCGAGAGCAGAAGATTTCAGACACTGCTGCTGCTGTGAGTGTAATTACAGCTGATGATATCCGGCGTGCTGGTGCGCTGACTATTCCCGATGCCTTGCGTATGGTACCAGGCGTTGAAGTGGCACATATCAATGCGAATAAATGGGCAATCTCCATTCGCGGGTTTAATGGACTCTACAGTAATAAACTTCTGGTTCTGATTGATGGTCGTAGTGTTTATACGCCACTGTTTAGTGGTGTATACTGGGATATTCAGGATACGATGATTGAAGATATTGAGCGTATCGAGGTTGTTCGTGGTCCGGGCGGAAGCCTCTGGGGAGCTAATGCGGTTAATGGTGTTATTAATGTGGTCACTAAACACGCATCTGAAACCCAGGGGGGACTGATTACTGCCGGAGGTGGCAGCCACAACAGGGCTTTCGGCGCACTTCGTTACGGTGTTGAGTTGGGTGATAATGCCTGGTTGCGTTTATACGGCAAAGATTTCAAGCGTACAGCCTTCAAGAATTCGGTTGGGAATGCTGCTTTTGATGAGTGGCGTATTCCGCGCGGTGGTATGAGGTTGGACTGGAATCCTTCATCGAAGAGTAGAGTGAGGCTTTCGGCAGAGGCTTATAAAGGTTATGCCGAGCAATCTAT
>Ga0316202_10000368_pt1 | contig 54008 bp, 60 predicted proteins | sample 3monrhotite_MG_FD_204934 | JGI IMG/M metagenome (GOLD analysis project Ga0316202, IMG submission 204934) | Microbial mat bacterial communities from mineral coupon in-situ incubated in ocean water Damariscotta River, Maine, United States -... | ecosystem: Environmental > Aquatic > Marine >...
AGATTTATTAGTTAACGTTTCTGTTCCTGCTAAAGAAGCAAATGAGCCATCTGATAAAGCAGAGTTAAATTCTGATAAAGTACCAGTTAAAGTGCCTTCAGATAAATCTAAAGTAATTGTATTATTAACACTATCAATAGTTTTATTTGTAAGTGTTTCTGTTCCTGCTAAAGAGGCAAATGAGCCATCTGATAAAGCAGTATTAAATTCTGTTAAAGTACCTGTTAGTGTATTATTTGTTAAACTGATTGACTTATTAGTTAAAGTGTCTGTAGTATCTTTTAATACAATTGTGCCTGAAGCGTCAGGAATAACAACTGTTCTATCTGCTGTTGGATCAACAACAGCTAAAGTTAATTCGTTTGCGTCAGCTGTTGCACCTTCAAAAACAATGTTGTTATCAATTGTTAATGTTGTAAATGCACCAGGTTGACCACCACCAGATACATCTGATAAGAAAGCAACTGTACCACTAGCATTTTGAAAAGTAATTGTTCTATCAGCCGTTGGGTCTGTAACTTCTAAAGTTGTTTCATAGTCATCATCTGTAGAACCTTCAAATATAATTGTATTTGAAATAATAGGATCAGTTAAAGTTTTGTTTGTTAAAGTTTGTGTAGTGCCAGAAAATAAAGTATCTAGTTGTGATAATGTAACTCTACCTTCAGTTCCACCATCTGATAATAAAATTTGATCACTAGCAGCAAGTGTTGAACCTGTTAGATCAGTAGCATTATCAATATTTACAATAGCCTCAACGTTACCAAATTCTAAAGCTGTACCAGCAGAGTTGACTTTTATAACCTGACCTGTAGTACCAATAGATAAAGAGGCACCAAGACCTCCGTGCGATAGATCAATAAATTCACCTGATTGATATTCGGCAAGACCTGATACTTCAGATCCATTAAACGTTGCTCGTATTGGAGTTTTAGCACTCATTTACTTTATATTCCTTCCATTGTTGGCATATGGCCTGGTCTAATTGTTTGTATTGATGTTCCATTTGCAGTTGTGAATGGTAAATAATATGATTGTACAACAACGTGATCTAAAAATCCATTAACTGTAGTCATATCTTTATTATTTACAAGAGCAAGAGTAGTTTCAGTTCCATCTGTTTTTGTAAATGGCACTCTTTTACCAACATTATGTTGAAAATCATTTTTCCATTCACTACCATTATAATTTAAAATTTGACTAGGTAGTTGAGTTGTGAAATTTGTATCTGTTAAATCAACTAATGCACCATTACCAGCAGCAGCCGCACCACCTATTTCTTTTATAACACCAGCGTCATTGATAAAAAACTTTTGATTTGAAGTATCAATCGCAACCTCTCCACTTACAAGATCACTTATAGTTGGAGTGCCCGTACCTCTTTTAAGTTTAATAACTGTCGCCATTAATATATTTCCTATTTAATGACGATTAGTAAGTTCCGCCGTCTAAATCGCCGTACGTAATATTACTACCGTCTGATTGTAAAATTTTACCACTTGCACCAAGTGTTAACTTATCAAGTGTGTTTGAACCACTAGCGTATAAAATATCACCAGTAGTATATGAACTCTGTCCAGTACCACCATATACTTCACCAATAACATCAGCATTCCAAGTACCTTGACTAATAGTTCCTAATGTTGTAATTGATGTTTGACCAGCATAAGTTGATTTAATCTGTAATGCGTCAGATGATATTTCAATTGTACTATCATCAACAGCAACATCTATTTGATTGCCCGTTTTTGTTAAGGCATCACCAGCACTTATTTGACCAGCGCCAGAGAATTGAGCAAATGTAATACTTGTACTACCAAATGTTGGTACGCCGTTATGTGTAGCAACATAACCATTATCAGCGTTTGTAGAACCTTGTTCAACAAAGAAGAAAGTACCACCAGTTAATTCTGAAGCTGTATCAGCATCTGAACTTCTTGTTAATACGTACGCAGTTGAACCATCACCAACAGTTGTTACAGTATAGATACCGTTTTGAGTAGCTGTTGATTGATCTTTAACTAAAAGTCTATCACCTGAAGTTAAAGAAACACCGTCAATTGCAATAGCACCATTTGAACCAGCTGTTAATGTTCCTGCGTCATTATCATATGTAGCAGATAAATTGGCAGTTGTAGCAACAACAACACTATCTTTTACATCTAAACCATTTGCAACACTATCAACATATGCTTTTGTAGCAGCATCTTGGTCTGAACTTGGATCACTAACGTTTGTAATTCTACTGTTGTTAACATCAACTGAACCAGAACCTTTTGGATTTAATACTAGATCAATATTAGTGTCATCGCCTGTTGTAGCAATTTCTACACCATCACCAGTAGCAGCGTTAGTAACTTGTAATTCATTAACAGCACTTGCAGTTGTTCTTAATAGAATTAACTCGTTACCATTTGCGTCAGCAAGATAACCAGCGTCAGCAAATTTAGGTGCTGTAAGTGTTTTATTTGATAGTGTTTCTGTTCCTGCTAATGTAGCAAAAGAACCATCAGACAATGCACTATTAAATTCAGCAATAGTACCTGTTAAAGTACCTTCAGATAAATCTAATGTTAAAGTGTTGTTTGCACTATCAATTACTTTGTTTTGTAAAGTTTGATTTCCTGTTAACGTAGCAACAGTACTGTCTATAGCTACTGTAATTGCATTACCTGTAGCAGATGTATCAATACCAGTACCACCAGAAACAGATAATGTTTCACTATCTAAATCAATTGCAATTGTTCCTGAATCTGTTGTTACATCTAAATCCTGTGCTGTAACTTGTGAGTCAACATAAGCTTTAATTGCTTTAGCAGAAGCAAGTGTATCATCACTTGCAGAAACAGAACTTAAATCTGTATCAACAATACCAGAAGCAAAATCAGCAACTTCTATATTAGATATAGAGTTACCAGTTCCATTTGCGTCAAATGTTTTATTTGTTAAAGTGTGTGTTGATGAAGCTGTTAGTACGTCAGCGTGTGTACTAATTGTAACTGTATCACCAGAAACTGAAGTATCAATATTTGTACCACCAGTAAATGTTAATGTGTCTGAACCTAATGCAACACCATCGTCTGTACCACTATCAGCAGCAATATCTAATGTTGTTGATATTGTAGCCGTACCAGCCGCTGTTAAACGACCTTGTTGATCAACAGTAAATGTTGGAATTGCAGTTGAAGAACCATAACTACCTGGAGTTACAGCAGTGTCATCTAAATCAAATGTAACTTCGTTATCTGCAACTGTTGATGTTAAACCTGTACCACCAGTAAACGTTAAAGTTTGACCAGTAGTAAATGTGTCTGTAGTCGAGCCATCAGATAAAGTAAATGAACCAGATGGAACAGCAGCAAAACTTAAATTACCAGAACCGTCAACTGTTAAAAATTGACCGTTTGAGTAAGTACCTGGAAGAGTATAAGTAACGTCTGAAGCTAATGAGTTGGGAGATTTAAGAGCTACAAAATTTGTACCGTTATTAGTACCTTCGTTTAATTTTATTGTACCACCTGTAGTAGCATTATTACCAATAAACAATTCATCAATTGCTTTATTAGAATCTACTACTAAACCAGAAGACGCAGTTAGCGTTCCTGGTGTGTGGTCTAAAAGTTGTGTGTAATATCTACCACCAATTTCTATTGCTGAATTAGATGAAGATGTTGGATCACCAATGAATAACCTATAACCATTACCACCAGCACCATTATCGGTTGCTGAAGTATCATAGACATAAGCTAGTTCCCCTTGGTTAAGGCCGCTGGGTGCATTAGCACCAGTGGTTCGTTTAATTTTGATTATTGTTGCCATTTAAAATCTCTCCCTATTTTTTAAAATGTGCCACCGTTTAATATTAAATTTCCACTTTCAGTTTTTATATCATTTCGACTTGTCCATTTTTTAGAAGTATTATCATATTGAAGCATTGCACCATCATTTAATGTTGATACATTAACATCACCTAGAGCATTAAGTCTAGTTGAAGCTGCTGGAACAGTAACGGAAACGTTTCTCGGTCCCGAAGTATTATTATTAATTGTAGCTGTTATTCTGTCTGACATATTACCTTATTACTAGTAAGTTTATAATATTTATAATAATAAGGTAATGTAAAACTAGTTAATAACTACTTTTTTTCAGCTTCTTTTGATGTGTCAATGCCCAATTCAGCGGCAATAATATCATCATAGTGTTTTTGTAAAATAGCAACTTTTTCTAACTCTAAAGACAACTTAACTCTAGTTGCTTGTAGGTCTTGTCTAATGATAATACTATTTAAAGTTTTTGTATTTAACTCACTTCTTTTATAGTCTTTACCATCAATTGTAAAAGTTTGCTCTGTCGCAGGTGCTGTTGTTGAGTTGATATTTTCACTACTCATGTTATATTTCTCCTTAGTTATTATACGTTAGGTCTAACAGTCATTAGACCTTCAATTATTCTTGTTACTGTACCTGAAGAATCTGTTACGTCTAAATCATAAACATATCTTGCAGGCGCTTCTAAAGCAGCTGTTTGTGTTGCAGTTAGTGACATTGTAACTTCTCCAGTTGTCCTGTCACTATCAAACACAATAGTTAAATCTGTTCTTGTTCTTGTAGAACTATATCCCAATGCCATCTTTGCAGTTGCCGTATAACCCGTTAAATCTAACGGATCTCCGCTGCTACCCCTTACGGTTACAGTTGAACTGAAAGTTGTACCTTGAGCTATATTATAATTAGCTGTTGCTGCCATAGTAGTATTTATACGTATAAATAATAGTATTAATCAATTTGAGGTTAAATTATGGCAATAGATATACAATTTTTATATAAGAATTTAGTAGATCCAAACAAAACTTATGAATCAGTTGATGAATTTTTTGACCCAACATATACTGGAACTACAGATGAAGAAGATTTAAAGGTACAAAAGGCACATGAAGAATTAAATAAAACTTATATATATGAAAGAATGAGTATACTTACACCTGATAAAAAAGGAGTTGTAACTGTAAGAAGGTTTGATACTTCTTCACATTACAATGAATGGAAAAAACAAAGAAGTGTTTTGCCTAACATAGATTTTAATATATCTGAACAAGAAGGTTTTTTCATAAACATAAAACAATGGGGCAACATAGATTTAGAAAGACAAATAGAGGAGTTTAACTAATGGCAACACATATTCAACAATGGAAATTAACTAATAAAGACGAGTCGTTAACGTTTGGATCAGTAGAGGAATTTTTTAATAAAAGCTCATCAACTGTTATTAACGAAGACAATATAAAATTATATTTAAATACCGAAGCAACATACGTATTAGACAAGTATGCTATTTTATCTGAAGATAAAAAATCTGTAATAGTTGTAAAAGAATTTAAAGATACAGATTCTTACAATGAATGGAAAACAAAAACAGCTGAATTACCAGTTATTGATGATCTTGTAGAGTCTGAAGAAGGCATGTTTACAGATCAGTTACCAAACGATTAATATTTAATCAACACATATATATTATGAATGAATGTAATTATATTATCACACAAGCGTAGTCTTAACAAGACCGAAGGTCTTATCACAGCGAATTTAAATAACCACATCACATTAGTTTGTGATGTGGTGCCAAACAAGTCAGGCGATCGCTACAAACCTTTCATAAAACACATAGACGATTTAGTTGTATCAAAGAAGTTTGATATAATAGAAATCACAAAACAAATTACATCTTGTGATAAAGTGTTTTGTGTATCAGAAAATTTATTTCCTATTCAAGCACAATTAGAAAGTTATTATGGCATACAGAATATATCTGCCTTCGCAGCTGAAGTCTTTTCAAATAAACAAAAGATGGATGATTTCCTTAGATCAATAGGTCTAAACCATCATGTGCCTAAAAGTATTACACCTACTTTTCATAGTCAATTAGATATATTTGAAGGCAAAGAGTTTTTTACAAAACCTGACATTGGTACTGGTAGTAATTCTTTTTTTCCTAAATCAGATCAGAATATACCTATTATAGAGTATAGAAGATGGAACAATAAACATCATTTTTTAGATCATTTAAGTAAACTAAATTATCATAATGATTTTTTTGAGATAAACAAACAAGGTATACAAAATGAAAATTTTAATTATATGCCTTGTAAGATTATGGCACAAGAATATTATTGGTCTGAAGAACCATCTATAGGTACTTTTGGTTATGTCAAAGATGGCAAAATAGATAGTTTGTTTTATGCTAGAACTGCCCAAGTTAAATATGGTGATGTACTAGACTTTAATAAAAATCCTATGGAACAACATTCAATTAGTAAGAAAAGTGATATTACAAAAAATTTAGCAGTATGGTCTTTACCTGCAAGTGATGTAGATGAAGAACAACAAAAAGTAATACATAATTTTGTACAAACTGTGGTTGATGAATTAAAAGTAAAAGAGATGTACTTTGCAGGACCTGAATTTCATATAATAGGTAAAAAATTAATTGCAATAGATTTTAACACACGTATAGGTCAGTTTATGAATATATTAGATAAACTACCTGGTAATAATATATTCAACAATATAGGTAACAATAAAGAACCAGAGATAACAACTCACCTACTATGGGGTTGTACTCAATTGAAACCTGGTGTAATTAAAGATATAAAAAATATAGAAGTTGTTGAACAATATATGAATTATCTGAATAGAAAAATAGAAGTCGGTATGACAATACCTGAATTTCAAAATCTACAAAATAAGAAGTTTAACGTAAATCTTAATATAACTGGTAGAAATCAGCAAGAGCTGTTTGACAACTATAAGGATGCCAACCAGCTCTTACATAATTGTATTACTTACTAAAGTTAGCAACAGCCTCTTCAAACATTTCTATAGTTTGATTAGAACCATTTCCAACATAAGTTACAGAGCCTTTGAATTTACTATTCCACTCGGTAGTAGTAGAGAGGTTTGTTACAGCAGAACGTAATTCATTTGTTAAGGCGTAGTTAGCATTAATGGTGATGATTGCGTCAACAAATCTAAAACCTAATTCACCTTTTTCTGAAAAGGCAATACATTTAGATCCATCTTCCTCTAATGCGGCTTGACGTGAAGTAATTGTAAAGACAGTATCGGCGTCTTTGCCAACATAACCTTTAGTAGTACTTCCGCTGCCAGAATAAGGTACAACTACAAAATTTACATTATATTTTGCACCTAAATTTTTTAAAAATTTTGCAACTGGTTCTGATCCCCATGTCGCAATCTTAACCGTTTGTCCACTCATATCTTCAAGTGAATTGTATGCTCTACTACACATAAGAGTTTCATATGTCATTAAAGCAACAATATTATCTTTAGATACTTTCGGACTTTTTAAACTATCGTCACCTGGCCATTCACTAGACCATATCGTTAAGATAGGTTGTGTACCTTTACCTTCTATATAAGTGTATGCAGTAACTGGATTATCTGCCTGAACAAAGTTATGTTCAGTTGTATCACCTATTGTAGAAAGAATTTGTCTGAAGACACCTTCTTGTGAACCTGGGTTGATAATTTGCACTTGTGCGTATGCCATTGTACTGAATAACATACTCATTAATATTAACATTATTTTTTTCATTTTTTCTCCTACAAGATTATTAATGTTCTAATTAAATTTTCATAAAATAGATCGCTTAGAAAGTATCCGTAAATAATAGGACTAGTGTCCCAGCGTCTAATTAAGAAACCGATTATAGACAAAACAAATATACAGATAATCATCCATTCACGTATGGCGAATATTGATATACTTGCAATGCTAATTATTGAGAGAAGTAAGATGTTTGCAATTGTTCTATATTGTTTATAGAGATATGCAATCTTACCTAACAGATTGAAACCGTACCAGCTTAACCCCAAACAAAATGCAGTAACAAAGGGTATAATATAAATTATACTTTCTAAATGTTTGACTGTATTTTGAGCGTTGAAAACGAAACCATCTTCTAACATAATATAATAAATCAAAACTTCACTTCCCGTAATGGGTATCGCTAGTATAAGCAAAGGCAATAGTGATGATAAGGCGCCACTATTATTTGCTGCCTCTGCGGCTGCTATGCTTTTAAGTACAGGTTTTTTGAAAAACCTTTTAACAATGTTTGCACTTGCATAACTGCCAAGAATATTTGTTACACCTGGTATAAGACCACACCAAAATCCTACAAAACTTCCTATGAGTGTAGGCGTAGTTGTATCTTTACCAACTGTAAAAGTATTTATACGTTTAGGTACTCCTACTTTAAAACTATTTAACTTTGTTAGTTCTGGCACTATGTATAATCCTATCATCACACTTGCAAAAGGTATCCCAATTGCGAGATATGAGTTATTGAAAGTCAAAAAACTGTCAAACGTTATAGGGTCTATACCTATTTTTGCAATCATGCCTCCAAATAAAAACAGTACTATTGTAAACAATTTATTTTGTTTTGTCAATAGTGTAATCATTATAATTGCAGCTGCAACAATAACTGTTTGTAGTACACTATTATAAAATCTAAAAACTTCTATAATCCAAGGCAATACAAAAATAAAAACAGTAAAAGCAAATACAACACCTATTGTACTACTAACGGCATTAGTAGCAACTGCTAGATTACCAAAGCCCTTTAAGAATAATCTATGACCATTTCTTGCAGTCATCATTGCTGAGGCGTCACCAGGTATACCATACAAAATAGCAGTAACACTATTTGTATAATTTGTTGCAATCAATACCGTGACGTAATACATCATAACATTGACAGGTTCTATATGCGTTAAGAAAGGATATAAAGTTGCAGTTGCAACAAAAGGTCCTGCACCTGGTATCACACCAAAGATGACACCACTTAAAGTTCCTATTACAGCCCAAAATATTGTATCGTACATTAAAATGATTTGTTAAAACCTAAAGTAAACTTTCTACCTTCTTGTGAGAAACCATGAGGTGATTCATACTTCTCATTTAATAGATTGTTTAGACTTACACCAAAATTAAATCCATGATAGTTATAACCTAGATTTAAATCAACTAAATGTGTTTCTGGCATTGATATTGTAGACCAGTTTGAGTTATGTATATCTAAATGTTTACCTTTGTATTTGTAGTTAGTAGTTAAAGTAAAATTATTTTCAAACTTTTTATTGTGTATAAAACCAAGTGACCATTCTGGTCTTCTTAATGATAATACATCTTTTGTTTTACTTGTTAAATTACTTGCAAAAAGTTTCCAATCACCTGTATTATATGACATCTCTACACCATTTGTATTCAGATCACCTATATCATTTTGAAAGATAGTAGTAGCAAAGTTATTTTTAGTTAATGTAACCTCTTGTGAGTCACCATATACTACATCGCTGTATAATGTTTTATTTTTATATGACGTTGAGTGACTACCACTTATACTTAAACCATCGTCTAATTCTTGTAAGAATCCTATTTTATAAGTTTCATGGTCTTCATCAAATCTATGATGATATGATAATATATTGTATGAAAAATTAAAGAAGTATCCCATGCCATGATTTCTGCCTGTGTTTTCTGACCATGCAGATTTACCATAATTTTCATCATGTTTATAATCAAAACCTATTCCCCAATTTTGTCTTTGATGTACACCTCTTAATGACCAATTTTGACTATCATAATTAGCGTCATCATAAATTCTTTCATATTCGTGTGTATGAAAAGTTAAACTATTATTAAAGTAATCTATACCTGTTTGAAAAGCATAAAAACTATTATCAGACCATTTGTCATCTTGTATAGCAAGACTATGACCATCAATATCTGTAAACGTATTTCTTGTAAACCAAGATGTTTGCCAATGTATCATATCATACCATTTACTTACATTGACACCTATAGATTGATTTTTTGTACCATCTTTTTCGTCAGCACCTGATAAGGCAGAAACGTTTTTTGATTTATGTTCACCTGCTGAAACAGATATATCAAAATCATTTAATCTTGTATAATAATTACCACTTATTGTTTTGTCATTACCATTACCTGATACATTATATCTTTTATCGTAATCTACGGTTGTTCTTAAATTAATTGCACCACCCACAGCGTCTGCACCCCAATGAGCACCTGCACCACCTTTATATACATCTACTTGTACAACGTTAAACATAAAGTCTTGTCCAACGTCAAATACACCTGTAGGTGTTGACGAGTCATTAATAGGCATACCATTCAATAAAACTAAAGTGTGATTAGAGTTTGTACCTCTTAAAAATACAGAACCAGTTTGTCCTTTTGGTCCTGATTGTGTAACGTCTAGTGTTGATACGTAATTTAAAACACTTGGTAAATCAATTAGATTGTGTTCTCTTATTTCTGTTTTTGTAATTGTTGTTGTAGGTGTTATTCTATCACCTAATGCGTTTGAATTGTTTAATTTTGGATATATTGTAATACAAGGAATATCATCATGCCATTTACAATTGTTTTCTGCTAAAGTTTTTGTTGATACAAATAAAAGTAATAATATAATCAGTAATCTCATAATTTAATCCTATAATAGTTTCTTATATTTAGACGTTTGTTTACCTGTTATTTTTGCAATTGTTCTAGGCCATGGTCCTGTATTAGCAGTACTATGTGGTATGTTTGCCCAATCAAACCATATTACATCACCTGCTTTCCATGGTGGTACATATGTATTCCCGAATTGAATAATATGTCCTGGTTTCCAATCTTCTAACATAACAAAAACTCTACCCCATTCAGGATCAGTTGCTCTGCTTGATGATTGATCTTTTCTTTCTTTTCTTAAACCTGTTAAACTATCAATATGTAAATGTAACATCATACCTGTAGTTTGTGTTTGTATATTAACTTGTGCGTCTTCTAAACCTAACCTGTCTGCTAGACCACATAATATAGGACACTCTTTCTTTGTTGCAGTCCACATTCTGTAGATTACAAAGTCTTTAGGTATACCCCAATCTTCTACTAGTTTATTTTCATACTCATAATCAAAATGATCGCCACCTGGTTTTACAGGACTAGGCCAATAGAAATCATATTGTTGCTTGTTTGCATATTCTAATTCCTTTGACCAGTCCTCATAAATGTTTGTTACTGTTTTAAAATATTTACCATGATCACTTTCTCTAAAAGGATTGAAATCATAGTTACTTTGTTTAACAGTTATATCCCACCTGTTCATGCCATACTCCAAAACGCTTTGTTATTTGTAAACAAAGAAGTTACCTTGTTCAACCATGTGTCATCTCCGTAAATATTCTGTACATAGGTGGTCTGTATAAATTACAATGGTCATAATCTACTTTGTTTATTTTTAAACCTACATGACCTGCAAGTGTATTTACAGCGTGTTCAGTCCAGTTAAAGTACCATGTGTACTTCCAGTTTCTATCATAAAAGTAAAATGCACTATTCTTTTGTGCATGTTCTAAATCACCATGTATCCAAGTGTGACCATGTGGGTGATCTGGTTGAAATACTTTATAGTAATTATGAACATGTGACCATAATAGTAAACCACTAGGTGCTAAACAATTCTTTAACGTCATAAAGTTTCTATATTGTTCATCATACGTATACCAGTTTTGAGGACCAAAACATATAATTACATCCCATTTTATATCGTTAGCAGGTTTAAAATCTGCTTGACTACACAATATATCTGCTTCTTTTCTGTAAGGGTCAACACCTGTAACATTGTTTAAGTGTTTCTTATATTCGTTTACACCACAACCCATATCTAATATTGTTAGATTAGGTCTTTCTTTTTGCATTGCTTGTAATCTTTTAACAAGAGCGTCACCTCTTATATTCCATTTGTTAGTAATAGGTTTATCGTTTACATCTTTTATTTCACCTACGACACCTGTTGTACTTGTACCATTTTCTGCTACAAAGTAATTACTTTGATATTGTTTATCTATTTCTTTTACGAAATCGCCCATTGTTTTATCATGCCAATCCATTATACCACCTAGATGTATAGGATATTCTTTATCTCTTACTGTCATAGAAAATTCTTTTTGACAAGTAAGAATAAAATCCATTGTAAAAGGTAATTGATTAATAGGGCTATCTACTGATATGTTCCAGTAAAATAATTCTTCTACTTTATTCCATATTAATTTGTTTATCATTTTATTCTCCAAGACTCACTAAATCTACTTTAAAATTCTTTGTATCTGTCCATATAGTTTTGTTATCAATCTTTTCAAACAACCTATCAATCCACTCATATAAATTCATCATCAATACCCAACGAGGACCTGTGTCTTCTATATCTCTAGGCACAGCATGTAACATACGTGTATTGAATATAACAGGTCTATCAACTATAAATGACTCTACAGGATGATTAAATTGATCGTAAAAAAACTGAGGTGTTTTTTCAAAGTTCCCTAATAAAGGTATACCTAAATTTCCCCACTTCCTGTGGTCAATATGGTTTGCTAACCCACCAGGTTTCACATTACTAATAAAAAAAGATGGACTTTTAAATTCTGCATTTAGACCTTCGTATAATTCATTTAGTATAGGAAATTCCTTAGGGTCTAAAGGAAGTTCTTCAACGTTCCAAAGGGCATTATTTTTATCGTACCCTTGTTTCCATGTTGCTGTTTTAGCATATTCAATTATCTCATTGAAAACGTTTTTATCGTATTGTAAATTAAATTTTTTATGATACCACATTATGCAAACCTATATTGTTCTATTAATCTTTCAAATAAATGTTCATCAAATTTCATACAGAATACTAACATAATAATTTCGTCCGATGTACTAAAAACTGAATGTCTTTTATTTGCGTTAAAGAAAAACATTTGACCATCTTTAACATCTCTAACTGTATCCTCATATATAAATTTTAAATCTTTTTTATCACACCTGTTAATGAAAGCAATAAATCTTATTTCATCATAACCATATTCTAATTTGTTTACATCATAGTGTTCAGGAAAATAACCACCTGTGTTTAGTTTTAAAAAGTGACATCTCCCTAACCAAGGTTTCCATGGTTCAATGAGTTTCTGTAATTCTTGTGAGTTCTTATATACTTCGGTATATTCTTTTATTTGATGATTTGTAATATTAGTGCCGTGTATATTATTGTATTGTAGTAAACTATCTAAATCAGGTATACCACTTAATCCACCATCTAAACTTGTTACACTTAATCCCCACCTGTTATTTGGGTTTCTTAAATTGTATGGTTTCCATGAGTCTTTGTATGGCTCAAGGTCTTTCATAATCTGTCTTGTATTGATGTGTTGTTTCATTTGCAACCAATCACCCATAGTAGAAAGTCTTAAAAGTGCTTTGTTTGTTCTATCTACACTACTCATATAAATTTTATCCTTTTGTTTTTTTCATTCTGTTCCCAATTTACTAACGTACCATCTAGTAATTTTTTTTCTATATCTTCATAACTGTTATGACGCCAAGCACAAGTTATAATAATTCTATTTTTTTCTGTCTTGTTTTCTACACCATGTATTTCAGGACCTTTAAATAACCAAGGTGCAAATTCATTTGTTATATCATTTTTTTCATATGTCATTCTATACTTTTCTGTACTTCTATCAAAACTATCATAGAAGACTTGAGGACTTGTATCGCTAAACTCACCTCTTATTGCAAAGTTTAAAGCAGCAGGTCTGTTTCTATCTTGGTGTGGTGGTGCCCCACCAATTGCTGTTTGTGTGTACAGTACAGTATCAAAAGATATTGCAGGTGTAAAAAGGTTTATCAACTCATAATGAAACTCACTAAAAGGATAGTTTTTACATTCCATTCTAGCAGTAAATGCCTCTTGTACAGTCCATCTTATGTGACCACAATCAAATAGATACCAATTCTTTTGATCTATACTCTCTAAATGATTTAATAGATATTCTCTATCGTACCAAAGAGTTTTTAGCTCACGACAATACGGTGCTGATCTTGTTTCTTCCAAGGACGTCAACCTTATCTCTGGCGTCATCATTAAACCTTTCATAATTTGTTTGTATAATTTCTAAATACTTAATCATTGTATCAGCGTCTGATACTTGAAAACACGTCATAGGATTGTGTGTAAAGTCTTCATACTTACAATGTTTCATAATTAAATTGTCTATAATCATGGCGTATCTATGACTACAATTTCCTAAACCTTCTTTGCTCATATTCTCTAACATACCTATAGATGTGGCCCAATCACCATTAGGGTCAGGTAAGTTTTTTAAATAAGATAAATTTTCTGTTTTGTGATATGCGTTTTGTACGTAACAATTATCAACACTTGTAAAATATACTTCATCAATACCTAGGTCTCTTATCTTGCTGTAATAGAAGTCGTATGCTTTTAAATGTGTGGCTGCATACTCAACTAGAAATACACCAGGCAATCCTATTAGTAATATCTTTTTATCTTTAAATAATTCGTGTGTAGAATACCAGTTTGTGGCTGCACTATCTTTGTGCATAGTTTTAACATCTGGTATTATATCGCCAACTCTTATCATAACGTAATCTCCTTTGATTTCAAAAAACATCTCTTGGCTTTTCTTCCCCACCAGAATAAATGCTTTGAGTGGTCTACTATATCTTTATATTTATAAACGGTTACAGAAACGATATTGTTAACTGAAACTAGTGGTTTGTTATCATAAAACCAACTATACCAGTTTTTGTTAAATTGTTTTTCTATATCATCTCTTTCATATGTGTCAAGGAGATGTTTGTTAAACTGGCACGCTTCTCTTACATCAACATTATATTCTTTCTTACATATGTCTATAACTTCTTCATGTACCTTGTCTATGTTTGCATATAAGAAAGCAGCTGAGGCACCAGTATCAAATAAATGAAAATCATCACCACCCTCTACAGTTCTTCCCCATATTTTACCTTCAAACAAACTTTCTTTTAGACTATTTGTGTGATTTATATATTCTTCATTTAATATGCCATTACCATATCTACTATGCTCAAATAGTTTTTTATAAAACTCTATAAATGGTACATTGTGTTTTCGGTTTAAATATGTAGCTGCAACTTGACTAACGCCATGATAGTGATGTGGTATAACAAGACCTTTAGCAAAAAAATACATATCAATATAATCTTGTGTACTAAAACTATTAGTTTCATATGCAACATAATCACTTTCACCATTACTATCTTTAGGATAGGTATTACCACCTGCAGGTGCTCGTGTCTTTGCATATTTGTATCCGAATTTGTTTTTATATTCAGGATCAGAAAAAGGAGTATTAGGCACAATACTTAAAGGGTGTACTAACAAGGCATGGTCACTTCCTAATTCTAGTATCTTACCTATACCTTCAATCCATGTATCTAATGTTTCTTCAGGCAAACCTACAATTAACTCACAATAACTTTCAACGCCTGCATTGTTATAGTCGCTAACAATTTGTTCTAATTTTTCATTTGCAAGATTCATTCTTTTGATTGCTTTTAATGTTTTAGGATTCATACTTTGTAAAGCAATTGTAACACCACGCCTCATCTTTGCTTCTTTGTTAAGTATTTCACCTAACTCTACAATACGTTTTGGTTGTTGTTTTGCTGTAGTATAATCTATCTGTCTAGGATAACCAGTTTCATTTCTACGTTTAGCGATGTATCTAAAAAAGTCAACATCTCTATTAAACATACCTAGATTACTATCGCCAAAGAATAAAAACTCAATTTTATTTTCTACAATCCAATCTATCTCACCTATTACTCTATCGTAATCAAACATAGCGATCTTATTGTAATATAAATCTTGTTGGTCACAGAATGTACAACTATATGGACAACCTCTATTAGTTTCTATGATGGCACTATATTTTTTACCAGGTTGTACAAGACTATCCATTAGTCCACTTAAATAAGGACTTGGTATATCGTTTATTTCTTTATCTGGTCTAGGTGGCTTATATGATTCTTTTGTCATTACGCCTGGGTACGTGTAGTTACCTTTTAGTATTTCTGCAAATGCTCTTTCACCTGCATATGTAACTATAATATCGCATAGGTCAGTATTGTCTTCTAACCAACTTTGTTTGAATGGTACTTGTGGTCCACCCATTACTATTTTACAATTAGGATATTTCTTTCTGACTGCTCGTGCTAACTCACAAGTTATGTCCCAGTTCCACACATATGTTGATAATGCTAAAATGTCAGGATTAACAATCTTCTTTAAATATTCATCTACGGTTTCTCTTTCAAACAAGATACCGCCTAGTTCCCAACCTGTTACCTGTGTCTTACAATATTCCCATACGTAACAAACGCTTAATGGTAAGAATGTTGCGTCAGCAATTAGATTGTTTATTTGAGTAAAATATACCTTTTTCATGTTACTTATCCTTTAATCTCTCTACTCTACTCTATTGATATTTATACATAAATATGTTATAATATATTATGAAAAATGTAAATATAGTATGTACAAGTAAACCAGGTGATGGTCTGTTTCATTACAGTTATGAATATTGTTGTTTTCTCAACGACCTAGGTATAAGTGCCAAACTGATTATCATACCGAATAAAAAACACATAATACAAGATTACATAGACGCCATAAATGAGTGTTATACAAAGTTTGAAAACATAGTCTTTAATGACTATATGCCACGGTCAGATGATGTATCTTTAATTATGGGTAGAAGTATGTTGACACTTGCATACCTTGATTACAACAGTTATACCGAAGAACAAAAATTTACATTACATCAATTATTTAGTGGTAAACTCATATCTGTATATTCAGAAAATCACATTAAAGAATATCCTATCGCACTAGATTTTTATGAACCCAAAGAAGTAATTGACTTATGCGACCATGAGGTATATGTAAATGGTGTAGGCGAACAATTTGAAAAGATAATAAACTTTAGTATATACAAACCTATAGAAGATAACATACAATTTAAATATCTATTTTTAGGAACAAATAAAACATATTATAGAGAAGTAGAAAAACATATAAAAAATTATACGTCACATGGTATCATAGCATACAAAGATAAGTACATAAGTCAAAAACATAATCATGTATTCGTACCTGTTAAAAATCTATTAGGTTTATTTGACACTTATGTTTACACTAAACCTAACTTTGATCCTGCACCTAGAATTATACAAGAATGTAAATGGTTAGGAAAAGAAGTGATTTATTTAAGAGATAAATCTATTAAAGATGGTGGACCTGTATATTGGAAAAGACCTGCAAAATGTTTAACTGAACAAAAAGATAAAATAGAAAATTTACTAAAACATTTAAGATGAGTGATATAGCATTTTATAGAAGATCAAAGAAAGGAATAAATATTGACATAAGTAATAGGTGTCCTTTAGAGTGTATGAGATGTCAAAGACAAACTAACTTTACACTTGAAGGCAGAAAAGTTTATGGTCGGGATGCTACAATGGACGAGATAAGAAAGTTATCTGATTATTTTTCATCATTTAATTTTTGTGGTCAGTTATCTGATCCTGTACATCATCCAAAGTTTGTTGAGATATTAGGGTACCTGTATAATAAAGATATACAAGTTACAGTACATAATGCCTCATCTGCCAAATCTAAAAGTTGGTACGTACAAGCGTTTAAGGCACACCCTAAAGCAAAATGGATATTTGCAATAGATGGTTTACCTGAAGAAAGTAACATGTATCGTGTTAACCAAGATGGTAAAAAATTATATGAAGTTATGTTAGAAGCAAAGAAACACTTAAAACAAACGCCATCTTGGCAGTTTATAGTGTTTAGTTACAATGAACACAATTTAGAAAAGGCGAAACAAATGGCAATAGATGAGGGTTTAATGTTCATAGTGTTACACTCGTCAAGGTGGATGGGAGAAGATGACCCATTAAGACCTCAATCAAAAGAATATAATTTAGGATATAAAGGATACGTAAGACCTAATGTCAGATAAAAAAGATAAACTAGAAGGTAAATTTGTTGCTCAATGTATGAACGGCAAAATGCAAATGGCTATGAGTAATAGAGGTCATCTATTACCTTGTTGTTGGTGCGACCAAGAATGGACATTAAGCACACCATTATTTCAAAAAATGTTAAAAGTAAGTAAAGTAAGTGAGGCAGAAAACATAGATGAAATAGTATTGTCAGATGAATGGAGAGAGTTTGAACAAATTATGAAAGACGGTGAGGCAGGCGATCATAGTAAAGTGCCTAAAAATTGTCTGTATCATTGTTTAATTAGACCAGATGATAATATAAAAATAGAACATCATTTAGATGAAAAAGGTAAATCAATAGTAAAAAATAAAGTATGAAGAAACTTATAGTAAGTGGTTGTAGTTGGGGTGATCCTAATTTTATGTCTATGCAACATCCCTCAATGGATACTACGTGGCCTAAATGGCCTGAAATATTAGCAGAGATGATGAATTTAGAACCAATGAATCTTTGCTTGTCAGGAATGGGACAAGAATATATCTATAGTTCTATATCAGATGTGCTATCAGAAATTGATATTAATGAAGTCGGTTATGTTATAGCTGCATGGTCATCAGCACCAAGACGTGACTATGAAAAAACAGATATGTGGAGAGGTGCAAAATTTGGAGATGTTAAGAATGTGAAAAAAGTTAAAAGATGGCACAATATTAGAACAGACGCAAAAGGCGATTTGCAATATTGGATTAGAAAAACTATAAGATACCAATATGCGTTTCAAAATTTAATGGAACAACAAAAAACTAGAGTTGCCGATCAAGCACTTTTTTACAATCAAGTTCAAATGATAAGTTTAATCAAAGGACATATTTGGGAAGTAATAAACAATTTAGATTATTCAGGTTTAGAAGAAAATGATTTACAAATGAAACTAGATAAGTTTCAACAATTTGCAGAATTGCAAAAATATGGAAGAGAATTTGTACGTGATATGCTTACAGAAGCATATATAGACACTTTGAAAAAAAGTAAATATAAATTTAATGAACATTTTTTAGGTTGGCCTACAGATGAGTCACTAGGTGGATATATGATTGAACAATATCTAACTGAAGAATATAGAATATCTGAACAAGATAGGCACCCTAATCCAGTAGGACAAGTGAGAATAGCGGAAATATTATATGAAAAAATTAATAGTAAGTGGTTGTAGTTATACAGCTAAAGAATATATTTCTTCAGCGTATCCTGATATGGATACTTCGTGGTCAAAATGGCCTGAACTACTTGGAAAGAAATTGAATATGGAAGTAATTAATTTAGCAACTAACGGTGCAGGTAACAGGTATATATTGCAAACTTTATTAGACACAATAGAGAGAACACCTAAAGATAAGATAGGTCTTGTTATGGCTGCATGGTCACAATCAAATAGAGATGATTGGCAGAATGGTATGCCTATATCAAAATGGTTTAATAGTAGAATAAAAAGACCTGGCGATATTTATGGTTGGGTAAGAGAATCATTACTAGGTTACATAACTTTACAAAATGTATGTAAAAGATATAACATACCTTACAAACAATTTCAAATGATTGGTTTGTTTGAACCTTGGTTAGGAGGACTTAAAAGAACAGAAGCAGATCAACTTAAAGGTTTGCCTAGATATGAACCTTTAAAAAAACAAAAACTTATTAGAAGATACATAAGAACATTAATAGATGAATATGAAAAATTTATTGATATTGATAATTTTATAGGATATTTAAAAACTAATAATTTAAATATTTTAATAAAAGAACATTTTTTTAAATTTTTAGATATAAATGGATATACTATAAGTAAAATTGATGAACACCCTAGTAAAAAAGGGCATGAAGAAATAGCGAGGTTATTATATGACAGGTTGGGATAGAGATTATCTAGCAAACAAAGATGAATATTTAAAACTTTTTGATAATGTTATGCAAAAAGAAAATGAAAGAAACATTGAGTTTTTAGAAAAGAAAATACAAAAACTTATCAATAGAAAGTATGTCGTTGCTTGTGCTAGTGGTACAGACGCTTTACAATATGCTCTTATGGCATATGCTATAAAACCTGGCGATGAAGTATTAGTTACAAACTTCTCATGGATATCTTCAGCGTCATGTGTAGCTATGAATGGTGCAACAACTGTATTTTGTGATGTTGATCCAAAAACAAATCATATGTCAATTGATAGTATTAAACGTATGTATTCAGACAAAACAAAAGCAATTGTATATCCTCATTTATTTGGTAATATATCTGACATGACAGAAATACAAAACTTTTGTAAAGAAAAAAACATCCCACTAATAGAAGACGCTTGTCAATCATTTGGTGCAAATAGAAATGGTCAACAAGCAGGCACATTTGGCGATATTGCAACATTAAGTTTCAATGCAAATAAACCTGTCGCAGGTATATCAGGCGGCGGTGCTATTTTACTAGATGGTAAAGAACAAGCAGATTTTTTAAGAAAAGTAAGACGACACGGCAACGGTGATGTGTTAGGATACAACTCTAAAATGTTAGCAATCAATGCTGAGTTTATTAGTCATAGAATGGATAAAATGCACGAATGGCAAGATAAACGTTTTAGAATTGCAAAACGATATACTAACAATTTAAAAAATCTACCTGTAATTATACCACATGTTGATGAGGTTGTAAATCATTGTTATCACAAATACGTCATAAGATTAGAAAACAAAGAAACAAGGGATTTACTAAAGAAAAGACTTAACGCTAATGTACATTATCCTATACCTATATCAGAAAACCCCTTGTATAAAACACACATACATAGAAAAGATAACTGCTTGAATTCCCAGTTAATATGTGATACAATACTAACATTACCTATTCATCCATATTTAACGGATAATGAGGTGGATAATACATGTAATATTATAATGGCAACAATATGAATGAAATAATTATAAGTCCAAATGTCACTAGTTTTTGTTATGTAGATGATAACAATAATATGATTGATATAACAGATAAGATACCTCAAAGGTTGCTTAAATTTGTAAAGAGATTAAAGTGGTTGTTTGGTGATGATATAATTTTAGATAGAGCATTACTAGAAAAACACAATGAAGATATTTACGAGTATCTTATAGAAAAGGCTTATGAAAGAGAAGACTTTTTATTTAAACAAACAAGATTTAAAACATTAGCAAAGGAACAATTATTAATAGCATTTAATAAATTATTTTTTACTAAATTTGATAATAGATGATAACGTTAAAAGAAATACAACAGAATTATTTAGCCATAGATTTTTTTATGTCTATGTCTTGTAACAAAGATTGTCATTACTGTACAAGTTATACTTTAGAAATGAGAAACTTGACAGTTGATATTGACTTCCTAAAACAAACACTAGACTATTTAAAAAACTATAAGATACGTGTTTGTCTTCTAGGTGGTGAACCAGGACTAATTAAAAATTTAGATGATGTAATTGCTGAAGTTAAAAGCAGACCTAATCACGTATGTTCAGTACTATCAAACTCTTTTGTACGTAAAAGATATCCACATATACTAAAAGATCCTGATATACTTTATATTGAACATAACATATTAGATTTTTACGAAGACGGTATTAAAAAACTAGGTAATTTAGATAAATTAGAACCTTACGGTTTTATACAACCAAATGATTATAACAATTATAATCTATGTGTAAAAACACCCAATTACTTTAAATACAAAGATAAGTTTCCTGAAGAAATGAAAAAGTTAAATCATAAAAATACAATGTGGAAATCATTTAATGGTAGAACACCTAATAAAGATGATGTCACAGCCGTACACAAACAAGCTGCTGAAATAGATCGTAAGATGTGTGCAGCTTTTCCTATGGTTCCTGTTATCAATTTTGAAACAAGAAAACTTGTACATTGTAGTAAGAAGTTTGCCAATAATATAATTCACTCAAAAACATTTGACATAACACAGGAGAATATAGATAAGATGATGAATTTTAGATTATTTAAATATGAGAACTATTGTAAAACATGTATGGAATGGGTTGAGCCTAAAGGTCATTTTCCTTTATCAAAATATGCGAGTGTGCTAAATGGATAAAATATTTGCAGTTGCTTTAAATCTACACGATCATAATACATATGATGGTGTGTATCATAATCAAAGAGAAAGAGAAACTAGATTTAAACATAATCTACCATATCACGCTGAGGCGTATGCTCATCAATCAGATATACTTAACGTAAGTGATTATAGATTGAATGATGAGTTTACTGAACAATACTTTAAAAAACCAGATGACGCCATACTAGCATTTACATATACGTTTGGTGGTATTAGAAAATCAAAAGAAGAATTGTGGAGTACAATATTAAAAGGGCATGATGAGATATTTAATTACAATCCTAAAAAACTATGGGATCACTATTACAAAGATAATGTTTACTTTATAGATCATCATCAATCACATGCTGCTTATGCGTTTCTTAATTCAGGTTATGAAAAATCTGATATAATTGCGATAGATGGCATAGGTTCTAAATTTAGATGTGTATTTTTTGATAAAGAACAAAACTTAATTGATCTATCAGATAAACTACCTATAGGTTGGTTATGGAATCACATGTCTGGTCTTACAGGTTTTGGTACATTAGGTGCAAGTAAACTTATGGGTAAAGTAGGATATGGTAAGTTTAGTAGATATTACTATACATGTTTTGAAGTTATACTTGATGGTCCTATAACTGAAAAGAAACAAGAACACTTTAAGCAAATAGATGTTGATACGCACGGTGTAGATGATTTAGCATACACACTACAAAGATTTACTTTAGATAAAATAAAAGAACATGTATATCCATTAAAGACTTGTGATAACTTATGTATTGCAGGTGGCGTTGCTTACAATGGTTATATGAATGAAGAATTTACTAAACATTATAACAATGTATTTGTACCACCTGCAGTTGGTGATGAGGGACAAGCCATTGGTGCATATCAACACGCTGATTTTGTCTTAAATAAAAATGTACATAAATCAGAATTGTATGCTGGTAAGGAGTATGATTATGTAGGTGAAGAAAAAGTAAATTATAAAGAAGTAGCACAAGCAATAGCAGATGGTTCTATTATAGGTTGGTTTCAAGGCAAATCAGAAAGTGGTAATCGAGCATTAGGTAATAGAAGCATATTAGCAGACCCTCGTAATCCTGATATAAAGAATATTATTAATCACACTATAAAGATGAGAGAAGACTTTAGACCATTTGCACCTGTAGTATTAGAAGAACATTACCAAGAATACTTTGATACAAGAGGTGGTCCTAGTCCTTACATGTCTAGGATATGTAAAGTAAAAACTGATAAAGTACCAGGCATTACACACGTTGATAATACTGCTAGAATACAGACTATAAATATAAAAGACAATGAGAAGTTTTATAATATAGTGAATGAGTTTTACAAAATTACAGGTATACCGATGTTATTGAATACAAGTTTTAATTGTCAGGAACCTATCGTAGAAACACCTCAACACGCATTAAGAACTTTCAAAAGAACAGCATTGAACATGTTAGTAATAGGAGATTGGGTAATAAAAAAATGAAACACTACGACTTATTAAAAGATAAACGAAGACACGTTATCACTTATAAAAAAGATGTTCCACCAAAAGAAATCATAGATAGAGCTTTAGAAAAAGCATTAATAACAACATCATCTAAAAATAATATGTTTGCATATAGAATAAATGTCTATGGTCCTGAACAACAAGAATGGAAAGAAAAGATATGGACTTTATCTAATAGAAATCATATACAAGTTGACAAAGATACAAATGCTTTAGGTTTATCTAAAGTAACACATGACGCAAAAAAGAATCCTAATCCAAACTACAATCATGTAAGAACTAATCCTTACTTGTTTGCATTTCATAGCAGAGTTGTGCATAAACCAAATGCGTTCTATCAAAAACAGATAGACAATGGTAGTCATACGGCAGATGAGCAATATCCAGAATACGTAGAAAAAATTATAGATCATATCGCTTTAGAAGTAGGAATGTTTGCAACCAATCTATCAAGTTATCTATTAGAAGAAGGATTAGATGTATCGTACAATATTTGTTTTATAAGAGATGTAAAACAATGGCATGATTTAGGTTTTAGTTGGGTAAAAAGAAGACCTATATTAATGATGAGTTGTGGTTATGCTGAAGAAACAAGGCAGCAATGGCTAGAGAAAAAGAATCAATTGGGATTAGACACATGTCCGCCATTATCAGATATAGTAAGTTGGGTTAAATGATAGAAAGAGATCAATTACAATATTTAAAAAATATATTGAGCTTACATAATAATCATATAGATTATAATTTATTGGAAAAAATAATTTATACTATTAAAGAAGAGCCTGATTTAGAACATAATATATTAGACTCTTTTAGTACTCCTCAATTAAACGCAAAGATGAATATTGTAAAACATTGTGATAAACTTGGTTTAATAACAGATCAATCAGAAATAACAATATTCGGTTGTTGGTTTGGCAGTATTCTAGTACCTGCATTGGCACCTAGAGTAAAAAAGATTACAGCAATAGATATGGACGATAGAGTTATAAAGATTGCAAAAAATAAATTATTTTACAACTATGAAAATGTAAACTTTATATCAGATGACATATTCAAAGATTTTAGAAACGAATATGAGAAAACAGATTTATTCATTAATACTTCGTGTGAACATATGCGACCAATGTCTGAATGGGGACCTATAGGACCTAAATCACTATATTTCAATTCAAAATTTGGTGTACCTGTCACACGTAAAGTGCCATGGTGGACAAGAATGAAAAAGACAGCACACTTTGCCTTTCAATCAAATGACATGTTCAATATAGATACACATATAAATTGTGTAAACAATATTGATGAATTTAAAACACAATTACCTAAAAACACCGAAGTGCTTGTTGAAGATGAAATTAATGATGAAAGAGGAACAAGATTTACATTAATAGGAAAAATATTATGAAAAGAGTAATTTTTAGTTTGTATATTGATATACCTTCAGAAGATATTGATATTTTTGATAAAAACATTTTGAAGACAGGTGATACACCTATGAACATAAGAACTAAAGAGCAATTCGCAAAACATTATGGTGATCTATGTGCTTGTAAACAAATCTACGCTGACGCTATTGGTGCTGATTTTATTTTATATGAATATGATACAAACTTTACATTATGGTCAGAAAATATAAAAAAACAATATCCATACCTTACAATGTATAATATAATAAATTTTTATAAGATACATTTAATGTATGAACTATCTACGAAATATGATGAAATATTATTTTTAGATTTTGATGTTGTGCCTATGAAAAATGAAAACTTTTTTGAGGTGTGGGATTTAACAAAAGGTATTGCTGTACTAAACAATAATAATAAAATCACAAAAATAGATTCAGTTACAGATACATCACAAACAATAAGAAGTCCATCATCAAAATATTTCAATACTCAGGCAATGTTGATAGAAAAAGGATTAAGTCCTAAAAATGATGTTATTAATACAGGTATCGTAGGTATTAACAAAGATCATTTAGTAAAACTAAACTACTTTGAAAATTTTAAAGATAATTTAGCTATGATGTCTGAATTAAAAAATAGCAGTGATATATTCCCTAAAAAAGTATTACAATATTTTGGTTGGGATAATGAAACATTATTTTCATTTAAAATAAAAGAAAACAATGTATCTGTACAATGGTTAGATGACAAGTGGCATTATTTTTTATATCAACAAGGATTCATACCTAAAGATACTATACTTTGCCACACTATCAACAAAGACTTTGATCTTGTGTGGAGAAGACTTAATGCTTAAAATATGTACGGTATACTTTGATGGTTTTTACACACCTGATTACGTTGAAAGACTACACGATAGTTTACGTAAACACTCATCAATAGACTTTGAGTTTGTATGTTTAAGTGATACAGATGTCAAAGCAGATTTAGTTCTACCTTACAATCATCATAGTAATATAGTAAAACATTGGCATAAACTAAAATTCTTTAGTCCTCAATTTGCATATCAGAAACCAGATGATGATATAATCATTATGGATATAGATCAAGTCATAGTAAGTAATATAGATGATTTACTAGGCCATCCTGTATCAGATAATGAATTAGTAACATATGGTCAATGGTGGGAAAACAAACTAGGTATCAATGGTGGTTTCTATAAGTTTAAATCAGGTAGTTTAAAATTTTTATGGGATGACTTTGCACTTAATCCTGAATACTGGCAATTACATTTCTATAACGAAGGAACAGTACATAAGAAATATTATGGCGAACAAAATTATGTCAAGTGGAAGATATTAGAACATAAAGCAAAACTAACTAAAACACCTAGTGAATGGATTGCGAAATATACAGATGACTACAATGAAAATTTAAAACTAAATCAAATGTATATGCAAAAGTTTGATACTGACTTTATGATATTAGATAAAGAAGTAAACGAAAAATTAAAAGTAGTACACTTTACAGGTGTAGGAAGAAAGATAAATGAGAATTATTTGTTGTAGATTTGGTAATAAGTTTACTCAATGGCACGTTGATAACTTAAAACATATGATAGATGAATACTCTGGTCTAAAGTATGATAGTTTTGAAGTTATAGAAGACGACCTATATGGTAATTGGTTTAACAAATTTCAGATGTACGATAGGTTCCGAGATGGGGAGAACCTGTATTTTGATTTAGATATGATTATCTACAACAAGTTACCTAATCTAGTAAGAAAAGATTTTACGTTATTAGATGATACGTGGTGGAGAGAACCTGCTCACACACCTTTAAACTCATCTATAGTATCATGGACTGGTGATGTATCTTATATATGGGATAAGTTTAAAGAACAAGACTCTTTCTACGTGGATACCTACACTAGAGGAAGTGATGAATGGTACTATAAATTCATTGACTATAAAACGTATGAAAGAGTATGTCCTTCAATTAAAGACTATCTCTATTATAAACCTTTGTCCTACAGTATGATTACACTTGGTCAAATGCAACATATAATGGAAAAAGGTTGGACTGGTTGGTATTCTAACTATTTTCTAAAATCTGACAAGCAGTAGCAATAATATCTCTTTTAGTTTTTGATTGTCTTAGCTTTTTCTTTAATTCTTCTTTTTTAGAATCCTTAATTCCGTCTAACTCAAATATTGCAAGTTTTAAAGCAAAAACGTGATCTAAATTTTCTTCATCACCAAAAATAGCTTCTACTACTCTAGGATAAAATTTAGTGTCAATCTTATTTGAGTCCATTATTAGACCGTCTTTTTTTGCAATTTCTAAAACCGTATTTTCAAAATCTCGTCTTTCGTCTTTCTTTTTCTGATACGTTGCCTCATGCAATTGATCTAAATTCATAACGGTTGATAATGCTTTATATTTTACATCATTTTCATCAAAAGGAATGTAATATGATATTGTTGCTGTCTTATCTTCATTTGTCATTAATATCTCAATGTTTTGTCTTTCGTTGTCACAAAAATGAGCAGTTATAAAATGTTCTTTTAAATATTCTTCAGTTAACATGTTTGTTCTCCTTAATATAGTCATATAAGTTTATTTTAGGTGACCAACCTATTTTATTTAGTAGTGTATTATCAGCAAGGTTATTCAATCTTTCGTTTTGTTCTCCCACAACACGTTTACAATTAATTCCAAAGTATTCAATCAACTCTACAAGATTGTTTGTAGTACCAGAACCTAAATCTGTTACACCTCTTAAATTTGATTTAATTAAAGTATCTATCCCCCTCACTAAATCGTCAACGTGTATAAAATCTCTACTATGATTTGTGTTGATATAAGGAACATCATTTCGTAATATTCTTGGTATCAACATTGTTTCTCTAGCATTAGGACCATACACGGTTGTAAATCTCATACCCATACTGTTTGCGGGAGCAATACGCTCTAAAGCATATTTACTCATTGCATATGGATTTTTCCAAGGTTCGTGTGCTGTTGATGAACTTGCGTATAAGATTCTTGTATCTTTGAAAAAATCAAAAAGTCTTTGACCTGCGATTACATTTTGTATCCAATACTCTTCCGATTTATCTAAACTATCTCTAACGCCAGATAAACCAGCGAGATGTATAACTAAATCTACAGAATATTTTAAGTCGCAAGAAAGTAAATCATTGCCTGTTGTTTTGTCCAGACAAATTACTTCGTGTTTTTGATCTGTTAAGAATTTATTTAAGTGTTGACCTATGAAGCCTTCACTGCCTGTTAATAATATTTTCATAATTCATAATATAATTTATAAGTCTATTAAGACTTATGTATTCTTAAATAATATGTTGCAGCTGTAGTTGCAGATCCATTTGGAAATTCCTGTGCTCTATAGTCATCAGCATTTACAAATCTTGTTTGATAGTTACCAGAACCATCTAATATAGTATCAGCCATACCAGAACCTCTAGTATTACCAGAGCCAGAAGTACCAATGTTATAACTTAAAGAATAACCATCACTAGATGATACTGCTGTGTATTGCATCCACTCTTGTAATAGTGTATCAAATGCAGCTGTTGTAAATTCTTTAATATTATTAGAACCATCTAAAAAATATGGTTCAGTATATGTAATTTGAGAACCATCAATTCTTTGTAAATAATAGTTTGTAACTGTTGTTGGTTGGTCAAGTGTTTCAGGAATTGAACCTGCTGAATAAGCACCTGTATCTGCTCTTGTATCTGAGAAGATTGCTGTGCTTGATCCTGATACTTCAGTTGATCCAGCAACAGAAGCACTTGTTGAAACGTGATAAGTTCCACCTTGTTGAGTGCCTGTTGATCCTGAAGCCAATAGATCAATTGCTGGGTGTAAAAATGTATCTTTTATATCCGTTAAATCCATTGCTTGTATCTGACCAGATGTGTTGTAATACACAGGCCAAGTTTTACCAGTATCAGACGTAGGTGATCCTGCTGTTCTAGTTTCAGATACTTTATCGTAAGTAACTGTAACAGTACTTGGTTCTGCTGTAGTACCTTCACTTGGTGTTGAAGTTGTACTTGTTGATTGAGCACCCGCTTGTTTTCTTGTGTCGGTAATTGCCGCAAGTGAACCACCCGAACCGACAACAGATAATGCTACACTAGGACTCAATGAATATTGATAGACAGCCTGATCTACGATCTCTGCGACCATAGTAGTGTCCATCTCTCGTAGATTACCTGAATCTACATATAAAGGTTTTCTTACTGCCATAATTTCTCCATTTTTTATCTGGTACCACGTCTTTCAGTAAGTACCTCTCTTTACTTATTTATACTATTTATGCACCTGCAGCGTACATTGTTTTAACAACAACGCCACTAGAATTTAAAATCTGCAAGGTTACTACACTTTTTAGTTGATCTTGCCCTATGGCGTCATCAGCTATATTTGCCTCACCTATAGTGTTGTTTGCAATCATAGAACCAACGATAGTACCTGTATCGCCAGTAGTTATAACTGTTCCTGTCACATCAGGAAAAGTGATTGTTCTGTCTGCTGTAGGGTCAACTACTAGTAAACTTGTTTCAAATGCGTCTGCTGTTGCACCTTCAAATATAAAACCACCAGTAGTAGCAGTTGTATAGAAGTATCCATCAGTAGATATATTTGTACTTCCGAATTCAACATATGACTGATTACTTGAAATTTTATCTACAGTTAACGTTTTAGCTGCAGGCATAGTTACATCATCACTCATTGTGATAGTAGAACCTGAACTTGCAATCGTACTGCCTGTAAATGATAACTCACCTAATGTGTGAGCACCTGTGCCTGAAGCAGTAAACTCACCAGCAATTGTTACATCATCGGTTAATGCGTATGTAACCGTATCTGTCGCTGATACCGTTGCTGTAAGTTGATTTGCTGTACCATTAAATAATAATGTATTTCCATTTACAAGTGTTTGAGTACTTGAGCCATCTGAAACTGTAAAAGATAATGCCCCAGCAATCGCAGCGTATAATTCATTAACAGCGCCTATTACAGACGTTGCGGTTAAACCAGAATCTAACGTAGCAATATCACCAAAATCAGTAGCCGATAGAGCATTAAACTGTGTTCTAAAGTCTTCTAATGTTTGTGTAGCAGTTATTTGTCGTGCAGCCATTACTTTTTAATTACCTCTTTTATTAATCTTTTTATTTCAAACAATTCTTGTTTTAAAGTATTTATTTCTTTTATTGCTCCTCTTAACTCATCACCTTGTTTTTGTCTAGTCTTGTGACGTGACATATACAATTGAAATTCACTTTTATTTACGTTAACGATGGCATTTGAGTTGGTATCTCTTACTAGTCCAGAAAATCCTTCTACTCTTAATTTGCTCATCTTATACCGCCAGTGCTATTCCTCTCATATCTCTTAATACAGGTGGATATGATGAATTACTTCCTTTCATAACTATTTTAATTTGAAAGGCAGTAAAGTCATTTATATCACTTGCTGTATATTTGTATTCTTTAAATGTTGTATCATCTTCAGCAGGTACAATAGATGAGTCTGAACTACCATCTGTATTGAAAGGTGTCCAACTTAAATCATTTAATTCATCGCCATCTGTTGCAGCTCTAAAGTACATTTCAACTTCAGATGTTGCTCTTATGTTTGCAGTTAATCTAATGTCTAACGCTTTTGAGTTGTTTTCTAGCAATACTGGTTTAGTACAATAAACAGCAGCTGATGATGTTCCTGTATTTGTTGTATCACTAACAAAATCAGGTGTGTTAGAACTTGTAGGATTATTTAATCTGTTTTGAATAGTAAAGGCACTAATTCTTTGAGTATCTAATACAGGAGAAAGTTTAGTATTTGTAGTTGTCAATTCTAATATTGTGTAGAATGATTTACCACCAGATATACTTTCGTTTGTTTCGTTTATTTCACTTGCAACCATTTGAGGTGATGTGAAAGCAATATTGTCGTTATTAATTACAGCGAGTTTATTTGTTGCTGATGTTAATGTAAATTCTGTTTCTGATCCATGTACTGATCTACCAGTTGTTGTTCTTACAAAGTAATCAATATTTGTATCAGGTAAAGTTACTATTTGAATACCACCTAAATTTAATACATCAAACAATCTATTTTGTGTTGCTGTAATAGCAGTACCACCAATGTCACCTGTTGCAGTAGCATTTGTTGAACTTGGAGATGTAATATCGTAACTATCTAAAGTTACATTTGAAATACTTGTATATGTTCCATTAATATCAGAGTGTGCAAGACCATTGTGTGAACCACTAGGTACACCAGCGATTGTAACGTTATTACTTGTACCGTGCATACCATGGTTAGGATGGAATACTCTAATTACTTTAGAACCATTTGTTGTTCTTAAAGCATTATTTTTAAGTGTTCTTGTTCCTAATGTATCGTTAGTTAATGTAACTGTACCAGTTACGTTACTAAATTCTGCTCTTCTTAATTTGAATTTCATATCTTCATTTTGTTCAGCAGACCATGTCATACCATTCTGTGATTTAAATAATACACCAGCATATGGTTGAGCAGATATTGTTCTATTTGTATCTAAAGATGTTTCACCTATTCTTGCCACATAAGCATTGTAATCTTGTGAGTTTGCCATTACAACAAAACAATACTCAACGTTTGATTGTATGTAAACGGGACTTGCAAATGTAAATTTAGTTGCAGTTGTACCATCTGTACTTGTATTAACAGCACTTGGATTTAAAGTTACTTCCGAGAATGGTAATATTTTCTGACCTGGATAACCATTTACAACATCTCTTATTTGAACTGTTACTGGTATTGCAGCGTCTTTTGTACTAAAGAATACATCAATAGATGTTAAGAATACACCACCTTCATCATCAATTAAGAAAGTTTGAGCCAGTGGGTCATGGTAACCAACTTGTCTTTCTTCCGTTCTAGTTGATGTTCTACTAATACTTTGACTTTCGGTAACACTTCTCATTTCTACACGTGCTTCTCTACTTGAAATAATAGTTTCTCTTACTGTTTCTAATAGACCTCTTGCAACATATTCAACGTTTGCAGCCGTTTCTACGTTTGCGTTTGTTAAACTGTTTGAAGATGAACTTGTTAATCTGAATAATCTTTGACCTGTTCTCCATCTAGGATTTGAATCAGTTTTAGGATCAGGTATTGCGAATGTACCTTCAACTCTACCATTAGCATCTGAAACTAGATTGCCGCCTAATGCACCACCGTCTGGAGTTACATATGAAGTTACATCTATGTTATCAAAGTAAGGATAAACTCTTGTATTTGGTTTTAATCTTGTTGCAACAAATGTTAATGTTCTACTTCTAATAAAAGGAACAAATGCAACTGAAACAACTCTATCGCCGATAGATGTTCTTACTGTTTCAGGTACAGCAACTGCTCTAATTCCTGTTCTTGTTTGTGATACTTGTTGAGCAGTAGTTACTTCTTCTTTTGCAATTACTCTCCAACCATGACCACCTCTTTTCTTATATGTACCTACATTTTTTCTTTCTGTTTCAATAGGTCTTCCTGTCCATGTATCTTGCCATGAATTCCAAACTGTTGACATAGGAAATTCAGATAACTGATTAGAGTTACCAGAGTTTTTAGTTAAGTTGTCCCAACTACCATTAGGGTTGTTGATAACTAATTCAGGTGCTCTTTCTGTTTCTTTCCATTCATCACCTGGAGGTGTTAATTCTATTGCACCTATCCATGTAAATACACCAAATGGGTTAACATTGATAGCCTTACTTGCATAAGGTTGATCTATTAATGTTTCCTCAGTATATGGTAATGTTATTAAGTCGCCAGTCTTTTGATAGTTATGTGTTGTTCTATCATCAGCTGTAATTGCAGTACCATCATCATCTCTTTCAATAAGTTGTACAGCGTCTTCATGGAATGTAGGTCTTAACTCACCGTTTGCGTAATCTATAGAAACTTTGTAATCGTTATTTCCTACATCACCAATACCGTGACCTGTAAAGTTATCTACAACGAAACCATTTTTAAATCTATCAAAACCATTTGAGTCTTGTATTTGTAAATTCTGTGCAGCTGTTTCTAGTAGAGATAATTGAGTATAGTATTCTGTAGTTTCTATTCTTCTTTCTATTCTACCAATATCTCTCATTGTATATCGTTTGTTGTCAACGTGTTCTATACCAACTTCAGATGTATCTAATGTATATGCAGGTAAAAACAACGTGTATAGGTGCATTGCGTTATCTAATGTACCAGGTACTCTTGGTTCTAATGAACTAGCACCTTTTAATACTTTAAAGTTACCATCTTTATCTAAAAATATTTTATCTACTCTTCCTAAATAGTATTCAAAGTCTGATCTAACGTCTGAATTAAATTTGATAGGTTGTACTACTGAATTACCAGTACCATCAAATGATCTATCTTGGTTACCTGAATTGATTGTACTTGCGTCATCAACTCTTGGTCTAAAGTCTAAACTATCTCTTAATTCATATCTAACACCTGTATTGTTTGAAGTGTAAGCAGGAATGTCTTCGTAATTAATTGCTGAGTATGAGTCAACATCAAAATAATCTCCTGCACTATGAGAGTAATAGTTAAAGTTTACAAGTAATCTACCTGTTGGTGTTAACGCACCAGTTTTTAATTTTATTCTACCAACATCATAGAAGTTATCTCTTTGACCTGTATCTAAATCAAATCTATCTGTAACGTCTGTATGTGATATTGTTGCATCCGTACTAAAGTCAGGTGCCATGTAAATTGAATTGATAGCAATTACATCTGCTTTTGCTAAACTAATTACACCACTCTCTATTGTTGCCTGTGTAGATACAGCAAGTGTTTCATTACTGTTAAGTGTTTTTGTTTTCGAAGTACCTACCGTTTTGTTTAACGTAATTAATGCTTTAATATTGTGAGCAGCGTAGTTTGCACCAAAGTCAATTGTCAAAGTAGTTTTAGCACCATTCAATGTAAATATAGCACTACCTTCATGGTTGTTACCTGTTAAGCTTAATACATCTCCTACAGCGCCTGATCCACCAGAACCTGTACTTGTAATTGAGATAGTATAATCGGTCTCTGATAAATCAGCAAATGTTTCATTTACACCAGCAGAAAATGTAGCGATACCATCACCAGTTAGTGTTTTAATTTCGTGTTTTCTAAATGTGTAAGTTGTATCTGAAGCATTACCATTTGCAGTTGTCTTTAATGTTTTAATATTTTCATATGGCAGTTTAAATATAGAAATATTTTTATCAGGTGATTGTATTTTTGTTCTTCTTCTTGTTGCAATTGTTTTTGTGGATACGTCTGATCCACCAACAGCAGCTGATAGTGTTATTGAACTATCACTAATGATAGCCTCAACTATTCTAGTTAAAGAGGTACCACCGTTTGTAGTAAATGATATTGAATCGCCAACTAATAATTCAGATGTAAATCTTGTGTTGAAACCTGTTACAGATGTGCCACTATTTGCGATAGATAGTGTACCTGTTAATGTTGCATTGTCGCCATTTGTAACGTCTAATGATGTGTCAGCAGTAAATGTAGGCGAACCTGCCATTGCAATTTGTTTAACTTGTGGTATATCAAATGCAGTAACACCTTTTAAACCAACAGCGTCTGCTTGAATAACTGCTGTGTTACTTGATGTGCCACCTGTTATTGTTTCGCCAGTAGCAAAAGTACCTTGTACGTTTGATACTATAACTACACCGTGTGCAGCTGCACCACCTGAAGTGTAAGTGGTAAATCCTGATCCATCAATTGAAGTAGTGCCGTCTGTGTCATATAACTCGAAATTTGATGTCGATGGGTTTCTAACTGTATAAACGTTATTATTTAATTCAGTCATTCCACTAACGCCTGTAATTGTTACTTGTTGACCTTCTTTAAAATTGTTTGAAGATGTAACTACTACAGGATCAGCTGCAGTTGCACCTGTGATTGTAGCACTTTCTGTAGTAGATACAGATTGAACTGTTGCAGTAGCACTTGAAGTACCACCAGTTACAGTTTCACCTGTTGTAAATGCTTGTGCAGTTTTAATATTTAAGTGTGTAAATAAAACTATATCAAAAAGATAATGTTTGTAAATAGCACTTGTTACACTTGAACTTGAAAATATGTTTGAAGCAGCAGTACCAGAAGAATATTCAAAGCCTCTACTTTTTGCTCTACCAATTGTAGTAATACCTGAACTTGATCCTGTGTTTGCAGTACCACGTGAACTTGTTGCTGTATTGTGTAAAGTTAAACCTTTAAATCCTTCTACACCTGAAGCAGTTGAAATGTCAGGAGAACCATAAACGTTTGTTACGTTTACAAAGTTACCTACATCAAATCTAGTACTAAAATTATTTTGTGTGTCAAAATCTCTTGCCTTATCTACAGGTAAAAAAGTTGTTGCGATTGTGTCTATCTCATAACCTTTTACATATGCTTTTCCAGGAGAGAATCCTACTGCAAGTTTAGTTGCGTCACCACCTGCTGATGATGTAAAGATACCTCTATTGTTGCCTGAAGATAAATGTTCTCTAACATCTATATCAAAAGGTCTTACAACATAGTCACCACTTTCGTCAAATGTTCTACGAGCAAGTGTATCTTCTAATACAGCGTATTCAGTTGTTCTAACTTGGTTTTGTAATACACCACTTGACAATCTTAACAATTCATAGAAGTTACTATCTTCAGTATTGTTTAATGCTTTTTTGCCTAATGTTAAAAGTATTTTAAATCTGTGAGCGCCAGGAGCGTTTGAGTTTGATACGCCTTGTGCGTTATCGTTTAGAGATGTATCATCACCAGGTGTGACAAAAGATTCTGTTACTGATAAACCAACTCTATAACTAGGTGTATCTGAATATTTTTCAAGTATCAAAGTTTGTGCAGATACTTGAACGTGAAAACCATTGATGTAATATACACCTTCTTTAATCTGTGCAGCTGATCCTGTATGACAAGAAGCAACAACAGCTGTTGAAGTATTAGATGATGTTATTGTTTCACCATGTGTAAAAGGAATTTGTGCACCATCAGAAGCAGTATTCATGTATTTAACGAATAGTGTATCTGGATCAGTACCGTCTGTAGCAACAGCGTTTACAACTTTAGCAGTAACGCCTGAAGTACCACCTGTTAGTGTAGTGTCAATATAACTATCTACAGTTGAAGCAGATTTAGATGTTAACTTAACAGCATAGTATTTTAAATCGTAACCAATTTCACCAGGAATGACCATTGATCCCTTATCAAAAAGGTGATCTGACATTCTTTCTATTTGATTTTGTAATTGTGTTTGAGATTGAGTTAATTCTCTAGCTTGAACAGCAAACGCAGGTCTAAAAAGAACTCTATGGAACTTTTTTGACTCTGTAAAATCGTCATAGTAAGGACTGACATTGAAATCAGTTGGACTTGGCATAATTTATTTTCCTTTATTAAAACTCAATGATGAGTTTGATGTTTTCAGTTTGGTCAGTCGCTCTTGCAATTTTTGTTCTATTTTCAACGTATAAGATTTCTCCAGTATCATGTTTCAATTCAGGAGCAGCATAACCAGAAGTAAATGAAACATTGTTAACAGTTGAAGTAGTATTTTCAGGAGTACCTGTAGCACTAGATGTTTGTCCAGTAATTACATTTGTACCACTAAAAGCAGTAACGTTACCATTTGTATCAGCACCAGCGTCATTGTGTCTAGTCTGAACATAATATAAAATTTTATTTGTAGCATCCCATTCAACAACTTTACCTACAGCACCTGTACTTGCCTGATTAATTTCTTCATCAGCAACAAATGTTCCTGGAGTGGGTGAAGTATTAATTTTAACAGCAGATGTGCCTCTTAATGTTGACGCAGAAGCAGCCGAACCAGCTGCGTTGTTTGGATTCTTAATTAAAGTAATTTTTCTAAAGTCGTTTGCAGCCGTAAAATCACCAGAGTTAGAACTTTCAGTTCCTTCTAATGTTGTATTTAACATAACAAAGAATCCACCTAATTCTTCTACAGCGTTAAAACCATGACCACCTTTTGGTGGAATGATTACGTCTAATTCTGCACCTGACCCAGCACCACCAGCATTTGTAGCTGCAATGATGTCAGCATTTCTAATATAACCTGAAGTGTAACCTGTACCAGCGGTTGTTATAGATACAGCAGTTATAGCGCCTGAAGTTAAAGTTACAGAGCAAACACCACCACTACCATCACCTCTAATTGGTACAGCAGTTATTGTTCCTGATGTACCACCACCTGAAACTGTATAACTTGATCCACCAGTTTTAACTTTTACTACGTCTAGTGCGCCATCAACAGCAGCTGATGATACAGTTGAGTCAGTTGAAACTGCCATAAAGTCAGTTGATAAGAAATTTGATTGTTGTGTCGCCGATAAAGTGTACATATATTTCCACTTGTATCCATCACCAGTTGTAATTAAAGTTGTACCAGTACCTGTTGGTTCTACTGTCGAAGTAGTATTACCATCATTGTCTAAACACTTGTAAACGTTTCTGTCTGAAGTTATTACATAAAAAGTAGAGTCAAACAAAGTTGTTGCACCACTATTTGATGTAATCCTTGTTGATGTGCTACCTGTTACAAACTCCTCGTAATCGTGTCTGTAAATATCGTATGTTGTACCTGATGTCCAGTTTCTTCTAGGAATAACAAATGAAACGTCTGAACCTGTGATCTTTTTTGCAGCCAGCAGATCATCATAGTTTTTAAATTCATTTAGTACACTATCACCTGGTGTAGTAGGTGCTGTTTCTGTACCTTCGTAGTCTGTTCTACCATCTGGTCTTGTTAAAGTACCAAATTCTTGTGCTCTACCTATTCCTAAGTAGTAAACTGTTGGAGAAGCTTCAGAAAATGATTCCTGAAACTGTTCCGCATTGTTCATTCTAAATTTGTTTGTTATTATTGCTGGCATTGTTATTCCTCTTTATATTTATAATCAAAATCTATTATGATCCTGCTCCTATTATTGTTTTAACTGCTGATCCTGTTGAGTCTAATATTTCTAAAGTAACGGCACTTGTTAACTGTGTAGAACTGATAGAACCTGCTGTTACTGAAAATTGTGTTCCTGATAGTGTTAATCCTGTACCTGCAGAATAAACTGCTGTTTCAGCAATTACAGAAAATGTAATATTTGTAGTACCAAATGTAATTGTACCATTTGTAGTCATTACATATAACTCACCAGCACCTGTATCACCTTCTCTTACGAAAAATGCATCACCTTCTCCTAAAGAATCTGGATCAGAAGCACCATAACTGTCTGTATCTGTTGTTCTTGTTAATACCCAAGCAGTCGCACCATCACCAACAGTTGATACATAATATACACCATTGTGAGCTGCATTTGTTTGATTGTAAATTAAAACTCTATCATTTAAAGATAAAGCAACACCATCAATTGAAACGGCTGCTAAAGTACCTGTGTTAGTTAAAGTTGCACCTACACCTGAAGTACCGTTATCATATGAAGCATTTAAATTTATTGGAGACTCTACCCTTACAGGATCATGGTAATGAATACCTGCAGCTGCAATTGTATCTACGTAAGTTTTAATTGCTTTTGCTGAAGCAAGTGTAGTATCTGTACCTGCAACTGAATTTAAATCTGTATCTAAAACACCAGACGCTAAATCAGCAACTTCAATGTTTGAAATTGAGTTACCTGTACCATTTGCGTCAAAAGTTTTGTTAGTAAGTGCTGTTGTTGAACCTGCAGTTATGTAACTTTGTAAATCACTTATCTGACTTTCTGTAATAGAAACACCTGAATTTATAGCAGCTTGGTGTTGAGTGACACTCGATTGTGTAATATTAGCATCTGGAACATCAGCCCAAGTAACTGCTGATGATAAATCATTAGCTTCAGAAAATGAAGTAATATAACCAGAGTCATTTGTCCATTGTGATATATTACCTGACTTGTTTGTTAAAGTATGTGTAGATGATGCTGTTAGTAAATCTGAATTTAATGTTGTACCGTCACCTATTGCTGTATAAATTTCATTAAAGTTGTCGTTGACTAAATCACCAGCGGCTCGAAGTGTTGAACCTGTGCCGTCATTTGCAATTGTTCCGATGTTTATTGTTTGTTTTGCCATATCTCTCTCTTACTATTTATATCTTAACCTACATCAAATGTAGTTGTTCCACTATCAAATGTGGTTTGTGTTTCATCAAAAGTATCACCTTGTAAAACACCTATTTGTGCAGGAATTGTGAAATTTGTTTTGATTTTTCTACCATCCTCTGAAGATGTCATTAAAAATATTGCGTTTGAACCATCTAGTGATGTTCTTGTACCTTTTACTTTAATAGCACTTAATTGTTCAAATGTAATACCACTACTACTAGGTGTTCCGTTTGCTGTAAGACCAAATGCAGTCTGTATCATCTTATTAATTGACCCAAATCTAGGTCCTGCATATACAAATCCTTGTCTTACATTGACATTGTTTATAGTACGTCTAACTCTACTTACATAATCTATTACAAGTGGTTGTGTTTTTAAAGTTACATCTCTTGTTGTTTTACTAAACTGTGAAATTGTATCTGTATCAAAGTCAGCAGATACTACTTCGTTTGCGTTTGCTCTTAAACTTGTACCATCTGATTCTGTACCCAATCTACGACCAACAAGTTTTGAGTAAATTCTTGTAAGTAGAGTTTTTAAGATACCTTCTACACCAGAGTTTACTCCAGTTATTCTTCTAATCTGAGCATTTAAACTTGACTGTATGGCAATCTCACCTTGAAAATAAAAACCAGCAGAGTGTAAAGTTTTTACATATGCGTCACGCCATTCATTAATTGATCTACCAACTTTTATGATATATGAATAATCTTGGTATAATAAACTGTCTTGTATTTTCATTGAGTTTTCAGATACCCAACCATCTTCGTTTATAAAAGTACCATCTGTAGTTACAACTGTACCTATTGAAACTGTACCAGTTGCTTGTTGTAATCTTAATGCAGTAAATGTAGCGCCATTACCACCAGTAATTGTTTCTCCCTCTACAAATGATCCACTATGATTTTTTGCTTTTACAATATTCAAATTCGTATCTATAGAAACTATCTCAGCAGTAACACTACTAGTACCACCAGTTATTGTTTCTCCTTCACTTAAACCACCTGAAAGACCATTGTATAAAATATAAGTTGGTAACTTTATTGTTGGTGCAGGACTTGCTTGATAATTATAACCAGACTCAATTACTTTCATTGTTAATGCACGTCCTATTTCAGAACCATATGCTAATAGTTTTGCACCACTACCACCAGATGACGTAACCGTCACACTAGGTAAAGATGTATAACCATTACCAAACTCAATCATTCTAACATCTGTAATATCTTCGTTACCTGAACCTGCTTCTTGTACAACTTTGTTACCAAAATATTGGTCATTCTTACCTGTTTCATCTTCTAATATTAATTGACCTGTACCTGTACCAGACTCTAATGTAACACCACCATTTACAACTGATACTCTTGCAGTCGCATTTCCTGTGCCAAAGTTTATGGTATCACCTACAGCGTAACCTGTACCACCTGTATCTACTAATACTTCTTGTATTGTACCAGGACCTATTGTACCAACTTTAACATTTGCACCTGTACCACCTGCTGTTATTTCTACTTGGTCATCTTCGTTATATAATGCACCATCATTTGTAATTGTTTTTTGATCTATAATTTCTGAAACTGTTAATGAAACTAAAACATCAGCGTCTGTATTATCTGTACCTGTAATTGTTTCACCAGCAACAAAAGAACCAGAAACAGAATTATCACCTACAACTAATTCAGTAACTTCTACACCACCTATTAAAAATTTAAATACATCTTCTACAATTGCAGTTGCTTCATTTATATTTGTATCTGTCGGGTTGTTTGCTTGTGTGATTGTTTGACCTATAAGATTTGTAGGCTCTGAATTATCTAATGCTAAACAACGAATTATTTTTTTAGTATCCCATTTACCATCAGACACCCTTAACATTTCATCTTTAGGGTATCTTATTTCAGCGTCTTCGTTTAAAAGTAATTTAAAAAATATTTCACTTGCACGTTTTGTACCTTTAGATTGATATAGTGATTTAATATTTTTTGTAAGATTTCTTTTATCTATACCTTCGTATAATCTATCGGGTACACTTGTTAAAAATGAGTTTCTAAATTTAGATAAGAAACCTGATATAGTTTTATCTACATCAGCGTAATCTAAAAGTTGTTGAATATTTTGAACTGGGTTTGCTCTGTACTTACCTATAGTTGCCTGAGCACCTGAAGACGAACCTGTTATTAATTCACCTTCTATAAATTTATTTTGATGAGCAACAAACAAACGACCACCACCATCAACGTCTTCTATTATTACCGTTGTCGTTGCACCAGATGTAGAACCTGTAATAGTTTCGCCGTTTATAAAATCACCATAACTTGTGTCTTCTAAAAGAACGTTATCGTCACCATCATCTTTACTTACGTTTGTACCATCAAGTACAATCTTTGCAGCTGTTGTACCTTCTAATACTAAATGATCTGGATCGCCAATGTTTGTTAATGTAATCTCAGCTGATTCCATCAACTGATAATATGCTTTTACAAAATCTAAAAATAATGGGTGGTCTTCAAGTACAAAATCAGGTACTTGTGAATTTATAAGGTTTGATATTTTATCTTTAAAGTCGGCCATTTCATCTAATAACTACTAGTCGTGGTATATCCTATACCAGCGTTTGCTGAGCCTCCTGCTAATGTGTCAGCCTCAACTGTAACTGAACTGTTTGCAACATCAATATCTAATACTTGATTTCTGATAGGAACAATATCGTTTGAGTTAGGTTTAACCGTAACTTCTATAACTGTTGAAGCTGCACCTCTTACGTTTTCTATATTAGAAACATTTAAAGAGTTTACTTCAACTTTACCTGTTGAGTAATCTATTGTGCCTTGTGTACTGTTAGCATATGATCTTACAGAACCATCATTTCTATATCTTCTTACATTACCTTGTCCATCATCATCTAAAAACCAAATGTTTGTAGTGTCGCCATCAATTTTAAATCCTGTTGATTCTAAAATACCACCAGAAGCAGAATTGTGACCTGAATGTGGATTGTATAATGCGTTTGCAAAGTTAATTGTATATTTTGTAGAACTGCCTAATGTTGGTACAAAAGACTTTCTCATTTTAATTGTAGTTATGTTTGATAAAATACTTTCATCTGTTTCATCAATCAATCCTGTTAATTTAGAATATCTAAAAATAGTATCAAATGATTGTAAAGTATTTGCGTTGTAATCTGTTATTGTTGTAACAATGTTTGATTTAATTGTGTCAGCAGTTTTAGGTGTTGTTGCCTCATTAAACTTAACGTTAGATGTAATTAATATATCTGTTGTTTCAGGATCAATGATAACTGGTGTAACTGAAGCAACTGAATATTTTTTTAAATCTTTTACTATTTTATCTTTTGTAGCGTCTGTAAGATTAGAACCACTTGTTGGTAAAATAGAAAGATAAACTCTACCATAGAATGGCGTTTCAGCGTCTTCACCACCCCAAGCACTAACTGATTGTGTGTTAGCATAAAGTTGTTTTACTTTTGATTTATAATCTTCTATTGTAACTGCTCTGTCTTGTGACGCATAAAAATTAGGTGCATTGAATTTTATACTTTGTAAACTTTCAGGTTCAGCACCACCTTGTGCTGATGAGTTAACAGTTGTAGTTACGTCTGTAAATCCAGAAATAGAACCTGATAATGTAAATGCAGTTGCACCGTTAGCTTCTGTTTTGTTTGTAACAACATAACTAATACTAATTATGTTACCATCGTCTAATGATTTACCAATTACACCATCACCAAAGTAAATTTCAAATTGACCGTCTTCAGCCTCTTGGCAGAAATAAACTTTTGATGTACTATCTAATTCTGTTATTGAACTTGCTTTAGTGTACGTGTTTTGTGTTACATCTGAAGCACTATTTTGCACTACAACTTTTATTGTAGTTGTATCTGCTCTGTCACTAGGTATTAAAAATCTTTGATCTATATCTTGGCTGTCATATGTGTAAGCATAGGTAACATATGTACCTTCGTAAACATTTAAACTTTGTGCTGTGTAAATACCATCAATTGGTTGTACAACTTTATCTGATACTGAAACAAACGTGTAAGTTAAACCATCTATTGATGAAGTAAATTTTGTACCTGCAGGAATTGTAATTGAAGCACCTGTACCATCGTTGATTACTAATTTTAAATCAGCGATTGGTGCTCTAGCAGAGTTAGGTGTGTATCCTACTAATTTAGCCAGTGACGCAACACTTGATCTTAACTGTGCTGTGTCCATAAACATTTCGTTTGCTACAAAGTTTGCATTGTAAGCCAAGTAGTGTGTATTGTAAGCAAGTAGGTCAAGCAATATTGCCATTGAACTACCTTCAAAGTCGTAATCTTTAAATTCGTTTTGATTTGCTAAAAATCTTTTGAGTGAACCTTTTATATTTTCAAAATCTAATTCTGAAATTTCTAATTTGTGTTGTGCCATCTTATCTTACTCTTTGTAAAAATGTTGATACTGATATAGGTGCTTCTGCACCATTAATTAAAAATGAAACCATAATATCTAACCCATTATTGTTTTCATCTTCCTGAACAACCACATCTTCTACTGAAACTCTAGGTTCGTATTTCTCAATTGCCATTGCGACCCTATCTTTGATGATTACCATCATAGGTTCGGTCATGTTCTCAAATAAGAAACCTCTTAAATTACAACCAAAGTCAGAATTAAAAGGTTTTTCGTATTTGTTTGTTAAGATTATATTCTTAACAGCTCTCTTAATTGCCTGTACATCAAATAATCTTGCAACATCTTTAGTTGCTGGATTTTTAGTAAAGTTTAAATTTAAATCTTTGTAAATACGATTTGATCGTTTACTTTGATTCGTTGTACTTGCGTCATAGTTTGAATAGGCCATAACTATATTTATATGACTTTACAGACCATTTACTAATACATTTAGAGAAGTGAGTATCATTGCACCTGAATCAGCACTATCAGTTGTACGACCCCAAGGTATACCACCTATCTTTACGTTTGATGATCCTTTGTTTAAAAAGGCAACATGTGATGAACAAGGTGGTATAATAGGTGGAACTAGGTGTGTTACTGTAGGTGTGCCTTGAACAGCACCATAGATACCGTTTGCCTTTACTGTTCTTACTAAAGAGATCGCTAAATTGGTGGTTCCATCGCAAGCGTGTCCTGTAGTTAACAAATCTCCTTCTCTTGCCGCCATTTTACCCTTTTCCTTGACCGTTATAGTGTTTCCAACTACGTTTTTTAGATTTATTCATTGATCCAAACTTTACACTTCTTTTTTTCTTACTTTGTGAAGTTTTTTTGTAAGATTTTTCCCTTGCAACAAAGGTTTTACTTAATTTTGCCATTATCTACCTATTTTTTTCTTTCTACCAAGTGGTAATTGTATTGAAGACACGATTTTTTTACCTTTTTTACTAATATATTCATATCCAATCAACTGATTCTTAAATTTTTCTTGGATTGACTTAACAGCCTTCTTAAAACTTGTATCTTCTTTCTTTTCCTCTTGTCCTGATTCGTTCCAGAACAGAAATTCACGCATTTTTGCCATAATTTCCTCAATTTTTAGTTAATTTCTACTATTTATAACGGTTTTTGTTCTACTTTTGTTCTATATGTGCCAAAATGCCGACAAGCTACGGAAGAATCGGACAATTATTCCATTTTTTTGTTGATTTTTATGTAAAAATACGGTATATTAGCAGTATATGATAAACAAAAACATAAAAACAAATAATATGACGATAGTTAGAAATATCGCATATAAACAAATAGAAAAAATGAGTAAGAATATCAAAGAAATTATTGAAGTTGATAATACTCTTTTAAATATGATTGATATTAATATGAAAAACGCTATTAATAAAATCATCAACGATTACAAATTAAAACAACAGTAACCAAGGAGAAAACACTATGAATACACTATCTACTAAAGCAATAAGTGACATTGAGAAGTATAACAAGTTAAGAGAGATGGAAGAAGCTGTTAAAAGAATTGAAAAAAAAATAGTTGAAGGTAAAGAATTACTTAAAACAAAATCTTTATTTCAAGTAATACAAATAATGAAAACTAAAAAGGACATATAACACTATGACTATGGTAACACAAACTGCAAAAACACTTGATGAAGGAATTATAAATCTAATGGCTGGTGCCAAATCTGATTATGTAAAATGGTCAACAATAGGTGGTAAAGAATTAACTGGCTACTCTAAAGAACAAGTTGAAAAATGGGATAGTAAAACATCTATAAGACCTGGTAAAAAGTACATTAAGATTGTACAAGAAAACGGCGTGTTTTGTTTTATTGTAAAAGAAGACTTTAAACATTTTAAAAAAGGTGATATATTGAAAGCCGCTGGTTTTAATGCACCTGCTTTAAACTCTGCCAGAGGTAATGTTCTTGCTGGTAATTATCCAATTCAATGGACTGGTCCATTATATTTAAAATAAACAAAGGAGAAAACACTATATGAAAAAAGGAAAATGTACTATGTGTAAAAAAGTATTTGTACCAAAGAAAGATGTTTCTATTATAGGAAAATTAGGTCCAATACCTATTGACTTATGTAAAAGTTGTTTGCCTAAAGTTTTGAAATATGATGAATTAACTTTAAATGATACAAGGAGATAGAATATGAAAAATGAACAATTAAGAAAAGATATAATGAAACTTGCGTTAGCTGAAAGTGCTACCGAATGTACCATCGTTTGTGGTACTTTATTTGCTAAGTTTGATGTTTCAATACATGAACAGATGGCAAAGAATTTAAAAACAACTTTACAGACTTTCTTTGATAATAGAAAGAAAAATGATTGTAATGTTCAAATGTCAGGTACATTACCTGATAATGAATATGCTTATGACTTTATGCCAATCGTTGATTTTAGACATGAGGGAATAGGAATATAATGTTTAGACTTTGGATAACAATTTTAATATTTTCATTTATATTTTCTGCCGCTGCTGTATTCGCTGAAGAACATGACGTTTGTAAACATGAACAAAAATATAGTCAGATTTGGTATTACAATAATTGTGATGGTGAAACATTAGTAATAAAAAAAGTATCAGGTAAGAATACAAAGAATACACCTTGGAAAGGTTACGAAAATGGCACTTCATCTGAAATACCTGAGGATGCAAATCCAGATTATAAGATATTAAAAAAATATCTAAAAAAATATATTAACGAACCAGTAAAAGAAAAACACAAAATCGTTATAAAGAAATCAAAAAATTATAAAGAGTTTACTTTTAATCTTACTGAAGATAAAAAGGTTACAAAGGCATTAAACAAAACTGCTCTATTAAGTTACCTTATGTATGTTGATGGTGAGATAGTAATAGATCAAATTACACCTAAAGATAGATTTGGTAAGATATTTAAAAACAAATCTTTGTATGTTTCAAACTCTATGGGTAAATCAATTATGTCATATGTTTATGGCCATGCTGTATGTAGAGGATATGTTAATGGTATACATGAAACTATGAACTGGGATGTATTAGAAAATACTTTATTTGAAAATCAACCTATAATTAATGTGCTTAATATGGCGTCAGGTTCACAAAAATATGTTGATAACAAAGGTGGTGGTAGTTTTAAAAAATCAAATAGATGGGTTAATAGATGGTCAGTAAATAGTATTGCAAAAAAAGAATTAAAAAATACTACACCTGGCAAAAACAAATATCACTATGCAAATTTAAATACAAATGTTTTTGCTAGTTATGTTATGGCAACTATGGGTGCTAAAGAATACAAAAAAATGTTAAAAGATATATTTCAAAATAAAATTGGTATTCAATATAATGTTGTGATGAAACAACCTGGTCAATCTAAAAAATCTGACTTGTCTATGACTTATGGAATGCACTTAACTAGATATGATTATATGAGAGTTGCTGTTGCAATGTTAGATGATTGGAATAACAATACTTGTGAAGGTCAATATTTAAAATCTTTACATGAAAATAGAATTAAAAAAGGTAAAACTAATAATGCAAATACAACAGACGCATTTTCACACACTAAATCATACGGTGGTCAATTTCATATGGGTATCTCTGGTAAGAGAGATAAACCAATATTCATCATGGACGGTTTTGCTGGTCAAACAGTTACAATTGATTTTGAAAACAATAAGATTGTCAGCACAATGGCAATCCATAGAGATTACAGTTGGTCAAAATTAGTTAAACCCTACTTCTAATAATTAATATTATATAGGTGCAGCTATCAATGTAAGTAGCATAAACAATATTATTATGCAACCTGTAAAGTAGTAATTCATATCTACCTCGTTTTTAATAACAGTTTTAATTTTTCGTACCAATAGATACCACCATCTCGTAGTGACTCATTGGCCTCCCTTAATGTTTCAAGTTTCTTAACTAAATCTTTTAGTTGTTTTTTATCTAGTGTTTTTTTACGTTCTACAATCTTCTCTAATTTACTTATAACATTGTCAATCTTTATACACGTGAAAGGAGGTACTTTAGGTGCCTTCTTTTTTAGAGAGGATATAGTTATCTTCTTAGGCTTTTTAGCCATACTATTCTCCTTGTTACAATGTTCGGTAATTAATATAAGATTATGTTAGTAATATTTATAATAAATAAACACATGAATGATGAAATAAAGAATGCTATTGACGTATGTAAAAAAGCACAGCGTAATTATGATTTGAATAAAATGGTTTCAGAAAAAGATTTAGATACACTTATCTATGTTGCAGCTAACTCACCATCAAAGCAAAACGAAACACATTATAGTTTAAGAGTATATACTAATCCTAATATTATAAGAAAAATATATAACCTAACAAAGTTATTTACTTTTCAAACTAATACTCAAACAGATAAAATATTTACAGATACTAAAAAGAAGTTTGTAACCGATCATAGATATGCTGTAACAAATTCACAAATACTAGCACCTGTTGTTTTTGTGTATTGTGATGAAACTAAAAATATGAGAAGTGGTACACACATTGTTGCTACACAACCAAACGCAACTAAAATAGCAATAGATACTTTAGAAGAACAAAAGAATACATCAATAGGTATATCATCTGGTCAACTAGTTATGGCTGCAGCTTTACTAGGATATAAAACTGGTTATTGTAGTGCCTTTGAAAGAGATGTAAATGGTGATAACGTACAAAAATTATTAAAATTAAAATCAGAACCTAAACTACTTGTGGGTGTAGGATATCCTCATCCAGACATGACTAGGGTAGAACATCCTGAAGTCTTTAATAAAGATATAAGTATCAAAGAAGGCAAACATGGTGATGAAGATAAGAGATGGACTTTCCCATCTATGTTAAGCGAAGACCTACATAAGAAGTATCATTATGGGTTTGAAAAAATTGAAGTGTATATGAATGACAAAAGATACAAAAGATAAATCACATCTAACAAAAGGTGGTCCAGGCGACAAATATCTTGGCGATGGTAAAGTTGATACTAGTCAATGGTTTCAAGCAGGTTGTATGAAACCTTGGAGTGATGGTGAGTTTGAACAAAAAGTTAAAGATCAAAAGATATTTTTCTGCACAGCACCTTTTCAAATGTTATACACTAACACTAGAGGCAGATATGCACCATGCTCGTGGGCTGAATTAAACAACGAACATTTAGCGCCTAGAATACAAGACGTTGATTTTAAAGACTGGTTTGAAAACAATGAAAATCTAAACAAGTTAAGAGCTGAAATGTTAGATGAAAATTCTGATTTAAAACTTACAAATGAATGGTGTAGAACTTGTAGAAAACAAGAAAAACTATATGGTAGATCAAGGCGACAAGCTGCACTTAAAATACAAACTAATGATTCACTTATATGGCCTGAACTAAAAAAATCTATAAGAAGATACCAACAAGATATGAAAGGTCATATTAAAGATAGATGTTTTGAAGTACAGATAAAAGTATATGGTAATAAATGTAACCTTGATTGTTTTATGTGCCATCCTTGGGATTCAACAAAAAGAATAGAAACAATACAACACAAGGCATTAGATAATCAAACCATATATTCACAAAAATTACAAAAGTATGCTAGATCAGGAGTATCATTTAATTTAGATAATGATAGTTTAGATAAAATATCAGATCAGGTAGTAGATATAGCACCTTACATCTATGCAATGAAACTAATAGGTGGTGAACCATTAGTTATGAAACCATATTACAAGTTGCTTGAAAAACTAGTAGAGAAAGCACCAGATGATTGTCAGAAAATGCTTTTAAAGTTCCAGACAAATATGCAAACTATGAATATGGATAAAATGAAAGTTACAGATTTTATTCCTAAGTTTGGTTTATTTGAATTTACTGTATCGCTTGATAGTGTAGGAATGGCAAATAATTATATTAGAAGAAGATCAAATTGGGATGAGATTGTTAATAACATTAAGACCGTTAGAAAGTACCCTAATGTAAAAATAAATATTAATGGTGCTATATCGTTTTTAAGTGTGCTTAGATTTTATGAGTTGCCTGAATGGTACGACAAAAATATTGATATATTTGAAACAAGGGAAAGAGGCTCTATGATAAACTGGTCTAATATAAGAAGTCCCGAAAAATTAGCTGCAAACGTATTGCCTGATAAACTCAAACAAGAACTGATACCTAAATATGAAAAGTGGCCAGATATACAACAAGTATTACGAGAAGACAATAATGGGTATGACTATAAAGAAACAATTAAATACTTATTACAAATAGATGAACGTTACAAGGGAACTAAATGGGAGTACAATTTATTTGATGTATTTCCTGAACTAAAGGAGTATTACTAGCTTGACTTTGTGTTAAGTTTGTGTTACAATATAAAGATGAATCCTAAAGATATAAAAATTAAACCTAGATGTTTAACATATCAACCTAAAAGTTATCATAAACCAGCAGCCTATACATCTGATGGTTATATGTTACCTTGTTGTTGGTTAGATGATCCTAAAAACGATCATGGTGTATCGGAAGTATTTCATTTAAAAGATGAACACCTTGCACTAAAAAATGTTAACAGTTTAGAAGAAATATATGGATCTAAAGAGTGGGAACACTTCTTTGATTCACTAATAAATAATCCAAGTTGTGCTTTGAAACAATGCCAATACAAGTGTGGTAATTTAGAAAAAGATACTTATAAAAAATGAGCCATTTAACAGACTTCTATATTCAAAATCAAAAACTATCTTCACCTAATATGGATCTATCACATAGATGTATATTACGTTGCCCACAATGTTTACGACAAAAGGTAGAAGGTCTACCTAGAATAGCAAGATCATTTGATATAGGTAAAGCAGAATTTAGAAAAGTATTAAACTATTATGAAAATCAGATAACCTTTTGTGGCCAAATATCAGACCCAATATATCATCCTGACTTTCTTGCATTTTTAGAAATGATGGACGGTTTAGGTAAAGGTTTAAGAGTTGCAACTAATGGTACTAATACAAAAGGCATGGATGAGAAGTGGTGGGAAAAAGCATATAGTTATGGTCTAGGAGAAAATTGTTGGTACTTTGGTGTTGATGGTTTAGATGAGAAATCAGAATTGTATCGTATAGGTTCTAATTTTAAACAAGTATGGGAAACTATGAAAATGGGAGTACAGGCAGGTCACCCTATAGTGTGGCAATATATAATATTTGGATACAATGAACATGAAATAGAACAAGCAAAAGAGATTGCACATAAAGAAGGCATAACATTATTATTAGTAAAAACAAATAGAGGTTTTGATCCTAGAAGTAGAAAATTAAGAAAAAATGTACAAAAGGCTTATGATAACTTTGCTGTACCTAGTGACAAGAATAGAGTTAAAAAAATAAAGAGTGAAGAATACTTTAACGTTACACCAGAACTACAACGTTGGAGACAAGTTAGACAAGGAGCATTGAAATGAACTTAACATATGGAAATCAAACAATTGAATTTTGGACAAATATAAAAGAACAAATAAACAAATCACCATATAAAGAACAAGCATTAAAAGATATTGACTTTGATGATGATTTTTTACCTAAACAAATAGTTATGTCATTGTCAGGTGGTTGTGACTCAGCGTCAGCAACATACTTAACATTAAAACACTTTCCGCAAATAGAAATATTTCCTTTTATGTGTAATGACGTAAACGCTCCTAAAGACGCTGACGCAGCTAGAGAAATAGTTGAATATTTACAAAAGAAGTTTCCTAATGGTAAGTTAAATGACATAACAATCAAAGACTTTAACGATAGAGAAGTAGGTGGCTGGTGGCCTAAAGCAAGAGATAGTATGTTAGAAAATCAAAAGTTATATGGCAATATGTCTGTAACTGCTGTTGCAAAGATTTTACAATTAGATAAACTAATACCTGAATTTATGAGTCAATTTAAAGGACCTATTAGATTAGATGGTATGACAGCAAACCCACCTGTACAAATACGTATGGCATTTGCCAAATATGCAAAAGAAAGATTTCCTGAAATCAATTATACTCCTAAAAATTTAGAAAGAATACAAGGTGAAACAAGACGTGATGTTTCAAACAAACCTAATATAACATATAACGTATATCAACCTTATATAAATGTAAATAAAAGATTTGTTGCTGGTGTATTTAAAGAAGAAGGTCTTATGAAAGACTTATTCCCTATAACTAGAAGTTGTGTAGGTTCTGGTAAACAAACTAAAGACTTTACTGCGTGGTGTTGGCAATGTTTTTGGTGTTATGAAAAAGCGTGGGCGTTTAATCTACCTCATACCCATATGGCTTAAATGCTGTTTTGTAAACTTCATTAAATTTAGATTTTATAGTATGTAATTCTGAAAGACTAAAATAACTTTCATACTTAATAGAAGAAGGTTTAAAGTTTTTATTTCTAACTAATATTTCTTCAGCACCATTGTTTTGATTATACTTGTAATTTTCTTCAAGCATTTCATCATTTAAATCCTCTAACCACCAATCTCTTACTAATGTTCTGCTGTAATCATTAAGATAGTAATTAATAACTTCTTCGTTAAAATATTTAACATCTCTAATATAGTTTTGCCATAATGCTTCATTATGAACAAAATCAGGTTTAATAGTTTCTATTGTTGATTTAAGTATATCATCATTTTGATCCATTTGTTTACTATGCCATGGGTGTACTTCATTGTTTTCCTCATGTTGTAACTTATCTCTAATAGCACAATGAAACAACCAACTTATATAACTCTTCCATATATTTTTTCTACGTAATAAAACAATTTGATAACCATTATAAAATTCTTTAAACCAATCAAACAACATTCTATAATGAGGTCTACTAGGAATGTTAATTTTTTCCATTAAGTGAGGACCATGATAAATAGTAAATACATCTAAATCAAAATGATTACGTAAATTTTCAAACATCTCTATCCGTGAGTTTAATGATCTTGTATTAGTGCTTGTATTAAACAATTCCATCCCATCATAATCAGACATAGGATATAGTAAACCACGTAAGTGATATGTTCTTCTTAAATAAGTTGCGACATAATGAGAGCCATTACGAGGCATAGAGATTAATATTGGTGTTTTATCTTTATACATAATTCCGCACAGTTAACATTAAAGTAGCTCGAAGTTTTGCGAAAAATTTTTTGCGTTACACACTAAATGATTCCCCACAGCCACAACTGCTTTTACTATTAGGATTCGTTATCTTAAACTCACTATTAAACTCACCCTCTACCCAATCTAACGTAGTCCCTAGTAAGTACAATTCTAACTCTAAACTGGCCACTAATACGTTCCCTAATAAACAATCAGTATCTTCCCTTGTATCAGTAGTACTCCACTTATATTCAAAGCCTGCACATCCACCACCCTTAATGTCTAATCTCACATAACGAGTGCCTGCCTTATTTGCTATGTAAGTTAATCGTTGTATTGCGTTATCTGTTAGCTCTAGCATGGTTCTTTCGGTTTCAACATAACTATGTATAATAGTAATAATCTCTAAAACTCCTTTGATATAGCCATGTTAGGTTGTTCTTTACAGTCTTCGACCGCGGATGCGATTTCATCTATATTATTGACTTTACAAGATACTGATACTTTGACACAGCCACTTAATAGAACAAAAAATAGCACGAAAAAAATTCTCATATATAAAACCATAAAATACCGCTTCGTTATATCTCTATGTTACTTACTACTTTTATAGATTAGAAAGCCCAGCCAGTTTTAGTTGTGGTCTATTGGTGAGCCATACGTATGGTACTCATTCTGAGCGCTACGTGTGGTTGTACTTTGTGATGTTTCTTCTATCTTACCAGCAACTAGTTTATACGTACCACCTACTCTTACATTCATATTGTTATTAGCAAACATATTAATATCACCATCTAAAGCGGCCATATTAATGTTACCTTTATCTACTTGTATATTGACATTAGCGTTAGGCCCTACCTGTATATCGTAATTGTTATTAGCAGCACCATCAGCGTTTATTGTTATCTTATGGCGACCACCAATTGTTAGGTCAGAGGACCCTTTGATATAGACCTTATTGTCTTTCTCGGTTATCGTATGAGTTGAATCTTTGTTTACTTCGTTCTTTGTTCCTTCGGCCGTGATTTCTGTTTCAGTACCACTATGGTGATATAATAGAATACGCTCTTTGTTTGGCGTGTCATCAAACTCTAATAGGTGGCCTGATTCGCTCTCATATACATGGCCGTATGGGTATTCAGTTGCATATGTATTTTCAGGTAGGGACCATATGTCACCTTCCGACTGTGATATATCTACAACACCATCT
>Ga0316202_10000369_pt1 | contig 53560 bp, 35 predicted proteins | sample 3monrhotite_MG_FD_204934 | JGI IMG/M metagenome (GOLD analysis project Ga0316202, IMG submission 204934) | Microbial mat bacterial communities from mineral coupon in-situ incubated in ocean water Damariscotta River, Maine, United States -... | ecosystem: Environmental > Aquatic > Marine >...
CCCCCCATCTTGGCGTGTTGCGGGGGCGCGGGGCCGAGTGTCCTTCGTCGCACTTTTGGAGCGGGTAGGGGCTTGGGAGAGGTTGAAGAGGCGACTGCGGACACTGGCCCCTGATCGGGTGGGAGAGGTGAAGAGGGGTTGCGTGTCCGTGGCGGAGTGGAATACAGAGACAGAGCGAGGCTCATTCCGCGGAGTGGAATACAGAGACAGAGCGAGGCTCATTCTGCGGAGCGGAATACAGAGATAGAGCTATCCTGGGGCGCATGGCTGACGAAACGAAGTGGACCCGACGTGGATTCTTGACCCGGAGCGCCCAGCTCGCGGGCGGCGCCTTGGGCGCGGCTGCCCTGGCCAGCCTTGGGCTTCCGGGTGAGGAGGAGCGACCCAGCCCGTACGGCCCGCTCAGGGTCGACCCCGCTGGCGTGATCGACCTCCCGGCTGGGTTCAGCTACACGGCCTTCTCGCCCGTCGGCGCTCCTATGGACGACGGACTCCTGACCCCCGGAGCCCACGACGGAATGGCGGCCTTCAAGGGTCCCCAGGGGAGCGTCATCCTGGTCCGCAATCACGAGCAGGACCTGCGCGGCTGGAGCCCCTACGGGAAGGACGCGGCGCTCCTGTCGCCCGCGATCCGCCAGAAGCTCTACGACGGAGCGTCACCTTGTCTTGGCGGGACGACGACCCTGGTCTACGACATGAAGAGCAAGGCCCTGACCAAGAGCTTCCTCAGCTTGGGCGGGACGGCGCGGAACTGCTCGGGTGGGCCCACCCCCTGGGGCTCCTGGCTGACCTGCGAGGAGTCGGTCGTGCGAAGCGGCGGCGGCTTCGGCAAAGACCACGGCTATGTGTTCGAGGTTCCAGCTTCGGCCACCGGGCTCACGACGCCGCCGCCCCTCGAGGCGCTGGGGCGCTTCAACCACGAGGGCGTGGCCATCGACGCGCGGACCGGAGTCCTCTACCTGACCGAGGACCGCGGCGACGGGCTCCTGTATCGCTTCCTCCCCACCACGCCGGGCAAGCTCGAGGCTGGCGGCCGACTTCAGGCTCTGCGCCTGCACGAGCAGCCCGGCGCCCGCACCGAGAACTGGCTCGGGCGCACGATCCCGCTCCACAAGCGCCTCGCCGTGAGTTGGGTTGATCTTCGCGACGTCAAGTCGCCGAAGGACGATTTGCGCAAGCAGGGGGCCGCCGCTGGGGCCGCGACCTTCACCCGCGGTGAGGGGATCTTCGCGGGGGGCGAGGGGATCTACTTCGCCTGCACCGACGGAGGGGTGCGTCACAAGGGCCAGCTCTGGCTCTATCGCCCGGGGAAGGCCGAGCTGAGCGCCAAGGTCGGCGAGGCGACGGGGACCCTAGAGCTCGTAGCCGAGCCCAACGACGCCAGCGTGTTCGACAACATTGACAACGTAACCGTGGCGCCCTGGGGCGACGTGATCGCCGTCGAGGACGGACCCAAGGGGAACGGCCTGCTCGGCGTGACGCCCAAGGGCGTCGTCTATCCGATCGGGCGCTATCGCAAGAGCGTGACCGAGCTCGCGGGGCCGACCTTCTCGCCCGACGGCTCGACCCTCTTCGTAAACACCCAGTTCCCGGGCCTGACCTTGGCGATCACAGGTCCCTGGCGCCCGCCCGCCGGTCCCGCGCCGGCGGGTCCCGCTCCCCGCTAACGCTCGCTACGCGCACCGCGTAGGCTTAGAGCGGGAGGGACCGTGGACCGCGCGCCTCGCTGGATCGATCAATACCAGATCTTCGACGAGCTCGGTCGCGGCGGGTTCGGCGTCGTCTACCTGGCGCGCCACCCCAACCTCGATCGCCCCGTGGCCCTCAAGCTCCTCCTGGAGGCAGGTGACACCGACCCCGCCATGCTGGAGCGCTTCCGGCGCGAGGCCCAAGCCACGGCGCGGATCCGCCACCCAGCCATGGTCCAGATCCACGACCTGGGCTCGCATCAGGGCAAGCCCTACTACGTCATGGAGTTCGTGGAGGGGACCAACCTCAAGCAGCGAATCGAGCGCGAGGGGCCCATGGACGTCGACGAGGCGGTCGCCATCGCCGTCGAGATCACCGAGGCCGTGGCCGCGGCCCACGCCGAGAACATTCTCCACCGCGACCTGAAGCCCGAGAACGTGATCGACGTCGAGGGCGAGGACCGCCTCAAGCTGGCGGACTTCGGCCTCGCGCGCGAGCTGGGAGACGATCGCGAGAAGCTGACGCGGACTGGCGCCATGCTCGGCACGCCGGGCTACATGTCGCCTGAGCAGGCTGCGGGCGAGCGCGATCGCGTCGACAAGCGGACCGACGTCTATGGGATCGGCGCCACGCTCTTCGCTCTCCTGACGGGGCGAGCCCCTTTCCGCGGAGACAGTCCGATCCAAACCGTGGCCCAGCTCCTGCGCGAAGACGCGCCGCCTCCGAGTCGATTCCGGCCGGGGCTCCCCTCGGCCCTCGACGCGATCTGCGCCCGAGCTCTCTCTCGTAACCCAGGAGGTCGCTACGAGACAGTTCAGGCCCTCCGGCGCGACCTGGAGAACTTCCAGCGCGGCGGCAAGGTCGAGAAGACCAGCGAGCGTCTCGTGCGGACGGTCAAGACCTCACGCCCCTGGGTCAAGTGGGTCGGGCTCTTGGGAGCCCTGGTCGTGTTGGCCGGGATCTCGACCACCGTGGCCCTGGTGGCTCGGAGCGCGCCGACGCCGACGCCGACGCCGACCCGGCTCGCCTACACCCTCGAGTGGAGCGCGGACCCCGTCCAGAAAGAGCGGACGACGATTCGAGGGAGGGTTAGGGGACCCAAGGACGCCAGGCTCGAGATCAATCGGCGCAAGGTCGAGTTGGCGGAAGACGGGACCTTCAGCGTCGAGATCGAGGTTCCCTTCGGCGTCGTGAAGGTCGTCCTGATCAAGGTTCGAGGCAAGAAGGCTCGCTCCTTGCGCGAGGAGATCCGGCTGAGCGCGACGAGGCCGCGCTGGTTCGAGGAGCTCCCCAAGGGCCCGCTCCGTCCGCTCCGGGCTGACCTCGAGCCCCTCGCGCAGGAGGGAAGGTTTCGCTCCAAGAAGGACGGGAGTGAGTACTCTTGGATCCCGCCGGGGTCCTTCACCATGGGCTCTGTTCGCCTCCTGCACGGCGTCCCGCCCCAGGACCGGAACGAGCACCCGATCCACAAGGTGATCCTGACCCAGGGCTTCTTCCTCGGGATCCATGAGATCTCGCGTGAGAAGTTCGCCCGCTTCGCCAAGGCGACCAAGCACCGCAGCCGCGCGGTCAAGCACGCTCAGCGTGGCCCTGGCGAACTCCCCGTGGAGTGCAGCTGGCCGGACGCCATGGCCTACGCCAAGTGGGCCGGGGGTCGGCTCCCCTATGAGACGGAGTGGGCCTACGCGGCCAAGGGGGGGCAGGGGGACCACCTCCAGCGCGAGGTCGCCTCGAGCAACAACAGCGCCCTCGTGTATCCCTGGGGGGACACCCCGCCGGTACGTCTCGCGAGGACACCGACCGAGACGCCCGAGCGGCTCGCGCAGGAGCCCATGGCCGTGGAGCGACCCGCGCCTTGGGGCGGGCCTGCGCGTTGGGGCCAGCTCCACATGGGGGGGAACGTCAGCGAGTGGGTCTATGACGCCTACCGCGAGAGCTATCCCGTAGACAAGCTGGGCGCCGTCCGCCAAGACCCGCCGCCAGTCAGCCACGAAGACCCCATGACTCACCCCTCGAAGGTCCTCGACGAGGGCGAGTGGGACCCCAAGAATCCGCCCACGCTCTATGCGGTGCGGGGCGGGGACTACAAGCACGCGCACCCCAACTTGGCCTACCGGACCAGCTGGCGGGCCTATCGCAACAGCCTGAGCCAGTTCGGAGGAACCAACTGCATTGGCTTCCGCGTGACCCTCGAGGCCAAGGCTCCCTGAGCAACCTCGGATAAGCTGTCAGCCAGTGGAGGTGCACCCATGCGCTCGACCTCGATCCTGACCTGTTGCCTCGTCCTGGCGCCCCTCGTGGCCCAGGCCCAGACCAAGCGCCCAACCATGGCTGTGTTGCCGGTCAAGGCCTCCGGCGACAGCCGGGTCGGCCAGGTGAACCACCTGGGCAAGCTCTCCCTGGTGGGGCTCCGCGACGCCGTCGAGGGCCTCTTGATTCGAACTCAGAAGCTGACGGTCGTGGACCGCAAGCGCCTCGACAAGATCCTCGACGAGGCCGGCTTGACCGACCTCGGCTTGACCGAGCCCGAGACGGCGGTCAAGACCGGCGGCCTCCTCGGCGCCGACTACTTCCTTGAGGTTCGCGTGGCCGAGTGGTCCCTGGAGCGAAGCCAGCGCCAGATCCCGATCTCGCGCCGCTGGCAGCGCCAGAACCTCGCGACCTGCGCCCTCTCGGTTCGGATCGTGAGCGCACGAACCGGGAAGGTCGCCCTCAACGAGCGCGTCGGCGCCACCCGGCGTTGGAAGGAGGAGTCGGCTCAGCAGCTCCCCAGGAACCCGGTCTCGAGCGAGACGGTGCAGGCCCTCCAGAACCTGGCCCTCGCGCGCCTGAGGGACAAGGTCATGGTCGCCTTCCCCATGAAGGTCGTGTCCCTCGACGCCTCGGGGACCGTGTTCCTGAGCTACGGCAAGGGCACAGGGATCCAGGTCGGTGACCGCTGCAGCGTCCTCGGGGCGGGCGCCGAGCTCAAGGACCCAGACACGGGCGAGGTCCTGGGCCGGAGCGACACCGAGTTGGCGCGGGTCGAGATCGTCTCGGTCGAGGAGAAGTTCTGCCGGGCCAAGGTCGTCAGCGGTGAGAGCATTCAGATCCGCAAGGGCGCACGCTGCAAGATCATTCGCGAGGACCCGGCCGATTGGCCCCGGGCTGGAGGCGGCCGATGATCTCCCGCGCCGCCACCTCTCCGCTCCTCCTCTTGGCCCTGGCGCTCACGGCCGGCGCCCAGGAATCGCAGCCCACCACGAGCCCACCGGCCCAGGCAGCGCCCAGCGGTCCGACCCTGGTCGTGCTGCCTCTGCACTTCGCGCCCGAGGCGCTCCAGGAGGGAGCGAGCGGCGACCAGGCCGCCGTCGTGCGCCGTGAGCTGAGCGGGACTTCGCTCACGGGGCGAGTCGTTGAAGACCTCGTCGCCACGCGACGTTTTCGCGTCCTGGAGCGAGAGCGCGGGGCCGCGATCCTGCGCGAGCTGAACCTCGGCCCGCGCGGGCTCTCCGATCCCAAGCAGCTCCCGCGAGGCAAGGTCTTGGCGGCGCGCTACCTGGTCGCGGGCGAGGTCCGGACCTTTCGCGTCGACGTCCGGAACCGCGCCGTCCCCGGAGCAGCGGGACGCATCGTCCGCAGCGTAGAGCTCGAGGTCGAGATCGGGCTCCGCCTGATCGACAGCAAGACCTCGCTCCTGATCGCGGCCGAGCCCTTGGTCTACACCGCGCGCCAGCCGCTCCCGGGGAACGGTCGCCTCCCGACGACGCTTCTCCGAGACCTCCAGACTTCGATCGCGCGTCAGCTCCGGATCACCGTCGTCGACGCCGTGTTCCCGATTCGCGTCCAGGGACTCGCCGGCGAGACCTTCCTCCTCGATCGGGGGACGGGCCAAGGCCTAACTAAGGGCGACGTGCTCGAGGTCTTCACCGGCAAGGGCGAACGGCGCCGCCTCGGCGCCCTCGAGGTCGTCGAGGTCGGCCCCAGTCAGAGCCGCGCCCGCCTCCTAGAGGGGCGAGGGATCGCCGCCGGTGACGAGTGCCGCCGTCGGCCGCGCAAGGCCAAGGTCAAGCCGACCAGCCGCCCCAAGCCCGAAGGCTGGTAGCCCCTTGGCCCTGCGGTTGGGGCTTGCGGCACTCAGAGTCTCTCACCCGTAGGCGGGGTCCCTCGCTTCACTACACGTTCCTCGACCGCCTCAGTACTGGCAGCGCCTCGACGAGCGCGGTCTCGACCTCGATCCGCTCCTACGCGAGCCCGAGCAGCTGCTTCGCGTTTGGAGCAAGGTCCGCGCCTGGAAGCCTCGCACGCCCTAAGGCCCCACCCCCCCTCTCCAGGCGCATGGTCGCCCGGGTTCTGAACCGGAGTTCGACTGGCGAGGGCAGAGCCTAGCCCCTCACAACAGCCGATCGGGGGCAGCGCGCGCCAGCTCTTGATCCGAGGGGCACGAAGAGTCCTCGCCGCCCTGGCGGATCCAGGTGGAACCTCTGCTGGGGGATCCGAATTGGGTTTTCGAGAGGGGGCGCCATGAGAACGAGCGTCTGCTGGATTTGCCTATTGAGCTTGGGAGCGGCGGCCTCCGCCGGGCTCTCTCTTGCCAACCGAGAGCTCAGCTCAGCCAAGGCGGCGACCGCGCCGCTGGTCACGGCCACTCCTTGGCTCCCCCCCCTGGACGAGGGCCTAGCTGAGCCAGCGACGCCCGTCGAGATTCACGAACCTGACCTGTCCTGGGGCGAACGTGGCCTCAATTCTTCTCCTCCTGGCGGCGCTTCGCCTCGGGGCGGGTTCTTCGGGGAGGAAGGGGGCCCGCCCCCGCCTCGCTTCGAGGGGCCCGAGTGGCCCAGCCCAGAGCGATTCGGGGGGGAGGGTCCCCCGCCCTGCCGGCCCAGGGGAGGGCAGCGGAGCGCCGAAGAGCGCCGCGAGGGGTCCCGGCCGAAGGGGGCCAGAGGAAGTCGCGGCGGTCCTCCTCCGGGCGGAGGGCGAGGACATGGAGCAGAGGAGGGGCACCGTGGACCTCCTCCGGACGGAGGGCGAGGGCATGGAGACGGGGGACGCCATGGCGGGCCTCCTCCAAGCCGAGGACACGGAGCCGACGAGGGACACCGCGGACCTCCTTCAGGTGGACGGCGCGGCCATGGAGCGCGAGGGCGTGGAACCAACCAGGAGCGGCGCCTCCACGGGCAAGGCCGGGCCGAGAGGGGCAACCCGAATCGATCACGCTCCGGGAGGGGGAGCCTGCAGGGTCGTGGCGGACCTCCGCCCCGGCACAGAGAGGGAGGGCACCCTCCTCCCTGTCCGCGGTGCGGGCATAAGCCCGGCCAGAGCCTTGAGCGTGGCCAGGCGCCCCCTCGCCCGCGAAGCGCGCCCCGTCAACGCAGTTCAAGCCAGGAGGACAAGTGGTGGTAGTTCGCGAATCCCTGTTCGTCCTCGGCGTGACCCTCGCATTCGCGGGTTGCTCGGGCGGGAGCAGCGGGGGCGGTGGAGCCGCCGCTCCCGCTGTCGCTCCCGATCCTGGCTTGCCGGCCGCCGCTCCTCCGCCGGCGGCCGGACCGCCCGGGGGGGCGCCTGTCGGGGCCCCTGGCGCGGCAGTTCTTCTGAGCGACGCAGACCTTCGTCAGGCCTTCGCTCGCGAAGGCGTGGCGACGGTGACCTTGGCTCCGCTGGAGTCGGCGGCCATGGTTCAACTGGGCGAGGCCCTCTTCTACGACAAGCTCCTCTCGGGGAATCGGAATATCTCCTGCGCAACATGTCACCACCCGACAGCGGGCACAGGTGACGGACTCCCGCTGCCCCTCGGCGAGGGAGCAGCGGGTCAGACCACCGACCGAATCGCGACGGCGGCGGATCAGGTGATCGCTCGCAACGGGCCGCCCCTGTTCCACGTCGGGGCTAGCGGCGTCGAGACCATGTTTTGGGACAGCAGGGTTCGTCGCGACTCCGCGACGGGAATCCTGACTACGCCTGAGCCGAGCCTGAACGGTGGGACTCCCGCCCGGCCCGACATGACGCGAGAACTCACGAGCGCGTTAGCAGCCCAGGCCATGTTCCCCGTGACCTCCAGGGCGGAAATGCGCGGAGACCCAGGCGAGAACGAGCTCGCGGACGCTGCGGACAACCAAGCGGTCTGGGCCGCGATCATGGTGCGTCTTGTGGGGACGTCAAACGGAAGCGTCGGCGGAGTTGCGGGATATCGTTCGCTCTTCCAGGCTGCGTTTCCGGGCGTGGACTTCGATCTCCTGACCTTCGCCCACGCGGCCAGGGCGATCGCGGCTTTCGAGGCTGTGACCTGGGCTCGCTTCGACACTCCCTTCGATCGCTTCCTGGCTGGCAGCGACCTCGCCTTGAGCGACGCAGAGAAGCGCGGCGCAGCGCTCTTCTCGGGTCGGGCACGCTGCTCGGACTGCCACAGCGGGCCGCTCCTGACCGACTTCCGCCACCACTCGCTAGCGACCCCGCAACTCGGCCCCGGCGCCGGCGGCGAGCCTGACGACCGGGGTCGAGCGCTCGAGACCGGAGACCGTCGGGACGACTATGAGTTCCGGACGCCGCCGCTGCGAAACGTCGAGTTGACGGGCCCCTACTTCCACGCGGGAGCTTTCGCGACCCTCGAAGACACCTTGCGTCACTACCGAGACCCGCGCGCCAGCCTCGAGGGATATCGCGGCGTCGATCACCTCCCGGCAGCATTCCAAGGCTTGGTGGACACAGACGCTGTCCGCAACCAGGCTCGCCTAGCGACGGTCAGCGGGATCGTCGGGAACGGAATTCGCCTCTCGCCGGAGGAGATCGCTGACTTGGCGGCTTTCCTGCGCGCCTTGACCGATCCAGCGGCTCGGACTCCGGTGACTCCGCCTACTAGCGTGCCGAGCGGGCTTCCAGTGGCGGACTAGAACTCGGGGGTGGGCCCCCGGCGCTCGGGGCGAGGAGACGGTCTCCTCGCTCCGAGCGCACTTCGGTGAGGGGGCTCGCTCCGCTTAAGCTGAGCCGCGGTGCGTGCGCGCCGAGGGAGACCGAGTGAGCGAACTCTTGGGTGGGGTCGAGGCAGCTTTCATAGCTGAGCTGATCGATAGCCACATTCGCCCCGAGGATTTGACCCCGGACGACATGCCGAGCAAGGTCGGGCCCTACGAGGTGATCGAGCCCCTCGGGCGCGGGCGGGACAGCCAGGCCTACCTCGCGCGAGATCCCTCCAGCGACCGCGCCGTAGCCCTCAAGCACTTCGAGCGCGGCTCGCTCTGCTCGCCTCGTGAGCTGAAGGCGCTCTCGAGACGCCTGACCTCCCTCGAGGAGCCAGCGATCGTCCCGATCCGCGCGGTCTTGCAGGTCGAGGAGCGGGTCGTGGTCTGCATGGACTACGTGACCGAGCCGACCTTGGCCGAGCGCGAGCTACCCCTCGAGGAGGGGCTCCGATACCTCGAGCGCGTGGCGCGGGCCTGCAACTCGGCCCACCAGGCTGGCCTCGTGCACGGCGACCTCCGCCCGGGCAACCTCCTGCTGGGTCCTCTCCCGCGGGTCCTCGATTTCGGCCTGGCGAGCGTGTTCGCGGGGGGCGAGGAGCCCTTCGGGGCGCCGGCCTACATGGCCCCCGAGGTCGCCCGAGGCGAGGCCCCCACGCCCGCCAGCGATATCTACTCCCTAGGGGCGGTGCTCTACGAGCTCCTGTGCGGAGTGCCGCCCTACGGGCTCGAGGACGAGGCGGAGATCCTGGCCAGGTTGCGAGGGAGCGAGGCGCCTCGCTCACCTCGCTCGCGCGATCCTGAGGTCTCGCGAGCCCTAGAGCGGATCGCGCTCCAAGCGCTGGCCCGCGACCCTCGTGGTCGCCAGGAGAGCGCTGGGGCCCTGGCCGAGGACCTCGCGACCTGGAGCCAAGAGTCCAGCCCGCCCGTCGAGGTCAGCGGGCTCTGGGCTTGGGTCGCCATCGGCGTCGGCATACCCTTGGCTGCGGTCCTCGCGAGCGTCCTCGTCGGCGGAGAGCGGCCGGCGCCCAGCGCGACGCCTTCCAAGGCCTCAACCCAAGTCTCCTCTCCGGCGCCGAGTCGGCGCCTGCAGGAGAAGCCAGAGCGCGCTTCCCCGCCAAGGGATAGCGCGCCCGAGCGCGGAGCCCACCGTGACGGCTCCGGGAGTCCCCCCGGCGACGGAGCTCAGCGCGATCAGCAGAGGCCGCGAGGAGCGCCGCAAGGCGGACCTCGAGAGGGACCGCAAGGCGGACCCCATGGCGGTCCTCGAAACGGACCCCATGGCGGTCCTCGAAACGGACCGCAAGGTGGACCCCAAAACGGACCGCAAGGCGGACCTCGAAAGGGACCCCACGGTGGTCCTCCACGCGGACCGCAATGGGGCCCACACGGTGGCCCACCGCCTCGAGGAGGCCCCCCCCCTCGGGACGGTCGACGAGGCCCTCCCGGGCGCGGCTCGCAGGGAGGCCCCCGTGACGGGCGCCCCGAGGGCGAGGGACGCCCTCGGTGAAGCTCTCAGCGACTCGGTGGACGATCGTCCAGGCAGCACAGTCTGGAGACGAAGAGGCGATCCGCTCGCTCTGCGAGAAGTATCGCCCGGCCCTCGTCAGCTACATGCGCCGGCGCGGCCTCGGCGAGGAGGCTGAAGACGTGACGCAGGAGGCCTTGTTCGGCTTGGTCCAGTCAGCCTTGACCTCGGCGGACGGAAAGCGCGGTCGCTTCCGAGCCTTGGTGTTCGCGATCGGGCGCAACCACCTCGCGCGATACCACGAGCGGCAAGGCGCGGCCAAGCGCGGCAAGGGCCGAGTCCACGCCCTCGGCGAACAAGACGTCGCCGCCGAGGAGCCGAACGAGGAGTTCGATCGCGAGTGGCTGGCCGCGATCATTCAGACCTGCCTGACGCGTCTCCGCGAGAGCAACGACGACTACTACCAGGCTCTGCGCTTATTTGTCCTGGAAGGACTTCCGCAGGCGGAGATCGCTCGCCGCCTCGACGTCCGGGTCGGCGTGGTCAAGAAGAGGGTGTTCCGCGGCAAGCGGAAGCTAGCTGACTTCCTCCGGGAGGAGGTCTGGCGCTACTCGACCTCGACCGGCGAATACGAGATCGAGCTCCGCTACCTCTCTGGGCTCCTTGGGCTTCAAGGAGAGCAGTCGCCGTCCTAGAGGGTTCACAGCCCGTAGCGCTGGAAGACCCGCTCGGCACGGGCGAGTTGGCGCTCCACGTCTTCTGGGCGGTGACGGATCGCGGCGGAGGTGCACTTCAGGACGAGGAGCGCGAGGTAGGCGCGGAGTATCCGCGGCTCCAGGGCAGCGTCTTCAACGACCTCCCAGATCGGTTGGGCGTGACCGTCGAGGTCGAAGGCGAACTGGACGAGGTCATAGCGAGGGTCGCCGGTGCAGGCCTCCTCCCAGTCAATGATCCCGCTGAGTTGGCCCTGATCGACGAGGACGTTGTCGGTGTGTAGGTCGAGGTGCACGAGCCCGTCGGTCGGGAACCAGCTCGGGTCTGCGTCGGAGCCGAGCGCTTGAATGCGGTCGAGAACACTCGCGCTGCGGCGACCCCCGCAGCGCAGCGGCTCGTGTAGAGCCTGGCCTGGGGCCAAGCTCCCCACGACGAAGGCGCCCCAGGTTGGCGGGTCGGCAGCGGGGCTGGGTCCTGCGAGGCCGGCTTGGGCCGAGAGGCAGGCCACCAAGGACTCAATGACCGCAGGTGGTGGGGTGTCCTCCGAGCGTCCGGGCAGGAACTCTTGGGCAGAGAGGGTCCCGCCCTCGAAGGGAATCACATGCAGGTATTCGGGAGCCGGGACGCCGCGAGCGCGAAGCTGGCTGAGAGCGGGGAGGAGCGCGGCGTAGCGGTCGGCCATCGTTGGGTCGGAGGACCACTTGAGGACCACGGGCCTGCCGTCAGGTGCCGTCGCCAGCCAGGCCCCTTGCGAGAGCCCGCCTGGTGCGCGAGCGCCGAGTCGGAAGCCCAGTTGAAGGAGTCGGGCGCGGTTCACGCAGTCGACTCCCGGTCCAGCACAGCAGAGGCTTCGCACCGGGTCGCCGGTCTCTCTGAATCCGCCATTCGTTCTCCCCGAGGCCACGAAGGACTTCGACCGACGCCAGCCGGTGTCAAGGAAGGCGACCCAGGGTGGCAGGGGGCCAGCCTCCCGATCAAGCCATGGGCCGATCGGACAGAGGTCCTAGGGGCGAATCGTCGCGAGCCTCGCTAGATCCTTGCCCTCAGGAAACCCATCCGAACTCCCTCAACTCAACCCCGCCTCCCGACCGATACGGCAGGTGTGGAAGCTGAGGGCGGAGTGAAGAGCAGTCGAGATCAGGGCCAGGGAGCCGCGCTCGAGCAAACCCTCTTGGAGCGCATGGCGCGGCCGGCGGGGGACTCGCCCCTGCGCGTGTTCCTGAGCGGGATCGGGGGGACCGGGCTCTCGGGCTTGGCTCGCTTGCTCCAGGGCCTCGGTCACCAAGTCTCGGGCTCGGACCGGAGCGTCACGCCGACGGTGGCCCAGCTCCGCAGCGAGGGGATCGCCGTCGCCAGCCGTCAGCGCGCTCAGTCGCTCCCCTCAGAGCTCGACCTCTTCGTCGGAACCGCGGCCCTCCCTGAGGATCACGTGGAGCTGGTCACGGCGAGCAAGCGCGGCGTGGCCTGCGTCAAGTACGCCGACGCCCTCGGCGCCCTGGTCGCCGCCAAGCGCGGCGTCGCCATCGCGGGCACCCACGGCAAGACCACCACGACCTCGCTCCTGACCCACGTCCTGCGGACCTGCGGGCGCGACCCGAGCTGGATCGTGGGCGGGAGCCCCAAGGACCTCCCGACCAGCGCCCGGACCGGCGAAGACCCGGAGCTGATCTTCGAGGCCTGCGAGTTCGACCGCTCCTTCCACCGCTACGCCCCGAGCGTGGCCGCGGTCCTCAACCTCGAGACCGATCACCTCGACTGCTACGCCGGCCTCGAGGAGCTCGAGGAGAGCTTCGCCGTCTTCCTCTCAGGCATGGCCGAGGGTGGCGCGGTCGTGCTCCAGTCGGACTGGCCTGCCTGCCGGCGCGTCGCGGCCAAGGCCCTGGCCGGACGGCCCGACCTCGAGCTCGACACGGTCTCTCTCGACAAGGAGAGCGCGCCCCACGAGCTGCGGGGCCTCGGCCACCACCACCACTACGCGGCCCGGGACCTCCGCCCCGACCGCGGGCTCTGGCGCTTCACCCTGATCGTGGACGGGCGAGCCACGGCCGAGGTCCGCCTCGGCGTCCCCGGACGACACAACGCGGCGAACGCCTTGGTCGCGATCGCCTGCGCGGCGCGGGCGGGCGTGCCTGCAGCGCGGGCGGCTCAGGCCGTGAGCGCCTTCAGCGGCGTCGGCCGCCGCTACGACGTCAAGGCCACCGGCGACGTCGTGATCGTCGACGACTACGCCCACCACCCGACGGCCCTGGAGGCCGTGATCTCGGCGACCCGCGAGCGTTACCCCGAGCGTCGGCTGGTGGTGTGCTTCGAGCCGCACCAGGCCAACCGGACGCGCCACCTCTTCAGCGACTTCGTCCAAGCCCTCTCGGGCGCGGACCGCGTGCTCCTCTCGGATATCTACATTTGCCGCGACACCGAAGCGGACGTCGCGAGCGTCTCGAGCGCGGAGCTCGCCGCTGCGATTCGCGAGCGCGCGCCCCAGACCCAAGCCCGCCACGCGGGTGACCTCGACGAGCTCGAGGACGCCGCCCGCCGCCTGCTCCAGCCCGGCGACGTCGGCCTCTTCCTCGGCGCGGGCCGAATCACTCAGGTCGCAGCCGACCTGGCCGCGACCCTCCGCGCCCACGGAGGTCAAGCCCTCTCTCAGAGCGCGACCCTCTCCCGCAAGACCCTGCGCTCCGCGGCCGCCTCGGGCGCCGTCGCCCGGAGCGTGCTCTCGGCCAGCGGGACGCTTCGGCGCCTGGCGAGCGGCGGCTTCGGTCGCCCGAGCGGCTCGGGCTTCCAGCGCCGCGCGGGCTCTGGCGCCAACAAGCGCACGACGGGGATCGCGCCGGGCCTCGCGGCCGAGTGGACCCAGGACCTCGGCACCCCGAGCGGCCAGGGCGCGCCCAGCACGCCTCGGCTCCAGGACCGGATCGAGCAGGCCCTCGGCCCGCTCCTTCAGCTCGACGCCTCGCTGGCGGGATACACCACGCTCCGCGTCGGCGGGCGCTCGCGCTTCTTCGTCGCGCCCCGCACCACGTCGGAGGCGATCCACGCCCAGCGGACCTTCCAGCGTCTGGGCGTCCCGATCGTGCTCCTCGGCGGCGGCTCGAACACCCTCTTCACGCGCGACTACCTCGACGCCGCCGTCCTCCTGACCAAGCAGATCCGCGGCGCGGAGACGGCCGGGACCCTGATCCGAGCGACCTGCGGGACGAGCCTCCCGGGGCTGATCCGCCTCGCCGAGCGCAACGGCCTCGGCGGGCTCGAGACCTTCGCGGGGATCCCAGGCACCGTGGGCGGAGCCGTGTTCGGCAACGCCGGCGGACCGCGGGGCGGGAGCACCGTGGGTCAGCTCGTGCGTCGGGCCCGTGTCGTCGAGCCCGACGGCCGCGTCCGCTGGCGCGACCGGGCCGACCTCGGCCTGACCTATCGCCACTCGGAGCTCCAAGGCTGCCTCGTGCTGGACGTCGAGCTCGAGCTGAGCAACGACGAGACCGAGCGCCTGAAGCTCGTCCGCCAAGAGGTCAGCGCCCGCAAGGCCGCCGTTCAGCCTCTCTGGGCCCGCAGCGCTGGCTGCACCTTCCGCAACCCGAGCGGGGAGAGCGCCGGGCGCCTCCTCGACGAGCTGGGGCTCAAGGGCCACCGGCGCGGCGGAGCCGTCGTCTCGGGACACCACGCCAACTTTATCGTCAACGAGGGCGGGGCGACCCCCGCCGACGTCCTCGGGCTCATGGAGGAGATCCGTGAGCGCGTCCGCGAAGCCCGCGGGATCGACCTCCACACCGAACTCCGCCTCGTCGCCTGAGGGACCCATGCTGAGCACTGCCCACCGCCGCCGCATTCACTGGACCGTCAGCGACACCGGCGCCCAACAACACCAGCCGAACCAGCTCCACGTGGCCGTCCTCCTCGGCGGCGTCGGCCACGAGCGCGCGGTCTCCCTGATCTCGGGCCAGGCCGTGATCGACGCTCTCCAGCAGCAGGGTCACCGCGTGACTCCCGTCGTGCTCGAGTCGAGCGACGACGCGGCCCTCGACGCGATCCCGGCCGACGCCGACGTGGCCTTCCTCGCGCTCCACGGCGAATACGGCGAGGACGGCACGATCCAGCAGGCCCTGGCTCGTCGGGGCGTGGTCTACACGGGCTCGGGGCCCGAGGCCAGCGCGCGGGCCTTCGACAAGCTCCGGGCCAAGCGCCACTTCTCCCGGGCCGGGATCCCCTTGGCCTGGCACCGCGTCTTGGAGTTCCCCTCCAGCACCCGCGGCGTCCGCCACGCGGTTCGCATGACCCCCGGCCTCCCGGTCGTGGTCAAGCCGATCAGCTGCGGCTCGAGCGTCGGCGTCACGATCTGCCAGACCCGCGACCAGCTGACGCGAGCCCTCGAAGAGGGCGCCCGCTACCGCCAGCACCTCCTGATCGAGGAGTTCATTCCCGGTCGCGAGCTGACCTGCGGGATCCTGGGCGGCGAGGCCCTGGCGCCCGTCGAGGCTGTCTCGCAGCGACGATTCTTCGACTTCAAGGCCAAGTATGACAAGGAGACGGGGACGGCCTACGTCGTGGACCCGGGGCTCCCAGAGGGCGTCCGCGAGCGGATCCAGGCCATGGCTTTGGCGGCGCACCAGGTCCTGGGCTGCAGCGACTTCTCGCGGACCGACTTCCGCTACGACCCGATTCAGGATCGCTTGATCGTGCTCGAGCTGAACACGATCCCGGGTCTGACTCCGACCAGCCTCCTCCCCATGGCGGCCGCCAACGCGGGCTTGAACTTCGGCGAGCTCGCCGAGCGCTTCTGCCGCCTGGCCCTGGGGGCCTTCACCCGGTGAGCGCCAAGAAGCCCCCTACCAAGAAGGCAGCCGCGAAGCCGCGCACCCGTCGCCGCCCGGCCTCGGCGCGCAAGGCCACGGCGGCGTCCGTGATCGAGAAGCCCAAGCCCGCGCGCAAGGCGGCCCCCAAGAAGGCGCCCGCCAAGAAGGCGCCCGCCAAGAAGAGCGCGTCGGGTGAGCCGAGCGGGAGCGCTCTGGCTGGCGCCGTGGCCGCTGGCGCTGGCGCCGTCGCCGGAGGGACGGCCAAGGCTTTCGGGCGGGGCTTCCTGGCCATGGTCGGCTCGCGAGACGTGCAGCGTCTGGTCGCGATCGGCGTTCTGGCCGGCGCGCTCTTCGGGACCTCGAAGCTCGTCAAGGAGCGCGTCCAGACCTGGGACCAGTTCGAGCTCCGCCTCGGGCTGCGCGCCGACGCTCCGCCCCCGCCCGGCCTCTCGTCGGCCGCCACGCGCGACTTGGCCGCGATCGTCCTCCCCGACCACGTCCACGCCTTCCACCCTGGCGTAGTCCCGGGCCTGGCCAAGCACCTCGACTCGCTGCCTTGGGTCGCGAGCGTCGAGGAGCTCCGCCTCTTGCCGCCCGCCAAGCTCGAACTCAAGCTCCGGACCCACCGCCCCCTGGCCCAGCTCGGCGAGTCCCAAGGCGACCTCGTCGCGACTGGCGGCGCGCTCGTGCCTCGCGTCTACGGCGCTCACCCCGAGCGCCTCCCGCGCCTCCTCGGCGTCCCCGCCGGCCCGACCCAGGGTCAGAACCTCCAGATCGGCGTCCAGGTCCTCGAAGCCCTGGGGCCCCTCGTGGCTCAGGTCGAGGCCGTGGACCTCAGCAACCTCGGCGGCCAGCGCGACCCGCTCAAGAGCGAGATCGTCCTCCGCCTGGTGGGCGGCCTCCTCGTCGACTGGGGACGTCCTGAGCCGACGGCCAGCGAGGGCCCGGAGAGCCTCGGCGCGCCGCGTCGTGACCCCGCTGACAAGCGCAACGACCTCGAGGCCTTCCTAGCGGGCTTCCCGCAGGTCGGCTCGGTTGAGCGCGTCTCGCTTCGCTTCGACGAGGTGACCTACACCCTGCGGACTTCCTCCCCGGGTGAGCCGATCTCTCGTCGCTAGTTTGCTGTGATCGCTCGCCCGACGAAGGCTCGCTCGCGAACTGGAGGCAGTCGGCCGGCGGGGAGTGGACGTAGAGCACCGAAGGATTGGGATGCTGGTCGGCGGAGCGTCCGTCGGTGCTCTACGTCCAGCCCTCGCAGTCCGACCGCATCTGGATCCCTACCGAGTGGTCGCGGGGCGAAAGCGAACCGATCCTCGGGGCGGCACGCAGCGCCGACAATCCGGCCCGCAACCCCTCTACAAGGGCGCTCCGCCCCGGAACTCTGCGCGCTCCCACTCGCCGACCATGGCGCTGATCTGCTCCAGGATCTGCTCGGGGTAGCCGCGCTCGCGATCGATCGGCACGAAGCGCTCCTTCCGCAGCAGACAGGGCTTGAAGAGCCCGTCCACGCCGAGGCGGAGCCCGTAGATCCCCTCGCCGCAAGACGACTCGTGCTTACACCCGCCGCAGAAGTCCGTCCGCAAGCGTCCGCGGGCGACGTTCTTGACCTTGACTCGCGTCCCGCCGAGGTCGTAGGTCGTGGTCGTGCCGCCCAAGGCGCTCTTGCGGCTGACCTCGCGGGCGCCGCGCTGGGCTAAGACGCCCTCCAGCCAGCGGGGGTCGACCCAGTCGCCGCCGTAGAAGCCAGCCTCTTCGTGAGGCCGGACCAGGGCGATCGCCTTGAGGGGGAGCTCGCGCTGGAGGGAGAAGTCGAGGACCTCGCTGAACTCGTCGCGGTTGTAGGGGCCCAGGGAGTAGTTGAGCTCGACGGCGTAGCCGTGCTCGGCCAAGGCGACCACGTTGCGGAGCACGGCTTGGGCGCTCGTGCCGCCGAGGCGCTCGCGGAACTGGTCGTCGCGGGTGGTGTGGACGCTGGCCAGGATCCCCGTGACCTTGGCGATCTTGGGGCGCTCGAGGAGGCGCTCGGCCAGGACAGCGTTGGTGTTGAGGACCACGCGCGCCTCGCGCTCCTCGAGGGCGTCTAGAAACTCGAAGAGCCCGCGCTCGGCGAGGGGCTCACCACCGGTGACGTTGATCTGGGCTCCGCCGAGGGCGGCGTAGGCGCTCGAGAGCTTGGCGAGCTCGCTCAGCGAGAGCCGGCCGCGGCCGGCGGCCTTGCCGAGGCGCCGCGGGTTGGCCATGGCCTCGTTGTGGCAGAAGAAGCAGTCCAGGTTGCAGGCGTTGACGACGGCGACGCGGAACTTGCCTCCCTCGGCGACGAAGCGGCGGAAGCGGCTCAGGGCCTCAGCGGTCACGGTCCTCAGGCGCCTGGGCTCTCGCTCGATCTCGGTCGTCATTAGAAACCGCCCCACCTTCTGCTCGCTTCCTCCTCACCTGGGACACAGAGGAGCCGAGGGCAAGAAGGGCTGGCTTGAAGGGACGTTCCAGAGGCAATCTCTGGGGGCGCTCAGGAGCGCTCGCCCGCTTCGAAGCGCGGTGCTATGGTGGCTTCGATCTCCTTGCGTGGCAAGAAGATAGAGTCTCACGGCGTTCCCGGGAGGGCCGCACGCGAGGGATGGCAACCTACGCCGAAATCTTGTTCGGGCGCGTTGTGCTTAACAACCGCCTTGCTTCCCACAAGCAGGTCGCAGAGTGCCTGCGAGACCTCCGGGGAAGAACTCTGGCCCAAGTCATGGTCGCAAACGGCCTCTTGACGCCAGAGCAAGCCCGCCAGGCACAGCGCGCTCAGGCCCTCGCGCAGTTCATTCGCGCCGAGAAGATCTTCGCGCGGATCCTCGTTGACCGACGCCTCGTCGACGCCAAGACGGTTCGACGCGCGTTCAACGTGCAGGCCCAGCGCCAATACAAGACCCGCTTGGCCGGGCTCTTGATCGAGCAGGGGCTCCTCGACGCGGGGCAGCTCGAGGCGATCGTCGACGAGCAGCTGGTGCGCTTGGCCGAGGAGACGGCGCGGATCGAGGAGCAGGGGCTAGAGGGGGCGCTCAAGGACTCGAACCGTCACGAGGGCTTCGAGGCCGACGCGCCGGAAGACCTCGGCAGCATTCGCATGAAGAACGCCATCGGGCCGAGCGGGTTCATTGACTCGCCCCGCGCGACGCTGCCGATGCGCAAGGCTGCCAGGATCGACGAAGGGCCGCCCCGCAAGCGGACCATGATCATGGACAGCGCCGCCTACAGCGCGGCCCTCAGCGACAGCGACAGCGTCACGGAGTCCTCAGAGGACGGCTTGATCGGGAAGCTCGTCGCGAGTCGCTACAAGGTCCTCGAGAAGGTCGGCGTCGGCGGCATGGGCACGGTCTATCGGGCCGAGCACTGCCTAATGGAGAAGGTCGTCGCGCTCAAGGTCCTCAACCCAGAGCTCGTGTCCTCGCAGCGCTCGCTAGAGCGCTTTCGCCATGAGATTCGAGCCGCTTCGCGCTTCCAGCACCGCCACGTGATCCAGATCTACGACGCCGGCGAGGGCGAGGGCGGGATCTTCTACATGGCCATGGAGTTCGCCGAAGGCGAAGACCTCGAGGCTGTGATCGCGCGCGAGGGGGCGCTCCCTCTCGATCGCGTGTTGGCCTTCTTCCGCCAGACCCTGGAGGCCGTGGGCGAGGCGCACAAGAAGAAGATCGTCCACCGCGACCTCAAGAGCGGGAACTTGATGGTCACCAAGGACAAGCACGGTCAGCCCATGATCAAGATCATGGACTTCGGGATCGCCAAGATCGCGCTCGAGGAGGGCGCGGGCAACGAGGGCGAGGGCGGCCTCTATCGCACTCAGGAGGGGATCGTCACCGGCACTCCTCAATACATGAGTCCAGAGCAGGCCTCGGGCGAGCCCGTTGACCACCGCAGCGACCTCTACTCGCTGGGCGTGATCCTCTTCGAAATGCTGACGGGTCAGCTCCCCTTCCGCTCCGACACCCCCATGGGTTTCCTCGGCAAGCACATAGTCGAGCCGCCCCCGCGTCCCTCGGCGGTGCGACCCGAGCTGGGGATCCCGCCAGTCCTGGAGTCGATCGCGCTCCGGCTTCTGGAGAAGTCGCCTGACGCGCGCTACCAGACGGCCAACGACGTGATCGTCGATATGGACGCTCGCTGCACGCCTGAGGGGTTGCAGGCCTCGACCTCTGGCAGCCGCGTCGGGGCGCCCCTGGCCATGACGCTCCCCACCCGCCCTGTCCCTCAAGGACTTGACGCCGCGGGCTCAGGGCACCACGGCGCGCTGGGCGTGACTATGGAGATGCCTTCGGGGATCGACACCGTCGCGCCGGCCAAGAAGCGACAGGGACTCGTGATCGCGCTCGCGGTCGGGTTCTTGCTCCTCCTGACGCTCTCGACGAGCGTCGCGATCTACCTCTCGCAGAACCAGACCAGCAGCGTCGAGCAGGAGGTCCTGGATCGGGCCCAGACCCTCCTCAAGGAGGGACGCTTCAGCGAGGTCAAGGCTCTCCTCCAGCCCTTGGAGGGAGCGCCGGAGGCCAAGGCGCTCTTGGCAAAGGCTGAGGAGGCCGAGACCAAGAAGCAGGCCGACGAGGCCCGAGCCCAAGTGGTCTACGCTGACGAGCTCGTGGCAGGCTTCCGTCGAGGAGCCGCGGGCCGCGAGGCCGCGACCAAGGCCCTCGGTCTCTATCGCGACGCCCAGCGCTGGATCGAGGACGAGGAGCTCGCCAAGAAGATCAAGGCCCTAGAAGAGCGCTTGGGGCCCGTCGCGGCGACGTCGCCGACGCCTCGTCCCCAAATGACACCAAGCCCGGTTGCGACGCCGCCCGTCGCTCCGAGTCGGACCCCCGCGCCGACGCCGGCCCAGAGCCCCGCCGAGCAGCCGACCCCGACCCCCGCCGGCGGGCAGACGCAGCTCTATGCCGCTAGCCACGCCCTCCTCGAGGGGCGCTTGGACGAAGCATCTCGGCTCCTGGATCAGGCGGCTCGCGGGCTCCCGGTTGATCACCCTGAGCTGACGCGGCTCCGCAAGTATCTGAGCGCTGAGAAGCTCGCTGTTGAGGGACGGAAGGAGATCAAGGACGGGCGCGCCAGCGAGGGCGCCGAGATCCTGCGCCGAGCTGCCAAAGCGCACCCCCGAGCCGCGGCGCGCCGGGAGCTGGAGTCCGAGGCCAAGGAGGCGGAGGTCGCGGCCAAGGAGGGCGGAGCGCTTCGGGCTGCGCGGGCAGCGATCCAGGCGCTGGACCCTGTCGCGGCGCGGAAGGCGATCGCCTCGGCGCCAGACGCCGAGGGCATAGGTCCGCTCGAGGAAGCGATCAAGGCCCTCGAGCGCTTCGCGAGCGAGTGGCGCGAGGCTCGGACGGGGCTCGCGACCCTGGCCAAGGAAGAGCGCGGAGACCCCGCCGAGGCGACTCGCCTGGCGCAGCTCCTCGAGAGCGTCGCGCGCAATCTAGAGGCCTTCCCCGAGGGCGATCTCAAGGTCGAGCTGAACCGCGCCCTGACAAAGGAGCGAGCTGGGGCCAAGGCCCTCGTGGCGGAGCTGCGAAAGCGGCGGGACGCGAACAAGAGCGACGAGCTGCGTCGCTTCGAGGCTTCGCTGACCAGCTATCGCGAGCAGAAGGCCATGGCCGAGACGGCCAAGTATGCGGAAGGCCGGCTGGGGGCCGCTCAGGATCTTCAATACGCGGGCGCCTATCGCCGGCGTGAGGCGAGCGACGCAGACCGGTCCTATGTCGACAAAGAGGTCCTGCGCTGGCGGGGCCGGATGAAGGTCTGGGGAGAGCTTCGAATCGACGGCGGCGCCTCCATGATCCGGATCGAGGGCGGGAGCTGGACTCCACCAGGCGGGAAGCTCCAGAAGCTCCCGGCTGCGTTCTACGTCTCGAGTCACGAGCTGACCTGCGAGGCGTGGGATCTCTACGTCCGGGCCAAGAACCGTAAGCGCCCGCGCGACTGGCCGCGAGCCGGGCGGCTCCGAGAGCCGGTTCGGACCATCAGCCTGAGCGAGGCCAAGGCCTACTGTCGCTGGCTGAACCAGAGCCGGACGGCGGTCGAGTTCGTGGTCCCCGACGAGTTCATGTGGGAGCGCGCCGCTCGAGGCGCCTCGGGCAAGGCCTTTCCTTGGGGCGACGATTACGAGAAGTGGCGTGAGGGCTACGCGGCGGTTCGCCTGAGCGCGCTCCGGCCAGTCGGCGCCTTCAAGCGGGACCAGAACGACTTCGGGCTCTTCGACGTGGTCGGGAACGTGGCGGAGCTGACCCGCAGCCGCGAGGCGGGCAAGATCGTCGTGCGCGGAGGGTCCTATCTGAGCGCCCGGAGCGAGTCGGGGGCGGCCGGGCGGAGCCTCGTCGCGAGCGGCGACGAGCGGGCCAATCAGATCGGGCTTCGGCTCTTCGCGGTGGAGAAGAAGTAGCCCGCCGCCGCAGCCGAGGTCCCCTCGCCAACCCAGGCCGCCTAAGATTCGGGTTTGGGGCACCCCCCCCACAGACCGGATCGCCCGAAGACCGCGGCGAGAGCCCGCTACGAGTTGCAATCCCATGTGCGGAATCACAGGCATCGTCTCCCCAGCACCTAATCCCGGCGACCTCGCCAGGGTTCAGGAGATGACCGACCTCCTCGCGCACCGAGGTCCCGACGCCTCCGGAGTCAGGGCCTTCGGGCCAGCGACCCTCGGGCACCGCCGACTCTCGATCATTGACCTCAGCGAGCGCGGGACGCAGCCCATGGTCGTCGAGGGACAGGTCGCGATCACCTTCAACGGTGAGATCTACAACCACCTCGAGCTGCGGCGCGAGCTCGAGGCCGCAGGCCACTCCTTCTCGACCGGCACCGACACTGAGGTCCTCCTGCGGGGCTACCTCGAGTGGGGCCCTGGGATCCTCGAGCGCCTGAACGGAATGTTCGGGTTCGGGATCTGGGACGAGCGCGATCAGTCCTTGTTCCTCGCCCGCGACCCCTTCGGGCAGAAGCCCCTCTACTACGCGATCCTTCCCGACGGCGGGTTGGCCTTTGCGTCCGAGCTCCGCTCCATCGAGAGCGTGCTGCGGGCCGCGGACGCCCTGAAGCTCGATCGAAAGTCGGTCGCGAAGTACCTCTGCTTCGACGGCTTCCCTGAGGACGCGGCGGTCTACGAGGGCGTCCGGCGGCTGCCTCCTGCGTCTTGGTTTCGCTGGCAGCCCGGGCACGCGAGCCCCAGCCCCGCTCGCTACTGGCGACGGACCTATGAGTCCGAGGGACGCACGCCGAGCCCGAGCGAGGCCGCTGACCAGGTCTGGTCGCGCCTCTGCTCCGCGGTGGATCGCCACCTCATGGGCGACGTCCCCCTGGGCGTGTTCCTCTCGGGAGGGATCGACTCCAGCGCGATCTTGGCGGCCATGGCGACTCGGGTCGACCCCAGCCGAATTCGGACCTTCTCGATCGGCTTCGAGGAGGCGAGCTACGACGAGTCCGACTCGGCGCGCCTCGTGGCCGAGCGCTTTGGAGTCCAACACAACGTCAAGGTCCTCTCAGGGCAAAGTCTCTTGACCACCCTCCCGGAGATCCTCGATCAGCTGGACGAGCCGCTGGCGGACGCTTCGATCGTCCCGACCTATGCCCTGGCGCGCTTTGCTCGCGAAGAGGTCGCGATCGCCCTGGGAGGAGACGGCGGGGACGAGCTCTTCGCGGGCTACGACACCGCGGTGGCCGAGCGAGCGGCTCGCTACTACCTCCGGACGCCTCGACTCCTGCGCTCCTTGGTCAGGCGCGGCGTGGGGCTGCTGCCGGCCTCGAGCGACAAGCGCAGCCTGCAGTTTCGCGCGAGTCGCTTCGTAAATGGCCTCGACCCCTCACCCCTGGTCCGCAACCAGCGCTGGTTCGGATCCTTCCTGCCGGAGGAGGCCGCGGGTTTGGTCCTGGGAGGCCCTGGGGCCGGGACGATCTACGAGGACTTGGGAGGGGTCGCGGCGCCGCCCGGGGAGCAAGGGCCCCTGGAGCTCTGGACCTCGATCTACATGCCGACCTGCGTCCTGACCAAGGTCGATCGCGCGAGCATGGCCGTCTCTCTCGAGGTCCGCGCGCCCTTCCTAGACCTCGAGTTCGCCGAGTACGTGACCCGCCTCCCCTATCACTACAAGCTCCGAGGCCTGACGCGGAAGTGGATCCTGAAGCGCGCCCTGCGCGGGCGCCTCCCGGACGAGATCCTGCACCGCTCCAAGGAGGGGTTCGGCGTCCCGTGCGGTGAGTGGCTGCGCGGCCCCCTGCGGGAGCAGGCGAGCGAGCTCTTCTCGGCGCGGGCGCTCGGAAAGAGTGATCTCTTCGATCCGGAGCGAGTCCAGCGACTCTTCTCGGAGCACCTCTCTGGACGCCTCGACCACCGCAAGCAGCTCTGGTCGCTCTTCGTGTTTCAGCGTTGGCTGCAGAACCGCGGCCAGGCCTAGGCTCCCGCTTTCAGGTGCCGCGCGGAGCCCGATCTCGCTCGGCTACTGGAAGAGGAGCGGGAGGGTGACCTCGGTTGGGCCTGCGGCGGCGCCGAACTCGAGCTTCTTGAGGAGGGCCTTCATGCGCCGGAGCGCGGTCGACTCTCCGACGCCTGGGGCCTCGAGGCGGACGAGGGTGTTCGCCAAGACCTTGATTCCCTCGACTGCCCCCGCAGCGTCGATGCTGAGGCGGAGGCTGAGGACGCCGTGGAGCGGAGAGAGGTCGGCCAAGACTTCGCCCGCCGGCGCTAGGCCGGCGTCGAGGGTCTCGCTCACGGCTTCGTCTTCGTGGGCGCCTTCGACGAACACCCGCGGCTCGGTGAACCAGCCGTGGAGCACGAGGCGGCCGTGGCGGGGATCGTGGGTTCCGCGGACCGGGGTCACGCCGTGGGGGAAGCGCGGGTCGAACACGACCAGGCGGTTGAAGCGGGGGGCGATTCGCCGCGTGAAGCTGTCGCGCTCACGGTCTGGGGCTTGGGCGAAGTTGGCCCAGTAGTCGAGGACCTCGGGGCGGAGGATCTCGGTCTCGCCACCTTGGAAGGCGCGCGAGCCGGGGGTCAGGGAGAACACGAAGGCCCAGGGCCCGTGGGGCACGTCGGAGTGGAGGTGCTGGACGCAGCCCTCGACGTAGCAGCTCAGCCAAGGCGGGCTGATATCCCAACAGCCTAGCGTTCGGCGTCCCCAGAGGACGAGCTCCTCGTGGAAGCGAGTGTAGAGGTCCTCTGCGAAATACTCCCAGCCGGGCGTCCGGAGGAGCGTGTATTGATCAGGAACGTGCCAGTAGTCCCACACGAAGCGGTCTGCACGGGCCGAGCGCGGGTCCGCGAAGCGCTCGTCGAAGGTCGCTCGAAGCGTCCGAGCCTCGGAGAAGAAGCCGTCACGGATCAGGTGGAAGCGGGGCACGCGCGCAGCCTCGCGGCTAGTTGTTCTTCGGTTTGGGCGGCGGCAGCGTCCCGAGCTTCTCGCGCGCGATCTTCTCCATCAGGATCCGTTGGACCCGATGCGAGGAGAAGAGCACGTCGCGGGTCGTCCCGCTGTTGCTGCCCTTGACGCGGACCTGCTTGGGCACGTCGTTGAGGAGAGGCTCACAGCGGCCTGGGATTACGAAGAGCTGGCCTGGGGGGACGTAGGCCTCGGGCTTGAAGGTCTTGTCGCTCTGGTCACCGTAGCCGTGGGTCGTGATCCAGTAGCTCTCGGTCTTGCCTTCGACGTTCCAAATGTAGGCTCGGCGCCGCTGACGGAAGAGGGGGGCGGTCAGCTCGCCCTCGAAGGGGTCGAAGACCCGCCCCTTTTGGCCCTCGGGTCCGAGCTGGTGTCCAGTCAGGACGACTTTCCCAGCCGGAACGGAGCTCAAGACGCGGCTGTCGGTGGGCTCGATTCGTCCACGATCTTGGCCGTTGACGAAGATCCGAATCGGGTAACCGAGGCCGTTGTCGACGATCAGGTCGACCTTCCGCGGGAGGAAAACCACGATCGCGGCCACGACGGCGACCGTAATGAAGATCAACGCTAGGCTCTTGCCTACGCCGCCCTCCTTGGGCGCTCCCGGCGTAATGTTGACCTCGCTTTGAGCCGAGGTCTCGACCTTGTTCTCCACCGAAAGGTTCACCACGACCTGTGGTGTCGCTCCTTCACCCTCGCTGGGCGCGACGTCAGGGCTGGTGTCGCCCTCGCTGGGGTCGGCGGGGGTGGAGGGAGCTTCGCTGGGAGTTTTGCTGTCTTCCGTCATGGCGACGTTCTACTGGATTCGTGGCCCTTGCGCCGTCCTGAGAGCAGCCCTCGGATCGCGGAGCCCGAAGCCGCGCTGACTGGGTATCGTCCCTCCGTGATCCCCTACGAGCTCGGATTCAACCTCCTCGTCCTCGCCCTCGACGGGGCGGCCTTGGCCCTCACAGGGCGCAGCCCCCGCTTGGCTGCGCCCGCGATCTTGCTCTGGTGCTTGGGGGTGTTCCTAGGGGTCCTGGCCTTCGGCGGCCAAGTCGCCTTCATGCGCGCCTTCTTCGCCGCGCGCCTGGCGTCCTACGCGATCTTCCTCCACGGCCCGCTGTGTTGGATCGGGCTGGCGTGGGTCCTGCGAAGGCAAGGTCGCGCTGGCGGATCCGAGGGGGGCGAAGAAGGCTCAAAGCCCTCGCCTTGGGCCCCGCGTGCGGCGCTGGCCCTAGGCTTGCTTCTGGCTTGTGTCGGGGTCGACGCCTTCCTGATCGAGCCCACGGCGCTCCAGATTCGCCGTGTCCAGGTCCCCTCGGCGCGCGTCCAGGAGCCGCTCCGGATCGTAGTCCTCGCCGACCTCCAGACCGACGCGATCGGGCCCTACGAGCGCGAGGTCTTGGCTCGGATCGCAGCCGAGGAGCCGGATCTGCTCCTCTTGGCTGGCGACTACCTCCAGTGCTGGAGCCATGAGGATCACGAGCGAGAGACCCTGGCTCTCCAGGACGCCTTGCGCGCGTCTGGGATCCGACCTCGCCTGGGGGCCTTCGCTGTCGGCGGGGACTGCGAGAGCCGCGGTTGGGAGGCGACCTTCGCAGGGACTCGGATCCAGCCCCTCCAGGGCGTGGCTCACGTCGACTCTCGGATTCGGATTCAAGGCCTGAGTCTAGGAGAGTCCTTCCGCGGGGCGCCCGCGCTCCCCCCTACGCAGCAGCTCCGGATCGTGTTGGGGCACCGGCCCGACTTCGCCCTTGCCCCTGCCGAGGCTGACCTCCTCCTGGCGGGTCACACCCACGGGGGTCAGGTCCAGCTCCCCCTGATCGGTCCTCTCGTGACGCTCTCAGGTGTCGAGCGGAGCTGGGCAGCGGGGGAGCCGACCTTACTCCCCTCAGGGGCGACCTTGATCGTGTCACGAGGCGTCGGCATGGAGCGGGCCACCGCGCCTCGGCTGCGCTTCCTCTGCCGCCCGGAGCTCCTCGTGGTCGAGGTCGTGCCCTCGGCTCCCTGACTCGCTTTCTCTCAAGCCTCGGGCTGAGGCCGATCCGAGAGCTTGAGGATGCGAGTCGCCCCCTCCGGGTCCTCTACAAGTCTTCCGGGGACTTTTCCGCGAGGAAGCTCGTGGACTTGAATTTCGAAGCCGCCTAGGCTGAAGCGAGAGCCGTTTCGCAGCGGGGCGAGGTCACCTTTAGGGAGGGGACGTCCGTTGATGGTCGTGCCGTTGGTTGAGCCGAGGTCGCGAAGGAGGAGCAGGTCTCCCTCCCAGCTCAGGCTGGCGTGGCAGCGCGAGATGAGGTCCGAGGGGATCGGGAGGTCAGCCTTTCCTGCGCGGCCCAGGATGTAAGAGCGGTCCCCTTGAAGGGAGAGAGGCCGGGGGAAGACTGGTGACAAGAGCCAGTAGACCTTGGAGGGCTTGGGCTTCCCGCGCGAGGGGCGACGGGGGGCAGCAGGGCGGCCTGCGCTCTTGCTGCCGGGCGGGCTGGGAGTGCGCTTGGGTGTCGCGAGGGAGGGACCCTTGTTCGGGCCAGGCTTAGGTCGGGGGCCGGGGGGGCGGCCAGGCTGACGACGACCCGGCTCGGGCCGAGGGCTCCTGTACGCGGCAGGCCTGGGTGTGGAGTCGAGAGGGGGGCTCTTCTGGTGGGGCCTCTTCGGAGCCCGAGGTCCACGCGGATCGGGTGGGCTCGTGCCGGGGGGGCGGCGCGAGGGAGCGGGGCGCCTCTCTGGAGCAGCTTCCGCAAGGGGCCCCTGGCGGGGTGCGGTCGGACGAGCGCTGAGTGGTCTAACTCGCTTGGTCGCTCGGCTCTCATCGAGCGGCCGCTTCGACAGAACAGGCCGGGGTCGTGGCCGCGGATTCGTCCCGGGTTGTCGCGGTTCTGGGGGCAGGGATAGGTGTCCGGCGACGACGCTTTGGCGCAGGAGGCCCGCCTCGTTTGGGAGGAAGTCGAAGGCTTCTTCGAGCTGACGGCGCGCCTTGGCGACCACCGTCCGACGTTGAGGGTCAGGCGCCAGCCAATCCTGCAAGAGCTCGATCAGGCGGGAGGTCAGCTCTCGCTCGCGCATCCCGCGGACCGTGAAGTCGCTCAAGGCTTGGATCGCTCCCGGGTCGATCGGGCTCAAGCTGCCGCGCCGCTCGTGACGTTTGGCCTCGACTAGGGGCTTGGCCTTGGCTCCGAGGTGAGCGTAGGGGGCACGCCCTGTCAGGGTCACGTAGAACACGAGCGCCGCGGAGTAGGTGTCCATGCTGGGGTGGAGCAGGCGACCTCGCCCCCCCGGGGTCCTGTTGTCGTCTAGGACGGCCTCTGGCGGGGCGTAGAGGGGCGTCAGCTGGGGGCCCTGCTCCGCCTGCCCGGCGTTGTGCTCTTCGAGGGCCTCGAAGCTCCAGCAGCCGCCGACGTCGATCAAGACGCCGCGCCCTCTACCCTCGCCGATGTCCTTGAGTTGAAGTCGCTCGGGGACGACTTGTTCTGCCTCGTGCCCAAGCTGCACCATGAAGTTGGCGGGCTTGACGTCGGCGTGAACGTAGCCAGCCTCGTGCATGGATTCGAGGCCGCACAGGAGGTCCATCAAGAGGTTGAGGGAGGTCGCTACTGGGAGCGGGTGGTAGCGACCGCCCGGGTGGGTTTCGAGGCTCTTGACGTCTACGACGTGGTTGTAGAGGAGGAGCGGGTTGTCGAAGAGGCGCTCGAAGGCGAGCACGATCCGCCACTGGTGATCGAAGGCGGTCCCAAAGTAGCGGACGACGTTGGGGTGGTTGAGGTCGCAGAGGACTTGGGCCTCAGCGCCGAGGTCGATGTTCTCACCCTCGGCGTTGACGGAACTCTTGAGGACAGCGTAGCCCTCTTCACCGGAGGCCAAGAAGGACTGCGCGAAGGCTCCCCGCCCGAGAGGGCTGACGATTGTGAACTTGCGCCGCTCCCGCGTCTCTGGATCGAGGAACACGAACTGCTGACCGGCTTGGAGGAACTGGTCTTGAGACACCGCGCTGACTCCCTAGGACAGGAGAGCACGAGGGCTAGGGACCCGCAACCGAGGAGGCCGCTCCGTCGGAGCTTGGTCGGCGTAGCCTGCCCCCCGTCACCTGCCACTCGCGCCGAGCGACTGGGGAGAGCGAGGGGCTAGGTCTCGTGGGGGATCACGAGGTGTCCACCGACGACGGACTGCCGCTGGGCGCCCTCGGCGTTCGCTCGGAAAGCGAACGCCTCTTGGAGCTGCTGGCGCGCCTTGGGGATCGTGGTGCGACGCTCCGGGTCAGGAGCGAGCCAGGCTAGGAGGAGCTCGCGGAGTCGGGCGAGGAACTCGCTCCGGCGCATGCCTTTGAGGGTGTAGCCCGCGACCTGGTCCAGGACCGCGAGGTCGACGGGCGCGACCCCTCCTTGCAGCTCCTGGCGCTTGTAGTCGAGGAGGCCTTCGCCGGAGGAGGGGGCGTGGGGGAGGTGGGCGTAAGGCATGTGCCCCGTGAGGTTCTGATAGAGGACCAGCGCCGCGGAATAGGTGTCCATGGTCGGGTGCAGGATCTGGCTGCCCTCGTCGCTCAGGAGGGCCTCAGGTGGCGCGTAGAGGGGGGTCAGCTGAGGGCCGCGCCGGGTCGCTTCAGTCGGGTTCGCGGCCGAGGCGTCATGTGACCAGCAGCTGCCGAGGTCGATCAGGACGCCCCTGGCTCGCCCACGACGGAGGTCTTGGAGTTGGGCGCGAGGAGCTACGACCTCCTCGTGCTCGCGGGGCAGGGCGAGGAGGAAGTTGCTCGGCTTGACGTCGGCGTGGACGTAGCCGGCTTGGTGGAGGTGGGCGAGGCCGGAGAGGAGGTCCATGGCGAGGTCGAGGGCGATCGCGGCTGGGAGCGGGTGGTAGCGACCGCCGAGGTGGCTCCCGAGGCGCTCTGTGTCGACCGTCTTGGAGTAGAGGAGGAGCGGGTTCGGGAAGAGGCGCTCGAAGGCCAAGACCGTGCGCCACTGGGGGTCGAGGGCCGTGCCGCGGAAGCGGACCAGGTTCGGGTGGTCCAGGCGGCGGTGGAGCTTGGCCTCGGGCGCCAGGTCGACTGGGGCCTCGCCTCCGAGCGCGCTCTTGAGGACCGCGAAGCCGCCCTCACTGGACGCGAGGTAGGAGAGGGTGAAGGCTCCCTTGCCTAGAGGGGCCTGGACCGTGTAGAGCCTCCGCTCGCGGGTCTGAGGGTCGAGGAAGCCGAGCTGGAGACCGCGCGTGAGCGGGCTGGTCTCGCTCATTGGCCGGGGGCCCCGAGCCGCTCCTCGGCCAGGTCGACAGCGGCCTGGTAGGGGGTCCGCGAGTCCCGCTCGGCGCGGGCGAGGACGGCTTGGATCGTGGCCTTGATCCGGCGCTCGGCCAGGACGACCTCGGGCTCACTCCCCGACTCGAGGCGCGCGGTCAGGAGGACGGCCGCGCCTCCGTTGACGACGAAGTCGGGCAGGTAGAGGACGCCGCGCGCGGCTAGGAGGTCCGCCGCACGACCCGCACCCACGAGCTGATCATTAGCGGCGCCCGCCACGAGTCGGCACTGGAGGCCGTCGATCGTGGCCGAGTCGAAGAGCTCACCTGTGGCGCAAGGGGCCAGGGCGTCGACGGGCGTCGTGAATACGTCGTCAGGGGACACGAGCTGGAGCCCGAGCTCGCTCGCGAGGGCGGCGCCCGCGGGGGCCGGGTCGCTGACGAGGACCCGCACCCCGCGCTCCGTGAGCTGTCGAGCGAGGGGGCCACCCACGGTTCCCACGCCTTGGACGAGGACGCTTCGGCCCGTGAGCTCGAGCCCCAGCTGGCGGAAGCCGGCCTCGAGGCAGGTCCGGACGCCGGCCGCCGTAGCGGGGCCGGCCTGGCTCCCGTGCTCTCCGATCGCCAGGGTGGTGACCTCGCGGATCACGTCGACCTCGCGCGAGGTCACGCCGTAGTCGGGCCCAGTCGCGAAGTGGCCGCCGAGGCGCTCGAGGCAACGGCCGTAGGCGCGGAGGCGCTCCTCGAGGAGCCCGCGATCTTTGGCGCCGGCCTCGTCTTGGAGGATTACGCCCTTGCCGCCACCGTAGGGCAGGCCGTGGACGGCGAACTTGTAGCTCATGCCTTGAGCCAGCCGCGAGGCGTCGTCGGCGGCCTCAGCCAGGCTCTCGTAGGTCCGGAGCCGCGTCCCCCCGCGGGGCGGGCCGCGGCGGGTGTCGTGGACCGCGATCACGGCCTGGAGGCCGCAGGTCCGGTCTTGGAAGAGGTGGAGCCCCTCGAGGCGTCCGGCGATTTCGCTCAGGTCAGCCATGGGTGGGGTCCTCGAGGGGCAAGGCGCGGTGGGTGTAGGTGCGCTTCTCCGGCCCGAAGTCCGAGGCGGCTTGGCCCTCGCCGCGGAGGAGCCAGCGCGTCGTGAGGAGACCTTCGACCCCGACCGGGCCGCGGGCGTGAATTCGGCCCGTGCTGATTCCGACCTCTGCCCCCAGGCCATAGCGGAAGCCGTCGGCGAAGCGCGTGCTGGCGTTGGCGAACACTGAGGCCGAGTCCACACGGCGGAGGAAGGTCTCGCGAGTCGCGGCGTCCTCGCTCACGATGGCGTCGGTGTGGCCGCTTCCGTGGTGGTGGATCCAGGAGATCGCCTGTTCGAGATCGTCGACGGTGGCGATCGCGAGCTCGAGGTCACCCCACTCGTGACCCCAGTCGCTCTCGACGGCGGCCTGAGCCTCGGGGAGCAGGGCCTGGGCGCGCGGGTCGGCCCGAAGCCGGACCCCTGCCTCGCTCAGGGCGCGGCCGAGGGCCGGGAGCTGGGGGAGGAAGTCCACGTGGACGAGGAGGGTCTCGGTCGCGTTGCAGGCAGCCGGATAGCCAGTCTTGCCGTCTAGGGCGAGGTGGGTCGCCATGTCGGGGTCGGCGTCGGCGTGGAGGTAGAGGTGGCAGACGCCCTCGGCGTGGCCGAGGACCGGGATTCGCGTCGAGCTTTGGATCGAGCGGACCAGCTCCCCTGAGCCACGTGGGATCACGAGGTCGATCAGCTCGTCGAGCTCGAGGAGCTCGGCCACGGCCGCGCGTCCTTCGACCCCGGCCACGGCGGCCGGATCCAGGCCCGCGCTCGAGAGCGCGTCTTGGAGGCAAGCCACGAGCTGGGCGTTGCTCTGGGCGGCTTCGCTGCCGCCCTTGAGGAGGACGCCGTTGCCGCTCTTGAGGGCCAGAGCCCCGATCTGAATCACAGCGTCTGGGCGGCTCTCGAAGATCACGAGCAGGACGCCGAGGGGGCTCTTGACCTGCTCCAGCACGAGCTTCGGCTCGAGCTCGGTCCTGAGCAGGGGGGCGCCAATGGGGTCGGGAGCCGCTGCCAGCTGGAGGACGCCTGCCCGCAGCGTCGCTAGCTTCTTGGGGCTCAGGGCCAGGCGGTCGAGGAGGGGTCGAGCCAGCTCGTCTCGCGCGGCCTGTTCGAGGTCGGCCGCGTTGGCGGCCAAGATAGCGTCCTCGCGAGACACCAAGAGCTCGGCCAAGGCCTCGAGGGCTGCTTGACGCTTGGCGGAGGGGGCGCTGCCCAGCGCGCGCTGAGCTTCACGGAGGGCCTTGGCCCGGGGTCGCCAGTCGCTCACGCGGGCTCCAGAACGAGGTGGTCACGGTGAACGAGGGCGTCGTGATTTCGCGTCCCGACGGGGGCTTCTCCCGCGCGCCAGCGCTCGGCCTGGGTCGCGTCGCAGGAGACGAGGCCTCGCCCGACGAGGGCCCCCGCGGCGTCGCGGAGCTCGACCACGTCGCCTTGCTCGAATTCGCCCTCGATTCGGGCTACGCCTGGGGCCAGGAGCGAAGCCTTACCGGCCCGCAGGGCGCGGACGGCGCCCGCGTCGAGGTGCAGAGCCCCACGGGAGGCAGAGGCGAAGGCGATCCAGCGTCGGCGGGCAGGGAGTCCCGCTTGGGCAGGGAACCAAGTCCCGACCTGGCTACCGGCGGCGAGGTCGCCGAGGCGCTCGGGCTCGCGCCCTGAGGCGATGACGACCTCGCAGCCTGAGCGGGCCGCGATCTCTGCCGCGGCGACCTTGCTCTGCATGCCGCCGCGGCTGGCGCTCGAGGCCGCGCCGCTGGTGGCGCCAGCGAGGGTCGCCACGTCGTCGACGCGGGGCAGGAGCTCTGCCTCGGGGTTCTGGCGCGGATCCGCGGCATAGACCCCAGCGACGTCGGTCAGCAGGACCAGGAGGTCCGCTCCGAGCTTGGTCGCAACGAGGGCCGAGAGGCGGTCGTTGTCGCCGAACACAGGTCGCTCTCCGCCCTCGACCCAGGCCAGCTCGTCGGTCGCGACGGCGTCGTTCTCGTTGACCACGGGGATGACGCCCAGCTCGAGGAGTCGGCTGAAGGTGTTGCGAAGGTTGAGGTAGCGAAGCCGATCGCTGAAGTCGCCCTGAGAGAGGAGGACCTGAGCGCACACCAGCCCCAAGCGCGTGAAGCCCTCTTCGTAGAGCCCCATCAGCCGCGACTGCCCGACGGCAGCGCAAGCCTGTCGCAGCGCGAGGTCCCGCGGGGACTCCGTCAGCTGGAGCGCGGCTTGACCGAGGCCGACCGCCCCCGAGCTGACCAGGATCACCTCCCGCCCGCCTCGACAGAGGTCAGCCAGAGCCTCGACCAGGCTGAACACACGTCCTAGGGCCAGGCGCCCGTCGTCGTGGGTCAGGACCCGGGTTCCGAGCTTGACGACGACGCGTCGGGCAGCGGCGACGGGGGGGCGGAGGGGGGAGGCGACCATGGGGAGGACTATAGCTAGGGGAGGGCCTGGGACCCATCGTGGGCTCTGGAGTCCAGCACGGAGGCACGGAGGACACGGAGGACACGGAGGGTCACAGAGGGCCACAGAGGGCCACAGAGGACGCCTAGGCGCTCTAGAACGAAGCGGCAGCCGGGTGGGGCCACGCCGAGACGCCCCCAGAGCAGGGACCCGAGATGCCCTAGGACGCCGCCCCTACTCCGCTGCGGCGATCTTGGGCTTCTCGGGAACGGACTCCACCCCCATGGCCAGGGAGATATAGCCCAGCCAGGCGAACATCGCGCGCGGGACGAAGCGCAGCGCGAACATGGCGAAGGAGTTCATGTAGCCCGTCACAACGTTGCGCCGGCCGGCCAGCATCTTGCGAACGCCGATCTTGGCGCAGCGCTCGGCGGACATCATGGCCAGGCTCGCGCCGGGCTTGAGCTTCTGATTGGCGTGGTCGAGGAACTCGGTCGTCGTCCCTCCGGGACACACGGAGATCGCGTGGACGCCGGTCTTCTTGAGCTCGAAGTCGAGGGCCTCGGTCATGTTCCGGACGTAGGCCTTCGACGCGGCGTAGACGGCGAAGGTCGGGCAGGGGAGGTAGGCCCCGACCGAGGCCACGTTCATGATCCAGCCGCGTTTGCGCTCCTTCATCTTGGCGACGAAGAGCCAGCAGAGGTGGGTCAACGAGGTCATGTTGACCTGGATCATTCCCGCGTAGCGCTCCCAGGACGTGTCGCGGAAGGGAAGGTAGGCGCCGAAGCCGGCGTTGTTGACCAAGACGTCGATCTCGATCCCGGCCCCTTCGGTCGCGGCGAAGAGGGCCTCGGGGGCGCTCGGGTCGGCGAGGTCCGCGGTCTGGACCAGGACCTCGACCCCGGCGCTCTCACGAAGCTCGGTCGCGAGAGCCTCCAAGCGCTCGGTTCGGCGGGCCACGATCACGAGGTTAGCGCCTTCGCGAGCCAGCTCACGGGCGATCTCAGCCCCGATTCCGCTGCTGGCGCCGGTCACGAGGGCTCGCCGTCCTTGGAGTCTCTTCTTGGCCATGCGGGCTCTCCTCGCCGGTTTGGTGCGAGCCGGATCCTATCCGAGACCGATTCTCAATCTCCACCAGGTCGCTTGCCCAACCCGCAAGCCTCCTCCACACTCCGCCCCTCTTCGGGAGCAGCCCCCCGAACCGGAGGAATACATGGCAGAGCAAGACCTCGACGCCGCCCTGGCCAACCTGGCCTCGATCAAGGACGAGCACCGCGAGATCCTCAAGCAGATCGCGAGCGATCCCGGCATGGCGCCCGAGACGCGGACCTCCTTGATCGCGCACCTCTACGAAGAGGAGGACGAACACCTGGCAGAGATCCGCGCCATGCGCGGCGGCCCGGCGACCACCGCGCACTCGATCCAGGCTCCCGCCGCCGCGAGCGCCCCCGGCCTCACGGTTGGTTCGCTCCGGGCGGACCCCGCGCCGATTCACGCCAGCCAGGGCGCTGCCAGCCTCAGCGTGGGCTCTCTTCGCCGCTAGTCGACCTCGGTCGACGCAAAAAACTCATGCGGCCCTCTGGGCCGAGAACCTAATCCCGCGCTGCCCCCGGCGCACAAGGAGTCTTCTTATGACGAACCGCGGCCCCCTCACTGAGAGCCAGTGGTCCCAAATCCAAACCGAGATCATTCGGGAGGCGCGGCGAACCCTCGTCGCCCGCCGTTTCCTCGGGATCTACGGTCCCCTCGGAGCCGGGATCGAGTCTGTCCGCCTCGAGACCTACGGCGCGGATCGCGACGCCGAGATCGACCTTGTTGGCCGCCAAGACCCCGACCCGATTCAGGCCACCAACGAGACCTACGTTCGGGTCCCGATCATCTACAAGGACTTCGTCCTCCACTGGCGGGACGTCGAGCTGAGCACCAAGCTCGGCGCGCCCCTCGACGCCTCGCGCGCGATCCGGGCGGCCCACTTCGTCGCTGACCGAGAGGACAACCTCCTCTTCAACGGCGAGCCGCGTTTTGGGATCAAGGGACTCCTCCACGCCGAAGGACGTCTGACAGTCCCCCGCAGCGACTGGAGCGAATTCGGCGCCGCCTACCGTGATGTCGTGACTGCCAGCGAGGCCCTCCTCGAGAAGAACCACCACCGCCCCTTCGCCCTTGCCGTGTCCACGAAGGACTATTCACGGCTGATCAAGCAAGGCGAGGGACAGTTCGCCCCTGAGCTCGACACGATCCTGCGCCTCTGCGACGACGGGGTCTACACCTCGCCCGTGATCCCGGAGGGCAAGGCTGTCCTCCTCTCGACGGGTGATCAGAACTTCGACATCGCCGTGGCCGAGGACCTGACCGTGACCTTCCTGGGTGAGCGTGATCAGGACTACCCCTTCCGCGTCTACGAGTGCCTGGTCCTGCGGATCAAGCGCCCGCAGGCGATCTGCACCATCGAGTAGCGCCTTTATTGGGGGGCGCCCCTTTATTGGGGGGCTGCGCCCCCCAAACCCCCGTCTTTTGGCGTGTTGGCTTGGCGGGGGCAGTTCGGGCAAGAGCCCGGACCTGCCGGCGTGAGTTTTGTTGCGCTGGGTGTGCTGAGTAGAGGTCCGGTCCGAGCAGCCCGAACTTGGGCTTCGCCCGGCTATCGGGGGGCTGCGCCCCCCAAACCCCCGTCTTTTGGCGTGTTGGCTTGGTGGGGGCAGTTCGGGCCAGAGCCCGGACCTGCCTGCGTGAGTTTGGTTGGGCTTTGTGTGCTGAGCGGAGGTCCGGTCCGAGCAGCCCGAACTTGGGCTCCGCCCCTTTATTGGGGGGCTGCGCCCCCCAAGCCCCCGTCTTCTGGCGTGTTGGCTTGGCGGGGGCAGTTCGGGCCAGAGCCCGGACCTGCCTGGGTGAGTTTGGTTGGGCTTTGTGTGCTGAGCGGGGGTCCGGTCCGAGCAGCCCGAACTTGGGCTCCGCCCGGCTATCGGGGGGCTTGGGCTGCGCCCCTTTATTGGGGGGCTGCGCCCCCCAAACCCCCGTCTTTTGGCGTGTTGGCTTGGCGGGGGCAGCTCGGGCCAGAGCCCAGCTCGCCCCGCTCCGCTCCTCCCGCCTTCGGCGCGCCGACCCCCTCTCTGCGCAACCTCCGTGTCCTCTGTGTCTCTGCGGTTCAAGTCGCTCGCGCCACAGGCCTTCCACTGCACTGGCAGATTGCGCGCCGGCACACGTCCCCCTTTCGAAACCGGGCTCGGCGCGGTTCAATCGGTTGTGGCCTGCGGGCCGGATCGGGATCTGCCGTGATCGAGTTCGATCAATTCCTCAAGTCGGCCGGGGCTTTGACCCGGGGAGAGTTCCTCGAGGCTCACCAGCAGCCCCAGCTCTTGGTCGGAGAGTTTCAGATCCAAGAGACGACCTTCCAGACCACGCGCCTTACCCGCGAACGGCTCTGGTCTCGGGATCAACCGGCCCAGCGCTTCTTCGTGGTCTCCCTCGCCAAGCGTGAGGGCTCTAACGCCTTCGCCTCAATGGTCACCTTTGGACGGGCAGGGAACAACGACCTCGTGTTCGAGCACGATCGCGTCAGCAAGTTCCACGGCTACTTTCGAGAGGTCGACGGAGACTGGTTCGTCTGTGACGCGACCTCTCAGAACGGGACGACCGTCAACGAGACCGAGGTCGTCAAGGGAGACAAGCAGGGCGTGCCCCTAGAGTCCGGCGCGAAGATTTGCCTAGGCGAGCAGGTCGACCTGATCTTCTATACGCCAGAAGGTCTCCACGCGCATTGCCAAGCCAAGCTCCGAGGCGGCTAGCTGCTTGTCGTCAGGGTGTTGCTGACCTGGTGAAGGCGGAGCAGATCCACCATGACGGCGGCCAGATCTCGCAGAACCTCGAGCTGAGGCGAGTCTAGGTCTCGCGGCTTGGAGTCGATAATGCAGAGCGTGCCAAGCGCCGAGCCGCCGTCGAGGGCCAAGGGCCAGCCGGCGTAGAAGCGAATCTCAGGTCCCCCGAGCACGAGTGGATTGTCTCTAAAGCGCGGGTCCTCACAGGTGTTTCGGACCACGAGGGGTTGGCTCTCGAGGATCGCGTGTCCGCAGAAGGAGATGTCGCGTGGGGTCTCGGAGACCGTCAGGCCCTGGCAGGACTTGAACCACTGACGGTCGGTGTCGATGAGGCTCAAGAGCGCGATCGGGACCCCAAAGTGGGCCTGCGCGGTCCGCGTGACACGGTCGAAGCGCTCTTCCGGGGGAGTGTCGAGGATCTGCAGCGCGCGGAGGTAGGCCATCCTGCGCTGCTCGTCCCAAGGGAGTTGGGGCTGAATCATGGCAGGCAGTGCGCACGTCTTGGGCCATCGCCGAAGTCAAGATCCTGCAGTTGGCTCCGGCGGGGCCCTGATCAGATCGTCTGCGCTGGTGTCGCGTTTCGCTTCACCCCCCCTGCGAGCTGAGGGAGGGACTCAGTCGGCGGCGAGGACGTAGATCTTGCCGCCAGAGCAGACCAAGAGCTCTTCGCCGACCTTGACGGGGGGGCGCTCGATGGAGTTGCCCTCACCGGGGATCGGGAAGCGCCAACGGGACTCGCCCTCGGCCTTTCCGACTGCATAGAGGGTCCCCCGCGCGTCGCCGACGTAGATCATCCCGCCCTCCACGGTCGCGTAGGGCGCAGTCAGGCGGGCCGCGACGCCAAAGGGCTCGCTCCAGCGAGCTTTCCCGTTGGCGTCGTAGGAGGAGAGCTTGCTCCCGGAGGTGAAGTAGAGCGCGTCCCCGTCGACGACGATTCCGCGGACGGGGTCTGGCCCGGCTTCGCCGAGGCTGACCTCGAGGCTCAACTTGCCGCGCTGAGAGACGGTGATCACGTGGACCTGACCGTTGCCCGTGCCGACGACGAGCTTGCGCCCGACCGGCTGAGGCCCGACGACCACGTCCGAGCCGAGGTCGAGGCGGGAGAGCTCCTTGGGGACCCGCCCGCTGCGCCAGTCCACGGCGTAGAGGCGATTGTCCGTCGAGCCGATCACGCAGATCTTGTCCCCGTAGAAGTAGGGGGGGCTGACGACGGGGTTCTCAGTCTGGAAGGTCGACTTGATCTCGCCTGCGTCGTCGATCAGATAGACCGAGCCAGAGGCGGTGCCGACGGCCAAGAGCTTGAACACGCGCTTGTAGACGGGGGTCGAGGTCGCCGGCGCGTCGAGCTGGACCTTCCAGATCAGGCTCCCGTTGCCGGGGCTGTGGGCGCGGAGTTGACCCATGGGCGAGGCCGCGAGGATCGCGCGCCCGTCGATCACGGCCAGGTCTGCGACAGGGTCGCCGTAGCGGGCCACGGCGTGTTGCTCCTCTTCGGTCCAGACCAGGCGCCCGCTCTGGGGCGAGTAGCTGCGGAGATACCCGCCGTGCCCGACGAACACGAGGCGGTCACCAGACGAGGCCTCAAAAGAGGTCCGGGGCAAGATCTCCTCGGCGATCTTGCCCGCGCCGAAGCGGACAGCGAGCTGGCCCAGCTCGAGTGGATCCCGGAGGGTCTTGCGATCAAGAGGGCAGTCCAGGTAGAGGGCGCCCTTGACGGTCCCGGTTCGGGTCGCCTCGGTGAAGCCCTTGCGCCGGATCGTGACCGTCACGGTCTGGCCCGGGCGCTCCCGAAGGACTAGAGGAGTACGTCCTTGAGGGACGTTTTTGACGAGGACCTCGGCTCCCGAGGGGTCGCTGGTCACGAACACGGGGAACCGGATCTGGCCGAGGCGATCGTCGATCTCCTTGTGATCGAGGCGCTTCTCGGCGAAGTCCTTGAGGAGCTTCTTGGCGCCCTCGACGTAAGCCTGCCAGAGGTCAGCGGCCTCCATGCTGCCGCCTTGCTGCTTGTTGCGGGCTTCGTCCTCGATCTGCAGGACTCCGGCCTCGGCGCGCTTGTAGTCCGTGAGGACCTTCTCCCGCTCGCCCGCGATCCGAGCAGCCTCAGCCGCGGCCTTCTTCTTCCGCTCCTCTTCTTCGCGGCGAGTCTTCTCGTCTCGTTCGATTCGAGAGGCCTCACCCTCGAGGCTGTTCTTGAGCCCGCGAGCCTTCTCGGCCATGGAGCCCGCGAAGGGCGTCTCGACCGCGAACTTCTCCAGCTCGGCGGCGAGACTGCGCAGCTTGTCGGGGCGCTTGTCCTTGGCTTTGACCAAGGTCGCGTAGTTGGTCTGGAGCTCATCGAAGGTGCTGTTGGCGTTGAAGCGCAGGAGCCCAAGCAGGATCGCTGGGATCAGGACGACGACCCCAAGGGCGATCCCGATCTTCTTGAGGTCACGGGGAGTGGCCGCGGCCTCCTCCTCCTCGGCGGCCTTGGAGGGGTCTCCCCCGAAGCCCTGAATCATGGCAGTCGGGAGGTCGAGGCCGGCGTGGGCGTCCTCTTCGTCGTCGTCGACTCGGACCGTGGCTCCGCCCTCGCCTTGGACCTGAACGGTGGCTTCGGAGTCGCTCTGAACCTGAACGGTCGCTTCTGAGTCGCTCTGGACCTGAACGGTGGCTTCGCCTTCGCCGTCGACGCGGATCGTGGCGCCGTCGGGCTCGGCGTCGACGCGAATCGTTGCGCCCTCCCCTTGGACTTGGACGGTGGCTCCGCCGCCGCCGGCGACCATGGTCTTGTCGCCAGCTGAAGCGTCTTCGGAGGACGAGCTCGTGCCTTCGCTCTTGGCGCGGGCCTCGCCGAGGTCGCTGTCGGGGTTGTCGAGGATGGCTTGGAGGTCGCGGGCCAAGGCCTTGGCGCTCTGGTAGCGCTCCTTCTTCTTCTTCTTGAGGCAGGTCTTGACGACCTCGCAGAGCGACTCGGGGAGCGCGTCGTTGTAGATCTTGGGCGACTCGGGCGCGTAGAAGAAGTGCTTGAGGAAGATCTCCTGGAGGTTCTTGCCGTTGAAGGGCTTCACCCCCGTGACCATGTAGTAGAGGGTCACGCCGAGGGAGTAGATGTCGGAGCGAGCGTCGGTCGGCTTGCCGCCGGCTTGCTCGGGCGACATGAAGAAGGGCGTTCCGACGATCTGCCCGGTGACCGAGACCTTGGCCGAGCTGTGGACGTGCTTGGCCAGACCGAAGTCCATGACCTTCACGCTCCCGTCGGGCATCTTCATGATGTTCTCGGGCTTGATGTCCCGGTGGATCATGCCCTTCTGGTGCGCGTGGGCCAGGGCGTCGGCGACCTGGACGCAGAGCCGCGTCGCCTCGCGCCAGTCCAGCTGCGAGTCGTCCTTGAGGAGGTCCTCGAGGGTCTCGCCCTCAATGAACTCCATCCGGATGTAGTAGACGCCGTTGTCCTGGCCGACGTTTTGGATCGCGACGATGGAGGGGTGGTTGAGCTGGGCGCAGGCTTGGGCTTCGCGGAAGAAGCGGTCGACGGTGTCCTCTGCGCCGGTCAAGGCGGGATTGAGGATCTTGAGGACGAACTCTTGGTTCAGGCTCTCGTGAATGGCGAGGTAGACGACGCCCATGCCGCCCTGACCGATTTTCTTCTCGATCTTGCAGCCGTCGATGACGCGGCCGATGAGGGCGTCGTGGTGGCCTCCGGAGTCGGAGTCCTCGGCGAGGGGAGCCTTGGCGTCAGCCTCCCCAATCTTCGTGTCGCTAGCCATGCCGTTGAAGCTAACTCTAGATGGAGGTGCGGTCTAGGCGTGTCTGGTCCTCGAGCGCGGATTGAGAGAGCCCGCCCGAGTTCCGCCTGCACCAGCGCTGGGGTAGTCTTCGCGCCCCATGTATCCCTTTGTTCAGGTTCCGATCGGGGCTGGCCTCGGCCTAGTCCTGCTGTTGTTGGCGGCCCTCGGCGTCGCGATCGGCCCGCGCTTCCAGCTGAGCAGGCTCAAGGCAGCGATCCCTGCGGTCGTGGGCGCGATCTTGATCGTGGCTCACTTCGCCAAGGGCGGGCCCCTGACGGTCTTCAACTGGCCGACCTACGGGATCATGCTCCTCCTTGGCGCCCTGAGCGTGATCGGGATCGGCATGCGCTGGGCGACGGCGCGGGGCCTCCGCTCAGAGCTGATCGTCGAGCTCGGGCTGATCGGCCTCCTCTGCGGCCTGATCGGCGCTAGGGCCGTTCACGTCGTCGAGCAGTGGGACGTGCGCTTCGCCGACCAGCCGGCGGCAGTTCGTTTGGGGACGCCACGAACTCCCCTCGCCTCAGGCGAAGTCCTGCGCCTCGAGACCAAGAGCGGCGCGGCCGAGGTTCGCTTTGCTGGCGGCGAGGACCCTGAGGCCGTGGCGAAGGCGATCAACGCTCAGGCCCAGGGGATCGGGATCGAGGCTGAGGTCGTTCGGATCGAGCACCGAGGACCCCAAGGGCTCGAGTCTTACCCCCGCGGGCTCCTGCTCAGAACCAAGGCTCGTGGGCCCGAGGCGGTGCTCCTGATTCACGGAGGCCCTGCGGCCAAGCGCTTTGCGCCTCGCTTGGTCCTGCAGACCGCAGCCCAGGCCAAGGGCAGCTCGGTACCCCTGACCAAGATCTTCGACCTCTCGGGCGGCGGCCTGACCTACTTCGGCTCGGTGCTGGGGGTCCTGCTCTCGTGCGGACTCTGGCTTCGCTATCGCAAGGTCCGTCCGGTCGTGATCCTGGACCTCATGGCTCCAGTCCTGCCCCTGGGGCTCTTCTTCGGCCGCCTCGGCTGCACGGCCTTCGGTTGCTGCTGGGGCCGTGAGCTGAGGAGCGGCGTCCCCTGGCCAGGGTTCAGCTTCCCGCCCGGCAGCCCGGGCTGGCGCCAAATGGCCGAGGAGCGACTGAGCTGCGAGTTCGATCCTCTCTTGGACGTGATCGCCCACGAGACCCTCCACAAGCGGGGCGCCAACGTCGAAGAGATCCTTCGGGGGGCAGAGGTCCTCAAGGAGAGCGAGAGCCTGACCCGCCTGGCGCAGGAGTCGCTCCCCAAGCTCCAAGACATTGCCAGCGGGACCCCGCCTCTCCACCCAGCGCAGCTCTACGAAGGCTTCGGGGTGCTGCTGGTCGTCCTCGCGCTGTGGTTCTTCCGCGAGCGTCTCCAGCGCCGCCTGGGCCAGTGCTTCGCCCTGGTGTTCCTCCTCCAAGCGCCGCTGCGCTTTGCCGTCGAGCACATGCGCCGCGATCACGGCGTGTTCTTCCGCTTGTCCTGGCTGGACTATTCGTTCACCGAGAGCCAGGTCGTGGCGGTGCTCTTCTTCCTAGGCGCGCTCCCCGTCTTCCTCTGGCTGACGCTCCGGGGAGAGCCGCTCGGGTTGGAGTCGGGTGGCGAGGGCGCGTCGCCGGCTGGGGATTCGCCCGGAGGCGATTCACTCGAGCCAGGCAGGGCAGCTCCCGAGTCCGACCCAGAGCAGGCCGACCCAGAGCAGGCCGGTCCAGAGCAGGCCGACCCAGAGCAGTCCGACCCAGAGCAGTCCGACCCAGAGTCGAAGGAGCCCCGAGGAGAGGAGCCCGGGTAGGGCGGGCGTGCCTCCTCTCCTGCTCCGGGGCGCCAGGCTTCGCCGATCGGGCTCGCGAGCGGGAGGGGTGGTCAGACTTGAATCGCCAAGGACGCCAAGGCCGCCAAGAAAGAAGCTGACGCAGGGCGATCCTTGGGGAACCGGAGGGAGCTGCCGGACTCGCGTCCTTGGCGGCCTTGGCGTCCTCGGCGGTTGGATACACGCCCGACCCGTCCGACCAGACGACCTCGGCGAAGGCGTGAGACCTCAGGGGTTGGGGCCTCTCACCAGTCAGAGGGAACTCGGGGCCTCCCCTGACGTGTAAAGGGGGTCTGGAGGGCGCTTCGCGCGCAGCCCTCGGGAGACTGACTCTTCATGCACCGCACCTCCCTCGCTGCCTCAGCAGCCCTTCCTTTGGCGCTGGTAGTCCTCGGCGCGCCGCTCCTCCTCGCAGACGAGCCTGAGCGAGTTCCCCTGGTTCACCTCCAGACCGACCTCGAGTCCTATCGCTTGGGCGAGACGATCTGGTATCGGGCTCATGTGGCCGAGAAGAGCGCCTTTCCGCTCACGCTCCAGCTGGTCCAGCCACCCGCCAAGGGCGCCGCGGGCCAAGCCCAGATCCTTGCGACTCAGACCCTGAGCTCGGCCAAGAAGGTCGAGGGCAAGGTCTTCCTCAAGCCGACCTGGCCGGGCGGGCGCCTCTCGCTTCGGATCCGCGCCCAAGACGGGCGCCTCCTCCACCGGCTCCCGGTCGACGTCTACGACCTCGACAGCCAGCCGATCGGCGTTCGGCTTCGCGTCTTGGGTGAGCTCTTCGTCCCCGGCGACACCCTGACGGCCACGGTCAAGGCGACTGCGCCCAAGGGGCGCCCCTTGGCCAAGCAGACCCTTCAGGCTCGGGCCGAGTTTGGCGCCACGGTCGTGGAGGTCCCCGTCGGCCCCACCGACGCCGAGGGCTGGGCTGTGGTTCGGATCAAGATCCCGAGCGAGGCTCGCGGGAGCGGGCACCTGGCGGTCGGCCTCGAGTGCAAGAAGGGGCTCGGCGTGGCCGCCGCTCCAGTCAAGGTCTCGGCCGGCGTATCTCGGATCGACGCATTCCCTGAAGGCGGAGCGATCGTGACCGGTCACCCCCAGCGCCTCTCGCTCTGGGCGCGAGACCTCGACGGCGGCGACGCCGAGGTCGAAGGCCGGGTCCTCGACGACCTCGGGCGGACCGTGACCTCCTTCGCCACGGATCGCTACGGACACACCCTGATCGAGGTCCCCTATGCCGAGGGCCGAAGCTATCGCCTGGCCGTAGACCGGCCCGCCGTGGCTCAGCCCTTCTCCCTCCCCGGAGACACGGGTCACGCAGCCTCCCTGCGCCTCGAGCGCAAGGAAGGAGGCCTCCGCGTCGCGGTCCGAGTTCGTAAGGGAGAGACCCTCGAGGACCTCGAGGCGCACCTTGGCGATCAAACCAAGTTCACCACGCGTCAGGCCGTCAAGAAGGGCGCCGCGCACTTCACCGAGCCCCAGGCCCGCGCGCCGCGCTTCGTCTACGTCGTGGCCGGCAAGCGCCTCTTGCTCAAGGCGCCGATCCTGCTGGGCAAGGAGCACCCCTACAAGGTCAAGGTCACCCTGGCCGGCAAGGTCCAGCCCCTCCCCGGACGTCAGGTCACGCTCCAGGTCCAGACGACCTGGCTAGGCCAGCCGATCTCGACGGACGTGGCGCTCTCCGTCGGGCACCCCGGTCTCAGTCCTCGCTTGACGAGCTTCATGGCGCGCGCTCTCCTCCAGCCCCTCGTCCACCGCGGCCTGGTCCTCGGCGGGAGTGACCTCGTCGAGGGCAGCGAGGCGAGCTCCGAGCGCGTCCAAGCCTTCCTCTTGGCGCGCGGCGGCTACGCCCTCCCTCCCGGTGGCGTCGCCCTCGGGCCCAAGAAGACTCCGCCCGCCCGGAGCGTGGGTCGAGCGCTGGCTCCCGAGATCGAGCCGCGAGCTCCCCTCGAGCAGGGCGCAGAGCAGACCAAGCGCCGTCGCGGCGCCCTGGACGCGCTCCTCAAGAAGGCCCACTTCCTCCACGCCAAGTCCCCGCGTCTCCACTCGGAGGTTCGCTCCCGGCGGCGCCTCCCGGAGAAGCGCTTGGCCCAGACGCCCGGCCTGGGGAAGGTCGCCAAGCGACTCCCTCAAGACGAGAAGGTCAGCTGGAAGAAGGCAGACACCCGGAGCAGCCTCTGCTGGCTCCCGCGCCTCAAGACCGATCGCTTCGGTCAGGCAGAGGTCAAGCTCCGGATCGGCCACGAGCTCTCGCGCCTCACGATCTCCGCTCAAGGTTTGGCTCGCGGAGCTGGCGCCACGAGCGCGACGCCCCTCCAGCCCCTCTCGGAGTCCGAGGTCGAGGCCGAGTTCCCCCAAGGGCTCGCCCTGGGCGACGTGGTCGAGTTCTGGGTCGAGGTCAAGCCGCGCGACCGTCGGGCTCGGAGCCCCTACTGGCTGGCGCTGCGCCTCCCGCCCTCCCTCGAGGCCCTCGACCGGACCGAGGTCCGCTGCGATCCCCGCAAGGACTCGCCGCGGATGAAGTTCCGCGTGCGGGCTCGAGGCGAGGTCGAAGCCGGTCGGCTTCAGATCGTTCTCCAGCGAGGGGCCTTCGAAGAAGTCCACTCGCGGCGATTCTCGGTGGAGGCCGCCGAGCCGACCTTGGCCTTCAGCCGCGCTGGCACCACTGAGGGTCGAGCCCTGCTCCAGGTCTCGCTCCCCGAGAACGCGCTCCCTGGGAGTGTGAGGGCAGAGAGCATGCTCGCTCCGAGCCGCCTCTCGTCTGCCGTGGAGGGTCTCGAGAGCCTCCTTCGCGAACCCCACGGTTGCTTCGAGCAGACGACCTCGAGCAACTACCCGAACCTGGTCCTCTTGAGCGCGCTCCGCACCCAGGGCGCCGACGCGGCGGTCTTGGAGCGGGCCCAGAGCCTGGCTGAGAAGGGCTTCAAGCGGATCCTCAGCTTTCAGCACAGCGACGGGGGGTTCTCGCTCTGGGGCCCGAAGGGTGCGGGGTCTGCGGGGACTGCCCCCCACTACACCGCCATGGGCGCGGCTCAGCTGGCGCGTTACGCGGCGCTCCACAACGGGCAGGGGACTCACGCCCTCGAGCGTGCGCTGGCTTGGCTCAAGAAGCAGAAGAGCATGACCGCGGGCCAGCGGCTCTACGTCGCCTTCTCCTTGGCCGACGCCGGGCGCTCCAAGGACGTGGACCCGAAGGTGTTCGCTCACACGCCCAGCAACGTCTACGAGAAGGCGCTCCTGGCTGCGGCCATGGCGCTGGCGCCGGAGAAGGTCGGCGACGGACGCCTGGAGCTGCTCTTGGATCAGCTGATCAACGCTCAGACTTCGACGGGCCTGATCAAGGGCGGCGGCCAGAGCGTAATGCGCTCCTATGGAGGCGGCCTCGACACCGAGGTCACGGCCTTGGCCTCGATAGCCTTCCAGGCTGCTCAGCGTCCGGGTCCGGCCATAGGCGCTCAGGAGGCCCTCCTCGACGTGCGTCGCCCCGAGGGCGGCTGGTATGGGACCCAGGCCACGGCCCTCGCGATTCGAGCCCTGACCCGGCTCGCGAAGCCGACTGGGCTCCCTAAGGCTTCGCCGGTCACCTTCCAAGCCTCGGGCGAGCAGCAGTCCTTCCGCGCCCAGGGTGTCCTGGTCGAGGGTCGTCACCGGCCCCTGACCCAGCGGGCGCACCTCGGCGGCGTGGCTCCTGGGGAGACGGTTCAGCTCGCGCTCAGCCACCGCGCTGGCGAAGAGCTGCGCTACTCGCTGCGCTGCTCCTATCGCGTGGCCAAGGTTCGGGACGCGGCGGAGGCGCCCTACGCCTTCGAGGTCCTGACCCCCGCGGCGATCTCCGTCGGTGGAGAGGGGACGGTCTCGCTCCGCGTCAAGCGGCGGGCCAAGACCCGCTCGGTCGAGGGGCAGCTGATGCTCCAGCTCGCGCTCCCGGCCGGAATGGAGCTGGCCGATCTCAGCGAGGCCGCCAACACGACGGGCGCCCAGAGGATCGAGCGCAAGGGGAATCAGTGGGCCTTCTACTTCGAGAAGGCGCCCGCTGGGGCGAGCTTCAGCTGGTCTCTGGGAGTCCGGGGCGTCGCTCAGGGACACTTCAAGGCCGGGACCTCGACGATCTACCCCTACTACGAGCCGGAGCGGATCTCCTTCGCCCGGGCCCGCGACCTGCGGGTGGTGGGCGTAGGCGAGCCCTTGCCGGCAGGCGACGGGATCGCGGGCCAAGCGACTCAGGCAGGGCAAGCGACCCAGGCTACCCAGGGGCGCTAGCTTTCGCCCACAAGGCTGCCCAACCCGGCGCGCGATCCGATCAGGATCGCGCGCCGTCTTCGCTTTGGGGACCTGCAGCTCAGGCCGCCGCACGAGCCTGGGGACGAGGCGAGCGGAAGGACTCTTCCCGGAGGTCGACGTGCACGAGCTCGTCGGGGAGAAACTGCCAGGACTCGAGCTCGACCCGGGTCAGGTCTCCCCCCGGGGCGAGGTGGCCAGTGACCAGGAGGTGGTTCTCGGCTTCGACGTGAGTCCGGAGGGTCTCGGCTCGACGTCGGTTGCGCGCGAGGACCTCGACCTCGACGCGTGTGGCCTCGGCTTCGGCGCCAGGTTCGCCGGACTGGAAGCCTGGGTGGCTGACCTCGAGGCGGAAGGCGCAGCAGCCGGCGGCAGGGTTGAGCTCAGGCGCGCTAGTGACGCGGCCGACGAGCACGATTCGATTGATCATGGAGAGACTCCTTGGGGCTCAGCCCCAAACGTCCTGAGGTGAAGGCACGATACACGGAGCCCCGACAAAACCCGAACCTTCTGTTCGGGTGTCGCGCCTGGGCCTTGGCAACAAGGGACTTAGGGGGCGTCGGAACTTCTCGCCGAATCGCCTCGCGCCAGCTCAGGTCGAGGGGGCGGAAAGCGAGGAACTCCATGACGAGGACCACGATCACGATCACCGGCTTGCTCTTGTTCGCGGCGGCGCTGGCGGGATGCACCTCTGGAAGCGCGCCTCGGAGCAGCGGGGCCATGGAGGCCTCCGGGTCCGACTCCGCCGCACAGAGCCCGAAGGGCGCTGAGTCGCGTCGCTACGTCGCCGCCGACATGGAGCTGGCTCCCATGTCTCCTCCGGCGGCCAAGTGCGAGGCGCCCGCTGAGGGCGAGAGCCCCGACGTGGACGAGGTCGCCTCGAGCGAGCAGTTCACCGACTACGGGGTCCGTCCCTTCGTGGACGCGTCCGAGGACAACCTCTCGACCTTCTCTATCGACGTCGACACCGGCTCCTACACGATCTCGCGTCGCTTGCTCCGTGAGGGGACGCTCCCGCCGGCCTCGTCGGTCCGAGTCGAGGAGTTCGTGAACTACTTCCGCCAGCGATACGAGGGGCCGAAGGAGGGAGCCTTCGTCGTCCACAGCGAGGCCGCAGCCTCGCCCTTCCGGGCCGGGAAGGTCCTCCTCCGGGTCGGGCTCCAAGGGCGCCGCCTCGATCACCGGACGCGAAAGCCCGCGAACCTCGTGTTCTTGATCGACACCTCGGGCTCCATGCAGAGCCGCGACAAGATCGGACTCCTCAAGCGGAGCCTCTCGGTCCTCGTCGAGAACCTCTCGCCTCAAGACCACGTCTCGATCTGCACCTACGCCGGCAGCGTCCGCAAGATCCTGGACCCGACCTCAGCCGGCGAGCGCGGCACGATCCTGCGCGCTCTCTCGCGCCTGCGCGCAGGAGGCTCGACGGCCATGGCCTCGGGTGTCGACCTCGCCTATCGCCTGGCCGCGGCTCAGGCAGGTCCTGGGGTGACGACTCGCGTGATCGTGTGCTCCGACGGCGACGCCAACGTCGGCGCCACGAGCCATGAGGAGATCCTGAAGCTGATCCACGCCCGACGCGAGGCGGGGATCAGCCTGGGGACCGTTGGCTTCGGCATGGGGAACTACAAGGACACCATGATGGAGCAGCTCGCGAATCGCGGGAACGGGACCTACGCCTACGTTGACACGATTGAGGAGGCCAACCGGATCTTCGGCGAGGAGCTGGTGAGCAACCTCGAGACGATCGCTCGAGACGTCAAGCTCCAGGTCGCCTTCGACCCCGCCCGCGTCCGTCGCTATCGACTCCTCGGCTACGAGAACCGCGCGATTCACGACGACGACTTCCGCCGCGACGAAGTCGACGCAGGAGAGGTCGGCGCGGGACACTCAGTGACCGCCCTCTACGAGCTCGAGCTGGTCGAGGGCAGCGCGGGGGCTCTGGGAGAGGTCCGGCTCCGCCACAAGCCTGGGCAGCGGCTGAGCGTGGCTGACGAGCGAGCGACCGAGGCGCGCTTCGCGCTGACGGGTGCGGTCGCGAGCGGCTTCCCGCAGGCTAGCCAGCGCTTCCGCTTCGTGAGCTGTGTGGCCGAGTTCGCTGAGGTGCTCCGCAAGAGCCCCCACACTCGGACTCGACTCCGGGAGCTGGCGGAGCTGACCGAGGCTTCGCTGGATCCGAAGCATGACGACCGTGAGCACGAGTTCCTCCGCATGATCAAGCGGGCTTCGTTCTTGGCGGGGCGGAGCGGGGCCTAGGCCGAGCCTGCTGGCTGGGGCGCAGCCCTTCCGCTCTGTGGCGTCCTTGGCGGTCAAGAATCTGCCCTCGGCCTCGAGGCTGCCAAGCCCCTCCGCCCCTCAGCGCGCCCACCCACTGACGCCGCGCTCGCGGCCTGCCTGACCCTGGCCCACCTCACGTGTCATAATCCGGTGTTCACCCCCTGAGACCTGTCCCGAGGGCACACATGGCATTGAGCGAGCGGGCCTGCTGCGAGCGGAGTCGTCGGTGAGCGATCCGACCGCTCCCATGGCGCTCTTGGACCTCGCGGCTCGCTATGGGCTCGTGAACGCCACGACCCGCACGCAGTTCCAGGTGCAGCTGCGGGCCGCCGTCACCTCGGGGGCTCCGACGAGTCTGGCGCGGATCCTGATTCGTGAGGGTCAGGGGCCAGAGGTCATGGCGGCGATCTTGGCCAGCGGTGAGTTCGCCTCTGCGGTCGTGTGCGACGCCTGCGGCCAGGCCCGTCCGCAAGGCGAGCTCCCCGACCGCTCCGAGGTTCCTTGCCTCCACTGCGGCTCGCTGATCATGGGCTTTCGGGCCTTCACCAAGCCGCCGACGCGGCGCCTGGCGGCCACGACCCGTCGCTACGAAGAGGTCCTCCCGCTCCCGGACCCCGACGACCCCAACAACCAGACCAGCCCCTATGGCGTGGTCCTGCCGACGCCTGGACGCCAGCCCGGGACCGGTCCAGAGGAGGAGGCCTTCGACACGCTCCTCAATACGGTCACCGCGGGACCTCCGACGCGTGTCTCGGCGACGCAAGCCTTCGGGAACGCCAACGCCGTCGTGGAGCAGCTCGCCATCGACCCCAGTCAGGCGGAGGGGGACCCCACCGTCGAGGAAGACGCTCGCGACAAGGTCCGGGCAGAGCTCGGCGTGGCGGCGGGCGCGCCGATTCCGCTCTTCGGCGAGGCGACCGTCGCTCCGCCCGGGACGCCGCCCGCAGCTGGGCCGCCCAGCGCGCCTCCGCGCGCTCCCTCGCCGCCGGCTCCTCCTGCTGCTCAGCCCAAGCGCGCGCTCTGGCCCTTGGCCCTGATCATGTTGCTCTTGTTGGGCTTGAGCGCCTTGGGCCTCGTCCTCCTGATGCGCCCCGAGCAGTAGCTTCGAAACCAAATCGAGGCCAGGCCTCTCATGGGTATCCACCAGAGGAGATCCCATGAACCACTGGCACTACGCCCTGGCCCTCGTCGTCAGCCTGGCGCTCCCGCTCTGCGCCCAGAGCGCGCCTGACTCCGAGGCTTGGCCTACGCCTGACGAGGCGCCGAGCGAGCTCGACGACTCGCTGGATCGTCGCCTCGAGGAGTCCCTCGAGCGCGACTTCGATCGGCCCGACCTCCCGGATTGGGAGGAGCCAGAGTGGGGGGAGGAGGAGCTTCCTGACGTCGACCTGGACGAAGTCCGCAGACGACCTTCTGCGCCGGCCGCGGAGACCGGCGTGTTCGGGATGGACTTCGACAAGGAGACCGTGGTCCGCCTCGAGGCCTTCGCGCTGCCGATCGTGGGGCTCCACGTCGATCGCGAAGAGCGCCGTTCGAACGTGAAGTGGAACGTGCGGGCCAAGACGGGGGACGGGCTTTACGCGCGGCTCTCCGTCGGGGACCTGGCCTCCCTCGGGCTCTCGGGTCACGTCAGTCATCACCGCGAGCGCAAGCGCAACACCTCCCTCGACGCCTATGCCCTCTACATAGACGGGCAGGTCGGCGGAGCTCTCAACGAAGGCCCGGTCGAGGTCGTCCTCTACCTAGGGCTCGGGATCGGCCTGGCCGGCTTCGACTTCGAGGACCACTTCGACGACACCGTGGCGGCCGCTGGCCAGGTCCGACTCCAGGCTGGCCTTCGGATCTTCGAGCACGTCGAGATCTTGGCCAACGCGGCCTGGTTCCATTGGGGCTACCCGGGTGACAGCATCGGGGACGGCGGTTACCTCGGCCTGGGCCTCGCGCTGCGTTTCTAGGGCGACTGTGCCCCTTCGAGGGCGCGCGACGTAACTGAGGCGGAGCAGGCGGCCCATCGCCATGCCCTCAACGTGGGTTGCGGTTCTGGAGGCTCTGAAGTTGCGGCGAGCCCACGACTTTCTCGCGAATCGCTTGCGTGAGGCGCGTCAGAGGGTCAATATGGGCGCGCCTCCGTCTCATGAGACGGAACTGGCACGGAGCAAGTGCCTAAACCCAGTGAAGTAAAGGGCGATCCTTTCATTCCACTGGCACGGGCTCTGCTCCAACAGTCCATCCCGCAGCTCGAGGGAGTCTCACATGCAAAACAACGGTTCACGGATCCTCGCAGGTTCGATCATTGTCGCCTCCGCCGCAGGCATTAGCGCCGCGGATCCTCAGCAGGCCTGGGGCACGATCGCCCAAGGACGCTGGGAGAAGGCCCTCGCCAAGGAGCTTGGTGAGGCCCCCACGCGCGTCCGCGCCTTCAACCCCAAGAAGATCGAGGGCAGCCCGGTCCAGGCCTTTGGCCGCTTCGGCGCCATGGAGCAGGTCTCGGGTCCCGAGCCCACCGCTCGTCCGACCAAGCCCCAGCAGGGCGCGCAGGCAGACCTCAACGGTCTCTCGATTCGCCGGATGCGCTTCAAGAACGAGGCAGAAGCCCTCGCCCAAGGACAGGAGCGGATCAACCTCCTCACCAACCCTCAGGAGAGTCGGAAGGTCCTGCACCCTCGCGACGAGAAGCACCCGGCCGTGATCGAGGTTCGCGGGAACGAGGTCCTCGTGATCTCGGGACCTCGCGTCAAGGACGCCAAGTTCCTCGAGCAAGCTCGCCAGGCAGCTTGGGGCGGACCCTTCGAGCAGAACGCTAAGCCTCAAGCGGTCGCGACCTTCAGCGCCCCGAACGCTGAGGGCGTGCGCGCCTACGCCGTCGACCTCGAGCAGGCGAGCGGCCCGGTCTACGAGAACCTTCAGCGGACTCAGCGCCTCGCCGCTGAGGCCGAGAGCATGGACCCGACCTTCTTCCAGCGCGTCTCGCCGACCTCCTTCGAGGAGCAGCTGCCCACGGGTGAGGTCGCTCAAGTCGCCCAGACCGACGAGGGCGTGAGCTTCCTGATGTCGCCGAGCGTCGAGCAAGCGGCCGTCGCGGATCAGCTCTCACGAGCCGTCGACGGACGCCGTCGCGATCCCCTCCAAGAGCGCCTCGCGCAACAGCAGCAAGCGAGCGCGACCGCGCCGAGCACGGCCCCCACGGACCAACAGGCTGCGGCGGGCGCGGCTCCGACGGACCAGCAGGCGGCGGCGGGCACGGCTCCGACGGACCAGCAGGCGGCGGCGGGCACGGCTCCGACGGACCAACAGGCTGCGGCGGGCGCGGCTCCGACGGACCAACAGGCTGCGGCGGGCACGGCTCCGACGGACCAACAGGCTGCGGCGGGCACGGCTCCGACGGACCAGCAGGCTGCGGCCGGCACGGCGCCGACGGACCAGCAGGCTGCGGCCGGCACGGCTCCGACGGACCAACAGGCTGCGGCGGGCACGGCTCCGACGGACCAGCAGGCGACCGCCTCGAACGCGCCGCCCCAGGTCGCCAGCCTCGCCGACGGCACCCCCCTCTACCTGACGCAGGACGAGCAAGGTCGCCCCTTGCGGATCGTCGGTCAGCCCGACGGTGACGTCTACGAGTTCACCTCGCCGGTCCTCGCGGACGATCCTGAGCAGGCGCTTCTCCAGGTCGAGATGCAGGGCATGCTCGACGAGGCGCGTCCTCTCGCGACGGGTATCGACTCGACGCAGACCCTAGACGAGGTCCCGGCCGTCGTCGCCAGCGCTCAGCAGGAGGCGGACGCCTCGGCTCCGAGCGACACCCAGGCGACTGCCCCGGTCGAGCCCCGCAAGATTCAGGAGGGTGGCGCCAACGCGCTGGCCCGCATGACCCAGCAAATGGCTGGCGGCGCTCCCGCCGACCAGGGCACGGCTCCGAGCGACCAGGGCACGGCTCCGAGCGACCAGGGCACGGCTCCGAGCGACCAGGGCACGGCTCCGAGCGACCAGGGCACGGCT
>Ga0316202_10000370_pt1 | contig 53492 bp, 39 predicted proteins | sample 3monrhotite_MG_FD_204934 | JGI IMG/M metagenome (GOLD analysis project Ga0316202, IMG submission 204934) | Microbial mat bacterial communities from mineral coupon in-situ incubated in ocean water Damariscotta River, Maine, United States -... | ecosystem: Environmental > Aquatic > Marine >...
ATTATGGAGCGAAAACTTTTTTTTGGCATCATGACCCCTGGCGGCATACTCACCATCGTTTTCGGTCTCATCCTGTTGCAGGGTTATGCGTGGGAGGCCTACTCCAGCCAAATATGGCTGCACGCCAAACTGGGATTAGTGGCCATACTGGCGGTCTACCATATTTACTGCGCCAAACTGGTGAAAGATTTCAAACTCGACCGTAACCAAAAAAGCCACGTATTTTATCGCTGGTTTAACGAATTCCCCGTCATTCTGTTAATAGTGATTGTGATTCTGGTCGTGGTCAGGCCGGGTTAGCCGCTAACAGGCTGGCATCGGGCCACCACCACTCCGGTAGCAGCGCCGGCTCACTACCGGATTCCACAGCTCGTAACCAGCATTCAGCATCCAGCAAATGCTTACCCCAATGCGAATAAAAGCTGTATTGCCAATTTTCAGACGCACGCTGTGGACTCTCCCACAACAGATCAAGCCCCTGCCTGAGATCAAAATATATATCAGCAAGATTGTCGGCCATGCGCTCACAAAGTTGTGGCCACCGGTACGACCCTACCGACATCGCCATATAAGCAGCGTAAAGTTCATCGTCGGCCTGCAAATCATCATTCAGGCATAAAAACATTTCGCAGCGTTTCTCATCATCATAAACAAGAGTCGCACGCCCCTCATTCGAAGGTGCCGACAACGCCGTTACCGCCACATGCAAACGCGGCAATAATTTTGCAAGCTTCTGAATCCAGCCGGCATCCCGTCTACCATCAATCAGCGCACAATACTCCTGCGCCACAGACGCCATACGAACACACTGCAAAGGCATCTTTTTCATAAGGCTTCTCCACAACCATACATTTTTCAAGTTAAACTTGGCATAAATCCCAATTGAGTATTCACCTCAAGCAAGTGTAGTCGAAGCCCTGTCTACCTGCTGAGCTTGCCCCATAAATTTGCGAAAACACTGAGCTGACTCAGTAATACAGATAATCAATGTACTCATTAGTATGATGCCGCTAGAGTGTTACACTTTGGCACAAGCAGTCACTACATCACCAAGGAGAGCGCAGTAATGAACGAAATCACCAGTACGCCCGTGGTAATAAGCTTTGCCGGTACTGATCCCAGTGGTGGAGCCGGTCTTCAGGCCGATATCGAAACATTAATCAGCATGGGCTGTCACGCCGCATCAGTGGTCACTGCCGTCACCGTGCAAGACACCCAGCAATTGTATCGTTACCAGGCCATAAGCCCCACTATACTCATTGAACAAGCACGCGCCGTGTTGGAAGACGTACCTGTCTCGGCTTTCAAAATCGGTATGATTGGAAGCGCAGAAAACGCCGAGGCTATTCAGAGTATTTTACTTGACTACCCCGATGTACCTGTCGTGCTGGACCCGCTGATTACTGCCGGCGGCGGCGGAAAACTGGCAGACGACGAACTGATCGATGCCATGGTCAATCTCCTGTTCCCACTGACCACGGTACTCACCCCCAACAGCGAAGAGGCCCGTGCCTTCGCACCCGAAGCCGATACGCTGGATGCCTGCGCACAGGAATTGCTGGAACTGGGCAGCGAATTTATTCTCATCACCGGCAGCCACGAAAACACACCACATGTGATCAACAATCTTTACAGTGAAAGTCGTTTACTGGAAAGCTACACATGGGACCGCCTGCCCGGCACATTTCATGGCACGGGCTGTACCTTGTCCGCCGCAATTGCTGGACTGCTGGCACAAGACCTGCCCATCACCACCGCCGTGCTGGAAGCACAGGAATTCACCTGGGAAGCACTCAACAACAGTTACCGCATCGGCATGGGACAAAATATTCCCAACCGGCTGTTCTGGGCACGAGATAATGATGACGAAGAAAAAGAACAACCACAACAACTACACTAAAAATGTATAACCACAAATTGACCGGCCTTTATGCTATCACCGACGCAACACAAACGAACCAGCAACAGCTCATCAACGATGTCGAGCAAGCCTTGCTTGGTGGCGCACGCATCGTTCAATACCGGGATAAAACCACGCAACACGAGCAACGTAGCAATACAGCCAGACTATTACGCAAACTCACCCGACAACATAATGCTTTATTCATCATCAATGATGATATAACTCTCGCCAACGACAGCCATGCCGATGGCGTACACCTAGGCCAAGATGACCTGTCAATATCTACCGCGCGCGCGCAGCTTGGCTCCACTGCCATTATTGGCGTATCGTGTTACAACGATTTTCCATTGGCAAAACAAGCTTCTGATAATGGTGCCGATTACATTGCCTTTGGTCGTTTTTTCCCTTCACGCACCAAACCCGATGCGATACAGGCAGACCTGGAAACACTACAAAGAGCCAAACGTGAATTAGACATTCCTATCGCAGCCATTGGTGGTATTACGACAGGAAATGCTGGCACACTCATCAATGCCGGTGCCGATATGGTTGCGGTGGTCAATGATATTTTTTCACAAACTGATATCAAGGCCACCGCACTCCGTTATCAAAAACTCTTTACTAAAAAACATAAACAATAATCTGATAAGTTAAACTCTCAAAGGTTATCAACAATCCCCACCCCCATCACCACAACTCCCACCTCCACCCTCATCACCTCCACCTCCACCCTCATCACCATCACCTCCGCCCTTATCCCCATACCCAACAACAAAGATAAACATAATGAAAACAATAACTATTGTAGACACTATAATTTCCATATTCCCTCCAGAAAACCTAAATTGACATTATTTATACTTTTCGGTTTTTTAATATGTGCTTTTCCAAAACATATATACCCGTAGCGTTTAAAACTTAGACATTCACTACACATTTTTCTCACTCTATGAATGAATCCACTATTTTTCATCGATTCATCTCGCCATGAAATGAATATGGCGTACACTAAATACCTAAATTTCAAATGCCACGAATATAGAAATATTGTTACTCACTCCCTCTTCAGCAAACACAATAGTAATTTAGTCATTTTTGTAAAGAGAAAATCAGTTAAGTGGTAGTCATAGTCATTAAGTGGTTGCTATATCATTTAAACGGCATGTACATCCAACACAATACGGATTAACCTTAATCAACTGTATGTTTCAATAACAATATTTTACTTTTGTATATAATATAAAACATTCATACAACATAGGTTGTGACAGCTCAACTCGCCTTTGATCTTTTCGAAGACAAAGTACGAGCTTGCAAGTGTCAATAAGCACTTTAAACGCCGTCATCGGGAAAACCAAAGGCCAGCTAAATCATTACCATTGGTTCAAGGAGAATCCATTCAGTGCAAGACATTTTGTTTCTGGAGCACATCACCCCTCTGTTGCAACATATGCTGGTATTTCTGGGGCTTGCCTATTTGTTTACCAAAACACCGGTATTTACTGCCCTGGTAAACAACTCACTCTCCTTACCGGACAAGGTCATCATTTATCTGGTTTTTTCCGGTTTCTGTATTTTGGGAACATCTCTCAGCGAACCTTCCATTCAAACAAGTGATGCCATTGCCAATACACGTGCGATTGGTGCTGTTTTGGGTGGCCTGTTGGGTGGCCCTATCGTTGGTTTTTTAGTAGGAATTACCGGCGGTATTCATCGCATTTTCAGCATGTCATCTATCAATGACCCGGTAAATTACATTGACATAGCTTGTGCAGTTGCCACAACATTTGAAGGTCTGTTTTCAGGGTGTGTGCATCATTACCTATCTCGCAAAGGTAAAATAGAAACACTGTTTTCTCCCCGTTTTGTCTGGCTCATCGCGTTCATTGTCGGGCTGGGACATGTCACAATTATTCTGTTATTCGGGGTATCTACCGGTAATGGAATGGAAGCCTGGAATCTGGAAAAAGAAATCGGCTTACCTATGCTGCTTGCCAACTCTGTTGGCGCTGCCTTGATCATGTATATGATCAAAGAACAAAAACGAGCCTGCGATGAACTCAGCAGCAGTGCGGCAGCATGGCGAATTGCCGATAAAACCGCCAGTATTATTTATGGTCAGTTTAATCAGGAATCCAGCAGAAAAATCGCTGAAATTATTCAACATGAAACACGGGTGGGTGCCGTTGCGATTACGGATAAAAACAAGCTGCTTGCATTTGCTGGGTTGGGTAAAGATCATCATCGACCCGGCTCACCTATTTCCTCCGAAGACACACTGAAAGTCATCAGGGAAAATAAAGTTTTATTTGCCGACGGAATCCGTAAAACGTACCAATGCCGATTGAAGAAATCGTGTGAACTGGGCTCGGCACTGATTATTCCGTTAAGAGACGATGCCAACAATGAAGTCGTCGGCACCATTAAATTATATGAACCCAAAAATAAATTATTCCGCAATATCAATCGAAAGCTGGGAGAAAATCTTGCACATTTATTATCCAGTAGAATTCTGGCGGGCCATTATGAATTACAACGAGAACTGCGCATTCAGGATCAGTACAAAATTCTGGTCGCGCAGATTAATCCGCACTTCCTTTATAATGCACTGACCACCATCGGCCATATTGCAGGAAAGCAACCCGACAGGGCGCGTAATTTATTACATTACCTATCTGATTATTTCAGGAAGAATCTGGAAACATCAGACGACACAACAACTCTGGGTTGCGAGCTTGAGCATGTGAAATCTTATCTGGAAATAGAAAAGGCACGGTTTGAAGATCGACTACGGGTTCAGATCGATACTCCCGAACATTTGCTGACACAAGTCGTACCGGTCTTTACATTACAACCTATTGTTGAAAATGCGATCAAACACGGCACCAGTGAATTGCTGGATACCGGCACCATTAAAATCACCGGTATCGAATACAATGACAGTTTTACCCTGACTGTCGAAGACAATGCCGGTTTATATAAAAAAAGCAATACAAACGGTATAGGACTGAAAATCGATGAACGCATCAAGATGCGTTACGGTAACCACTATGGCATTGATATACAGTGTGAACCTGAACAATGGACAAAGGTCAACATTCACCTGCCAAAAAACAAGGAGTAAACATGATCCGTACAATCATTGTTGATGATGAACCCAATGCCCGCGAGGATCTGGAGAAAAAAATAAAAACAGACCCTGGGTTTGATGTGGTCGGCACCTGTGAAAATGCATTTGTGGCCATAAGAGACATCAACAAGCAACATCCTGATGTTGTTTTTCTTGATATCAACATGCCTAAAATATCCGGCATAGAAGTGCTAAGCATGTTGGATAGGGACAATATGCCACGTATTGTTTTTGTTACCGCCCATGGCGAATATGCGATTGAGGCATTCCAGAAAAATGCTATTGATTTTTTACTCAAACCGGTAAAAAGTGATCGCCTCAATATCACCCTGGCACGCTTGAAGGAAAATCACCAGCCACAACCCGTCATCACTGAAGCCTTTCCCACCGACCTGAAATTTGTCCCCTGCTATCAGGGAACCCGGTATTATCTGATTAATATCAAAGAAATCATCCACGCATTTTCCAGCCCGACAACCGGCGTGCATCTCGTCACCGGCGATGGTAACCAAGAATATCAAACCAACCTTCCACTCAAAGTGTTTGATGATAATAGCCCATTAAAGCGCTGTCATCGACAACATGTAGTAAACCCTGATTATATAAAATGTATAGAAAAGCTGGATAATGGCTTAGGTCAAATTTACACCTATGGAAATCACACCATACCCGTCAGTCGTAATTTTATGGATAATTTTCCCGCTATCGCTTAAACCTGACACATAACTGGTGCGCCAAAGCCAATGCAGAAAACCCTGGTTTAGCCTGTAATCAGGAAGTGAATCGCAAAAAATCAGGTCATTATCCCCCTTCTATACCCGTGGCGTTTGGGATTTAGGTTTAAGTGTGCGTCATATTTGCTTCATGGCAAGGCGAAATGACGCGTAATAGTCACTCTATTGCAAGGAATTTCAACGCAGCCATGGAGGAAATAGGGCGTACAATTAGACCTAAATCCCAAATGTCACGGGTATATTTCATCGTCCTTCATGAATTGAAATGCATGATCGCTTTTTTGAAATTGGATTTTGTTTTCGTCGGTAATAGATCAATAAACGACCCTGCCGCACCAAAAGTAGGCGCTTGAGGCAAGCGGGATATTAGAAAAATCAGTCTTACTATTTTTCGTCACTCCGGCGAATGTCAGAGTCCAGAGATCATTAGAAAACCTCTGGATTCTGGCATTCGCCAGAATGACGATATTCGCTGCATCAAAAATAGGCACTTGAAGCAAGCAGCGAGGAATTGAATCCAAAGAGATTCAAAACGACATGTTAGGAACGCGCACGAAATAACCATTCATCACTAAGTTGATTTTCAAAATGCACAACAACTGCTCAACTTGTTTTTAATTTGTCCAAGAACAAAGAAAAAACAAAGGAATTCAACTTGAGAGCATATTGCTAGCATGGTTTTTTTTATGTCTCAATAGTCTGATTACCACGACAAGCAAACGTTATTCATGCATTATGCTTCCACGCACAAAGCGATTTTTTCTCGCGATGTCGTTAGAAGTGTCGCAAGGAAGAGGTAGAAAGGAAATAATTTCGCTAGCGATGGTAAGCTGCATTTAAAACCAGCTTCCCAGGGTTCCCGTTGCGCCCGGCTTTCTCTGGCAGAACAGGGAAATTAGGGATAACAAATAATAAGGATATATAAGGCACTTTATTCGTGCCGAAGCATACTATGAAGTTACTTCGAGTGATTTTGGTTGTGCTGTTGAGCATCTCTTTTGTCTTACTTCCCGTTGTACAAGCCGCCGAACTGGCATTGCCGTCAGGAGACCTGATCGCCCCAGTCATTGAACATACCCCCATTGAAAAAGACATTTACGTCGGTGAGCAGATTAATGTCGCGGCTACGGTTACCGATAACGTCGGGGTCGGAAACGTCATCCTGTTTTATCGTGACGCCAATGCGACCGAATTCAAACGCCTGAAAATGAACCGCGACCTGGATTCATTTATTTATACCACCCAACTTACCGCCACCGACTCACCCGGCCTGGAATATTACATACAAGCCACAGATCTGGCCGGAAACACGTTGTTGTTTGGTTATTCATTTTCCCCACTGACCATCGCAGTGCTACCCACAGCAACGGTCAGCGTTGCCGTAACGGATAATAGTGAAACCAATGTTCCCCATACGGCGGTAGTCGCCTCTACTGCCAATACTGACGGCAAAAAATCCGGTATCAGTAAATGGGTATGGATTGGTCTAGGCGTGGTGGTGGCAGGTGCCGCATTATCCGGTGGTGGAGGCGGCAGTGACTCAACAGAACCTCCTCCATCCACAGGTGGCCTGACCATTTCAGGGTCAGCACCCCCTTAGAGAACATTTTTAATATTTAGAAAAATCAGTCTTACTATTTTTCGTCACTCCGGCGAATGCCGGAGTCCAGAGATCATTAGAAAGCTTCTGGATTCTGGCATTCGCCAGAATGACGATATTCGCTTCATCAAAAGTAAACGTTTGAGGCAAGTAGCGGGAAATTAAACCCAAAGAGATTTAAAACGATAGAAATTATTTGAAACCCTTGCTTTTGCATTCCGAAACATTGGATCACTATCAACAGACTTACGCTAGACAGCAGAAAAAGGGGTTCACAAAAATGAATAGGCAAAGGATATGCAAACTCAAAATAACATCCCACAAGAAAAAAACCTCTGGCATAAATTACGCCAGTCTCTGAAACCACTGCTTTTCAGTCTCATTTTAACCGCATGCAGCCAGGGTGCCGACCCACAACAAGGCGTTATTTCTGACGACAAACTCAACGCCCCTCTTCCCAAAGCCATTAGTACGCTTTTGGTGAATGACGACACGCTCATTGTGAAGGTGGTCATCAACGGGGACATCAATAACCCTATAGAGATTAAAAACCTCAAGGTTGATAAAACAATGGGGACTTTTTCCGGTGATGTCTCCGGCATTCCCGCCGGGACATCGACCTTATCATTAGTGTATTGCATCAAAGACCCCCAGCATGGAAAGGTTGAAGTCATCCGAACCTCAGACATTACTATCGATGTGGTTGCTGGTGAAAACACCCCCGCCGATTTCTCCTCTACCGAAATGACTTATCCCGATACAGACGGAGACGGCATCAGCAATCTGGACGAACTGAAGGCGGGCACCGATCCCACTATTTCCAATTATACTGTCGGTGGACAGGTACAAGGACTCATGGGCAGTGGCCTGGTGTTGCAAAACAACGGCGGTGACGATCTACTGATTACTGCGGATGACACTTTCAGTTTTATTCCCCCGATGATCGACGGCAGTGACTATACCGTCACCTTATTAAACCAACCCAATAACCCCAACCAAACCTGTACCGTGGACAATGGCACTGGCACTGTCAATGGCGCACCAATAACCAATGTCACCGTCACCTGCGAAACAACCCCTTACGCTATTGGCGGAACCGTTTCCAGTTATACCGGCAGCGGCCTAGTGTTGCAAAACAATGGGGGTGACGATTTGCCCATCAGCGCCAATGGTGATTTTGAATTTGATACAGCAGTGCCCGATGGCAGTGATTATGCGGTTACCGTAAAAACCCAGCCCAGTAATTCAGACCAGGTTTGTAGCGTCAACAAAGGCAACAGCACTGTAAATGGTGCTGAGGTATCCAACATTATCGTTATTTGTTCAGTCGATTCTTATACAGTGGGTGGAACGGTATCCGGGTATGAGGGCAATGGTCTGGTGTTACAAAATAATGGCAGTGATGACCTGATCATTAATGCAAACGGAAACTTCGCCTTCGGCAATACGGTAGCCGATGGCAGTGATTATGTGGTTACCGTAAAAACCCAACCCAGCAACCCCAACCAAATCTGTACGGTGGACAATGGCAGTGGCACCATCAATGGTGCAGACATATCCAATGTCACCATTACCTGCTTAACAATCACTTACGCCATCGGTGGCACCATCAGCGGACTTGCCGGTAGTGGTTTGGTATTGCAAAACAACGGTGGTGACGATCTGCCGGTCAGTGAGAATGGTGATTTTACCTTTGCGGCAACACTGATCAATGGCAGTGATTATGTCGTCACGGTGAAAACCCAGCCCAGTGACCCCGACCAAATCTGTACCGTGGGCAATGGCGCAGGCACGGTCAGTGACGCAGCAATCACTACCATAACGGTGACTTGTGAGACAACCTATACCATCGGTGTCACCATCGGCGGACTTGCCGGTAGTGGCTTGGTGTTACAAAACAATGGCGGTGACGATCTGCTGGTCAGTGACAATGTGGACTTTACCTTTGAGATGCCGCTGACTGACGGCAGCGACTATGCGGTCACGGTGCAAACCCAACCCAGTGAGCCCAACCAAATCTGTACCGTGAGTAATGGCGCAGGTACGGTCAATGGCGCAATGGTCACCAACATAACAGTGACTTGTGAGGCAGGCTATACCATCGGTGGCACCGTCAGCGGGCTTGCCGGTAGTGGCCTAGTGTTGCAAAACAACAGGGGAGACGATCTGCCGATCAGTGACGATGGTGATTTTATCTTTGTTACGGCACTGACCGATGGCAGTGATTATGCGGTTACCGTAAAAACCCAACCCGATGATCCGAACCAAATTTGTACCGTGAGTAATGGCGCAGGCGCCGTCAGTAGCGCAACGGCCACCAACATAACGGTCATCTGTATTGCGACGGAGTCCCACCAGATAAAGGTAACCGTCACGGGGCTTGTTGATGGTGATGAATTGGTGTTGCAAAACAATGGGGGTGACGATCTGCCCATCAGCGCCAATGGTGATTTTGACTTTGCGATACCAGTACCCAATGTCAGTGGGTATAGCGTCACGGTGCTGACCCCGCCAGAATCAGCGACTCAACGCTGTATTGTGGAAAATGGTGAGGGTTTTGTAGATGGCGAAGATGTCAATGTAACAGTGCACTGCCAATGGTTGCTTTTCATTCGAGCCAATAACGAATCAATCGGCAATATTGGCGAAGAGCTTTTTGCAACGAATGGCACGGAAGCCGGTACATCGCTGGTCAAGAATATCAATCCCAATACTAACTCGAACCCTCATAATCTTGTTGTCGCGGGTGGTGTGGCCTATTTTGTGGCAACGGATAGCGTAACTGGCAATGAGCTGTGGAAGACCGATGGTACTGAAACGAAGCTGGTGAAAGATATCCGGTTAGGATCAGAAGGGTCTTTCCCCTCGGAGCTCACGACCGTGGGCGACACGCTTTACTTCAGCGCTGATGACGGTGCCAGTGGCCGTAGACTGTGGAAGAGCGATGGCACTGAAGCGGGTACGGTGTCAGAAGGATATGCTGCTCCTAGTAACCCCACGGCCATAGGCGATACACTCTACTACGTCGATAATTCTGGCTCCTCTCTGTGGAAGAAGGATGGTACCACTGGCGATACCGAGGTGGTAATACGCGTTTTGAGGGGCAACGAGCTCAGAGAGCTCACAGCTGTGGGCGATATGCTTTATTTCACGGTTTATGATGGTGAGGCTAGCGTTTGGGGTCTGTGGAAAAGCGATGGCACTGCAGCTGGCACTGTGAAGGTAAAAAGCATCCCGACTGGCTTGTCTAATGTCATTCCCTCTCGCCACCTCACGGCTGTGGGTGACCTGCTTTATTTCATTGCTTATGTTGATAAGACTAACGATTGGAATTTGTGGAAAAGCGATGGCTCTGCGGATGGTACTGTGGTGGTAAAAAACATCCGCACTGGCGTATCCGGTGCGACTCCCCCTCGCCACCTCACGGCCGTGGGTAACACACTGTACTTCAGCGCTTACGCGGAGTATGGCCGGGAACTGTGGAAGAGTGATGGCGCTGGCACTGCACCGATAAAAGACATTCAATTTAGGGAAAACGGTGCGTCTTTCGACCATCTCACAGCGGTGGGTAATACGCTGTATTTCAGTGTGGATGATGGCACTCATGGCAATGAATTGTGGAAAAGCGATGGCACTGGCGCGGTAATGGTAAAAGACATCCACTCTGGGGTATCCAGTGCTTTTCCCAATACGTTCACAGTGGTGGGTGACACACTCTATTTCAGTGCTAGTAACGGTAGCAATGGGAGAGAGCTGTGGAAGAGCGATGGCACCGAGGCTGGGACGACACTGGTGAAAGACATCCATTCCGGAGAAGGAGACAGCGTGCCGGATAACTTCGGTGTCATTAATGGTCTCGTTTATTTTGCGGCTTATGACGGCATAAATGGCAGAGAGCTATGGCGCAGTGACGGGACGGATAATGGTACTTATTTACTTGCAGACATTGGTAAAATTGAGAATGGGTCGGTCCCGGAGCAAATGTTAACAATCGGTGGAACCAGTTATTTCACTGCCAAGGATGGAACCAACAGAAACCGGGCATTATGGCGCAGTGATGGTACAACTGACGGTACTGTATTAGTCAAAAATATTGATATTGCTGCCAGCCCTCTTATTACGATAGGCAACACGTTTTACTTCAACGCTGATGATGGGATGACAGGTTATGAACTATGGAAGAGTGATGGTACTGAAGTGGGTACCGTACGGGTGAAAGATATCTGGCCCGGATCAGCCAGCGCTTCCCTGCGTAACCTCGTGACCATGGATAATACACTCTACTTCATTGCTGATGATGGAGACTTAGGTGATGAATTATGGAAGAGTGATGGCACTGAAGCGGGTACTGTACAGGTGAGAGATATCCGGTCTGGAGCATTAGGGGCTTCCCCTTCGGAACTCACCGTCGTGGGCAGTATGCTCTATTTTAGCGCTGGTGATGACATCAGTAGAGTATTATGGAAGAGCGATGGTACTGAAGCGGGTACTGTGCTGGTGAAAAACATCCTGTCTGGATCATCTTCCCCCGAAGGTCTCACCGCCGTGGGCAATATGCTCTACTTCACTGTCTATGATAATAGAATTGGTAGAGAATTATGGAAGAGCGATGGTACTGAAGCGGGTACTGTGCTGGTGAAAAACATCTGGTCTGGATCATCTTCCCCCGACGATCTCACCGCCGTGGGCAATACGCTCTACTACACTGCTGATGACAATGGTAGAGAATTATGGAAGAGCGATGGTACTGAAGCGGGTACTGTTCTGGTGAAAGACATCCGGCCTGGATCAAATGACTCTTTCCCCGACGATCTCACCGCCGTGGGCAATACGCTCTACTTCACTGCTGATGATGGCGACAATGGTAGAGAACTATGGAAGAGCGATGGCACTGAAGATGGTACCGTACTGGTAAGAGACATCAACCTTGTTAAAGGAGACAGCGCTAACCCTGATCACCTCATGGCCGTGGGTAAGATGCTCTATTTCAGTGCGGATAACGGTGCTAGTGGTAGAGAGCTGTGGAAAAGCGATGGCACCGAGGCCGGTACTGAAATGCTGAACTTGAACCCCGGTTTTGAGAAAGGTAGTGATCCTGTTCCCTTAAGTGTACTTGTGCCTTCAAATATGAATTAAGCACGAAAAACACACGACGAAAAAATCACCGAGTATTTAACGCAGAGATTGCAGAGACACAGAAGACACAGAGTTTCGCGTGTTTTCTCTGCGACCTCCGTTTTTATGACACGCCACGGGTTAGTGCCACGACAACATAGCTTGAACTGGCCCGACTTTTTTGGGTGTGTACAAGACCCTGGTGGAACCGCTACGCTTGTTCCACCGCACCCTGCGTACATGGCTGAAGTTGGATATTCATAACCCGGATTGGAGATAGACCAGAATCAGGGTAACGGTTTGTTTATTCCGTCTCTTCAAACACAAGATAAATCCGTAGGGTGGAAAAAGCGTAGCGGTTCCACCAAAAGGTCAAGGGAAGAACATCTATCCTTTCAACCGGCATTACCTTCTACTCAACCAAAAAGCGACAGCTATTGTTCGAGCAATCCTTAAGTGTGCGCCATATTTTTTCCATGGCAAGAGACTTAAAAATAGCCATGAAATCAATAAAGCCTAAATCTCAATCGCCATGGGTATATACAACAACAATAAAAAAATAGTGCTTTTCGATTCCGTTCACCCTCGAATAATCACCTTTTACTCCTACGTACCACCATTCATCAAATAGTGACTGACACTTTTTATTCTCTCGGATAATCTCTGTGCAAACCCGCTGGAATTGTAGCGGGATATTTCATTAGAGAATAGGAAGCCACATGATAATTCGCCTGACAAAAACCTTATCCACCCTGGGCCCTGGATTACTTTATGCCGGTGCCGCAGTGGGTGTATCACATCTAGTCATGTCCACCAAAGCAGGAGCAAACTATCAATATATTTTTCTATTGCTAATCCCCTTGATTCATCTCATCAAATATCCATTTTATAAATTTGGCCCTCAATATACGGCTTTGACTGGGCGTAATATCTTGCATGGTTATTATGATCTCGGGAAATGGGCATTGACGCTTTATATCATTATGACCGTGTTATCCATGTGCTTGATTCAGGCCGCTGTGACTATTGTTACCAGCTCAATCGCCATTTATTTTTTTGGTCTTCAAATACCCGCAGAATACATGCCTCACCTGCCTGCAATTATAATCCTTCTGACTGCTGCAATCATTCTGTATATTGGCCAGTACAGTGTGTTAGATAAAGTCATGAAAGCGGTGATTATTATTCTGACACTAACAACAATCAGCGCACTAACCGCTGTATTATTAATAACGCCTGATGGTGTTTATCCTGATGCGACACCAATTTTTAATCTTTATGAATACGCGGATATTATTTTCCTCGCGGCTTTTCTTGGCTGGATGCCTGCCCCTATGGACGTAAGCGTTTGGCATTCGGTCTGGTCCGAAGAAGCCAATCGAAATAATGGAACCCGTGCGCCCCTGCATAAAGCCATGCTGGATTTCCGCGTAGGTTTTTTTGGCACAGCCCTTTTAGCGATGGCCTTTTTATCGCTAGGCGCATTGGTCATGTTTGGCAGCGATGAACCACCATCAGCAAACGGTGCCCTATTTGCGGGACAGCTCATCAACATGTATACGGATTCGTTAGGTAGCTGGGCATATCCATTGATCGGTATAGCGGCGCTGGCCACTATGTTCAGTACCACACTGACGTGCCTGGATGCTTATCCCCGAACGCTGCAAGAGAGTTATCATATATGGAAAAACAACGGAAACCATGAGGCTCGACGAAACGCCTCACAATCTGTTTATCGCACTATATTGGTTGCAGCAGTGGTTGGTACCATCATCGTATTCCTAGTTATCAAAAATGTCTCGGGTTCCATGGAGTTGATCGTGACCATCGCCACTATTGTTTCCTTTATTTCAGCACCTGTTATCGCTTACATCAATTACCGGGTGATGCATGGCAATACTATTCAGCAATCCGACAGGCCCGGTGCTGCAATGACCCTATGGAGCCGTCTGGGAATAGCCGTTATGACCTTATTCAGCCTTGGATATCTAGGGTTGATTATAACGAGATGAAATGCTATCTACATTCAACACAAAGAGTAAATACAGCAATAACATAAAACAGGAGTTTACATTTTAATGGATACACCCACGCCAGGAAGCGACAATGAAAAAACCAGGGTACTTTATGGTGTTAAATATTTCGATTCAGAAACAAATGCAATAATAGAATCTCAACTCGATGATTTATATTTTTTCACAACATTTGTTGGCGCCCATAATATTACGATAGAAAAAGGTGATTCAATTTTTTATTTATCAAAAGACGAAACAACTGCATATATAAAATGTGGCCCTGCCAGCATAACAAGCAGCCACATTGCAACAATCATTCGTGGATACATGCCTGAAGAAAAATCATCAACAATAACTAAAAAAACCAGTTTACCTTATGTGAATGGTTGCTCAACAAAACAAATATTTCCACCAGAAAGACCCGGTGATCCAACATTGCAACTGTTGGATATTCCACCTTATTCCGCAGAACAGGCACATCATATTCATTCGACTGTCAGGGTGGTTTATGTATTATCTGGAACAGGCCGTAGCGTTGTTGGAATGGGGAAAAATTGCGTAACAGAAAAGTTATATCGTGGAAAATCAATCATTCTTCAAAAAATGTGTCCACATCACTTTGAAACTGATGGAGAGCACTTGATTGTTTTGCCTTTGCATGTGTTCAGTTCTTCTGGCGCACTGGAAAATAATCACCCCATGTTTCATGGAACACATTTAACAGGCTGAATTCACCTATCCCACAAGCATAAATCAAAATCGGAATGTATTTATGAATATGACAAGTAACTATGAAAACAAGGATAATTGTGTTTTCAGCGACTGCCCAGGGTTTTACCGGTCTGACAACAGGCAAAACAGGCACTTCAATCCTGTTTCAAAAGAAATGCTGAAAGACAAGTTAAATGTATTACTACCTCAATGCCTGATCAAGGATAAAAATATCCTGGATCTTGGGTCCTGTTTGGGCGCAGCGGGTCAATGGGCCCTGTATCACGGTGCATCGTCTTATACCGGAGTTGAACTACAAGAAAATTACGTAACACAATCACGAGAATTGTTAAAACCCTGGAAATCCCGTGCGCACATCTATCAACAAGACATCAGAAGTTTTCTGAAAGCTGAAAAAGAAAACACTTACGATATTATATTAATGTCTGGTGTTATTTATTTATTTGTTGACCCAAAAAACATTATTGATGAAATGTGCCGTGTCGCTAAAGAAGCTATCGTTATCGAAACAACTTACCCAAAAAGTATACGCCAGGGAAAATTATCACCGCATGCATTGATAACAGAATATTCTTACAAACAGGAGGTTAATCTTTCCACTGGCAATGAGTCCCTACTGGGAATATCTGCCACATCCTCTCTTCGCGCTCTGGATCTTATGTTTAATCTGAATGGTTTTGGCAAAAATGAACATAAACTAAATTTCCCAAAAAATAAAAATATGCTGAATTATACTGACGAAGGAATCTCTGAATCCAAAATACCCTTAAGGCTTGCTGTTTGTTATCTGAAAAAAAACACAAGGAAACTAAATACGCTTGAGAACAATCTTCCTGATAAAAAAGGATTCAGGCGCTCATGGGAAAATGACCCTCTTAGCAAAAAACGTACTGACGAGAGGGAAAAAATTGCAAAAGAATCTGACTGGGAAATCGGCTCGTGGAAATTTGATGGGAAGGTTGCAAAAAACTTTTCAACGATTGCCCGCCGGGAAATCCCAGATTATCAACGTGTTATTGATAAAACCATAGAAGTGGTTAAGAAATGCAACTTCAATAACCCTAAAATTATTGATGTTGGTAGTGCCACCGGAATAACACTGAAGTATTTCCACAATGAAGGATATCAAAACCTCTTTGGCGTGGATAATTCCCGTGAAATGCTTGACCGATCATTTAATAAAGCAACGCTGATATATTCCGAGTCATTCCCTATTGAACATGGGCCATTTGATGTCATTATTGCCAATTGGACATTACAATTTATTCGTCATCGGGAAAATTATTTATGGCAAATAAAATCATCACTCAACCCCGGTGGTATCTTTATATTAACCGAAAAACTAGTATCATCCCCATTGACCCATTCACTTTACGATGAATTTAAACGCAACAATGGAATGAGCCATCATGAAATTAAAACAAAGCATGAACAATTAAAAGGTGTGTTGACACCTCATTCTTTATCCTGGTACCTCGATACCTTCAGGGAAATGGAATTTAATTCTGTCGATATTATTAATGCTAACTCAGCATTTGTTACATTTTTAATACAACACAGTAGAGATTGATAAAAATCAGGAGAATAATGAATGTGGTTAGAAATTGAGCTAAATCATTTTACAATAAAAAATCATGGGTTTATTGAAAGAAACCAGCCCAACAATACTATATACACTTCCCCCGGACTGGAAAAACTATCTTCGATACGTGATTTAATTGAAACAGAACAAGGTATTGCCATTGAAGTTGATAAAAATAAAAAACATATTACTTTCGGAAGAGATTACCTCGGCCAATACCCTTTATTATTCATGCAGGAAAATAATAAATTATTTTTAACCGATGATATTTTATATATTGACTGGTGGGCTAAAAAAAATGGCATCGACCTCACCTTATCTGAAGAAGCGTTAGCTTTATATTTTTCATTCGGTTATGTGCCACAAGACATGACCTTATTTCGTGAAATAAAGTCATGTAAGAATATCACGCTTTATCATTATAAAAATGACAAAATTATCGAAGAAAATGTATTCACCCCAGTCGAAGAAATGGAAGCTGCCAGTATTAATGATGTCGAAAGATGCATATTTAATGAAGCATTAAAACTAAAAAATAGTCACGATAATTTTGACGTATGGTGCTCTGGTGGTATCGATTCATCTGCTATGGCTTATTGCTTTGGTCACAATAACAGTACCACTGAAATATTGACGCTGGGTTATGATGAAGCGACGATAGAAAAATTTGGTGATGGTGAAATTCAGTACGCTAGCGAAATATCTCAGCACTGCAAAACACCACTGAGGCATGCACAACTATCAATTGATAACTTTATACTGTTACACGAACAACTCACCAATGGGCATATTGGGCCGGTTATCGACACCTGCGCGATTGCCAAATATGCTTTATCGCAAGCAACACGTAATACTGCAGTGACTGGAGAAGGTGGAGATCCCGTTTTTGGCGGCGTAAAAAATACCAATGTTTTATTTGCGCATAGCCAGCACCCTCAGTTGGCGCTGGGATGGATTTATGCGTATGCGCATCGCCGTTTTTTTAACCGGCTGGATGATATATTTATTCATGGCAAAGAATTGACGGATTACGTCGTTGAATACCTGAACAAAAAATTTAAGTTTTATCCTGGTGATCTTCTCCGGAAATTATTTTATCTCAATACCATTGAGAAACAAGGCGGTATGATTTTCCCGCAATCCTATTGTCCGGGGAAACGATACGGAATATCAATACACCATCCACTGACAAATTTGAGCGTGTATCAATCTGCATTCCATCTCAAGGATGAAAAGAGATACCTCTATCCCGATGGAAAATTGGTATTAAGCCAGCTATTCAGGGATAAAATACCGGAGAGTATCATAAAACGTAAGAAATCAGGTACTATTATTCCACTCCGAAACTTTATGGAAAAAATGCCAGCAAATTGCTTTGATGTTACAGCATTAAAATCATCCGGTTATTTTAATGAGGAAATACTCGGGAAAATTAATACTTATGCTGATGATGAGCCACAATTACTGACTTACGGATTCATTACGCTCAATAAATGGCTGCTAAACAGGAAAGGGGTAGACCATGAATGAAATATATCCATGCCGGATAATTATTACCAGCGATCAACAGCTGGCTCAATATTATAATGAAGACCCCAAAAATGCATTGGCAGCATCCTCCTGCATTACGGTTGAAGAAGGTTTTATTTTGCTTGAAGAAGAAAGAAAAATAGAAACGATTATACTAATCAATGGAGAAGGGGAAAATCTCATTCACTCTCTTGGGGAAAAGCTTAAATGGAATAAAAAAAATATGCCGAGTATTGTGCGCATTGAAACATCCGATAGCCATGAAGACACAACAAAAATAATCAATAATGCAGTTGCCAAATCATCCTTACTATCTTTAGGTTTAGTGATAGGGGCATGGTCAGTATCAGAAATAGAAATGAATATCGATTTAAACATCGATTTCGGTATTGGTACAGAAGGCGGGTGAATCGAAATCATTTAGAAATACCTGACTTGGAAGAGATTTCATGATTAAAATATTGAAGGAAAATTTTCTTTGGATAAAACGTGAGCTACAAGATGATGAAGTTATCGTATGGATAGGGCAATTTCCTTCATCATGCATCATTAAACCAACGTATGACATTAATAGCTTATGGTATTTTTTATTTAGCACTCTTATTTTGCAATTTTTTATCCCTTTAGCATACGCTATAATTTTATCTATATTATTTTTAATATTTCACTCCTCTCCAAAAATAAACGGAATATATATAATTACTAATTCAAGAGTGATTTTATTGCCTAACACTCAACTCAGAAAATTTATTTCGTATTACCCTCATCAATTAAGTAATTTTGAACAACAACAAAATGCGGATGGCTCAGGGCATATAATTTTTAGAACGGAACTTTGTGGGAGAAATCTCTACAACCCTCCCACCAACGAACCTGGCCTTATGAACATTAAAAATGTCGCGCGAGTTGGAGATTTATTAGAAAAACTAAATCAAAGCAGCCCTCAATACAACAGGCAGTACAATACTTAACCATTATTATCAAATGAAATAAAAAAATATGCCGAGCATTGTGCGCATTGAAACATCCGATAGCCATGAAGACACAACAAAAATAATCAATAATGCGGTTGCCAAATCATCCTTACTGTCTTTAGGTTTAGTGATAGAGGCATGGTCAGTATCAGAAATAGAAATGAATATCGATTTAAACATCGATTTCGGTATTGGTACAGAAGATGGGTGAATCGAAATCATTTAGAAACACCTGACTTGGAAGAGATTTCATGATTAAAATATTGAAGGGGAATTTTCTTTGGATAAAACGTGAGCTGCAAGATGATGAAGTTATTGTATGGATAGGACAATTTCCTTCACCATACAACAAACCAATATTTAAGCATTTGTGGCGTTTTTTATTTACAGCTGTTTTTTTTACGTTATTTTTTTCAGTGGGATTCGTTATATTTTTGTCTATCTTGTATTTATTGTTCAAATTTATATTGTTCAAATTTATTTTAAAAACAAACAGCATATATATAATCACTAATGCAAGGGCTATTTTGTTGAATGACATTCAAATACACAAATTTATTTCGCATTATCCCGATCAATTTGGAAGTCTTAAATGGCGACAAAGCTCTAATGGATCAGGAGACATAATTTTCAGCACAGCGTTTGGCCAAAAAAAATTCTGGCGCACATCTACAGAAGAGTTTGGTTTTATGAATGTTACAAATATAACAAGGATTGTGGGCTTATTGAAAAAATTAAATGAGAGTGATTATCAATATAACTAGAGCGCATCATGATTGATAAAATACTAAGCGCATAACCCTGACTTTTCTAAAGTGTCAGTAATTCATTTTTCCATCTGAAAGCAAAAAATGCCAAAAACAACAACAAAAACCAACCAACCCAGCCTTTTCGCGATCATCCTCCCCGGCATTCTCATTGCCGCCACCGGTGTCGGAGCCGGCGATTTGGCAACTGCCAGTTTTGCGGGAAGCCAACTGGGTTTGGCTGTTTTATGGGCTGTTGTCATCGGTTCTGTTTTCAAGCTCGTACTCACCGAAGGGTTGGCACGCTGGCAACTCGTGACCGGACAATCACTGTTAGAGGGATTGGCACAAAGCCTGGGGCCGGTTTTTGCCTGGTTGTTTCTGCCTTATTTATTACTGTGGTCATTCTTTGTCGGCTCGGCATTGATGAGTGCATGCGGAGTGACCTTACATGCCTTGTTTCCTCTGTTTGAAGATGGTGTTCAAGCCAAAATTGTATTCGGTATCGTTAGCAGTTTATTGGGACTGGGGCTGGTTTTACTGGGTGGTTTTAAACTATTTGAAAAGGTTATGGCATTTAGTATTGCCGTTATGTTTGTTGCCGTGCTGGTTACCGCCGCCTTATTGTGGCCGGGCATTGACGGAGTGATACAAGGGCTTGTTATGCCCAGCATTCCTGATGCTGATGGCAAGGGTATTGCCTGGACCGTTGCATTGATTGGCGGCGTGGGCGGCACATTGACAATCCTTTGTTATGGTTACTGGATACGAGAGAAAAATCGTGACTCTGTCGAGCACATCCGCACCTGTCGTATCGATCTGGCAACGGGTTATTTATTGACGGCAGTATTTGGCATTGCCATGGTGATCATTGGCAGCCAACTGGATTTAAGCGGTAAAGGTGCCGGGTTAATGGTCACACTGGCCAATACCCTGGAACAATCATTGGGGGAAACCGGGCGCTGGTTATTCCTGATTGGAGCCTTTGGTGCAGTGTTCAGCAGTTTGTTTGGGGTATGGCAAGCAGTACCCTATTTATTTGCTGACATTTATCGTTTGTTCATTCAGCAACAAACGGATGTAACCGTAGTCGATACGCGAGCCTGGCCTTATCGTGGTTATTTATTTGCCCTGGCGACTGTCCCCATGCTTGGCTTGGTGATGGACTTTAAACAAATTCAGCAATTTTACGGGATTGTTGGTGCTGCATTTTTGCCATTATTAGCGATTGCACTATTGATCATGAATAGTAGTCGCACACGATTGGGACAATACAACAACGGCTGGCTTAGCCATGTTGCACTCAGTGCCACGGTAGTGTTTTTTTTCGGGATGGCGTGGATGAAGTGGAGCGCTTAGAAATGGAAATTGAATAACTGATACAAGTGGCGCTCTGATTTAGTCCGTCTTTGTTCGTTCTGATTGAGCAAAAACACAGGAATACCCTCGGGGCACAAGTAGTCATTCTATTTCGAGCTTTTGTGATTGAAGAACGGGCGAAGACGGGCTGAAGCAGGGATGCTAATTGTATCAGTTATTCAATTTCCATTCCTTAGAAGGGATTAAGGATCGCTCGAACAATAACTGTCTCATTGGTGAGTTGGCTCGGTTTTTTTGGAGCGTGTACAAAACTCTGGTGGAACCGCTACGCTTGTTCCACCCTACCTGTGTACATCACTGAAGTTGGCGTATTCATAATCAGGGTAGTGGTTTGTTTGTTCCGTCTCTTCAAAAACAAGGTAAAGCCGGTCGAGTCGCCCGAGGGAACTTCCCCCTCAGGCGCTCACAGAACCGTACGTGAAACTCTCGCTTCATACGGCTCTTCATGTCCCTTACAAATTACCAAGTTTGCATAAACTTTAGCTCCTCCCAGTTGTGGTTGGCTAAAGTTTATTTTGGACATGTCAGCCCCTTCGCTACATTTCCATTACAGAAACTTCATCACTACTACGAGCTAATCCGCCCCTGTGCTCCGCATCGGTACTCAAATCCTTGTGGGGCTTCCACTTGGATCTCTCCCTTAACATCAGAACGACAGGTTCCCAAGTTCCGTATTAAAGCCTATATTAAGTTCATGCCCCCTCTATACCGGTTGCCGCTTTGTCTGTTATGCCAGTTCACATCAAAACTCATCCCAAGCTAACCCTAGAAGCTTGGTTTTGACAACATCGTACTCGTCTTTCGATACCTCATCAGGGGTTCACTTGCGTTCATCTCCTTAATACTTACCTGACAGATCATTGCCTGCCTTTTCCTACATCGCTCACGACCAGTGCTCTTTACAAAAGCCGCATGAGGTGGTTTGATTCCAGCTTCTGGTCACCGAAACCGAGAGACCTACTCTCATCTTTAATACAGCATGAAAGGTTTAACCTTTCTTCTTGGCACACTAGGGTGAAACAAGCGCAGCGGTTTCACCAAAAGGTCAAGAGAAGAACATCAATCCTTTACAACCTGTATTACTCTCTACCCAACCAAAAATTGACAGTTATTGTTCGAGCAACCCTAAAAGCCTAAATCTCAAACGCCACGAGTATAGAGACCCAAAAAGTGCTGGTTGTTTTGCGATCAAAGATAAAAAATGTGGTTAACACAGTTTTTTTTGTCTTACAATAAACTGATTACCAAGACAAGAAAGAGTCATTCATGGCATTATACGCCCGCGTGCTGAGCAATTCTTTACCTCTTAGGGGTATGCAACAGGGAAGTGCAATATGAAGAATTTATCGCTTTAGCGGGGAAAAGCCACGTTTAATTGGCTGCCTGTCGTTCCCGTTGGTCACTGTTCTCTTCTGGCAAAGCAGAAAAATCAAAAATAATTATTATAAATAATAAGGCACTTTTATGCGTGCCGAGGCATGCCATGAAATTACTTCGAATGATGTTAGTCGCGCTGTTGAGTATCTCCTTCATCTTGTTCCCCGTTGTACAGGCCGCCGAGCTGGCGCTACCGTCCGGTGACCTGATCGCTCCCGTCATCAAGCATACATTCATTGAAAAAGACATTTACTCTGGCCAGCAGATTGATGTAAAAGCCACTGTTACTGATAACGTGGGAGTCAAAAACGTCACCCTGTTTTATCGTGATAAAAATGCAGCCGAGTTCAAACGTCTGAAAATGAACCGTGATCTGGATTCATTTATTTACACTGCCCAACTTACGGCCACCAACCCACCCGGTCTGGAATATTACATCCAGGCAACCGACCTAGGCGGAAATACACTGTTATTTGGTTATTCATTTTCACCGTTGACCATCGCAGTGCTACCCGAAGCAGTCGATAACATTGCTGCAAGTGATAATAGTAATACCAATACCACCCCTATCGTCAAGGCTGGCGAAGAAAAGAAAACCGGCATCAGCAAATGGGTGTGGATCGGCCTGGGTGTAGTGGTCGCTGGCGCAGCATTATCCGGTGGCGGCGGTGGTGGCAATGACTCAGGCCCACCCCCAACCACAGGCAACCTGACTATTTCAGGGCCTGCATTTTGAGTGAATGCCGACCAATACCCCCATCGCCTTACTGCGAAAATAATGTACTCATAACCCACTTTTGAAAACGATAGAAATCACCTAAAAATTCTGCTTTCGCATCACGAAAAATCAAGCCACTGTAAAAAGGCTTACTTCGGGAAGCAAAAAAAGGGGATTTCGACAGAAAATGAACAGGCAAAGGATATGCAAACTCAAATTAAAGCCCGGCACAAAAACACCTTCTGGAGCAAATTATGCCAGTGTCTGGGGTTGCTGCTTTTCAGTCTCATTTTAACCGCTTGTGGTCAAAGCTCAGCCCCACAACAAGGCGTTATTGCTGACGACAAACTCAGCGTTCCCTTTCCCAAAGCCATTACCGCGCTTTTGATTGACGGTACCAGTCTTATTGTGCATGTGGTGGTCAATGGAGACACCGATAATCCAGTACTGGTTGAAAACCCCGTTGTTGATACAACTGAGGATACTTTTTCCGGTAATGTACCTGGGTTCCCAACCGGTACCTATACCTTGTTATTGGTGTATTCCATTGATGATCTCGATCAGGGAACGGTTGAAGTCGTCAGAACCTCAGAGATTACCGTCGATGTGGTTGCTGGTGAAGATACACCCGCAGATTTTTCTGCTGCCGATATTACCTACACCGATACAGACGGAGACTCCATCAGCAACCTGAAAGAGCTAGATGACGGTACCGATATCAACACCCCCAATTATGCAGTGGGTGGACAGGTCGAAGGGCTAGAGGGAAGTGGGCTTGTTTTGCAAAACAACGGCAGTGACAATCTGACAATCAGTGCAGATGACACTTTCAGTTTTAGTCCCGCGATGATTGATGGCAGTGAATATGCCGTTAGTGTGCTGACCCAACCCGGTAATCCAAACCAGATTTGTACGGTTAACAATGGCAGCGACATCGTCAAAGGTGATGCGGTATCCAATATCACCGTGACCTGTTTAACAACGTCTTACACGGTGGGTGGCACCGTCTCCGGATATACAGGCAGTGGTCTGGTTTTACAAAATAACAATAACGATAATTTGCCGGTTAGCGACAATGGTATTTTCAGCTTCAGTAAGGCCGTGGCCGACGGTAGCGATTATACCGTCACTGTACTGACCCAACCCGGTAATCCAAACCAGATTTGTACGGTTAACAATGGCAGCGGCACCGTCAGAGGTGATGCGGTATCCAATATCACCGTGACCTGTTCGACAACGCCTTACACGATTGGCGGAATGGTTTCCGGGTATACAGGTAGTGGTCTGGTTTTACAAAATAACAATAACGATAATTTGCCGGTTAGCGACAATGGTATTTTCAACTTCAGTAAGGCGGTGGCCGACGGTAGCAATTATACCGTCACTGTACTGACCCAACCCGGTAATCCAAACCAGATTTGTACGGTTAACAATGGCAGCGGCACCGTCAGAGGTGATGCGGTATCCAATGTCACCGTGACCTGTTCGACAACGTCTTACACGGTGGGTGGCACCGTCTCCGGATATACAGGCAGTGGTCTGATTTTACAAAATAACGATGGCGATGATTTGCCGGTGAGTACCAATGGTGCTTTTAGCTTCAGTAGTTCACTGGCTGACGGTAGTGAGTATACCGTTAGTGTACTGACCAGCCCAGATCAGGTCTGTGCTGTTAACAATGGCAGTGGCACCCTCAGTGGTGCTGCGGTATCCGATGTCGCCATTATCTGTTCGGCAGATTCTTACACGGTGGGTGGCACTGTCTCCGGATATACGGGTAGTGGCCTGATTCTACAAAATAATGGCAGTGATGATCTGACAATTAATAATGCGGAGGAAGACTTCACCTTCGGCAGTGCAGTGGCCAACGGCGGTAACTATAACGTCACTGTACTGACCCAGCCCGACAACCTGAACCAGATGTGTACTGTCAGCAATGGCAGCGGCACCGTCAGTGATGCTCCGATATCCAATGTCAGTGTCATCTGTAATACCAATGCCGCTCCCACAGCCACTGGCGTCACTATCATCAATGTTAATGGTGGCAACACTGCGGTGGGTAACAGTTTAAGTGGCAGCTATACGTATAGCGATGCGGACAGTGATCCCGAAGGTAAAAGCACCTTTCGCTGGCTGGCTGATGATGTCGCCATTACCGACGCTACAACAACCAGCTATACCCCGGTTACCAGTGACATCGGTAAAACCATCACCTTTGAAGTCACAGCGTTTGCAACAGCAGGTGTCCTCACGGGCGCTCCCATCCGCTCTCAGAGTCTCAAGATAGTGGAGAACATTTCCCCCTTCTTTACCAGTGGGGCAGCGGTTAGTGTGGCAGAAGACATCATACTGACCGGCTACACTGCCACGGCACTGGATGTGGATGGTGATACGCTCACTTTCAGCCTGAGTGGTGGAACTGACCAGGAGGCACTCAGTATTGACAGCGACAGCGGTGTACTGAGTTTCAACATACCCACCCGGTTTAAGGCCCCTGCTGACAGCGATGGCAATAACACCTACGTGGTAGAAATCACGGCAACGGATAGCATTCACTCGATTGTCAAAAGTGTTATGGTCACGGTGACAGAGGCCATACTTGAGGTGAGTGTCAGCGCGAACATTAAAACAGTCCGGTTTGAGTGGCCTGCCTATGTTGATGCCACGAGTTACAAGCTGTTTGTCAATCCTGATGCTGCCTCCGGTTTCAGTTTGTTGCAGGATAGTTTTCCGGAGACCAGTATCACAATCACTTTACCGGTTCATTTGACCGACTGGATCAATGCCCGTTATAGCCTCGAAGCGTATGATGCCTCCGGCAACAAGTTGACGGAATCCTCTCCCGTGAGCATCAGAGCAGTGATGCTGAGCAGTATTGGTTATTTCAAGGCCAGCCATGCCGGGACAACTGATAAGTTTGGCGATGCCGTCAGTCTGTCCGCCGACGGCAACACGCTGGCGGTGGGAACGAGATGGGAGGACAGCAGTGCCACTGGTGTCTGTCTAGGTAGCAATTGCAGTGGCGGAATCGACAACACGGCAAAAAACTCCGGGGCAGTCTATGTGTTCAGTCGCAATGATGGCATCTGGAGTCAGCAGGCCTATGTCAAGGCCAGCAATACCGGGACAGGTGACGAGTTTGGCTCTGCCGTGAGTCTGTCTGCCGATGGCAAAACGCTGGCGGTGGGGGCGCGCTTTGAGGACAGCACTGCCACTGGCGTCAGTACTGATGGCAGTGGTGAGGGTAACAATACAGCAGGTAGTTCCGGGGCAGTCTATGTGTTCAGCCGCAATGGCGGTGTCTGGGAGCAGCAGGCCTATGTCAAGGCCAGTAATACCGGGGCAGGTGACGGGTTCGGTGGGACCGTGAGCCTGTCTGCCGACGGTAACACGCTGGTGGCGGGAGCTTCGGGAGAGGACAGCGCTGCCACTGGTGTCAGCACCGATGGTAGTGGCGAGGATAATAATACAGCAGGTAGCTCCGGGGCAGTTTATGTGTTCAGCCGCAATGGTGGCACTTGGAGTCAGCAGGCCTATGTCAAGGCCAGCAATACTGGGACAGTTGACCTTTTCGGCTCTGCCGTGAGCCTGTCTGGCGATGGCAACACACTGGCGGTGGGGACTACCCGGGAGGAGAGTGCCGCCACTGGCATCAGTACCGATGGCAGTGGTGAGGATGACAATACAGCGAGTAGAGCCGGGGCAGTCTATGTGTTCAGCCGCAATGATGGCACTTGGAGCCAACAGGCCTATGTCAAGGCCCGTAATACCGAGGCAGATGATCTTTTCGGCCATGCCGTGAGCCTGTCTGGCGATGGCAACACACTGGCGGTGGGGGCTATCCAGGAGGACAGTGCCGCCATTGGCATCAGTACCGATGGCAGTGGTGAGGATAATAATCAGGCAAGTTTTGCCGGGGCAGTCTATGTATTCAGTCGCAGTGATGGCACCTGGAGTCAGCAAGCCTATGTCAAGGCTAGCAATACCGGGGAATATGACTGGTTCGGTTCTGCCGTCAGCCTGTCTGCCGACGGCAACACGCTGGCGGTGGGCGCGAGCCTTGAGGGCAGCGCTGCCACTGGCGTTAGTACTGATGGCAGTGGTGAGGGTGACAATGGACAATTTTATTTCGGGGCAGTTTATGTGTTTAGCCGCAATGGTGGCACCTGGAGTCAGCAAGCCTATGTCAAGGCCAGCAATACCGGGAGATATGACCAATTTGGCAATGCCGTCAGTCTGTCTGCCGACGGCAACACGCTGGCGGTGGGCGCGAGCCTTGAGGACAGCGCTGCCACTGGCATTGGTACTGGTGGCAGTACCAACAATTCGGCACAGAACGCAGGCGCGGTGTATTTGTACTGAGTTGGGGTTTGCGAGATCACACTTGCTGTTAATGCCAGAGAGGCAGAATGCTACAGGGGATGGGGTGGCGTAAAAAACAAGGCAGACCAACAGGAAAATAATTCTGGTATCAGCAGGTAGCGCTTGCGGGTGCCGTAACTTCCGGGGTGGTTGGCCGAACTGCTTCCGGATATGGAAAGGCAGTGTTTTTCTGGTTCCCATGGCCCTCCGTGGGAATTCATATCGAACTTTGCATCCAGCGTTAAGACATCCATCCACTCGATATAAAAATACAAAACCAGGTATGCATGTAGTGGTCTAATGGTTTTAGACAATGATTGCGAGTTAATACATATCAGAAATCTGCTTTGCTATTTCTCTCAACTAATATCATGCCCAGCACACCCTTCTTCAGGTAGCCTTACTCAGCGCCAGGATATTTTTCCAAATACTCACGCCTATCAATCGAAAGCAAGACAACCCCAACCTTGCCATTTGTGAGGACGGTTTTTCAGGCACAACAAAATTTTAAACACCCCGTACTCAAGGGCACGCTAAAACAACTCAATTCAGTCTGTTTCTTTAGAGAAATACGCCTTGCAGACATGGGATTGGATGCACTAAATTGTCCTTTGTCCGTGGACAGAGGACAGAGGACAGAGGACAGCAAGGTGAATCCATGAAAAGCCAAGATATCGTCATACTCCTGAAACTGGCACTTCTCCACCGCCAAAACCCTGCCCAACGGCTACCCGAAAATGGCCGCGCCGAGGCATCCAGCGCGCGTGGTCTGGAAAGCTCGCTAGGTATCAGCAAAAGCGAAGTAAGCGCCTCCATCAACCGTAGCGCCAATGCTGGACTGCTTGTCAAAGATCGAAAAAGCGGCACCCCAAAAGCAAACGTCAGCGCATTGCTAGAATTGATTGCTCACGGCCTGAAGTATGTATTCCCGGTACAACCGGGAGCCTTGGTGCGGGGAATGCCCACCGCAGCAGCGGCACCTGTCTTGCGGGAAAAGCTAATGAGTATGGGTGAACATATCCATGTGTGGCCCGACCCCAAAGGCGAGGAGATAGGGCAATCGCTGAAACCACTGTTCAAGAGCGTACCCGATGCTGCCCGATGTGACCCTGAGCTGTATGACCTGCTCGCGCTTGTGGATGCCATCCGCCTGGGAAATCCTCGCGAGTCCAAGCTCGCTCAACAACTGTTGGAAAAAAAACTTAAAGCGTGAACGTCCCGCGACAAATGCTGGAAATGCTATTGCCAGTAGCAGAAGCTCTGGGAGAGGAGCTGCTGCCTCATGTTGCCTTTGTGGGCGGAAGCACAACCGCCTTTCTCATCACCGACCCCATTACCCGGCAAGCGGTACGTTTTACCGAGGACGTGGACCTCATCATCCATGTTGATGGGCTGACACAATGGCACCAATGGCAACGCAAACTGCAAGCACGGGGATTTACGCAGCACATGGAAGACGACATCATCTGCCACCTGCGCCTAGGAGACGTAAAGATTGATTTGATACCCGACGACGAAAACATTCTCGGCTTCACCAACCGCTGGTATCACAACGCGATTGAACATGCCGAACCTTATCCGCTCACTGAATCGATCACTATTAATTTATTGGCCCCGGCCTATTTCATTGCCACCAAACTTGAAGCCTATCTCGGGCGTGGTGGCAACGCCCCGCTGAGCAGTCACGACCTGGAGGACATTATCAACCTAGTCGATGGCCGTAAGGAATTGGCAGGGGAAATAATGCTTACAAAATCCGATATTCGCAGTTATATTGCTGAACAGTTTCGCGCCCTGTTGGAACACCCCGATTTTGACTACGCCATCCAAGGCAACTTACAACTCAAGTTTCGGAGTTCAGATTCACCTATAGCTTCGTTGTAACTTTTTTGTTTATAAAGGTTAATTCGACAACTGCCATTAAAAAGCTGTTTGAAAGTAGCTTTTTACGTTTCAACTATAAAAATAGGCTCAAATTGATTTTCTGAGTAATGTCTCAACTAGCCGTTGTCGGCCTAAAAGCTAAATAGCGCTACAAAAACTGGGAAAATAAACTCCGAAACTTGAGTTACAAAACAACAACCGCGCCGATTTGTTTTACCAACGTTGGCAACAAATCGCAGATCGCAACTGAACACAAAAACAATATATGGGCAACATCAAGTGTCGTACAAAAACTCTGCCGAAATATAAACGCATAGTACGTTGAACCTAAATTAATCAGTTGAATCTACTGCGGCTACCTAAGGCGTAGAATCGAAAGTTATTCTGGCAGCATCCCAATGAAGATAACGATCAATCATCACAAATCGGGCGGGCACATAAAACCCGCCCGACCAGACCCATCCGTTAATTACTGACAGCTGTGGTATTAATACGATTGACGATGTCAATAACATCTGGTGACGTCACTCGAATCGGTGCGCTAATCAAAGTACCTGCCAACACGCCCGGTAAAACAGGGGCATTAATCGTAATGGTACGGCTCTCGCCTGCGGCCAGTGTGTTCAATGCCCAAGCAGCTTCCTCACCATCAATACAGGCACTTCCGCAATTCGTGTTCGGCTCAGCATCAACTAACCCATGAAACTGGAGTTCCGGCGGTACTCTGAATTGCACGACGACGGTGTTAACCGGCACGGCAGATACGTTGCTGACGGTGATGCCGTAAAGCAAACGTCCGTTTGCCACCACCGGATCAGGCGTGGCACTGATATCAACCATTAGCGGGAATGTATCGGCGACGACCGTCACCGCATGCTCGGCACTGGCATCCAGGGCTACGCCCCCATCGTGCCTTAGCTCTGCGCGGGCTGTCAGTATCTGGCCCGCAATAGCGCCGCTGTCCACGGTTACGTTCACCGCCCGCTGGAGCGTGTTGGCCACCCCTAGGCTGGTGATGTTCCAGACGATTTCGCCCGTGGCGCCGTCCTGGGTTCCACCATCGCTAATGCTGTTAACAGTGGCACCTACGGGCAGGGTGGCGCGTAACTCCAGATTACCCAGTGCCGTCGCATCGATATTGCCGATATTGAACTGATAGCTCAGGCTCTCACCCGGCATGACCGGATCTTTCGAGGCGCTCATGGCCAGTTGCGACATCGGGCTGCTGTGTACCGCCACTACTTTTGTCACATTGACCGTGTCAATGACATCTGGTGACGTCACTCGAATCGGGGCGCTAATCAAAGTACCTGCCAACACGCCCGGTAAAACAGGGGCATTGATCGTAATGGTACGGCTCTCGCCTGCGGCCAGTGTGTTCAATGCCCAAGCGGCTTCCTCACCATCAATACAGGCACTTCCGCAATTCGTGTTCGGCTCAGCATCAACTAACCCATGAAACTGGAGTTCCGGCGGTACTCTGAATTGCACGACGACGGTGTTAACCGGCACGGCAGATACGTTGCTGACGGTGATGCCGTAAAGCAAACGTCCGTTTGCCACCACCGGATCAGGCGTGGCACTGATATCAACCATTAGCGGGAATGTATCGGCGACGACCGTCACCGCATGCTCGGCACTGGCATCCAGGGCTACGCCCCCATCGTGCCTTAGCTCTGCGCGGGCTGTCAGTATCTGGCCCGCAATAGCGCCGCTGTCCACGGTTACGTTCACCGCCCGCTGGAGCGTGTTGGCCACCCCTAGGCTGGTGATGTTCCAGACGATTTCGCCCGTGGCGCCGTCCTGGGTTCCACCATCGCTAATGCTGTTAACAGTGGCACCTACGGGCAGGGTGGCGCGTAACTCCAGATTACCCAGTGCCGTCGCATCGATATTGCCGATATTGAACTGATAGCTCAGGCTCTCACCCGGCATGACCGGATCTTTCGAGGCGCTCATGGCCAGTTGCGACATCGGGCTGCTGTGTACCGCCACTACTTTTGTCACATTGACCGTGTCAATGACATCTGGTGACGTCACTCGAATCGGGGCGCTAATCAAAGTACCTGCCAACACGCCCGGTAAAACAGGGGCATTGATCGTAATGGTACGGCTCTCGCCTGCGGCCAGTGTGTTCAATGCCCAAGCGGCTTCCTCACCATCAATACAGGCACTTCCGCAATTCGTGTTCGGCTCAGCATCAACTAACCCATGAAACTGGAGTTCCGGTGGTACTGTATACACCACCAAAACATCATCTATTGGCAAAGCTGAAACATTACTCACTGTCATCGTATAAAGCGCTCTCCCCTCGGCATTCACTGGCCCGTTAGCAGTAACGTCAAGCACCAGATGGGATTTGACGGTTACGGACACTGTATCCTGCACATCACTAACCCCATCACGAACCGTCAAGCGTGCAGTGTAATCACCAACTGAAGCATAGGCATAATCCTGCGCTGCCATATTGGCACAATCATCAATGGTGTAATCGTCTGTCCCGTCCCCGTCAACATCAAGCAGGCAGGTCAGTGTGTCGCCATCCGGATCACTGACCTGCCAATAAAACGTGGTCGCGACCGTCGAATAGGCCGGGTTTGGCGTGACAATGAATTCACTGATAACTGGCGGTGTCGATACGGTGACGGTGATATTTTCCGGCGCCGAAGAATCGGTGTCATCTGAGACAGTGAGACTGGCCGTATAGGTGTCTGCCTGCGCATAAGTATGTGCTTGCGAAGTGTTATTGGCACAATCATTGATGGTGTAATCACTCGTGCCATCATTGTTGATATCTAGCAGGCAGGTCAGAGTATCGCCTTCCGCATCGCTGACGTCCCAATTGAAGGTGGTAGAACTGCCGGTGACCAATGCATCCGGGGTCGCACTAAAATTATCGACCTGTGGTGCAACATTGCCTGTGCCTGTATCGGTAACTGTCACACTGACATTCTGCTGCACCGCTGTATTGACACCGTCCAACACTGTGAGGCGGGCCTGATAATCCCTTGCCTGTGTGTAAGTATGCGTCTGTGAGGTATTACTGGCACAGTCATTGATAGTGTAGTCATCCGTGCCATCTGCATCGACATCCAGGCTGCAAGTGAGCGTATCACTGCCATCAGCATCGGTAATGTTCCAGCTGAATGTGGCTGATGAGCCGACATTCACACTGCTCGGGACCACCTCCACAGCACCAATCACCGGCGAAGCATTGATCATGACCATAATAGTGGCCGTATCATCCTTCCCGGCGCTGTCTGTGACGTTCAATGAAATGGTGTGGGAACCGGTGGAAAGCGTGGCGGACGCCATTGTGCCCGTGCCCAGTGAGCCATCAGCACTGGAAGACCATTCCAGACTGGCGCCACTCAATGTGCCATCTTCACTGTCCGAGCCAGTGCCGGTGAAAGCAATATTATTACTGCTTTCAGGATACACGCTTCCATCCATCGGACTGCTGATTGCCGCTGTGGGCGCTGAGTTGGGTGTATCATCCCCATCGGAATCTCCCCCTCCCCCGCCACAAGCCCCCAACAACAACGACAAGGACATGACAACGCCCTGAACCCACTTCACTGATGACATAACAGCCCCTCCCACTGGTTTTTTATATTTTTAATCCATGTTTTTTCTGTGCGTCCGTTCCCGGCATTTACTAACAACTATTCATTCATGCCATAACTTACATTGTATGCTATATTTCAACTAAGCCATCCGTCAAGCACTTTTCCTAAAATCCCGATAACCTTACAGTGTTGTGATCAAACGAATGTCAAAAATACAATGTCAGATAATTCACCCGTAAAAAAACTCAGCCTGACTGAAGCAGTGATTGCGCATCTGTTGCGGGACAGCACAGAACCACTGTTTGGTTTGGAATTGGTTCGTCGCTCGTCTTCCGGCAAGCTCAAGCTCAAAAAGGGGACAATTTACGTTACGCTGGAACGCATGGAAAAAAAGAGGTTGGTGAGTTCTGAACGCGAAACATCGCCACCCCCCCATGTGCAAGAAGGCGATTTTTATATCCCGCGAAGGCTGTACACGCTAACCCCTCGGGGGTTGAAAGCACTTGAGATTCTGGAAGAGGCCATTGCTCAAATTCCCGGCTTTCTGGTAAGGTCTTGAGATGAACGACTCCTGCGCGCAAATTGAGGCGGATACCCCTCCCTACTTCGACAATCTGGATCGCGGCGTACTTTTTGCCGCTATCGGCGGTGTCGTATTCAATGGACTGGAAGCCTCACTGACCGGCATCGTACTGACATTGATTGCCGCAATAGTGTACGGATTGATGCGTAACCGCATTACCAATATTGATGCATTTGAGTACGCGTATAATCCTCCCTCACTCCCGGGCGTTAATATTCGATACTTCACCCTGTGGTGCCAATGGTTAGCGAGTAGACAATTACACGACGGCTTGCTCGGCGATCTGGTTGACCCTACGATCGGTGGCACACCCGAGGCAACACGCCAATACCTGCGCGAAACCCTTTACCTGGCAACCTGGACCCGCGCCAGAGAAAAAATCCTGGCCTTATTATGGCTTGACCGTTACCTCTGATCCGCCCGACACAATGACCCGGCCGCGCAAGAGGCACGATTTTTTCCCCTATGTGCTTGTGGCTCTGACCGTAGCCGCTCTGTTTTTTCTCTTGTTGCTGGATCGACGTTCGCCCATTTTTTCCACCCCTTCAGGCATGGTCCCCTTCTTCTTCATCGTCCTGGCGATTGCAGCAATACTCGCCCACTACGCCATGCGATCACCCGTATCCGGGAGAGAAGATACCGGCAGACTTTGGCTACAATGGCATCGCTCAGGGCCGATTGGTGGGGCATTGACGGGACTTATTTTTCTGGGCACTTACTGGGCTTATGACTGGCCAGCACCGAACCGGATCGAAATCAGCGAACGACAGGTCAATGAAATGTGTGTACTTGACCAGCCAGTGCCGGACGAACTGATTATTTGGGGAACCCCTGACCCGGTGGAACTTATTCCGGGATTTATGCTGCTGGGCCTCGCACTTGGCTTGGTGGTTGGCCAGGTCTTTCCACGTTGGCACACCTTTATTCACCGGCAGACACGTTTATTTCCCTCAGTGCAATGGCTGGCCAGCCCCTACCCCTCAGGGCTGGCGTTTGGTCTGGTTTTTGGCGCATTAATCGGTGCCTGGCTGTGTCCGCTGGTTTTCAGTGTCAGCGACGGGCGCCCCTTTATCCGAATCTCGACTTCCGCCATTTCCGTGTTTCTCGCCGTCGGTTTTTATCTGCTTTTCGAAGTAGCGCACCATCGCCACGCCATGACCCATGCGGCTTACGCAACGCTGGCGACCGTACTCCTTGTCGGAGCATTGCTCAGCAGTCTGGTCTGGTTTCTTGATGCCCAACTGGGCATATCCGCCACAGCCTACTGCCTTTTTTACACCACCTGGAATACACAACTTAACGAACTACAACCGGGGTGGGTACCCGCTATGGTTGGCGCCGGTTATGGTGCCATGTGCGGAGCCATCACCATGTCTGTGGCTTCGGGTTACCTGATTATCCGCACAGCTGTTGAGTCTAAGAAAATTCTGTAACTTGCCGGGCTTTACACGCTAATCGAAACCACGAAAACCCATCAACAAGCAGCGCGCCAATACCTTCACATTATTTTTGAATCACCCAAAACACCGCCCGTTTAGCCCTTTTGGTGGAACCGCTACGCTTGTTCCACCCTTGTATTATAAATTAGAGTACCCTGATGAAGCTAAAGCAACACATTAACTTCATTATCAAGCAATAAATATTGAGGGGCACCTCAATATTGAGTGACTGGATGCCGTTTCCACCCTTCGGTTTTAAAACCAGTGCCGTAGATTTTGCAGCAGTTGCTCACCCTCTTTTAAAGATTGGACAGTATCTTTGGCCCGGCATGCCGGCAGCCCGTATTCACAAGGTAAATCATAGGAGGTTTTTATGCACACGTATCACTTAGGGATTGATGTCGCCAAAGCCAAACTGGATTGTGCGCTATTGAGACCCGATGGGAAGTACAGAAGTAAGGTCGTTGAAAATAATCTAAAAGGGTTTAATGTTTTGACGGAGTGGCTCAAAAAGCAGGCGGCGACACAGTCCCATGTCTGCATGGAAGCAACAGGCATCTATTGGGAAGCGGTTGCCGGGCACCTGGCCGTGCAGGGCATGACGGTAAGTGTTATCAATCCTGCGCAGCTGAAAGCCTTTGGTCAATCACGGCTGGTGCGCACCAAAACAGACAAGCTTGACGCCCGCTTAATCGCGGTCTTTTGTCAGGAGCGCTCCCCCGCACCCTGGCAGGCGCCTTCCGCCAGTGAGCAGGCATTACGTGCCATGGTGCTACGCTTGGATGCCTTAAAGACCATGCGCACCCAGGAAAACAACCGGATCGAGGTGGCGCGTGATGCCGTCAAGGCCGGCATCGCTCATCATATCGACTGGCTGGACGCAGAAATCAGCACGCTCAGCAAAATGATTCACACGCACATCAATAATGACCCCACGCTGAAAAGCAAAGAGCAGTTACTGGAAAGTATACCGGGTATTGGTGAACGCACCATCGCCGCCTTGTTGGCCTATTACGCCAACCCGGCCTGCTTTGGCAATGCACGGCAAGCCGTCGCCTATGCTGGACTTGATCCCCGCCAGCATCAATCAGGCAGCAGCGTTAACGGCAAACCACGCCTATCAAAGATCGGCCACGCCTTTATTCGCAAAAGTCTTTACATGCCAGCAATGGTTGCACTGTACAAAACCGACTGGGGAAAACGTTTCCGCAATCGTTTGTCAGCCGCAGGAAAGGCACCCAAACTCATCATTGGCGCGATGATGCGAAAACTCATTCATGTCGTCTTTGGTGTGCTTAAGTCAGGAAAAATGTTTAGCCCGGAGCTGCATATGGGTTGACTTGAATAACAGTATCTACCTGCTGCAAGCACTTCCGCATCAAAATAGCGGGCATTTTCTGCCGCAATACGTCCAACTTTTTTCAAATGATCTGATAGCAATTGCCAATCTGATTTATCGACTTCATTGCCGGAATGAGCATAATACTTTCTATTCATTAATGATGACTCTTCCTTGAATTTTTTATTATTTTAAGTTTTTTTGTGCATAAACCTGACCGATATATTTTTCAGAAAAGCACATCGGGCAGATATGTATCTTATACGCCCAAATGACCTCATCATTATCGGCTATTTAAACCATTAATCATGCTTAACACCTACCCCAGCTTTTATGGCGCCTGAAATGCATCCCACCAAGTGATAGACAATCCCCAGATCTTCATCCTACGAACAACACTATTCTTCGTATTTTTTTAATGCCATGGTTACGCACCCTTTCAACAACTCATCTTCTTCTTGTTTTTTTCGTTCATATTCATCACTTTGTAAAAATATGCTTGGCATTGGGCGACTTGACTTATATAAATGGCATTCTCCTGGAGTATCGTTTGACCTGTCCAAAAAAATGGATATCCCTTCCCCTTTCCCAACAAAATCATGAGAAATTTTATAGGGTACATTTTTATGCACCAAAACAATTAGATCATGTTCACCAACACCTCGTATATTAAGCTTACATAAATCATCTTTAGCGAGTTCTCGTAGTTCTTTTGCATGTTGCGAATTCACTGGCATCTCCTCATTTATAACAAAACCATTATTTCCAAATGTTAAGCTGTATAGTTTTACTATTATCGTTTTTATTTTTTCTAAAAGCACGGAGGGGGAACACGGTCTTTCAAGGAAATCGTCCATGCCGACTTCCTGACATTGTCTTTTGTAATCATAATTCGCCGAAAGTGCCACTATCGGAAAATAACTGACTTTTTCTCGAATCATTCGGGTTGCTTCAATACCATTCATTTTAGGCATTTCAATATCCATCAGACAAAAATCATATTTCCCTTTATTACGCTCAGCATACCCCACTGCTTCTATACCATTCGAAGCCATATCAAAATTATATTTCCATTTTTTCATTGTTCTTTCATGAAGTGCTTGAACAAGCGGATTATCTTCTGCAATCAGTACATTTATATTATCTTCCTTGATCAGTATTAATAATCGATTAAATTGACATACCAACAAGTTGTAGCAAATATAAAAGCAACACTGTGAGCGCGATATTTTATATCGCGTTCATTCATTGAATATCATTCACAACGATTGATGCTCATATTACTTCTTCACCTAACCCAGACAACACTTCTTGTATTTTTTACCACTGCCACACGGGCAAGGCTCATTACGACCCACCTTCGGCGTTTCGCGCTGATAAGTTTCATACTGATGATGATCAAAACTCAGCCCTGGAAAATCATCGAATTCATTGTCACTTTCTTCTTGAGGTTGATCTTCCTTCTCCCAGCGGCATTGTCGCCGCTCTATATTCTCTCGTTCGTAAAAACGCCAAGGGTTACTAAAATTATCCTGCATGGGCACATCTGTTCCCCGTGCATAGGCTTGGTTGACGTCTTTTTCAACAAAATAAGCGACAAAGCCATGTTCCTGGGCAGACAATGCCGTTATCAGCGCACGATAGCGATCACGAGGATAATTTAACAGGTCATTGGCGATGGCAAGCCGGTAATCCCAGTCTTCCTCTTCGTCTGCAATACACTGTGCTGCCCGATCCAGGGTCTCTTCCAGTGCTGTTCCACCTTGTTGATGCGCACAGCTAATCACAGCTTCTGTTATGTTGGCGCGTATATACCAGTCAACTTTTTTGTCTGCACACATGTCATGCAGAAGTGCAATGACTGATGGCGGTTTGTTGTGCATCAGAGCTGGCCAGTAGCCGCTGAGCCAGTCCTGCAAGTTATCATCTTCATCCCGGTTCATGCTGTGAATAAATATCACTAACAAACGACCGGCAGCCTCACCGGGAATCAGTCCGAGGATCATCACGGCATGTAAACGCAGCCACCAGTACCCGGGGATTTCATCAGCTTTTTCGTCGTCGGGGTGTGCAATGGGTGCCAGGGAATCCAACATCTGTTCACCACGCCGGGCACATTCATCAATCACATTGCGCGGCACTCTGTCTTCATGTTCGATCATGATGTTGATCAGTTCTGCGGGACTACAGGAGGCGAGGGTTTCGTTCGTAATTACAGGCAATTCACTCATTGTATTTATCTCTGTCTTCTCTGCTACATATTCCTACATTTGCCGTGCTAACGCTATTTATTACGAACAATAAGAGGCGGAGTGGGTCTTGTTTTTTCCTCTTCCTTTAATCTAAATTATGAACCTGGAAACTTCAGTTTCCATTGGACGCGAAGCGCGAAGGAAGAAAGACGCGTGAGATGTTGGCGTGCATAGTGAAGCAGAAAAATTCGTGGCCACCTTAAATTAATCAGTTAAGATCGCTCGAACATATATGGCCTCCTCCCGTTTTGCAAGATCTTGCATCGGCAATGGCAGGATTGCTCTCACCCTACAGGTGTATCAACAGTCGGTGTGTCGTTCAGCAGGCGCATACTTTGTTTGCCGCACAATGCCAGTTGCCAGCACCCTCAAAACCCGCCAGAATATCGCCCTGCTTGAACCTAAATTACTCAGTTGAATTGTAGCGAGGGTGACTAAGGTGCAGAAGATAAAGTGTTTTTCAGGTTATTTTGGACGAAACCGTATCCCCATACGGTGAGTTCGAAATGTTCTGAAAAATGCTTTAGATTCTACGCCTTAGGCAGCCGCAGTAGATTCAACTGAATAATTTAGGTTGGACAAACGCCATCATAAAACCGGCTCCCCAAATAACACAGGTAATCCCATGACACGTTCCCACGACCTCTTCGTTGCAGCCCAAACTCATATCCCCGGCGGCGTTAATTCACCCGTGCGGGCCTTCAGTGGTGTGGGTGGTGACCCGGTGTTTTTCAAGTCCAGCGAAGGTGCTTACATTACCGATGAAGACGACAAACGCTATGTGGACTACGTAGGCTCCTGGGGGCCAATGATTGTCGGCCATTCCCACCCTGAGGTCATCAAAGCCGTGCAGGACGTCGTGGCCAACGGTCTGGGTTTTGGCGCACCGACCGCCATCGAAACCGTCATGGCCGACCGGGTGTGTGAACTCGTGCCTTCCATGGACATGGTGCGCATGGTCAGCTCCGGCACCGAAGCCACCATGAGTGCAATCCGTCTGGCACGTGGCTTCACCGGCCGTGACAAAATCATCAAATTCGAGGGCTGTTACCACGGCCATGCCGATTCATTGCTGGTGAAGGCCGGCTCTGGCGCGCTGACGCTCGGCGTGCCCACCTCGCCGGGTGTACCCGCAGCACTGGCTGCGGAGACCATCACCCTTACCTACAACGACATCGATTCGGTAAAAACCGCTTTCGCTGAAATAGGCAAAGACGTGGCCTGTATCATCGTCGAACCGGTCGCAGGCAACATGAACTGCATCCCACCCGTACCCGGTTTCCTCGAAGGTCTGCGCGAAATCTGCGACGAATACGGCAGTGTGCTGATCCTTGATGAGGTGATGACCGGCTTCCGCGTATCGCTGGGTGGCGCGCAACAGCACTATGGCATCACACCCGACCTCACCACACTCGGTAAAGTCATCGGCGGTGGTCTGCCAGTGGGTGCCTTCGGTGGCAAACGCGCCATCATGGAACACATTGCGCCATTAGGTCCGGTGTATCAGGCCGGTACGTTATCCGGCAACCCGGTGTCCATGGCAGCCGGACTCAAAACCCTGGAGTTGATTTCCGCACCCGGTTTTCACGACGGACTCAACAACGCAGCAACACAACTTTGTGAAGGACTGAAAGAGCGAGCCAAAACCGCCGGTATTCCGCTGACCACCAATCAGGTCGGTGGCATGTTCGGTTTCTTCTTCACCGAAGAGGAAACCGTCACCAATTTCGCACAGGTCTCTGCCTGCAATATTGAACGTTTCCAAACGTTTTTCCACGGCATGCTGGACGAAGGTGTGTATCTGGCACCCTCTGCCTACGAAACCGGGTTTGTCTCCGCCTCCCACGGCGACGTCGAGATCGAAGCCACTTTGGATGCAGCACAAAAAGTGTTCGCCACCCTGTAATGGCCTTCCTGGCACGTCTGGCACTGATACTGGGAGCAATGCTGCTCGGCCACCCGGTAGTGGCCGAGCCCATCCCGGTGGTCAGCAAACCCTTCTCTGCGCTGGCGATTTACCCGCTACGCAGTGCGCCAGCCACCGTGGTGAGCGACAACCACAGTCGCATCAGCGCCGAAGTCAGCGCCCGCATCCTTGATATTCCCGTACGCGTGGGCGACAACGTAAAACAGGGTGCCGTACTGGTGCGTCTTGAACAACAGGATTTTGAGCTAACGCTGGCGCGCGAAAAAGCCGCGCTAACGGCATTAAAAGCAAAACTGGATCTGGCAGAATATGAACTCAAACGGGCCCGTTCATTATCAAAAAAACAAGCCGTTTCCGAACAACTGCTCAAACAACGGGAAACCGAGCGCAACGCCCTGCTGGCGGAACAACAGGGGCAACAAGCCTCCTATGCCCAGGCCCAACGACAAATCGATAAAACACAAATCCGGGCACCTTTTAATGCCGTGGTGGTCGAGCACCTTGCCCAGGTGGGTGAACTTGCCAACCCCGGCACAGCCCTGCTGCGCATCATTGATATCGACAACCTTGAACTGGCTGCCAAATTAAGCCCTCTGCAAACCCGTGACCTGAAACGTTCATTCACCGCAGGAAATAACAGCACTGTTACCAGCACTGTGGAATTTGTCAGCTCGGAACAACGATATGCACTGACATTGCGCACGGTTACCTCAATGCTGGATACTCAGGCCCGCACCCAGGAAGCACGTCTGAATTTCACGGGCAAAAAACCCCTGCCCGGCAGCACCGGCCAACTGGTCTGGTCACCACAACAAGCCAGCCTGCCAGCAGACCTCATCAGCCAACGTGACGGCAAACTCGGCGTGTTTATTCAGACAGACAACAAAGCCCGTTTTGTAGCATTGCCCCAGGCCAAAACCGGACAGCCCGTGGTAAGCGAGCTCGGGCCGGATACCCTCATCATCACCAAAGGTCGTTACCGTTTACGGGATGGTGATGCGATTTCCCGGACCGGCACCGTCACTGCTACACCATAATATCCGGTGCAATTCACCACTACGCGACCTGTACCACTGGATCACGACATTCAACATAATCGGCCGATTCGCTTCCCTGAATCTGCACAAGGTACCAATCCCGACACACCTGCTGCGCCTCCTCGACACTGGGAAAAGTCCATAATACCGTTCCGTTGTCCGCCATCAATGTCGCTGTTTTATTAGGCCATTCTCTGATAAAAAAAGTCATTTTCTGTTCTCCATTCAGCTGTTAGTGACGCAACTGATTTTGGAGGTAGAGCATGACCCTTTCATTGCAGTTATATGAATTTTCTGTGAATTGTTTTCAAGGAAAATAACGAGATAAAGCATTCAATCACATAGAACCACACCTGGTACAGAAACCACACTCTGCATCTGTTATTTGGCTACCCTGAAATATGTGATAATGGCGTCACTATGAAACCTGAAATATCTCTACGTACCCGCGCTGGCATATGGATTGAATCGAAACCGATTCAACATCTCATTATTGGCCTGATTGTATTGAATGCCATCAGCCTGGGAATGGCGACCTCTGATGCACTTGAGGCGCAATATGGCTATTGGCTGAATCTTTTTGATAACGCCGTGCTGGTCGTATTCATCATTGAAATAGCCACAAAACTCTTCGCGTTCAGGGGGAAATTTTTCAGCAGCGCATGGAATATATTTGACTTCCTGATTGTGGCCATCGCCCTGATCCCCACCAGTGGACCGCTTGAAGTACTACGTGTATTGCGTATTTTACGTGTACTACGTCTTATTTCACTCATCCCACAACTGCGCGTAGTTGCCGAAGCATTGTTAGGTGCTATCCCCGGCATTACATCAGTGGCCGGTTTGTTATCCATTATCTTTTATGTATTTGCAGTCATGGCAACAGAACTGTTTGGTAACGATTACCCTCAATGGTTTGGCACATTGGGGGGTTCTATGTATACCCTGTTCCAGGTGATGACCTTGGAGAGCTGGTCGATGGGTATCGTCAGGCCAATACTGGAAACGCATCCCTACGCATGGGCATTTTTTATTCCTTTTATTTTGATCGCCACCTTCACGATGTTGAATCTGTTTATCGCCATCATCGTTGATGCGATGCACAGTGTGCAAGCCAGTAAAAGCAAACAAGATAAAGAGGCCATCGAAGGAGTGGTGCATACCGAACACCAGCAGCTAAGTGAAGAGATCAGGGATTTAAAGCAAGATATTAATGAATTGAAATTACTGCTGCGAGAGAAGCCGTAAAACCTGTTAAATCGGCTATACATTATCAGGAGCGCACACGTTCCTTTCCGGACTTGATAAAGGACTCCTGAAGGCTATGGTGATATCAATCTCCATAACCCATGGCTCGATTGTCTTGTCCTCATTCACTCCACACCCTGCTTAGGAATGGAAATTGTATAAGTTATTCAATTTCCATTCCTTAGGGTTGATCGAACAATAACTGTCCCTTTTGGGTTATTGATGTAGAGGGTCATCCAGGTTGAAAGAACGGATGTTCCTCCCTTGAGCTTTTGGTGGAACCGCTACGCTTGTTCCACCCTACGGCTTTACCTTGTGCTTGAGGCCACGAAACAAACAAACCGCTACCCGGATGATGAATACCCAACTTCAGCCATGTACGCAGATAGCAGGTAGGGTGGAACAAGCGTAGCGGTTCCACCAGGGTCTTGCACATGCTCAAAAAAACCGGGCCAGCTCACCAATGAGACCGTTATTGTTCGAGCGATTCTTAATCAGCAATTATTATTAGATACTCACATATACCCGTGGCGTTTGAGATTTAGGTTTTATTGCACGCCCTCTTCATTCCATGGCGGCGTTGAAATTCCTCGCAATAGTCCGGCTATTACCCGTCATTTCGCCTTGCCATGAAATGAATATGACGCACACTAAAAGCCTAAATCTCAAACGCCACGGGTATAGTATGTGCCTCGCCCTGTACCCTGAGTTTCTATGAGGTTTAGGATTTGTCGGTTTAGTGATAATAATCTGGCTATCAAAACCTATAAGGTTGAACGAGAAAACCACATATTGGGATACGGAGAAATAGCTAATTGAAAGCTCTATGAATCAATGGACTGGAGGCGAATATAGCAAAAAATAACCACGTTTATAATCCTAGGTCTTACCGTAAAACTCCCACCCAATCTACTAAAGAATATATGCCTGCCTACCGATAATGAAAGAGACATCATATATCGGCCAGATTAGGCTTTTGAGGCATAAAATATTGTGGCATTTGGCATTTTTATGCCAACGGACAATGCATAGCATTAACTATACCTCATGAATCTTGCTGCAATAGGAAGCCTCACCAGAAAACCTGCAATATTTTTAATCGAGCACGTCCACATCACGGAGGAAGACCACACCCAAACCCGATATGTAGCTAATGGCATCGATGCAAGCTACTAAGGAATGGAAATTAAATAACTTATACAATTGGCATCCCTGCTTCAGCTCGTCTTCGCCCGTTCTTCAATCTCAAAAGCGCGAAATAGAACGACTATTCCTGTGCTTTTGCTCAATCAGAACGAACAAATACGGACTAAATCAGAGCGCCACTTGTATCAGTGATTCAACTTCCATTCCTAAGCAAAAAAAATCGGTGAATCAATCAGTTTGAGTGTGGTACGTGATGACTAAATTTGATGACAATTTTCAAGTGAAACGAAAGGTACCCCCGAAAGGGCAGTCCTTAAAACGCAATGTATTGATTATCATAAGCGTTACGCTTTGTTTGACAACTGCATTGGTTTGGTATGGCTTTGCCCTTTCGAAAAAAGTCAAAAGCATTGAATATCAATGGTCGGAATTCAATCGTAAGGCTGCCACCGCCTCTTATGCGCTTAGTCGTATCGAGGCAAATTTTGGCTATGGTGGCTTTATCCACAATTACAAGAACTATGTCTTACGTCAAGATCCCAGCTTAACACCTAAAATCGAAGATAATCTTCGGGCCACCTATCAGGCAATAGCAGACTACCCTCTGACCGAAGGGTATAGTGATGACAAAAAAGCACTAAACAAAATTAAACGAATAATTGATATCTATGCCTTGAAATTTACCTATGCGAAAAAAATGGCAACAGACGGCGCGACTACGAATGAAATTGATATCAATTTGCAGGTTAATGATCAGCCTGCGCTAGACGCAATCAGCTTTCTCAACAAAGATGTCATTTCACACCGGCTAGAAAAAGAGAAAGAGACCACTCAACTGCTGGAGGACACACTCCAGCTCCTCAATCGAGGGGCCTTACTAATCCCCCTATTATTGCTGACGGGCAGCATCTTAATCTTCTTCTTGCGCAAGATAGTAACAACCAATCAGTTACTGCAATCGACCAGCCAACACATGAGTGACATTTTCAACGCGGCCCCTGATGCCATGTTGATTATCAATACCGGAGGTAAAATCGAAGATATTAATAAAGTAGCAAAAGAGTTATTCGGCTATAGCGCCGATGAACTCATTGGAGAGACGGTAGAGAAACTGATGCCGGAGCGATTCCGTCATCACCACACACAGTTAGTTGACAGCTCCTTCGATAATCCAGTACGCCGCCCCATGAGTAATGATACAGAATTAACCGTTCTAACCAAAGATGGCACCGAACTACCGGTTGAAATCAGCCTCAGCTATTCTCTGCGTGAAGGCGACATGCATGCCATAGCCACGCTACGTGATGTTAGAGAGAGAAAAGAAACACAAAACAAATTGCACCGTAGCCAGGACGTCATGAAAAAGGCCCAACTGATTGCCCATTTTGGCAGTTGGGACTGGGATATCCCAAACAATACCCTGGAGTGGTCTGACGAAGTCTATCGCATCTTTGGACTACGCTCACAACAACTCGAAGTTACCTATAGAACTTTTCTGAAACAACTCCATCCAGATGACAAAAAGAACGTCATTGATGCGATAAATGCTTCCGTTGTCGACAACAAGCCGTTCGACATACAGCACCGTGTAGTGCGACCCGACGGTATTGTACGTTTTGTTCATCAACGCGGAGAAGTATTCCGAAACAAACAAGGCGAAGCTCTCCATATGGTAGGGACGGTGCGCGACATCAGCAAAGAAAAAGAGGCTGAGAACGAAATGAGGCTGGCAGACAACGTCTTCAGTCACTCTTCCGAGGCTATATTGATCACTGACACCGAGAATAATATCCTACGAATCAACAAGGCGTTCACCGAAATAACCGGCTACAGTGAGAAAGAAGCCCTCGGCAAAAACCCAAAAAACCTGCTCAACTCCGGCTACCACGATAAGGCATTTTATCAAGCATTCTGGCGTAATTTAATTGCAGCAGGTGACTGGGAAGGAGAAATCATGGATCGTCGAAAAAATGGCGAAATCTTCCCCACTTATCACAGTATCAGTGTTGTTAAAAATGACCTAGATCAGATCATCCAGTACATTAGTATTTTTTCCGATATCACCGAAGAAAAACGTGCCAGCGAGCATATCCAAAACCTAGCTCAGTACGACCAACTCACTAAGTTACCAAACCGCATGCTATTCAATGATCGCCTACAGCATGCGATCACGCGTGCTAAGCGCGCAAAAAAGATTGTAGGCCTTATGTTCATCGATCTTGACCGCTTCAAAAGTGTCAATGACACTCTCGGCCATCATGCCGGCGACCTGCTATTACAGGAGATTAGTCAACGTTTAGCAAACATCGTAAGAGCTCAGGATACTGTTGCGCGCTTGGGAGGAGATGAATTTACGATCATCCTTGAAGACTTGTCGTATGCTGAGGATGCGGCTATTGTGGCGGACAAACTACTACTTGCACTACAAGAAAAGATTGTCATCGGTGGCAATGACATCTTTATTGGCGGCAGCATTGGTATCAGTATTTACCCTGCTGATGGGGGCAATACAGAAAATATCGTCAAGAGTGCAGACATGGCGATGTACCAGGCGAAAGAGCAAGGCCGTAACCGCTATCAATTTTATACCGATGAATTGGCTCAATATGCTGAAAAACGTTTTCAGATAGAAAACCGCTTACGGCAGGCGTTAGACAACAATGAACTAGAAGTCTATTACCAGCCGCAGATTGATATTTCCACTGGCAAGCTAGTAGGTGCCGAGGCACTGGTACGTTGGAATGATCCCGAGAAAGGTCTTATCTCCCCAGCCGACTTTATACCCATTGCCGAAGAAACAGGTATTATCGAACCATTAGGAAATTGGGTGCTAAGGACAGCCTGCAAACAAACAAAAGCTTGGCAAGATGAAGGTTTTGCCCCTCTGCGCATGACCGTCAATGTTGCAGGCTATCAAATCATGCAAGGCTCCATAATTGAATCAACTCGTACAATATTAGAGGAAACGGGGCTGGCACCAGAACTGCTCGAATTGGAAATTACCGAAGGCTTCGTAATGGATCACCCTGATAAAGGTGTCTCGATCCTGAATGAATTAAAACAGCTTGGCATTTCTTTGGCCATCGACGATTTCGGCACCGGCTACTCCTCCCTGAGTTACCTAAAACGTCTTCCTATCGACCGGCTGAAAATTGACCGCTCATTTGTTATGGATATCCCGCATGATAAAGATGATGAAGCGATTGTCGCCACCATCATCGCCATCGCAAAAAACCTAGGGCTTAGCATCATCGCTGAAGGCGTGGAAAATGAGGATCAAATTCAATTTCTGATTAAAGAAGCTTGCTTTGAAGTGCAAGGCTTTTACTTTAGTAAACCTATACCCAGCAACGAATTCACGCAGTTATTCCTTTCGTCCCAGGTCAACGCCAAAAAGCATCTCACTTCAACAGGCAAAAAGCAGGATAAATTTATCGGATGACGACCTCTTCACGTCACACTGGCGTAGACCAGTGTCCAGGGGATTCGACCTCTAGATTCCGGCCTGCGCCGGAATGACGATATTCGCCGCAAGCGGCGGGGAATCATACCCACAAAGATTAAATCTCTGAAGGTTCTATTCCCCGCCGTTTGCGGCGAATAAACATCAAGCAGTGCGTAACGAGCAAATTCCTCTTAATATCCCGCCTCTTGAGGCGAAGAAGGCATGCAATAAAACCTGAATATCAAACCCACGTGGGTAACTAAACCTGGAAATCCACTTTAAATTCTTCAGATGAGTGCTTGATTAATAGTACCATGCATAAAAAAACCAGGGTCAGTGCCAAACAATGAAAAAAAATTTAAAGTTGCTGATGCTGATAGCGTGGTTATTATTTTTACCTGCCTATGCCTGTGCGGAATTGAGCACATGCTACGGAACCACTTCCAATGGTCGGCTTGAGGCTGGTTTACAATTGCCGAAGAGTGGTTCCAACTATGAAGGCTATAGCACTCTGGCAAGGCTTCTCGGCCGAACCTATGTCCATTCAACAGTAATGAGGATTATTCTCAACGCCTATCAAAACCTGGAAACTGAACAACCCAACAAGCAATTCAAATATGCGGAAACAGGGTTCAGGCAAGGTGGTAAGTTCAAGCCGCACAAAACACATCAGAATGGCTTATCGGTAGACTTTATGGTGCCAGTATTAAATGCCGATGGTCAATCCGTTCATTTACCGACCCATCCATTTAACAAATTCGGCTACAATATTGAATTCGACGAAAAAGGGAATTACAACGGTTTAAAAATTGATTTCGATGCTTTGGCCGCACATATTGTTCAGTTACACAAAGAAGCAAAGAAGCAGGGCCATGATTTATGGCGCGTGATATTTGACCCTGAGCTTCAACCGCAGCTTTTCAAAACAAAATATGCGGGTTACCTGAAAGGTAATGTCGTTTTTTCCCGCAAGCGTTCCTGGGTAAGACATGATGAACACTATCATGTCGATTTCTTGATACCCTGTAATGAAAAGTAATAATAGAAAATGGGCTGCTGCTAAGGAATGGAAATTGAATAACTTAGGATCGCTCGAACAATAACGGTCTCATTGGTGAGCTGGCCCGGTTTTTTTAGGCATGTGCAAGAGCGTGGTGGAACCGCTACGCTTGTTCCACCCTACGTACATGGCTGAAGTTGGGTATTCATAACCCAGGCCGGAGATAGCTCAGAATCAGGGTAGCGGTTTGTTTGTTCCGTCTCCTCAAGCACAAGGGTGGAACAAGCATAGCGGTTCCACCAAAAGCTCAAGGGAAGAACATCCGTTCTTTCAACCTGAATGACCCTCTACATCAATAACCCAAAAGCAATAGTTATTGTTCATCGACCCTTATACAATTTCCATTCCTAAAGGGGCGGAATCGGGTTTACCGGCTCAAGATAAGATGAGTTCTGCAAATGCAGGCGTTCTCCATCCCATCCGCTATATTGCTCGTGATTATCAACTTGAAATTTTATGTCGCCGACCAATTTAAACGGTCCCTGATACCAGATGGTTTTATCGGAATCGAAATAAATCGTGCCATAATAAATCGTATCATCACGATTGTTATTATCTTTTATATCAACGAATACTCCGCCGTCAGCGCCACCCAGCCACCAGCTTCCTTCCAGCCCTTGTGCAGCAGTATATTGTTCCGTAGAGCAAGCACCAATAGCCAGCAGTAATAATGAAGCTAATAACGTTTTCATAGTAACAATCAAGCCGAGGCTGGTTGTGAAGCTTTAGGAATGGAAAGCTTTCTTACCATACCGAGCGGCCCGTTATACCGACCATATTCATAATATTTCGTTGTCCCGCGAGTACCACTAATAAACAAAACGCCAGCATGCCCAAGCTCAGGGAACTTATTCTCCGTGGCAGGAGTTTCAACGTCATCGGGAAGAATATCAAACCCGGGTAGCAAATCAGGTATGGACGGTAATCAAATAATCTGGGAAAACTATAGGAATAACAACATCTGGCATTGGAAATACCCTTGTTCATTACAATAAAAGCATGATTCTAATATGCTTTAATGACGAACAACACTCTTTTACATCGATAAAAATCAACAACTTACAACCTTGCAATGGCAATATCCCAGTAATATGGTAGATTGGACTGCGGATTTTCAAGCAACAAATGGTTTGAAACCTGGACTCTGCAAGTACCCACACTTTTCTCGACACACCAACGTCAGGAATGGGCACGTAATAACTTCCCGATTTGGCGCTCAGGTTTAGTTCGTATTCGTTCGTTCTGATTGAGCAAAAGCGCAGGAATGGTGCTTCCATTTCGAGTTTTTGTGATTGAAGAACGGGCGCAGACGGGCTGAAGATGAGATGCCAAATCGGGAAGTTATTACGTGCCCATTCCTTAAACACTTCAGGTGAGCTATTAATTCGTAGAATGTATGGAACTTTTTCGGCAATAACAAGAATTACACCAAAAGTTGTCATTCATTCTGCGAATCAATATATTGCATTGCGCACAGGCACTTGCGGGACTCTGACGAAAATAAACAAGCAAGATAAACAATGTGGCTTAAATCCTTTCTGAGTAACCATGTATTAGCCAATACCACTTTTGTAGTGGTGTTACTGATTGGTACGCTCAGCTATATCCAGTTGCCTCGCGCACAAGACCCGGAAGTCAATTTCAACTGGATCAGTATCATCACGGTATTACCCGGTGCCTCAACGGAAGACGTGGAAAAACTGATCACCGATCCACTGGAAGATGCTATTCGCAAGGTGCAGGACATCAAGTTTGTTTCCAGCACCAGCCGCGAAGGTATTGCCGATATTCTGGTGCGCTTTGAAGACATCAGCGAACGCCTGTTCGATAAGCGTATTAATGATTTGCGCCGCGAGATTCAAAACAAGGCCAATGCGGAATTGCCCGATGACGCCATCGACCCGGTAATAGTGGAGATCACTACATCCAACAACTTTCCCACCGCTACGCTGATTCTCACCGGAGAGGCTAACGATGAGTTGTTACGCAAAGCTGCGTTCAATGTGCGCAAGGACCTGGAGCGCATTAGCGGTGTTAACAGCGTTATCGAAGCAGGACTTGCCGACCCTGAGTTAAAAGTTGCCTTTGATCCGGCTGCTCTACAAGAAAAAGGCATTTCCCCCACGCAACTTGCCAATACAGTACGTAGTTATTTTCGTGATGTGGTCGCAGGTGATATGCGTATCGGCCAACAATCATGGGTAGTGCGCGTCGTCGGCACAGATGCCGACCCAGGTTATTTAGCAAGCCTGCCCATCACCGACACCGAACAAAACATTCTTATCGGTGATGTGGCAGAGGTCAGTTGGAGTCACGACAAATTTAACAAGTTATCGCGCTACAATCATCAGCCCGGTATCACGTTTGCCGTTACCAAGCAGGCTACGACAAATATTCTGGATCTGGTTGCACGGATCAACCAATACCGTGAGCAAAAAAATACCGTGCTGGCCGCAACCGGTTTAACGCTCACATTGCTGGATGACCAGACCGAAAGTACCCGTGAAGCCATCAGCATAATGCAAGGCAATGCCTTGCTCGGGCTGCTGCTGGTGGCCGTCATCACCTGGGTATTCCTTGGCGCACATATCGCCTTTTTTATCGGCATCGGTATTCCTTTCACGCTGGCCGGTACCTTTTGGATTCTCAGTGCCACCGGGCAAACGCTAAACCAGAATATTCTGCTCGGTGTCGTCATTGTGCTGGGCATGTTGGTGGACGATGCAGTGGTGGTCGTGGAAGCCATTTATTACCGCATTCAACGCGGCGCACAAAGCATGCAGGCCGCCATTGATGCCCTGAAAGAAGTCTTTACCCCGGTAACCGCCTCGGTCACCACCACCATGGCAGCCTTTTTGCCATTAATGTTAATGCCCGGCATCGTCGGAAAATTTATGTTCACCGTGCCCTTTGTGGTCTCTGTGGCGCTGCTCATCAGCCTGATTGAAGCGTACTGGATGTTACCGGTGCATGTTTCCATGACCCGCCTTGATATGTCGTCACCGGGCAAGCTGCAACGCTGGCGTACACGCTTCCTCCACAAATTACGTCTCAAATACGGCAAGCTGTTGGTGCGGGTATTGCGCAAACCCAAACGTTCTCTCGCCGTGGTGCTGGCGCTGTTTCTGGCAGCAGTAAGTGCTGTTGGCAGTGGTATGGTGCGCGTCGAATTTTTTGCCTTCGATCCCATGCGTACCTTTTATATTAATGTAGAAATGCCACCCGGCAGCACTCTGCAAAACACACTCGACACTGTGGATAGCATCGCTAACAAGGCACTTGTACACTTGAACGATGATGAAACTCGCGCCGTCAGTGCCACTGCCGGACAAATGTTTACCGAGGTCGCGCCGTTTTTTGGAGACAACTATGGACAGGTCTTTATCAGTCTGAACCCAAAGACCGATGACATGCGCGGCGTCAGTGACATCATTGAGTCCATGCGTGCCGATGTTATGGCCACAGCAGACCCGCGCCTGATCACTTTTTTCAAACTCACCAAAGGACCACCGGTCACCAAGGCCATTAGTATCAAAGTCCGTGGCGATAATTTTACCGAATTACGCGCAGCGGCTGATGCCTTGCGGAACATCCTCACAGATATTTCTGAAGTCACAGACATCACCGACAACGACAGCCCAGGCAAACACGAACTCAAACTGCAACTGGACAACGATGCAGTACGCCGTAGCGGGCTCAATCCTGCGGATGTCAGCAATGCCATACGCTTGTTATTTGATGGTGATGTGGTCGCGTCTATGCAATACGAATCAGAACGTGTGGAAGTGCGTGTGCAGGCAAAACACACCAGCCTGCACAGTATTGATCAGTTACTGGAAATACCGCTAAGCCTGCCACAGGGTGGTGAAATACCGTTAAGCCAATTGATGATTGCAGAAACCGGGCTCAGCCGCAGCAATATCCGTCACTATAACTTCCGCCGCTCCATCACTGTGGAAGCGGATATCGACAAACAAAAAATAAACACCCTTCAGGCAAACAAGCGGGTTGTGGAAGGCTGGGAAAAAATCCGCCTGCAACATCCCAACATTGATCTGGATTATTCCGGTGAATTGGCTGATATTCAGGAAAGCCTGGATTCCATGCTGGTATTATTCCTTTTTGGCCTTGGGCTGATTTATCTGATCATCGGCACCCAGTTTAAAAGCTACTGGCAACCGTTCATGATTCTCGCCACCGTGCCACTGGCTTTTACCGGCGTCGTCTTCGGCCTGCTTGCCACCGGTAATCCGTTGAGCATGTTCACGATGTATGGCGTGATAGCACTGGTCGGCATTGCAGTAAATGCCGCCATCGTAATGATCCACGCCGCCAACCAACGGCTGGATGCTGGCATGAGTGTATTACACGCAACAATTTATGCGGCACGCCGACGTGTGGTACCTATCGTGATTACTTCACTGACCACCATTGCCGGATTGTTTTCACTGGCTGCCGGACTGGCCGGTGAATCCCTGATTTGGGGACCCGTGGCATCCGCCATTGTGTGGGGCTTGGCCTTTTCCACCATATTGACGCTTTTTGTTATACCCTTGCTATACCGTACGTTTATGCGACCACGCAAAACAATAAAAAACACACCCGTCCCATAAAAAGGATGTTTAATGCAAAAAATCATCAGGGCGCAGGCAGCCTTACAGGTTG